>Ga0075012_10003165_pt1 | contig 15899 bp, 10 predicted proteins | sample All_14_2_FD_71474 | JGI IMG/M metagenome (GOLD analysis project Ga0075012, IMG submission 71474) | Freshwater microbial communities in response to fracking from Pennsylvania, USA - Allegheny Zone_MetaG_DW_15 | ecosystem: Environmental > Aquatic > Deep subsurface > Groundwater > Drilled... | reverse complement strand
CAAAACCAAGAACGGAATGCGGATTATCCTGGTGGCTTGCGGTAATTGGGCCGAGGGCCGGGGATATCTGGTCAAGGGGGGCAGTCCCTTCCCGGCGATGGTGCGATACAAGGAAACCAAGGCTCCTGTGTCTCTCTTCACTCCCGGGGAGATGACCCGCTTGCTCCAGAAGGCCGATGCCACCTTGCGACCCTTTCTTGCCCTGGGTGCATTCGCGGGCCTGCGGATGGCCGAATTGCAGCGGCTGGACTGGAAGGAAATCGATCTCATTCGTGGTTTTGTCATCGTGGATGCCAGCAAGGCCAAGACCCGGCAACGCCGGCTGGTCCCAATCTCCGACAACCTCAAACAGTGGCTTACGCCGTATCAAGAAGCCTCCGGGCCGGTGTGCCTGCACCAGCGTCCGCAACTGGCGGCGGCCAAGCTCTGCGAGGGCTTGCAGTGGCAGGAGAATGGCTTGCGCCACTCCTACATCTCCTATCGCCTGGCCATTCTGCATGATACGGCAAGGGTGGCATTGGAGGCGGGCAATTCCCCGGAAGTGATTTTTGGCCATTACCGGGAGTTGGTCACCCCGGAAGACGCCAAGGCTTGGTTCGAGATCCGCCCTTGAGGGTGGAATGAGTGCGCTTTCTATTTAATTACCAGAGGTCTTGAACCATTCGGGCTCGTTCCAGAGAGGTCATGCTCTCGGATCATTTCATACGGGTACGGGGTCAGGCATAAACGGCACGGGTTTAGCCTGGTTGCCGAAGGCGGTCCATCCAATGATGGAGACTGTCGTTGGATTCCTGCTCCGCCAAGGTTAGAAATCCTTCAAGCTCCCAGTCGTTTTCCTGAGCAGCGTATCGTGTATCCGACGCCTTCGCGTCGGGCGGCGGGCTTCAATATTTTTGAGTACACATCCCTGATCATCTAGGGCCCGCAGTAGTCGGTCGTTATGAATTCGAAACCTACCGAATGTTTTCCCGACCTCATCGAGGCCAGTTCCAGATTGTTTCTGAGATATGAAGAATGGAAGCTGCTTGCTGTAGGGAACAGGCATGTGGCGAAGGTTCAGTGCGAAAAAAATCTGCCATTTGAGAGAGATATCCCATGCGCCAAATCGAAGTAAGAGCTTCATCCAGTCCTTTGGGATTCGGGATGCCATGGAATTCCGAAACGCCGGCCTGGATACAGTCCCAACCTGCACCCGCAGGAGATTTACTCGGAAGAAAAGGGAGAACGAGATACTGAGAGGCAGATTTCGCTGCATAGAGTTCAAGCTCCTCTCCTGAAGAAGGCCGAATTTTAAGGAGTACTTGCACACCGCTCGTGCTTTGCAGAGACGCCTCCAGAGACTCTGGAATGTCGTTCTTAGGTTTGCCAAATGCCACGTTTTTGACGGTGATGTCTCCGAGTATATGGTGAAGCACGCTTAAGGGATGTGGAGTGACATCTTGATAGAAAATTGGCTCTTTCCGATCAACGCGAAGGAGCGTTGCGGTGACGGACTCCAATGGGTTCAGTTGGTGAATGGCATCACTGAACGAAGAGAGAGCAGGATGATGTCGACGGTTATAGGCGACGTCGACTCGAACTCCTGCGCGGCTAGCCATTTCTGCAACACTTTGGATATCGGTGGCATGATGGGAGACCGGTTTTTCTATCAGGATGTTTTTGAATCCCCGATCGATGGCTTGATGGAGTACCTTCAGGCCCAAAGGAGGCCACAAGCAAATCAGCAGCGCGTCCACTTCTTCGCAAGAACCAAGGATGTCGTCCGGGTTTTGTGTGGTTTTGGTAAAAGGGAAGTATTGGCGAGCAGTATCCAACGCCGTCTGTTCTCTATCACAAACCATAGCCACCTCAACTGGCCAACCGCGTGTTTGCAGAAGGCTGAGTGCTTTTGCGTGCACCTGACGAAATATGTAACCCAGACCGATACACGCCAACCGGACTGTTTTTTGAGGCGGATTTCCAAATGTAGATGAGTCTGTATTCATATGCATAGAGATGAAAAATAAGATAGCGGACTAAGCGAAAGAATCTCACGGGGCGTCAGGTCAAGGAAAGGCTTGAAAACTGTGTCAAAGCTAATCACGATTAGTCGAATCTATAAGAGATGACAAACCAACGTACTATCGCCAGAATACTTGGCATATCCCAAGGCGCTGTCTCGTTGGGTTTGCGGGGAGATCCTTCGATTTCGGCAGGCATGCGAAAACGTATTAAGACCACAGCAAAACGCCTGGGCTATTGTCAGAATGTTTACGTCAGCGCATTAATGTCCCGTATTGGTTCCGGACGTAAGGTTAGCGAACGAGGAACCATTGCACTCGTGGTAGATGTTCTGCCTGAAAAGAAATGGCGCGAACATAGAACCTATGGAGCCTGTTACGAGGAAATAACCCGCCGCTGTGCTGAACTGGGGTTCGGGCTGGAGTGTTTTTTTCTTCAAGCACCGGGAATGAACGCCGAGAAGATTGATCGGATCATTTATGCGCGTGGTATTCCAGGGTTGATTCTTGCTCCTCCCTACCGCAGTAATCGCGTAATGGCGATTCAATGGAACCGCTATGCATGCATTGGAATAGGGTATGGTTGGGAGGATCAGCAATTTGATCGGGTTGCAAACGATCATCACCAAAATACTATTCTCGCCTGCCAAAAGCTTTCCGAACTTGGGTATTTGAGGATTGGTCTGTCTCTGCCGCGCTTTTTATTGGAAATTCAGAGCACGCGGTGGCTATCGGGCTTTTTGACCTACCAATATAGCTTGCCATTCGGACGGCGACTGCCGATTTTTCATGAAAAACCGGGCGAAAGTTCGTCGACTCGGTTTCAAGAGTGGTACAGAAAATGGCGTCCGGATGTTATCCTGTCACTAAGTGGATCGGAAAAAGTATGGCTTGATGCCATGCATTTGACGGTTCCGGGAGACGTTGGCTTGGCAGCTCTCACTCTCAATCCCGGTTCGTCCTATTCTGGTGTGAAGGAGGGAACCGAGCAACTTAGCGCTACGGCGGTTGACCTTGTTGCGGCTCAGATCATCCGCAACGAGTTTGGTCTTCCAAGCAAGCAGAAATTGACTTTGATAGAAGGCCAGTGGAAGGATGGAAATAGTCTCAGAAAAGCAATCTCTATTGGCATTCGACGGAAGAAGTCCTAACTACAATTGTCGCGGAGCAAAGAGACTTCGGAACTAATCGTGATTAGTTCCGCTTCGATTGCCGTGCCTTTGTGGGGTCACTATAATTCGGCTCTTAATGTGACTCATCAAATGGCCTCCTCCTCCCCAATGAGTAAAACTTCTACACTCCTCCTGCTCATCTCGCAGATGGCCATTGTATCCATCTCTCGAGGGGCTCCCAGCATCAATCCTGCCGACCTCTCCCAATGGAAAAAGACGGGACAAGTTACTATCGATTCGGCAAAAAAACATGCCAATACCAGTAGCACCGGGGCACTAAAGCTGGAACCGGGCAGTCACGCCTTGCTTCCGTTGCGTTCGGAAAATGGATCGGGCACTGTGAGCTTCTGGGTATTCGATGATGGGGTGGCCCAACCCGATCTTGGCGCAAGACATGCGGGGCCGCGTTGGGGTCTGGTAGCAGCAGACGGCAACGTAATCGTTGGGGTTGAGCTTTACGCAAAGTTTCTTGGCAATGACCCTGTGATTGCCATCACGTCTGGCGATCAAAAAGATTGGTTCCGCTCACTTCAGTGGGTCGGTATTAAGCGCGTACAGGGATGGCATCAGTGGGAATTCGAGGCAGATCCTAATGCAGGACTTGTCATTTCGGTCGATTCCAAACCCGTGAAGAGGTTTGATTGGAACAAGACAACTTTTGCCGGCTTCTCGGGCATAATCCTTATTGGCGATGATATGGACACCAAAGCCGCATCCATTCTCTGGGTAGATAACATCCAATACACACTCTCCGGGCCGATGGAGATCAGCACAGTCGCCCCGACTCCAAAACCGACCCCGAAGATGCCCCAGACCGATCCCGCTCCGGAAGGCCCCGTGCCTCAGCTCAAGGCGAGTATTCAGGGCAAACACCCCCGGTTATTTGTCACTGCGGAGACGCTGCCCAAGCTTAAAGAGTTTTATATGAGCGCTGCAGGAGCACCGTGGCGTCAGAAAATCGAGGGCTATCTGGGTAGTTGCAATCCTCCAACCAACACCAAATATCTAAATGATGCAACGGAGGCCCAGCGCCAAGGTCTGTGGAGGTTGCCGACCGTCGCGTTGCACTATTTGCTCACTGGCGATCCGGATTCACTAAAAAAGGCAATAGGGTTCCTCGAACAATTCGAAGCACAGCCCATTTGGGAAATCGGTGAAAAAACTGGTGGCGAAGTTGACAGCGGCATGGGTGCAGCGAACATCATGATTGGAGCCGCACTGGCGTATGACTGGTTGTACAATGATCTGGAGCCTGCTTTCCGGGATAAATTCCAGCAGACGCTCATTTACCATGCCCGGGCGATGTATTACCGCGGCCACTTGAACCTGAACAACGCCACGGCTTACTGGCAGCAGGATCCCCAGAACAACCATCGCTGGCATCGTAATGCGGGACTGATGCTTTCCATCCTGGCTGCTTACGACGGACAACCAGAGGCACAATGGATTCTTGAAAAAGGTGTCCGGGATTTGGAATTCGTCAATAAATGGCTTCCGGAAGACGGGACCTGCCACGAGGGTTCGCTCTATCTCACTTTCGGCGGCAATCATCTATTGCTGGCGATGAAAGCAGCCGACGATTGCTTGGGCACCAAATTCCTTGATGGTTCTTACTATCGCCATGTCGGGCTCTTCCGTATTCATCTGCTGCTTGGGAGCATGGATAAAGCGATTAGTTTTGGTGATGCAGATCCGGGAGGACTTGGCGGGTACAATAACTTTTTTCAACTGGCCTCTTCGGTGAGCCGTCAGGCAGATATCAAAGACGGACTTATGCGGATGTTCGAGAAACATCCAGACTCACTGCAATCTGGGTGGTTCTCGCTACTGTGGGATGACCCGAGCGTACCTCGCGGCGACGTATCCAAACTTCCCAAGGCTGTCTTCTGGCCGGACATCGGCACTGCCACGCTTCACTCCTCATGGAACGACGATGCTGTAGTTTCGATGTTCCGATGCGGTCCATTCGGGGGCTATACATTGAATATATACGCCCAGACTACCGCCTCCAAATACGTTAATGTGGCGCATGACGATCCCGACGCCAACGCTTTCACCTTTGGCATCGGCGGCGAAATGCTCGCGGTGACCGATGGCTACGCCCACTCCAAAGCTTCGCGAAGCCACAACACCATTCTCATCAACGGCTTGGGGCAGATGACTCTAGGCCGCAAGGAAGGCGAGGTATGGTCCCAACCCGGTGGAGATATGACCAAAATGGCGGTCGTGACAGCCTGGAGGAATACGGGAGACATCGTCGCAGTCGAGGGAGAGGCCGCAGGCTCCTATCTGGCATACACCGATAAAAAAGAGGGCAAGAGTCGCCCGGCATTGGATCGTTTCCGCCGCACCTATCTGTGGGTGAACGGGGATTATATCCTTGCACTCGACGACGTTCGTGCACCGCAGGAAGTGGAAGTTTCCTGGTTAATGCAAGGGCCCAAACTCGAAGCCATGTCCCAAAGCGATGGACGCTTTTCTCTAATCTCAGCGACAAAATCATGTCCGTTTCAAGTGGTGTCCGATCATCCCTTGACATATCGTATCCAGGATTCCCCCGCAGAAAACAAGGGGACACCACTCGGCTACAAGCAGCTTTGTGCGACGGCCAAGGTTTCAGCGATCCGTATTGCCAGCATTTACAATCCTTGGCAGAAGAAGAACCTCTCGGTGAAAATCGACCCTCTCTCGGGTGAAGAAGCGAATGTGACGGTGGAAGGTGAGGGTTTCAATGACGTGTGGAACTGGAAAGCCGCGACGGGTCAGTTTGCCCCATCCACGTTGAAGGCAACGCGTGTGGGAGGTTCGCAAAACCCTAGCTTTCCGTTTATGATGGATACCTCCAACAGCAAACCCCCACAATAGAGCGTGTCCTGATCAATTGGTGTCGATTGCTGCAATCTTCCCACTACTTAATATATACAAAATATTGTTACAATGCATCCCATACACTACTGGATTACGGCAACAATGTTGCCATCTACTCTTTTGCTCTGGTCAAGAACCAGTGCATACCGCTTCGAGGTCGGTTGTACGAGGGTGGTCTTTGGAAGCAACCCTTTGGATTTAAAGTTTCCTATGATGGAGCTTTTCCCTTTTCATCTGAAATCTGCCAATAACATGCCAAGAAACATAAAACGGATACATATCGATGACATTTGAACCTAAAGCATTCAGCCAGCGCCTTTTGCCGGCATCCAAGATGCCGGCCTATCGGGAGAAAAATTTTTGGGTTTGGTGCGGATCACCAGTACAAGGAGAGGATGGAAGGTTTCATCTTTTTGCTTCACGCTGGAGCAAGCAGGTGACCTTTTTGCATTGGGCAGTGAATTCCGAGATCGTGAGGGCTTCTTCTGATGTGCCTGAAGGGCCGTATCACTTTGAGGAAGTGGTGATCGGTCCACGTGATCCCTCCTTTTGGGACGGACGAGTGGCGCATAATCCGGCGATCTGCAAATGCGGCGAGCACTACCTGCTTTATTACACAGGCACTACCTATCAAGGGTCGCAGCCCCGGAATATTGAAGATGGAAAATTATTTTCGGAAAAGTGGGTCGAGGCGTGGAATAGAAAGCGGGTGGGATTGGCTGTGTCCAAGTCTGTCTTCGGACCCTGGACAAGGATGGATCATCCCTTGCTGGAGTCCCGTCCGAAATCTTGGGATTCGGTCATCACTTCCAATCCTGCTCCCTGCGTGCTTGAGGACGGTAGCATACGGGTGCTTTTTAAAAGCACGAATATTCCTCATCCGCTTGCACATTTTCCGGGGCGCTTTCATTTTGGAATAGCAGGTGCGCCGCATTGGAGCCGCCCAATGCAACGTATATGCGACACCCCAGTTCTCATGAATAGCAATACGGATCACCACCTGGAGGATGGCTATATCTGGTGGAATGGATCGTGTTATGAAATGATCGCCAAGGACATGACGGGTGAAGTCTGCGGAGAGGCACAGGCAGCGATCCATGCATTTTCGCGGGATGCGGTTTCTTGGACTCTGGCTTCCAAACCCAAGGCGTATTCACGGACGGTTCGCTGGGAGGATGGCACATCCTCGACGCTGCCCAAGCTGGAGCGTCCACAGCTACTGTTCAACTGCGGGGCACCTTCTCATCTCTTCGTCGCGACTTTGGAGATGTCTGAGTCAGGAGAAATATTGGATAGCTACAATCTGTGCATTCCGCTCAGGAGGCTTGAGTAAGGAATTGATTTTTGTGCCCTGCAAATGGAGAAGTCCATACTTGACCAGTCTCGCCTGCTTTTCACCTTGCATTACAGCAGCGAAACCTCTCACCAGAATCATTGCCAAAGCAAGTTTATGTCTTCATGTAGAGCAGTAGTTGATTTTGTCTCCAGGTTCTGTTGCCAATCTTCAGATACATCAAATAAGTAAACTCCATCTATCCATGAGTGTCCGAGATTTGCTTGAGGAGGCAGAATATCCTGTCGATATTTCAAGTAGCTGCAAAAACGACACAGCTCTTTGGAATATTAATGATGTGGACATTGCGGCTGTGTCCCAAGGACTAGTAAGAACACATTTTAACAGTTCCAACACACAGGTCTCAAGCGATGAGGCAATTTCGCACATACTAGCATTCGTGATGTGCTCCTGAGTCACTAGGATGAACCATATTGCGCCCAAGCTTTATCTCCAGCTTCCTGGAGTTTGTCAACAAGGTAGACGGCTACATCAAGGGGAAGATTCGAGTTCGCAGCGGCATTAGTAATTTCTTCCTGAGAAATAATCAAGGCCTTCCCAAAGCCGCTAAATCTTTCTTCCCGGATTTTATCAATGATGGATTCAAATGCATAGACGGCCTTGAGCCTGGAATCATTGCTTAAAACAAGATTAGGTGCAGCAGTATACCCCCGATTGGTGGCTACTCTGGGATCAGGCGTAAAAAGCACTCGTTTTGGCTGAAATTCATGAGGAGTAATATCCCACTTTTTGTTTGTCGGCGTAATCCAAATACAATGAGCTTCAGCTTCAATTGCGCGGTTTTCAAACTCGTTGAAAATCCATCCGGTAAGCGCTTTGCCTCCGCTGGACTTTACCGTCTTTTCCACGTTCACGAAGCATCTCTTGCGCTCACAATGCCTCAATGGCTTATAGGCCACGCTAAGTAGCTCCGGCAGACCTAATTCGGATATCCAATTCTCGAGCAGTTTTGTTCTCTTTTCTAGTATCCGAAATTGAACAGGAGTTTTAAAAAGTTCTTCGTACAAAGCATTCATGGATAATTTAGATAACTTGCATTTAACAAATTGAATCTATGGAATCGCCCGTAGTGTGAGTTCTAGGTCCCAAATACCCTGTTGACGGGATAAGGGTAGATTGGAAGGCCAAGTCACATAACGGTTTCGTAATATGAGAGCTGATTCAGGCCATTGGCGAATAAATTCAGCAATTTTCCGATGAAAGTTAAAGCATGTCTGCTTCTCATCACCCGGTACAACCGATAACGCATAAAAACAGGCCATTATAAGGATTACCCCTCGGTTTAAAACTTCATTTGTACAGGATCCGCTAAAAAGAAACTGGGCCATGTTCCAGACATGTTTTTCCAAGGCCTTAAGCGTGTGTTTTTTGAGTCCAGAAAGAGTTCGAAGGGCGGCAAAGTGAAGAATGAACTGATCATCTTCGTCCTTGCCGATGAGCAGCTTAGAAAAATTGGTTTGAACAATGATATTTTCCAATCTTTGACGTTGAGCACGTGGTATAGGCAGATCCCCAATGACTGCGCTGAGCACATGCCACTCATGAAGGTTCGAGGGATTGGAATGTAATGTATCAATACATTGTTGGATTAAGTCGTGAGGCGGCTGAGGAATAAAGCTAGTTAGTGATTTCAAATCTAGAACCCGGGTCAAAGGCGCATAGGCATCGCCGCCCATGAATGAATTCAAAGAATTGGACATCAAAGCGGTATCCCTGAGAAACATAATGACCGATTCCTCCAAGCCATCCTGGCTCACACCGGGAAAATCCTGTAATTTGAGTTGTTTGGAAAGCTCATGAGGAAGGGTGTCAAAAATACTGGCGAGGCCCCGAAGAAGAACCGGAAGACGTCCAGCAAAACGAGGATTTGCGGCATCGTTGTAGATGGCGGAATGGGCCGAAGACATGTCGAGACCTCTAGAGATCTGATAATTTTTGAATGTGGCACGAATTCGTTTTCCATTTGTGTTTGCAATCAACAGGCTGTTGTGAAGGCGGGTTGAATGGATCCAAGAAATAGTTAGCAAACTGATGGGGTCCAATTCTCGGTAGGAGTCCAGTCTTAGAAATTGACGTAATGAACTATCGAGAATGATCGAAAAAGTTTTCCATTGATCTTTGGTTTGATCATCATAAACCAGTTGATTTAGAAGAGTCTTGGCTGACAGCAAACTTTCTTCGTGTAAACTCGGCCGATTTAACATGAGGTGAAGCAAATGAAGCCTGGGCAGTGGACTGCGCAAGCGCCGTTGGAGGCGTTTGAGAAGCGACTGGAAGGATAAAGACTCCAGACTTCTGACTGTCTCGCGTATGGATTGGGGAAGAAGGACTGGGAGACAGGCAAATCTCTCGATAGTCCATGCTAATCCAATTTCTCGTAGAAGTCGGGAGGCACATTGATCGAATCTGGTTTGAATATTTTGAGAGTGCTCATCCAACATTCTAAGATGATGGAGAAGCGGGGCAGGTTCCGGAGGTGTGCAGTCATCAATATTGAGCCGCTCATGTTTTTTGAGTCGTTGTTCCAGAGAGCGATAAAAGTATTCAGCTGAAGAATCGCGGCAGTAATCCAACCGCTCCATTCTCTTCCCTGCTGCACTGGTATTTACAATCTTGTTGATGGCCTCTTGAGTGAGTTCTTCACTCATGTCAAACCAATCGATTCGTTGTCTCAGGAAAGCACGCTGCTCTCTCTTGCCTCCAGAGAGAAGCAAACTTGCGGGCTCAACAAAGGAAATACTTTTACGCAGGTTCGGACCCTCAACGGGAATCCGGATCATCCATTTTCTCATCTTTGGTTTGGAAAAAGTGTAAGTAGAATCTCCCTCAAGATTTGAAACTGAAGCAGTTCCCTTTTTTAAGGTCTGCTCGATAGTTTTCCAAAAGAGGGCACTATCGAATTTTTTGTTAAAGATGCCCAGTATTTTTCTGGATTCCTTAAGACCCAGGCGACGCCGTTGTTGGGGACTAAGAGTGATGGCTTTTCGGAGGGATGCGGGTAAATCCAACCACGCCCTTAGAACAATTAGCTGCAAAATCTTTTGTTGTTTTGATATCCTAGTCTTTGCTTTGCGATCTTTGAGCAACCCTTCAAGCTCAAGCTCAGCCGCCAATTTCAGGATGGAAGGCTCGATTGGCTTCATGGGTTGAAGAAATTTTCGGTCGATCCAATCGTAGTAGCGGGCTCGGGCGTGATCGCGGTTATCACTTATCCGGAAAGGAGAAGGCAGCATGAAGCCGGATGAAATCAACATCGCAATGAGACTGGCAATGCTGCCGGCCCCTCCATCTAGCTGCCTTCCTTCGGCAACAGCTTCAATTACTCCGTGAACAGGTATAAAAAGACGGTCTGCAAGCCATTCTGCTCGTATCTCCCGTTCGGCCTCGGAAAGGCTTTCCGCCGTCCATAGACGGGCCATAGACTCCGCAGTTGCCTTCAGGATGTTAAAGACCCAGGTAAATTCACCAGCCACGACCTGTCCTTTGACGGTAGTCGGTGGGCGCAGTCTCCATTTGTCGAGGCAACAGCTGGCGACATAAGAACGGAGTGTAGTAAGTGCCTCGGATTCAGTCAGAACTTGATCGGCAACAGGAACTCTCAAAATGTGGTAAAAAATCTCGTCTGCTTCAATGGGAAGAAAACGCGCATTTGACGATCTGAGGTGGTGAAGCGCATGGTAATATTCGTGCTCGTTGAGCTGCCCAGAAAATTTAAGAGCTTTTAGAATTTCGCTTATACCATAGTTTGATATGCCGTTGAGATTCTCATATCTGTTGATGAAACGATCGTCAGCCCAGCCCACTTTCGCTCCAAACTCTTTGCAGGACAAAAGATCAAAGATGGCGAATTCTTCAGGGGTTTGAGGTTTTCGAGGTGAGAGAGTTTTTTCAGTCTTTGAAACCGGCAGGTAGATTTTGCGTTGAATCCCCCTCTGGATGCGATCGGCCAACGTTCTAAGCCAGGAAACAGATGCTAATCGGCGCTCGTAGACGACAGACTCCTCCCGTATGGATTCAATATCTTGACTGCAAATCTGTACGGGAACAAACCGGCAGAGGTGGGAAAGCAACCCCATTTTTGCAAACTGACAGGCGATGCCGGAGTTAAGAATGAGAAGCTTCACATCCTTTCTGGAAAGGGTGGTGTTCCATGGTACTGCTGCCACTATATGGCGCGCTTGATCAGCCTCCGTGGCGGAAATCACCCGTTCTTCGAGCATCCATCGAAGAATGTCCTCGGTGGTGGCGATAAGTTTTGAACAAACTCCGTCTAAGGAAACGAGATGACCGGAGCTATCCATGGAGGGAACAAAATCGCATAGGATGCCCATCTGGTTTTCGGCGAAGGAAACCAAGTGGCACCACCTTTCCCCCATGCTTTGCAGATAATCGGCGGAAACAGGACTGACCTCCAAAGACAGAGGAGTCGTGCTCAACTCCCCACGACTCAGATGATCCAGAACAATTTTTCGGGTTTCTTCTGAGGCCGGTTGATGCGGCATACTTCTTGTAATCTGGCCGTTTAAGCTTTCTGGCAGGTGGGCGGAAATAAAGATGGGAGCAAACGACTTTTCGATGATGTCGAGTAAACCTTGATCTTGGGCAAAGAGGATGGCGGAGAGATCCGCAAAAAGGGTTCCCGCTTCAATGGAAGGACTGGAGTCAAGCACCCGTGCTGCGTGACGAATCTGAACGGGAGGTCGGCGCCACAAATCCTGCTGCTCCCTTGCCGAGCGGGCATTTTCGTGGAAGAGATCTGCCAACGTACAGCCAATTTTATCAGCCGCAAGGTGGGAAGGCAGGCGGCATTGATTATAGAGGGTATTGATGTCTCCTATTTGCTTAGAGTTCTTTTTAAGGAGCGTTCGAATCTGATCAAGGGAGAAGGCTTTGATAGGGGCATTGGGTTTGGAGGCCATGGCATAAAACCCCGGCATGAGGGGGGCGACAGCCTTTTCCATGCCAAGCCGGAAAGCTAGATCGACAGCATTGGCAAGTTCCACGTCGCGAGTCAGTCCTTTGCGCAGGGCTTTTTGCCAGAATTCTATGGCTAGCGGAGCGTCCTCAGGCTGAATAATTCCGGCAATTTGGAGGAGCGAAAGCGACGGAACATCGTCGCGATCAAGGATGCGGCGGGCCGTCATCGAGGCTGCCTTGAAATCTACCACGGACAATTGAGTTTCCAGAAGGACGATAAGATTCTCGGTCTCGTTGGAATCGTGGACCAAGCCATCTGCGAGCTGAAGAGCTTCTGGAAGTTTTCCCAACTGCCGGAGGCATTCGATCTGCATCCGGCGAATGGGATTAGGAATTATTCCTTCAGAAAAAAGGCCGATGTTGGTCTCGATGAAGTCCAGACACTTTTTGTAGCTACCCGCATTGAACGTGGCTTGAACCACCAGACTCAGACAGGTTGCGGTTGAAAAGAATTTCAGCAATTCCTCAGCATGGTCTGAAGCAAATTGTGGCTGGCGACATTCCAATGAAGCCTCGCATGCCTCAAACAGATGCTCCGGGCTCTTGGTTGTTTTGTAAATTTCCATGGCTGTTTCGGCCAAGTTGCGGAAATCACGAGATTTGCGAGCCCTGATGCGAGCGATTGATAAACGAATAACGGCATTATATTTTTTGACCTCTTCTTCTGCGGCTATTTGATCGGCCTCTGCAAAATTGCCCTGGAAACTAGCGAGTTGTGCTCGGACCAACCTCCAAACGTATAAATTATTATCTCGTTCAAATACGTAGCGCTTGGAATCTAGGAGGTCTTTGGCCTTTCCGATGGCATTGGTTTGAAGGTAGAGATTGCTGAGAGCTTGGATCAGATCTGCTGATTCGAGCTTGTCCATGTTAAGAAGAGCAATCATTTGCTCCGCATCTATGGAGAATCCGTGATGCATCGACCAAATCAGAGCCGGAGTGTGTATGGTATCCGACTGCAATAAGTATTTAGCGAAGATTTCTGCTTCTTGCCGCCGATTAGGAAGACTGGCCAGGCATGCAAGTCTCCATGCTTCCAGTGACGTACGTTGATTGTCCTCAGGACCGATGATTGTGAGCAATTCAGCTAGAATCTTTTCTGCATTTTGTAGGAGCTCGGTACTTTCGCTGTCCCGTTTGTGAAATTCTGGATCAGGAGGTATTGGAAAATCAAGATGAAGCCATGCGCGGAAACTGGGTAGCACAGTTTGGAGGTAGTTAACTTTTGCAGCGTGGAAGCGGACATCAAACCATTCAGGAGAACGTTTGAGTGCTTCGAATGAATAGGTCTTGGCCTTTTCTATATCTCCACAGATCAATGCTGCTAGTGAGGCCTGCTTAAAGGTCTGTCCATTGGTGGTCCAGGGACAGGAATTAAAATACTGAAGTGCTTCTTTTGATTTGCCACTCTTGATGAGAAGAGCCATTTGAAAGTTAAAACCACGAAGATCTTTAGGTTCTCCGAGTGTCTTGAGGGCTTCTTTGGGCCCTTTCTCCAGGTCGCATATAGCAGCTTGGATCACTTGATAATTTCCAGATGGGAAAAGATCTTCAGCCTGTTTAAGCAGGGTTTTGGCGGGTTCCAATTTTCCCAGGTGATCGAGATGCATTCCGGCGGCAAGTGCGAGACCTTTAGCCTGTGCTTGGGGATCGAGGTAGTTCCAGAAGGTGGATGTTCTCCACTGTTCACATTGATCGAATGCCTCTCTTTTTTTGCCAATGCGTGCAATTTCACGAATTCTTTCAAGATCGTTGTCAAAATTATTTCGTATCTCTTCTGCGGTCGCGGTTGTGGTCGATATGAGTTGGGTAAGATCGCTCGTGCTTTGAAGTATTTTGCTCTGTCCGGTAACATTTGCCGTGCTTGTACAGTTCAATCTTGCCCACTCCGATCCGCAGTATCTTTCGGCGATGGCACGCTGGTTTCGTAGTTTGTCGGCGATTTTATAGCTATCCCAGATTTCAAAGACTAAGCCCTGATCTCCAAATTCTTGGACATAGGCGGCGATCAGATCCTGAATTTTAGTGTCTCTGACAGGACAACCCGCAAAGACAATGAAGCGCTTGGAGTTGAGAGTTTTCCAATGGTCCCAATTTTCTAAAAACTTGGAGACGATATCCGTCAGAAGTGGGATTCCGAATTTATCCCTGCATTTACACTCGCCCAATTCGATTCCACAATTGGCGGTTCGGTAAGCCAAAATATCGACTCCTTTCTGGGCTTGTCCGTTTATACCGTAGATTTCGGCATGGCGAATATTGGGTTCCACTTGCAGGAGGTCCCGGCATAGCTCCTCGAAATCTTTTTCATGAATATCTTCCGAAAATCGGGGAGGAAGTTGACTGCGCATTCTCGTAATGGTTTTCACGGAATTCTCAAGAGGGTGAATATCCCCTAACTAATTTACGGCGTGAGCTCTTTCCTTGGCGGCATTATCTCATCTTGGCCAGTCCGGCAATACGGGCCTGAATCGCCAGCTTCTTGGCCTTGGTTGGTCCATACTTATCTATCGAAAAGGCCTGTTTAGCAACCTGACCCGGCTTCGGACTCCAAGTGGCCATCCAAAAAACGTATTTTTTACCCCGGACAATTTTGATCAACTTGGTCACCCCGACAATCCCGGTCTTATTGGACCGGCGGATTATTTGGGAAAACTCCTTGCGCGACATGGGAGGATGATCCTTCACCATCTTCGCATAGATCGCCTTGGCCTTCGCCAAAGCCTTGGATCTGCCCCCGCATTTCTTGTCCGAGCAAAAAGCCGAATACCTCTTTCCCTTGCGGGTCAGGCGGATAAACCAGCCATGGTTGCGCTTCTCCGGCTGATCAATGCGGGAGATGCCTTTCATTCCGGGTTTCCGTTTTCTGCGTTTGGTTGCCATACACTCCAGTTAATCGCGCTAAACTTCCTATGTCGAGGTCATTCCCCAGCCTCCTGAGTGGGGATCACCCGAATCTCATCAATCCAGTTGTCCCCTTCCGGTATGGGAATACCCTGCGGGTCCTTCTGGTGGATATGACTCAGTGAGAAGTCTCCCAAATACTCGTACAGTAGCTTCAAATGCCGGCCTCGGATGCGGACCTGATGGGTAGCGAAGACCACCACCAACTCCCCCGAAGGGTCCCACTCCGAATACAAAAAATGCGTGTAGGCAAATACCCAGTTCTTCCGGGGTGTGAAAACCAACAGCGTAGGGGAGCCGCCATGACGGGTCTGGTAGCAGGCGATTTCCCCCGCTTGGGCTGTGTGGTTTTTCTCTCGAATCGCCATAAAATCAGATCTTCAAGCCCTGAGAGAGCTTGGGCCGGACTGACTGAATCAGCGGGGCAATAGTCTGGCTGATCCGGCTTCGGACCAGTTCGGTCATGCGCCTGCGGCTGGCCTGGAACACGCTGTTCCAGATCCGCTGACGCGGGGTTTCCCTTTTCAACCGCAAGCCCCCGGCCAGATCCATCGCCGAAAGCCTTTTGCCTGATTGAAGGATGGAATAGCGCAGGACATCCGGGGCATCGGTATAAATACGGAT
>Ga0075012_10003164_pt1 | contig 15907 bp, 10 predicted proteins | sample All_14_2_FD_71474 | JGI IMG/M metagenome (GOLD analysis project Ga0075012, IMG submission 71474) | Freshwater microbial communities in response to fracking from Pennsylvania, USA - Allegheny Zone_MetaG_DW_15 | ecosystem: Environmental > Aquatic > Deep subsurface > Groundwater > Drilled... | reverse complement strand
CGTCGAATGGACCCACAACGGCTGCCAGCATGGTCGCCAATCTTCACCTCTGGGTGCGCCGCTGCGGTCCATTCACGTTCAACGTTGAGCGACTGCTTCACAGGTTGAGCGAAGACCGCTTGTGGCCGAGACTGCCAGTTCGCGGTCAAGCCCGACAGCGGTCCTTGGTCATGCACCCGATTGAACCAAAGGGGCTCCAAGAATGAAACACACGAGCGCAATTGAATTGACACTATTCGCCGATTACTTCCAGTTTTATTTGCAAGATGAGCTAGCGCAAGAAAGTCTTGCCGACAGCTGGACGGACGACGCCACAAATCGCCTGCTAGCAGTTGCATCTGGCTCCATCGGTGTCGGAACGGTTCGAAACATGGATGTTCCTGTAACAATCGAAGTTCTTGATGTGGAGCCAGCGCTGGACTCCGAGAAGTGGGATCACATTACTCAGTGCTCTATTGACATTCCATCAGGAAAATTGGTCATAGCCGGATGTACCGACTATTTCCCCGATGCAAAGCGAATTCATGTATCTCCAGGCACTTACGTTGCCCGTATTTCATACGGTGCGCTTAATACATTGTCTGACGACAGGCTTGACGGTTCGGATCATTACAGGGTGCAGCTTTGGCCGGGTCATAGTGCGCTGCCAAGAGTGCTCAAACAGCGTGTTGCACAATGAGTCGCATATGAAAAAATGCCTACCCATCATTCAAGCGAGACGCCCAACGGCGCCCCTTAAATCGCACGTTGATCGCTCATGACAGACACACTCTTCGCGGCTCTGAAGTCGGTAAATGACGAAGCATCATTCACGGCATACGCTCGCGCACTGCTGGCGGATCGCGAGGCTGCTGATGGGGCTTCAGTGGCATTGGATGGCTTCCAAGGCGAATGGGCCAACAATTCCATCTCGTCTTTCATTGAGGCGGGTATCGCTTGGGCAGACGATTCCGATTTTGGTGCTCGCCCTGGCCCGAAGTCTTCAAATCCATGGGCTCTTTTCGCCTTGTTTTTGTGGGCGGGGCGCGGCTATGAATAGTGCTCTAGATTTGTGGTGCAGCCGACCGCCTTCGGCGGATGAGCGTTGACGTTGAACGACTGCTTCGCCAACATAGCAACGACGGTTCCTGGCCGGAAACGGACATCATTCGGCGAGCACGGCTTCAGCGCAAGTAGGACTCGCACCAACTTGTTCCGTCTTGTGCGGCGACTGCCGGATTCGAAGACGCGAGATAGGGGGAGGACTGGACCAACAATTCGAGGAAAGCTGTACGAGGATGAGGATTTCGGTCAAAGCGCAGTCACTCCTCGTACGGGTATCGGTTCGCAAACATAGATGCCAGCAGCAGCCCTCCCGCCTTGCCGCGCTCGGTCTCTACCACGGATGCGCACTCGTTCAGCACGTCTTCCGGGACGAACCGCAAGTCGAATGCAGTGAACGTATGTGCGACTCCGTTGACGTATAGCTCGCCGACGAATCTGTCATCGTCTAGTTCAGCTTTCGCCCCTCCCAAGATTAGCTGATCAAGGTCTTCAGCGAGTGTGTACTGTGAGCCGGCGGGAATGACATGCACCTTCTTGCGCACGAGCGGTTTTGAGGGACGTTCCCGCGGGTCCTTCGCTTTTGACGCCGCCTCGTAGATCCCGTAGAACACGCGCGCCAGCCTGCGCTGCTTACGGTCAACTGCTTCACGCAATACCTGGTTCGACGAAAACCGGGTCACGATCTGAGGAGGCTGCAGGATGATCGCCGGGATATGAATCTGGAACCAGTGGAAGAGAAGACCACTGCAGCCTTGGTAGAGCGGGTACATCTGAGCGTCGTTCGCGATGGCAACCAGCTTCTCCTGGATGACATCACGGGAGTGCTCATTAGTCACGCCAAGGGTCAAGCCATTGTGCGAAAACGCAACCTTGGTGACATCGGCCGCAACGCATCCGGCGACTAGGCGCCTACCGACGCTGCGCGGCATCCTGGCCTGCAACTGCTTGCGCGCTTCGATGAGCCGCTTTCCCAACTGTGCACGGCTGCCGATCCGCTTGCACTCGATGTAGAACGCATTCTTGTCCGCGATGGCGACGACGTCAGTTGCTGCGCCATCAACGCGCACTTCGCAACCCGTTTGGCAGAAGTAGCTGGCTATACGCAGTTCGAACTGGGCATCCCTTGACCGGGAGTCCCCATCCAGGGCGGCGAAGTCCCTCCCCGAGAGAATCGTCTTGAGCTTTTCGTCTATTCCGGTAGGCAGATGGACACGCAGGCCGCGCATGATCCACGTCAGCTCATGAACTTCCCGCATGACATAAAGACTCCAATCTGTTGCACTCTTGAAACGTGCATCCGCTGAATTCTTGAAGACCGTCGCAGCGTCCACTTCCTTGTCCAGGATGACTCGTTGCAGATAAAGGATGTACCGATCAATTCGTGTGTTGGCTGTCGACAGACCACGGGACTCCAGGAACTCCTTCAGCTGGCGCAGGTCCTCCAAGGAGTCTTCCATACCGATTGTCGGGAGCGTCTCCTCTGGCAGTTCATAGCCATGCTGATTAGGGTCCATAGCTTTGGGATTCTATTTGCCGGTGGCGAAGTCTTGCGCCAGGTGACCAGCGCTACGGCTTGGTTCATGCAGGGCCCGCTTCTGGCCAAAAGCGCGAGTCATCTGAGTCCCACAAAAGCGGTCCTAGAACCCACCCGTGCGCGTGGTCCCGACCTTTGATCTTAAGCAACGCCCGTCCGCTTGGTCAGCGCATGCTGTCTGCCCCTCAACTCGATGGGAGACCATCATGGAAACCACTGGCAATTCAGTTCATCACGAGCCTTGGAACAAGGGAAAGATCGTTGGACAGAAGGCGCCCTTCAAATTGAAAGATATCTGGGCACTGCGTGTCCGCCTTCAGATGGAGGGGCGGATCCGCGAGCTCGCACTCTTCAACCTCGGTATCGACAGCAAGCTGCGCGGATGCGACCTCGTAGCCCTCAAGGTTCGCGACGTCAGCCATGGGGAGCAGTTGGCCACGCGCGCCATCGTTATGCAGCACAAGACCAAGCGCCCAGTCCAGTTCGAGATCACGGCTGCAACCCGGGACGCGCTGCAGGCGTGGATCAAACAGGCTGCACTGAAATCCGATGACTTCCTCTTCCCCAGCAGGCTCCACGAATCGCCCCACTTGGGTACTCGGCAGTACGCCCGGATTCTTGGCAACTGGGTGGATGAACTGGGTCTTGACCGCGCCGAATACGGGACGCATTCGATGCGAAGGACCGAGGCGACGCTGATCTATCGGCGCACCAAGAACCTCCGAGCCGTGCAACTGCTGCTCGGCCACTCCAAGCTGGAGTCCACGGTGCGATACCTGGGTATCGAAGTTGATGACGCCCTCGAAATCTCCGAGCAGACGGAGATCTGAGACGGTCTTCAGCGGCCACCTTTGCTTCGACGTAGGGGTGGCCGTCTTCAATGACGGCTTCCTGGAGTCCGTCAGGACCAGCGCTTTCGGCCAGGAGCGGGCAACGCTCAGCCGCATATGCAGACGTGCAGCCTTGCCAGCGGTAGCCCAGCCGAGTGAAGGTTTCACTTAGTTGCGTCGTGATCGATTTTCCGTAGGACGACGTGGATGGTGGACAGATAGAAATAGAACATCCAGCTTAGCCAAATGCTGGTGTCGTAGGCCGTACGCTGCTTCTCGTTGTGGTGTCGAACGCCGAAGTTGTTGGCGATGTTGAAGAGGTCTTTTTCATCGGCGCTCGTCAATAACGCCTTTACCTTTGGTCGAAGGTACTCCAAGACGTCAGCAAGGTCGCGGACCGCTTGACGCCGATCATCTAGTGTCGAACCATGACGTCGATATTGAAGCGTCGCAGCATTGACGCGGGATACAACGTTCTTGTCAGAGGTGGGTAAATCTGCGTCGAATATCGGTTCGAAACCTGCCTCGGGTCTGCGCAACACTTCCCCATTTGACGAAAGCTCATACCGATGCTTGTAGTGGGCAAGGACGCCGTTCACCTTATCGCGTAATTCTTTTCGTCCGAGAATTTGATTAAAGGTCTCCCAGTGCATGCCGCACTGGCTGTAGGAGTGCATGGTGCCCTCGATCGGCTTTGATACGTACTGGTACAGGAACTCAAGCACGTCGAAGAAATCGTCCTCCTGATAGAAGGCTGCTTTTTCGGGTACTGGCCACAACCCCTTCTTCCGGATAGTCAGAAGCATCTCCAACTCAGGATCGCGTACCTTGCCGTCGACTTTTCCAGCATCCACGCAGACGTAGCCAAAGGCCTCATCGAAGTACCCATCCTCTTGCAACTGACTGAAGACACGGACAAACAAATCAAGGACGTCCGGGAGCGGTAGTCCCTTGAGGTTCGGGTTTGTACCTTTGCGTTGGGAGTAGTACTGGCGTTCCATAGCGAGGTCGGTGAGACTTAACATTTGGTCAATTTGGACAACTGCACGATACCCAAAATTCAGGCTGCTCAGGCGTGTGCATCGTACTGGTAGAGCTTGTTGCCGCCGAATCCGGGCGCAATAACTTCTTTGTGGAACTGAGCCGGATGTCCGCTCAGGGTTGCGGGTTGCCGCTCGCTTCAGAGTGAAGCGGTCATCGGCCGATGGCCGCCTGCAGCGCCCGGTGAGCAGCGAACGCCGCGAGTGTGGCTTGGTCGGGTGCACCGTAGTCGATGACCTTCAAAGGCGTCTTGGCCAACCAGAGCGATTGCGCCAGCAGCGTTCGATCCGGGAAGTCGAGCAGCCCGACTTGAAGCTGAAATGCCAAGTCGTTGAGCGATCCCAGGACTCTGCGGTTTGCCGTCTTCCCAACAGACCAATGTTGCATTGCACCGCGCTCGGCAGTCGCTTCGTCCGATGAAACGCCGATGGCGGTGAGCATCGGCTCCAGGGCCTCGCAGAGCCGTTGGACGAGGGCTCGATCATCCCGTGCCGGCACCACTACGGGCAGCAAGCTTCGCTCGCTGACAGCGAGCACAACCTGGATTCGGCCAACTCGGATCATATTGGCGTACCAGTCGCCGAGGACTGTGTCCGGCGGTGCCGACTCTGGATCAGGCGTGGCGTTCAGCCGGTCGAGGAGCTTCTGGGTGCAGCGGAGGACAAACACGGTGATGAGACGGGGAGACAAATGCCAAGTATCGAGGCTGACCAATGTTCCCTTTCGGCGGTAGTGCGGTCGTACCTTACCTGGACCATCGAATGGCCGTTGATGAACGTCGCCGCCGCTCAGGACTCAACATCGAGTGACTCAGTTCAGCCTGAAGCAACCTTCGAAGTTCCAAGCGCGTCCTTGCAGCGTTGGCCGCCGGTGAGCAGCGCAACTGAAGGTCAGTTGACCACCTTATTGCTGACATGCCAGCTTCAGGCACATAGACGTGCGCCTCACTGGCTCGACCTGCGCACAACATTGCCCGCGGCTAGCTCGACCAGCACGTGACCCGGAACGTCCCCCGGAAGTTGATGCGCGAGAAGTGCGCTGGTCCGACATGCGCAACCAGTCCTCCTCGATTCCAACGCTGGAGACGATTTGCAGCAAGCCGAAGAAGATTGCCCAATAGGGAGTCTGTTCCAGATGCGATTTGGCTGCACGGGTTGCCGGTAGCTGATCGCACAGTGCAATGCCAGCTGCGCCAAAGGCACCATGAGTGCATAGGGCATAAATAATATTCTTCCGAACGCATGCTTAGAGGTCGTGGCCCCAGGTCCCCTCAACGATTCTTCGCCACCAACATCGCCACCCCCGCCATTCGGGAAAGTGCGGCTCTAGAGATGTCCTGAATGGTTTCCGCCGACGTGCCGCTGGAGGGCCACTGATTGGTGGCGGAAACGAACAGATCTGCGCGGCCGCTCAGCAGGCCACGATGCGGCCATAGCAGAAAATCCTCAAAGCACATCGAGAACGCCACCTTCATCCCGTGCAGCTCGATGACATCGCTGCCGAAGAGGTTGGTCTCCGCACCCTCGCCGAAGCCGAACTTCCAGTCTCCCATCGGCATCGGCACCATCGATGACACCACCACGGCGCCGCCATCTTTTTCCGCGCCAAAACCAATCAGCGCGTTTTGGAATCCGGTGCGCGCGGCGTCCCACGTTTCCTCACCCACGAGCACCGTCGCGCCGCGCACTTTGGCCTGCGTGGAAACGCCCGCCCAGATGTACATTTGCGCGCGCCGGCTCGAGCCCGAGCTCGCTTCGGGAAAAATGATAACTTTCGCGCCGCTCGACAGTGCGACCATGGCGAGATCCGCGAGGCCCTCACGCTTCGCCGCCATGTCGTCGGACCACAGTTCCGGATTCCTGCCGGATTCGAGCGAGATAGCGCGCCAATCAGCCGGTGGCACAGGCTCACGATACCTGGCGTTGGCGACGATGGCGAAGAGAGCAGCAACGGCGATGGCCGCATGAACCTTGTGCGTGTGCTTCCCGGCGACGGCGATCATGGCGAGAACAACCGCCGTAACGCCAAGCCCCACCCATCCCCATCCCGGAAACAACAAGCCTGCCACCATCAAGGGCGTGCCCCAATGGAAGAAGCCGATGGGTGGCAACGACAAAATCAGCAAGGCCACCGTCACGCCCACCGCGCGGCGCGTCACGGTGGCGTGAGGCGGCGCGAAGGCAATTACCCAAGGCAGCGCGAGAAAAGCAGCGTCGCCTGCCCATAAAAGCACACTGGTTAGTGTTGAGAGTTTGGGAAAAAATCCGAGGATGATGCCGGGGACCGCATGCGCTCCCACGGCGTAATAGAGAAATGCAACGACAAACGCGCCGCCCCGATTTGCTGCGCGGAATATCAGCAGCGGCAGCAGCAGCAGCCACAGCAGCGTAAGCAACTGCGCCGGATCCAACCACGCCGCGATACCGATCCCCGAGGAGAGCAGGCAAAGCCCCTGCAGGGGCTCCTGCACGCGAGATCGCTGCAGCGTCAGCGCATCGATCGCATGTTCGTCCATCGCGTTCACGAAAAAATTCGCCACGTTGTCAGGCCCGCATTGACGTGATCGTCCCGCGCGCCGGCAGTTTCCCGCCAGCACGTGCTGCGACAGCGTCCGTCTATTTCCCGGTGTAGCCAGGTTGGAAGATGATGTACAACGGACCCTGCGACCCGGCGTTCCAAGTCCATGACGTTGAAGGACAGAGCGAACCTTGGCCGCAAACATTGGTACCGGCCGGCTGACTTTCCAAATCCATGGAATTGTTTTGAGTGCCGGTGTTCCACTGCGTCTGCGTCCCGCCGCTATAGGCAGTGCCGGGGATGGCGTAGCTCAGTGGCCACTTCGATTTGTCGGTGGCGCAAAGATCGCCCTTCGTCGAGCTCGCCTTGGCCTCGACATAGCCTACCGAGGAGCAGGTGACGCCTGCGCTGGTCACGGTAATGGTGGCGGCATTGCCCGTGTTATTCATGCAATGTGTGCCCGATCCGCCGGGCGTCACATTGACGGTCAAGGCGGTGGCGGGCTTGGTGGCAAAGTAGACGCAGGCATTGACGTTGGCACCCGCGCCGGCGTGAGCCATACCGGCCGACAATGTCGCTACGGAAAACACACCGACTACTGAAAAAACTGTGTTCGCTTTCATTTTGAATCCTTTCAAGATTGAATAAGTACACACAGACCACTTCAACTCACAGGAAGGCGAGCAGCACCCCCAACGCCAGAAACGCCACGTCGGCAGCACTCTCTACCCCTACCGCTGCGGCCGCCCCCACAACAGCTTCGGCCGCCATTGAGGTCGCCGCCGAGACCGTGGCCGTTGCGGCCGCCGTCGCCGCACTGGCGGTCTCCGCCACCGCGCCGACGGTGCCCGCGACCGAGGCAATCGCGGTACCGACGTAACCCACCGCCGTGCTGGCGGCCGCGGTGACGACCGGTGCGGCGACGGTGATGCCTGTCCCGACCATGCCTCCTACCGCACCGCCTACCAGTGCGCCCGTAGTCCCACCCACATAGGCGCCCAAACCGGTGCCGACTACCGCACCGATGGTGGACGCCGTCAGTGCCCCGCCGCCAGCTGCCGCGGCACTGATCGTGACCAATGCTGTCGTGCCCGCCGCGGCTATCGCGAGGACCGGCGCCGAAGTCGTGATCGCTGCGATGGCCGCGGTAGCCGCCACTCCGCCGAGGATGCCTGCCGCTACCGCCCCTCCGCCGACCGCCGCACTGGCCACTGTCGTAGCGGCCGTGAGGAACGCGATGATGGCTGATCCGTAGGTAATGGCTGCATAGGTCAGCGCAATGGCTGCCACCGCACCGACGCCTGCACCAATGCCAATGGCCAAGTCGTCGTGCCCGGAGGGGTCGACATTGTTGACGGGGTCTCCGCTGCAGTACGAATAGCGGTTATCAAGGCGTTTGCTGTCCCGAGAAATGAAGCGCATGGTGGCGGGGTCGTAAAAGCGCGCACGCAGATAAACAAGGTCGTTGTCCACGTCCTTGTATTCCTGGTTCCATGCGAAGTTATTGCTGGCGTCCATGCCCACCGACATATCGGTTTCGGGCCCATACGCCGCATAGGAAGCGCTGCCGACCAGGGTTGCGCCACCGCCTGGTGCCAAGTTGCATCCAAGCACCGTGTCCTGGCGGCGGTTGGTCCCGTAGTAGAACGGCGCGGCGTTGCCGCAATAGGAGGCGAAACGCTTCGATCCCACCATCAGGAAATGCGTGAGCGCACCGTTTTGCGTGGTGTTGATCGCCTGCTGGAGATTGTCGTAGTACATGCCAACCGTAGAGGTCTTGCTGGTTCGTGTGGCCAGCAATTCGGTCGGGTAGTACGTGTAGTTGGTTGCGCCGGCGGCCCCTTGCACGCTGAGCAGCTTTCCCACCAAATCGTAGGCGTAGTTGTTGCCCGCACCATCGACAATGAGCCTGCCGTTGGTGTCGTATTTCTGCGTTTTTGGCTGACCCGCGTTGGCGGTATACACAATCAACTGGTCGATGTTGTTATAGGTATACGAAGTCGATTGCCCTGCCGTCGGCCCTGTCGATTGCAGGACGTTGCCGTTGCCGTCGTACAGGAAAGTCTGCGTGCTGAGCGGCTGGCCGGTATTGCTCGTGATGGTGTCGCCCGTGACCTGGCCAAACGCATCGTAGGAAAACGCGCGCTGGCAATTGACTGTCGTCGCGGTGGTGAGCGCCGACGATGACGCGTTGGAGATTTGCTTGCTCAACGCGTCGAACACGCCGCTCTCGCTCAGCAAGATCACGCCCTTCACCGACACACGGTGCAGGCCATTTTTTCGGCCTTGCGCGTCGTACTGATAGGTTTCGGTGTAGTTGTTTGCCAGCGACACGCCCAGGGGTGCGCCCAGCATCAGATTCACGGTGGGGTCGGCACAATAGCTGTACGTCAGCGTGTCGTTCGCCGTGGTCACGCTGAGGATCTGGTTTTGCGGGGTATACGCGTAAGTGGTCGTCGCACCGCCAAAATCCTGCTGGCTGACCGCTCGGCTGTACTGGTCCAGCGTGTAGCTGAGTTTCTTGCCGTCCGGATACGTGATGGAGGTCAGCACGCCGTCAATCGAGTAGGTATTGGTGACGGCCCCACTCGCATCGCTGGTCGACAAAAGACGGTCGGCCGCATCGTAGGTATAGGTAACCGTCTTGGCGACGCCGTTTTCCGTCCACGATTCGCTGGCCTTTTTGCCGTCGGCCTTGTAGGTGTAGTTGATGACGCTTCCGTCGAACAGGGTCTTGCTGACCAAATGCTGGTCGCCGTCGTAGCGGGAAGATTCCGACTGGCCCGCATTGTTGGTGAGCATGATCATCTGCCCCAACGCATCGAACTGGCATATATCGCTCGTCACTGTATAGGTTCGCCCGTCGGGGTAAGTGACGGTCTTCGTCTGGCTGATGTTCTTCAGGTTCAAGTCGTAGACGGATTGCTTCAGGCGGTTCGTGCCGTCGGGGGCGTTGAATTTGTCGCTTATGCGCAGCGCGTCTGCGTTGTACGCATAGTTTTTGGTATGGAGCACGGTCGCCATACCGGCCGTCACCTGGCTGGTCGTTTTCGAGATCAGATTGTTGAAACCGTCGTATCCCGAAACCCGGCTCAATGTGTATAGAGCCGTCTTGTCCGCGCTCTTGGTATTCGGATATCGCTCTTCCAGCACCGTGCGGCCGAAGTTATCCATGACGACTTTCTTCTGCGCGATCCCATTGATACTGGTGATGGTCGAATTGGCAGCGAAATCGTAGGCAAGGCTGGTCTGATTGTTCAGCGGGTCGTTCGACAGGGTCGGCTTGCCCAGCGAGTTAAAAGCGCTGGTAGTGGTATTGCCGAACGTATCGGTATCGGCGATGACGTTTCCCAGCACGTCGTATTGCTTTTGCGTAAGCATCCTCAGTTGCTGGGAATTGCCCGGGGTCCCGTTGTCGTAGGTGGCAATCGTTCGTCCCAGCGGATCGGTAACGGTCTTGGTCTGGTACCCCAGCGGGTTCATGGTGGTGTCGCTGTTTTCGCCGTCAGTGGCGAAGGTCTTGTAGGCATGTGTTGTTTGCCGCCCCGAAGGCGAAGTCTTGGTGACGAGTCGGCCTACCTGATCGTATGCGTACGTGGTGGTCGAGCCGGAAGGTGTGGTCTCGAGCACCCTCTGCCCGTACATGGTGCTGATCGCATGCAGGGAACTGAAGCCCAGCGCGTCCGTGATCGTTGTCCCGACGGTAAATTGGCCGGCGTCGTAGGCATACGCAAAAGCGCTCGACGTCTGCTGCACGCCCGGAGCGCCTGTCTTCACCCACTTGAGCGTCGCAGAAATTTCGCGTCCATTCGAATCGTAAATCTGATTGCGCGATTTCCAGCCATTCCACGTGGTCCCGCCGTCGTTGCTGTAATTGACGGTTGAAGACGCGATATTTTTCGAATCCGACGTGAGCGTATTCACCGTCTGGATCGCCTGGTTGGTGACGTTGTCTGTTTTCGTGGCCGTATTCACCAGCATGGTGATCTTAGAGCCCTGCGTGAAATACGAAGCCGCTTCGGTCAGGCTCGTGACATACGCCTGAGAGGCGGCATTCCAGCCGCTGGTCTGCTTCAATGTCGTATTGCCGAAGTTGTCGTACTGATAGGTGATTTTCGTCTGCGGCACGCCGGACGCGGTGGGCGAGGAGAAAAACAACTGCTGCGTTTGCTTCGGGCTCAGGTAATTGGGCTGCTGGTTGTGCGTGTCCTGCGAGATGTCGTAGACCGAATTCGTCTGCTGGTATCCGGCCTGAACGCCGGTGTTGTCGATGATGTACGTGTTCTGCGTGATCGGCACATGCGCGAAGCTGTAGAAAATGTTCGTGAGCGAGAGGATGGTGCCGGCTTGATTGAGAGTGCGCACTTCCACGTCGTATACGTAGGCCGTGTTGTTGCTGTCCAGCAAGCCATCCGAATTGCTCGATAGCGAATAGCCGCCTGTGAGCCCAGTGAACGTATTGCCGCCGGATTGCGTGCCGTAGGTGTATTGGTAATGCGCCAGCAGATTGTTTTTCGGATCCATGAAATACAGATCAGACACGGCCGGGATGGCATACGAATTCCCCGAAGAATCCAGGAAGCCAATGGTGGTGTAGGAAACATTGGTCGTCTTGCCGGTGGGATAGGAGACAGTACTGACGACGCTGAAGTTGCTCTGCATCGTGTTGGTGAACGTCGTCGTGTTGCCGATCGGATCGACCACACTGTAGACGTTGCCGGCATCGCAATTTATCTTGACCAGTCGACCATCCGGCAGCGTCACGACGATCTGCCCCGGGTTATACGAAAACGTCGTCTTCTGCCCGAAGCTGTCGATGATGTACGCGAGCAGATTGCCTTGCGGTCCGGGCGTGTAAGCGTAATAAATGTAGTTGCCGTACCGATTCGCCTTCATCAGCAGCATGCCGGTGCTATCGAAATAACAAACCGAACCGTCGACATCGGTATAGGTAAATTCGTATTCGACGCCGTATTTCCCATACGGCAATGGTTGGCTCACGATGTTGTCGACAAACACGACGCCGTGATTGTTTTCGTATTTGAGTCCCGATGCATAACCCGTTGCATCGCTCCAGGACGGATCGATGATGTATCGTGAGCCCTTGATCCCGATCGCGCCGCCCGGCACCAGCGACGGAATGCCGAAACTCCAATTGGCCGGCAGCCCCAGCGTGCCACTGGCGCCAAGCGAATAAGAGAGGTTGATCGTCAATCCGATATCGCTGGTGATGCCGATGAGATTGACGATGGGAATGTTGAGCAGCAGCGATCCAGAATTCGGGATCACATCTTCGATTGCATTGGAAATGCGATTGAATGCTTGAGAACCATCAAACGAGTTATCGCTCATGTGCTTGTTTGGGACGGCACACCGGTCGGGCGGACAATGATCCTTGCTGACGCAACATCATCGGGGGCTAACAGTGCGTTCGATTCCCAACCTTTCGTTGAAAAAGTTTCATGACCTATGCAAGCAGAGCGCTCGCATAACCTCCTTCTGTCCGACACACCTTCCCACCTGTAACCGCCGAAATATCGCTGGTCCGCTGGCAAGTTTTTTGTTAAAAACTCAGTGCCAGTGCTGTAGACGAAATTTAATCTCGAACGACGGACGAAGTTTTAACATTTTCGAATTTGTGAAGCTCCACCTGTTCGGGTGGAAATTCGGATGATTGATGAAATGTCGTTCATTAAACCCTAGGGTGTTGAACTTCAGACTTGAATCCGCCGTGCGTTTGCGGGATGTGCGCGTCAGTCGCTGAATCCGTGCGGGCTGGAATATTGCCAAAGCGGCTTCCAGTAGGAGTCGATGAGCGCAGAGACCGCGTCCGAACCTTCGACTACGTAATTGAATTCGGACAAGGACCCCGGGTACAGGTTGTCTGAGCCAATGACATAAGCCTGGTCGTCAATGATCATCAGCTTGGCGTGGTTGCCGGGGGCGGACGGCACCTTATGGTGGACGAGGCCGCTGGCATTGATCACAGACAGTGCGGCGCTGCCAATCACGCCGTGGCTGGGCGGCCGCTCGGATAGCGGCGGCTGCTTCAAGGTGGCGGTATAGCCTTGCGGCGACAAGTTGGGCCATTTGTAGGTGAGGCCTTCGTCGGTGAGGGAGGGCGGCACCTGGTCGGTGAAATAGAAAGGCGCGACACGGATGCGCCTCAGGGCGTCGGCCCGCTTGCCGTCTGGGTCCGGCAACGGCGCGTCGGTCTCGACTTCATGCGTCATGTAATATTTGATCAATTCGAAGGTGCGGATGGCACCTGAACCGAAGGAATACTGGTCACCCTCCGCGCCAGCCCCAGCATCCAATGGGGAGACGACAACGTCGACGGTGAGGTTGGGGTTGGTCCGCAATGCCTCCATGATCCATTTGCAGACGACGTGATCGGACCAGTTTTTTTTCCAAGCGCTTACCAGGTCCATCTGTGACATGCAAATCTTGCGCTGGGCTTGCTTGATCAGGGTTTCCTTCATCACCTCGGAACCCTTCTGGTAATCGCTGTCTTTCGGCCCGACCCAGTATTTGCCGACTGAAAGCATGCGGCTGGCGAGCTTGTATTCCTGGAAACCGTCGTAGCGGGTGTAGACCACGCGGTATGGGAAGACGTCGATGGCCAGGTCGCTCAAGCTTTGCAGGTCATCTTCACGTGTATCGCGCGTTATGGTTACGGTAGAACGTGGCGGCGTACCGTCCGGACTTGTTTGCACGCCAGACTGGTGTAGCTTGATCAACGCTTGCTGGCGTTGCTGGATATAGGCGTTGGCGCCGGCTTCGCGCAAAGGATCGTTTGGCTTGCTGCGATCGCTGTCGGCGTTCTTCCAGGTCAGGCTGGCGACGTCCAGCGTCTCTTTGGTCAGCAAGTCGGTGCCGCATTCCCACATCTGGTTCAGGAACAGTTGCGATCCGTAGGCCGCCGCGCCGTGCACCACGGTCGATAGGTCATGCACCGGCGGATAGCTGCGGAAAAGGTCCATGTTTAGGTTGTGGCCGCCCACCATGGCTTCGCAGCCGTCGACCGCAATGATCTTGGAGTGATTCCAGGTCATCTTGGTATCGTCACTGGAGATGATGCTGTCGCTGAAAACTTTACTCGTGAGGGCAGACAGGATGCCGGCCTGCAGGCGATAGAAACGGCCCATCCAGAATTCCGGCAAGCGCTCCCAGGATTTGGAACGCATGCGCACCAGCCGTACCAGGGCTGCCTTGAAGTCGGTGATGTTGGTTGGTTCCATGAAGGGCGAGACCGGAGTCTGTCCAAACAGGAAGCGGAACTGGGTCGGCGTGGTTTGCCCCATGCGCGTACTCAGCGCGGTGTCGATGGCACCCAGGATGGGCCGGACCCAGTCCGGGTCAGGGCTGTTGAGCGAAGAAAGGTCGCAGCGGTAGCGCGCCTTTTGAATCACCTCAACGACCGCACGCTCGAACTCGCCTTGGCGCAGCAACGCCTGCGGCATGATCTCTTGACCGAACTGCAGGCCCCATACATGGGGCGTGTCGAGCAGTCTCACATAATTCGGCCCACCGAGATGGTTGAAGTACTGGCCGAGGTTTTGCTGCACATTGTCGATCTGGCTCATGGCAATTACTCGATTGAAGGGTCGTGCTACAGGAACTTCCAGGGCACGCGGCCCGTATCGGTGCGTTCGCTGGTGACGGGATAGGCCAGGCGATAAGGTGGGTCGCCGACGACGTTGTCCATGTAATAGGTGTTGAAAGGATTACCTCCAGAGATGGAGGAAACCCGGCGCACGTAGGGGCGGTAGGGCAGGCTGCTGGTGCGGGCGCCGCCGCCGCCCATGGCATCGAATACCGCAGGATCGGTATGCAGGCTGCGCCGCAAGTCCGGTACGCTTTCGCTGACCGTGGAGTGACTGGGGAAAATTGATCCCCATTGCGTCAGGTAGCCGCGTGCCAGCTTGTAGACCAGCTTGGGCACAGGAGCCACGAAGCTGTTGACAGCGTCCGCGCTATAGCGTCCGTCAGAGGTGCTGTTGCCGGCGACCGTGCTGTGGCGACCTCGGCAGGCAAAAAGCTCATAGCCCTGGGGCTGCAAGCTGGCGCCCGGCGCCAGCGGGTCTTCTTGCTGGTAGTAATCGGCCAGGGTGTCCCAGGTGCTGCCCAGCTTGATCGTCTCGTTGCCGTCGGATTGGCCGAGCATGTGCTTATTCGGGCGCGGGATCGCCGGCAGGAAGGGTTTGTCATTTGGCTGAATGCACATGTCCCAGCTATAAATGCCGACATAGTTGCGGACGTTCGGAGCAAGCTGGGTCAGGATCCCGTACCATTCGCCGGTCCCTGGCACAGGATCGATTGCGAAGATGTTGACGGTGATGTCGCGCGAGCCGTAGGCATAGATAAACCAGGCTGCCATGATGGCTTCGGCAGCACCGCGGCTATGGCCGATCAGGTTGATGTTCGTGGCGCCGCTGGCCGCGGCGAGGTTGGCGGTGTGCAGTGCCAGTGCGGTAGCAGCCCAACCGACAGCCGAAGACCCAATTGAACGCTGGTCGCCGCCGGAGTACTTTTTCGTGTACGCGTACAGGGCCTGTGGTGCGTTCAGCGGGCCATTCAGCTTGAGCGGTTCGCTGCTGTCCCTTGGTTCCGCCCAATCGTTTTCACCGACGCCACGCACCGAAATACTCGGCCGCACTGCAGTCAGGGAACCGGACAGTTCTTTCTGAATGCGAACCGGGATATAGCCGGTTTCCTGGCAGTAGATGCGGGCATCGCTTTTGTCCCGCGAGCGCTCGCCTTCGTCGCGGGTACAGGCGGTACCGGAGAGGCAGATGGTAAAGCTTGGAATCGACATTTGCGGCTTCGTGGAAGTGAACTTCGTCAAGGCTGGCAATTCACCGTGCTGTGGGCATCCGGCGGAGATAAGTATCGAGAACGCTTTAGCTGCTATTTCAGAGTCCAGATACCTTCATGGTCA
>Ga0075012_10003163_pt1 | contig 15913 bp, 15 predicted proteins | sample All_14_2_FD_71474 | JGI IMG/M metagenome (GOLD analysis project Ga0075012, IMG submission 71474) | Freshwater microbial communities in response to fracking from Pennsylvania, USA - Allegheny Zone_MetaG_DW_15 | ecosystem: Environmental > Aquatic > Deep subsurface > Groundwater > Drilled... | reverse complement strand
CGAGGGGTGCGGGGGCCGGACGGCTGGCCGGTCGGTCGGCCGGGTCTGGCGCGGGACGGGCCGCACGGGTCTTGCGAACCGTGGCGGCCGGTGCCGGGGCCGGTGCCGGTGCCCGCCCGCGTCGCAGGCCCGCGCCCCAGTGCAGGGCCTCGCCGAAATCACCCGGTCGCAGTCCGACGGCATAGCCACAGGCCCAAAGGCCGAGCCCGCCGAACAACAGGCCCACGACCACGGAGGGTCCCGGAATCCGCAGGGCGCGCAGGCCACCGGCGGTCAGTCCGGCCACCGCATCGCCCCACAGGCCGCCCAGGCCGGTCGCCAGAGGCCAGGCAGCGGGCGCAACCAGGGTCGAAAGCGCCGAGGAGATCAGCAGGACCCCCGCACTGGCCGACAGGGCCTTCAGCGGCGTGGGTTTCAGCCTTTGCTGGATGGCGTCGCCGATGGCTCCGGCCAGGCCAAAGGCGATCAGCAACAGGGTCATGGGCCAGGCCGCAAGACCCAGCGACTGCATGGCCAGATCGGCGAACAGGGCACCGTTGGCTCCCAGCCAGTTGGTCGCCGGCGTCGAGGAGGCCGCGTTCAGGCTCGGGTCGGCGGGATTCCACGCGATCAGGGACACCAGCAGCAGGGTCGCCAGCAGGGCCTGAAGCACGCCCCGGAACCGCACCACGAACGGCGCGTCCCACAACAGGCGGGCGCTCATCCAGGCGCGATTGCCGATGATCAGGACGGCGGACATGGGGGCTCGGTCTCCGGGCGGGTCTGGCCCCTGTTGTCGCGCGCCTCTGGTTAAGGGGCTGTTTACCGTGGGGGCCGCGAGGGTGATGCGACCCTCTCACCTCTGGACGCAGGGCCCGCCCGGCGCGACAAGCGGCCATGATGCCCACGCCCCATACCCATGACGTCATCATCGCCGGCGCTGGCCTGGCCGGGGCGACGTTCGCCCTGGCCGCGGCACAGGGCGAGCTGAGGGTCGCGGTCGTCGATCCGCTGCCGTTCTCGACCCAGCTGGCCGCGACCTTCGACGGGCGGTCGACGGCGGTCGCCTTCTCGACCTTCCGGATGCTGGATGCCCTGGGGGTGGGCGAAGGCCTTCGACCCCATGCCTGCCGGATGGATCACATCCTGGTGACGGACGGGCGTCGGCCCGGAGCGGCGTCAAAGGCCATGTCGCCGGCCTATCTGAGGTTCGACGCCGCCGAGATCGGCGATGCGAATGACGGCGAGCCCCTGGGCTATATGGTCGAGAACCGACAGATCCGCGCGGCCCTGGCCCAGGCGGTGGGGCGGTCCGACATCGCCGTGCTGGCCCCGGCCTCGGTCTCGGGCGTCGTGACCGACACCGCCGGGGCGACGGTCACCCTGGCAGACGGAACGGTGCTGCGCGCGCCTCTGATCGTGGGGGCCGAGGGTCGGGGTTCGACAGTCCGCAAGGCCGCCGGAATCGGCACCGTCGGCTGGCGCTATGGCCAGAGCGGGGTGGTGGCAACGGTGCGGCTGGGGCGGCCCCATGGCGGTGTGGCCCACGAATATTTCCTGCCGTCCGGCCCGTTCGCCATCCTGCCCCTGACCGACCAGAGGGCCAGTCTGGTCTGGACCGAGACGACGCGCGCGGCCCAGGCCCTGGGCGCGGCGTCGGACGAGGCCTTTGCCGCCCATCTGATGCGCCGGTTCGGGGACTTTCTGGAGGGTGCGGTGCCGGAGGGGCCGCGTTTCGTCTACCCCCTGACGCTGGAGCTGGCCGAGGCGCTGACCGCACAGCGCACGGCCCTGATCGGAGACGCCGCGCACGGGGTGCATCCGGTCGCGGGTCAGGGGCTGAACATGGGGCTGAAGGACGCAGCCGCGCTGGCCGAGGTGATCATCGAGGCGATGCGGCTGGGCGAGGATATCGGCTCGGCCGGGGTGCTGGACCGCTATGCCCGGTGGCGCCGGTTCGACAATGCGGTTCTGGCCGCCGGTTTCGATGGGTTCGTGCGGCTGTTTTCCAATGACCTTGGCCCGGTCAGGCTGGCGCGCGACCTGGGCATGGCGGCGGTGAATGCCATCGGCCCGCTGCGCCGTGCCTTCATGCGCGAGGCGGGCGCGGCCACCGGGGACCTGCCCAGACTGCTGCGGGGACAGCCAATCTAGCGGCCCTGCCTGTAAATCGCCGCGCTCTTGGACTATAGGCCCGCGATGAAGTTTCTCGACCAGGCCAAGATCTATATCCGCTCGGGCAATGGCGGGGCGGGCTCCGTCTCGTTCCGGCGCGAGAAATTCATCCCCAACGGCGGACCCGACGGCGGGGACGGCGGCAATGGCGGCTCGGTCTGGATCGAGGCGGTCGAGGGGCTGAACACCCTGATCGACTATCGCTACCAGCAGCATTTCAAGGCCCCGACCGGCGGCCACGGCATGGGCCGTCAGATGCACGGCGCGCGCGGCGAGGACATCGTGCTCAAGGTTCCGGTCGGCACCCAGGTGCTGGGCGAGGACAAGGAGACCGTCGTTCTGGACCTCGACGAGGTCGGCAAGTCCGAATGCCTGCTGCGCGGCGGCAACGGCGGCTGGGGCAATGTGCGGTTCAAGGGGCCGGGCAACCAGGCCCCGCGCCACGCCAATCCGGGCCAGGAAGGCCAGGAGATGTGGATCTGGCTGCGGCTCAAGCTGATTGCCGACATCGGCCTGGCCGGCCTGCCCAATGCGGGCAAGTCGACCTTCCTGGCCGCCGCCAGCGCCGCGCGGCCCAAGATCGCCGACTATCCGTTCACCACCCTGGCCCCCAACCTGGGGATGGTGGACCTCAGCCCCGGCGAAAGGTTCGTGATCGCCGACATCCCCGGCCTGATCGCGGGCGCCAGCGAGGGCGCGGGTCTGGGCACCCGGTTCCTGGGCCACGTCGAACGCTCGGCCAGCCTGATCCATTTGGTCGACGGCACTCAGGACGATGTCGCCGAGGCCTATCGCATCATCCGGGGCGAGCTGGATGCCTATGGCGAGGGGCTGGCCGAAAAGACCGAGATCCTGGCGCTCAACAAGATCGATGCCCTGACGCCCGAGGTCCGCGCCGAGAAGTCGGCCGAGCTGGAGGCTGTGGCGGGCAGGAAGCCCATGTGGGTCTCGGGGGTATCGGGCGAGGGCGTGCCCGAACTGCTGCGGGCGGCCTGGGCCGAGGTGCGCAAGACCCGGGGCGAGATCGACGCCGATGGCGATGTGATCCCCTCGGTCGCCGCGGGCTGGGCCCCCTGATCGCGAACCCGGGCCCTAGCGCTTCAGCCGACGGGCGTTGGCGACGGCGGTCTGGTGGATGGGTTTCAGGGCCTCGGCCTGGGCCTTCAGCACCTCGGTGTTGAGGGTCAGCATCTGGCTGGTCGCGCGGTTGAACCAGCCGATCGCATAGTTGTACTGGGCCGTGGCGAAGGCCTGGGGCGAGGCGGCCCCGGCCATGGCCCCGGCAGCCTTGCCGGCCAGGGCGAACTCGTCGGCGGCCGTTCTCGACAGCCGCTCTCCCAGGGCCCCGAGGTTGCGGGTCAGGGAGGCCGCCGATTCCGACAGGGCCTCGACCTTCTCGGAGCTCATCAACGCGATTTCCTCGAGGTCGGTCTTGCGCGGATCGGCCATGCCGGCAGCCAGGATCTCCAGCCGGGCGGCGATCACGTCGCCCGCAGCCTTCATCGTCTCCCCGCCCGCCACGGCCGTCGCGGTGGCCGATCGGGCGTCACGTCCCACGCTGTGGGCACCGGCGAGAAATCTGTCGAGATGGGTCTGGGATGTCATGTGATCGTTCGTGAACCCTGTTCGGTCATGTGGCAAGGGAAGGGTTGCGAGGCGTGACCTCGGAGGCGAAGGCGGTGACGTCACGGATCAGGGCCGGGATGGCCGCATCGATGATCCGCTGACCCTTCTCCGGACTGGCCTGGCCGGGGTCCGAGCCGATCCGGCCGTCGGGAAAGCGGGCGCGATAGTCCAGGGCATCTCGGATCGGCCCATTGGGTGCGATCTGCGGTGAACAGGTCGCCGTCTTGATGCGATCGGGATAGGCGGCCTGGGTCACCGCGATCTCGGACGGGGTCGCGTGCATCCCGTGGCCGGTCGGGAAGATCTCGTTGCACAGCCGGTTGACGCCGGGCAGGTCCCACCAGTTGCGCAGTTTCAGCACGAAGGGGGCATCCTCGCTCCGGAACGAATGGGTGGCGTAGATTTCCGAGAAGGTCGCCTCGATCGTGGCGACGTTGCCGCCATGGCCGTTCAGGAAATAGATTCGGTCGAACCCGTGCCGCGACAGGGACGAGACCCAGTCGGCGATCGCGGCCATGAAGGTGGAGGGGCGCAGGCTGATGGTGCCGGCAAAGGCCAGATGATGCTGGGCCATGCCGATGTTGAAGGTCGGGGCGATGGTCAGGCTGTCGTCACCGGCCTCGGCGGCATGGGCGATGATCTCGGGACACAGCCAGTCTGTGCCCAGAAGACCGGTCGGGCCGTGCTGTTCATTGGAACCGATCGGCACGATCACCGTCCGCGAAAGCGGTGCGCCCGCCTTCAGCCGCGCGTCGATCTCGGGCCAGGACGACAGATGGATCAGCATGACAGGACTCCGGACAAGACGCATGAAACGGCCCGCGCCTGCCCGCGCGGAGGGTCGGCCTGGTCCCCCTCGCGAGGGTATGGCGGCGTGAAGGCCAGGATCAGGTGTCCGGGCCAAAGGCGGTCACGAACCGGCGCGAGACCTCGCCAGCCCGGGCCGGAATGTCAATCGCCGGATGATCGACGCCCAGCAGGCCGCGAAGATGGCCGTGGCCCAGGACCATGCCGGTGAACATCTCGGCAGCGTGATCCGGATCCGGGACCATGAGCCGGCCCTGGCGATCCTGTTCGGCCAGCCAGGCCGCAAGGCGTCGCAGCGATTCGCGCGGCCCGCCGTCATAGATGGCCTGGGCGATCTCGGGGGCGGCGGGCGACATCAGCGCCACGCCACGCAGACTGTCGCTCTGATCGAGGCTGCACACCTTTTCCAGCATGGAGACGGCCAGGGCGGTCAGGACGGTCCGGGGATCGCCATCGGTGCGCAGGGGGGCGGTGACGGCATCCGATCGACGTTCGGCCAGGGCACGGGCGATCTCCAGCTTGGAGGCGAACCGGTTGTAGAGGGTCTGTTTCGACACCCCGGCGCGGCGCGCGATCTCGTCCATCGACACCGATCCGCCGCGCTCGACGAACAGGGCCGTGGCGGCCTCGAGAATGGCCTCGCTCTTGCGGGGATCGATCTGTCCGACGGCGCGGGGCATCTCAGTGCGCATCCAGAGGCGGCGCGGACGGGTCGACCTTGACCGGCCGGGCGAACAGGGTCGCGAAGGCCGCGATCAGACAGCCGAGGGCCAGCACAGCAAAGGCATCGCCGAAGGCCAGGGTGGTGGCCTGGCGCTGAAGCAGTCCATAGATGGCCTTCATCGCTGCCCCGTCCGGATCGGCAGAGCCCACCATCAGGCCCGAAATGCCCGACAGCACGTCCTGCATTCCCGTGCTGGACTGGGTGATCCGGCTGGTCAGCTCGCCCATGTGCACGGCGGTATTTGTGGTCAGGGTGGTGTTCAGGAAGGCCAGGCCAAAGGCCCCGCCCACATTGCGAAACAGGTTCACCAGCCCCGAGGCGTTGTGGACCATGTGCGGGGGCAGGGTCGACATCGTCACCTGCTGCGAGGCGATCATGGCGATCATCACCCCGACACCGCGCACCGCCTGCACCGAGGCGAATTCCCAGAAGCCCCAGTCGGGCGTGACCGCATGGGCATCCCACATCCCCCAGGCGCACAGCACAAAACCCCCGAACATCAGGAATCGGGCATCCACCAGCCGGACCAGACGGCCCGCGAAGGGGGCGGTGAGGAACATCGCCAGCCCGGATACCACCATGGTGGTGCCCACCTCGGCCGGCGAATAGTCCCGGACGCGCGACAGGAACAGCGGCAGCAGGAACGTCCCCCCGAACAGGGCAAAGCCGACGGTAAAGGTCAGGACGACCCCGACCATGAAATTCCGGTTGGCGAAGGCCCTCAGCTCGACGACCGGATTCCAGTAGGCCAGCGACCGCCACACGAAGGCCGGGCCCGAAATGGCCGCGATGATGGCCAGCAGCAGGATCTGATCGTCGGCGAACCAGTCGTTCCTGGAGCCTTCCTCCAGCACATACTGAAGACTCATCAAAAAGGTCGCCATCAGGCCCAGACCCCACCAGTCGAAACCCTTGGACAGTGAGGGGTCCCCCTTGTCGAACGCGCCGTAGCGGCCGACCAGAAACAGCACCAGCATCCCCGGAATCACATTGATGAAGAACAGCCAGCGCCAGCTGAGCCACTCGGTCAGGTGTCCGCCCAGGGTCGGGCCGACGGTCGGGGCCAGGGTCACGATCAGCCCCATGACGATGGAGGCGGTGACGCGCTTCTCGGGCGGAAAGGCGGTGAAGGCCACCGCGAACACCGTCGGGATCATGGCACCGCCCAGGAAACCCTGTAACGCGCGGAAGACGATCATCATGTCGATCGAGCTGGACAGGCCGGTCGCCACGCTCATCACCAGAAAGCCGATGCACGAGACCATGAAGACCTTCTGCGTTCCCCACAGCCGCGACAGATAGCCCGACAGGGGAATCATCACGACCTCGGGGATCAGATAGGCGGTCTGGATCCAGCTGATCTCATCGGCCGAGGCCCCGACCCCGGCCTGGATCTGGGGCAGGGACGAGGCCACGATCTGGATGTCCAGAATGGCCATGAACTGGCCGATCACCATGCCGGTGAAGCCCAGGATCAACATGGTCCAGTTGATGGCGGGCCGATCCGGTGGGGCCCCAGCGTCGGGACCGGCGCCTGCGGGCACCGCAGCGGACGTCACTGGTCTGCGCCGGACGGGGTTGTGCCCACCTGGGCGTCGGCCAGGCGGGTCTGGCCCAGGGCGGCCTCGGCGAAGGTCGCACCGCCCTGGCTCTTGAGGTCCACCTTGACCTCGACCGACAGGCCCGGACGCAGGGCCGCGCCGCCTGCCGCCCGGTCCACGACGATGCGGACCGGCACGCGCTGGGTGATCTTGGTGAAGTTGCCGGTCGCGTTCTCGACCGGGATCAGGGCGAACTGGGACCCGGTCGCGGGGGCGAAACTGTCGATCCGGCCGGTGATATGCTGGCCGGGAAAGGCGTCGGCACCGATCTCGACGGTCTGGCCCAGACGCAAGCGACCCAGCTGGGTCTCCTTGAAGTTGGCGACCACATAGACCTCGCCCAGGGGCACGATCGACAGAAGGGGGCCACCGGTCCGCACATACTGGCCGGGCCGCACACCGCGTGCGCCGACCACGCCACCGACGGCCGCGCGAATCACGGTCCGGTCCAGGTTGGTGCGGGCGATCTCGACCTGCGCCCTGGCCTGATCGACGGCGGCCAGGGACTGCTGGCGGGTCGAGCCCAGGACGGCGGCGGTACGTTGTTCTGCGATCAGGGCGGCCTGGGCCTGTTCGACGGTCGCCGCGGCCGATGTCGCGCCGGCCTGTTCGGTCTGGATCCGTTGCTGGGACACCCAGCCCTGTTCGGCCAGCCTGCCATAGCGATCCACCTGGGCACGGGCAAGGCCGGCCTGGGCCTGGGCCTGGCTCACGCCGGCGGCGCGCGAGGCGATCATGGCCTGCTCCTGGGCGGCGCGGGCATCGACATTGTCGACGGCCGACAGCAGGGCGGCCAGATTGGCCTCGGCCTGGGCCAGCTGGGCCCGGGCATCCGCATCGTCCAGCCGCACCAGGATCTGGCCGGGCTGGACCCGCTGGTTGTCGGTGACCAGCACCTCGGTGACATAGCCGTTGACCTGGGGGCTGACGATCGTGGTGTCGGCCTGGACGAAGGCGTTGTCGGTCGATTCCCACCTCTGCTTGCCCTGCCACCAGAAGAAGCCGCCCACCATCAGGGCGACGACAACGACGCCGGCCACGATCAGCGGCAGGCGTTTCTTCAGGGCAGGAGGAACAGACATAAGGCGGACACTCGACAAGGCGTTCGGGGAGGAACAGCGCTAAAATGGACTATATCGTCCAAAAAACAACCGCGGCGTTTGAAGACTCGTGAACACATCCTGTTTCCGCGTATTCCAGCCCTGATGACCTTCTCCCGGACGACCGCACCCTCGACCACATCCGCCCCATTTCCCGACCAGCTCGATATCGCGATCATCGGCGCGGGCGCGGCGGGGATCGCGGCGGTGCGCCGCCTGGCCGCCACCGGCCTGTCGATCGGGGTGATCGAGGCGCGGGACCGGGTCGGGGGGCGGGCCCATACCCTGGATCATCGCCTGGTCGCCCACCGACAGGGCAGCGTTGAGGTCGGCCTCGACATGGGCTGCGGCTGGCTGCATTCGGCCGACGAGAACGAACTGGCCGCAATCGGGCACCAGGCCGGATTCTCGATCGACGAGACCCCGCCGCCCTGGCGGGGGTCGGCGTTCAATCTCGGTCTGACCCCTACGGAACAGGCCGACTTCGGCCAGGCCTTCGACGCCTTCGAATCGCGGATCGCCCGGGCCGCCTCGGCCGGAGACGATCACCCGGCCTCGGATCAGTTCGCCGCGCCCGACGACCCCGACAGCCGCTGGAACCCGCGTATGGATGCCATCTCGGGAGCCCTGAACGGGGCGAAATTCGCCGAGGTCTCGACCCTCGACTACGACGCCTATCGCGATACGGGCGTGAACTGGCGGGTCAGGGAAGGCTACGGGCGGCTGATCTCGACCCTGGCCCAGGGCCTGCCGGTCTTTCTGGACTGTGCGGTTCGCCGAATCGACCGCTCGGGGCCAAGGCTGCGCATCGAGACGACCCGGGGCAATGTCGACTGTCGCGCCGTCATCCTGACGGTGCCGACCCGTCTGATCGGGCATGAGACGATCCGCATCGACCCGCCGGTCCCGACCCTGATCGAGGCGGCTCTCGGGATCCCGCTGGGTCTGGCCTCCAAACTGCACATGACGGTCGAACGGCCCGAGGATTTCCCGGCCGACAGTCAGCTGTGGGGGCGGACAGACACCGCCCAGACCGGTGGCTATCACCTGCGCCCCTTCGGTCGGCCGATGATCGAGGCCTATTTCGGCGGCGACCTGGCCTGGGGGCTGGAAGGCGAGGGGGAGGCCGCCTTCTTCGATTTTGCCGTCGCCGAACTGTCGAACCTTCTGGGCTCCAGCTTCCGGCGCCGGCTGAGCCCGGTCGCCACCTCGATGTGGGGTGCTGAAGAATGGTCGCGCGGGGCCTATTCCCACTGCCTGCCCGGCCACGGCGGCGACCGGGCAGTACTGAAACAGCCGATCGAGAACCGCATCTTCATCGCCGGCGAAGCGACAGCAGAGGCCTTTTACGGCACCGCCCACGGGGCCTGGATGGAGGGTGAGCGCGCCGCCATCGAGGCCCTGATGGCGCTGGGGATCGATCCGCGCAAGACGGGAGGATACGAAGAGTTCTCATCTTCAGACGTCCTCGGGCCTGAACCGAGGATACGGGAGCGTCGGTCGTCGGGATGGTCAAACCTGTAAGAATCAAGGCGAAGGGTCCCATCAAGCCCGAACCCGCCCCCAAACGCCCGTCCGTCATGACCGGAGCCGCCATTCCAAACTGGGGCTGGCCGCCGGACGAGGATCGGGTCGAGCAGATCTTCGAACGGCTGGCCCGCGTCATGCCCGAGCCGAAGACCGAGCTGACGTTTCACAACCCCTATACGCTGGTCGTCGCCGTGGCGCTTTCGGCCCAGGCCACCGATGTCTCCGTCAACAAGGCCACTGACCGGTTGTTCGCGGTCGCGGATACACCCCAAACGATGCTGGCGCTCGGCGAGGACGGCCTGATCCCCTTCATCGCCTCGATCGGCCTGTATCGCGGCAAGGCGCGCAACGTCATCGCCCTGAGCCGCATCGTCATGGACCAGTACGGCGGCGAGGTGCCTCTAACCCGCGAGGCCCTGCAAGCCCTGCCCGGCGTCGGCCGCAAGACCGCCAGCGTCGTCCTGAACGAACTCGGCATCGAGGCCGCTATCGCCGTCGACACCCATGTGTTTCGCGTTTCGCACCGCCTGGGTCTGGCCAATGCGCCCACGCCCGACAAGGTCGAGGCCCAGCTGTTCAAGGTCGTGTCCGACGCCTTCCTGCCCAAGGCCCATCACTGGCTGATCCTGCATGGCCGCTATACCTGCACGGCCCGCAAGCCTGACTGTGCCGGCTGCCTGATCTCCGACCTGTGTCCCTCCAGGGCCGGGCTGGTCGCGACGGGCGAGGCGAGGACGGGTTGACCGGTCTTCTGCCGACGGCGGAAAAGGAAACTGAGGACAGTCCCTGCGCGGCGTGTTAGCGCACGAATGAGCATAAGCCTGACCCCGCCGACCATCCCGAGCGCCACCGTCTTGTCCTTCTTCCACGCCGGTCCCGCACCCAAGCCTTCCGGTCCTCGCGCCGGGGCCTTGCGGGACGGGTTGAACCTGTCGCCCGGGATGCGGGTCGGGCTGTTCGGGGGCTCGTTCAACCCCGCCCACGACGGACATGCCCATGTCGCGGAGACGGCTCTGAGCCGGCTCGGGCTGGACCGGGTGGTCTGGCTCGTCTCGCCCCAGAACCCCCTGAAGGGCACCCATGAGACGGCGCCCCTGGGCGAGCGAATGGCTTCGGCCCGCTCGGTCGCCCAGGGTCCGGCCATGACCGTTTCGGACTTCGAGACCCGGGCAGGCACGGCCTGGACGGTCGACACGCTGCGGGCGCTGAAGGCCCGCCATCCCGGGGTGCATTTCGTATGGCTGATGGGGTCTGACAATCTGGCGGGTTTCCACCGCTGGCGCGGCTGGACCGACATCATGCGGATGATGCCGATGGCGGTGGTGGCCCGGCCGGGCTCGATGCTGGAAAGCCGGGCCGCTCCGGCGGCCCAGCGGTTCGCGGGGTATCGCGTGTCGTCGGACGAGGCGCGGGTGCTGGCGGACATGGCCGCTCCGGCCTGGACTTATCTGACCGCGCCGCTGAACCTCAGCTCCTCGACAGCCCTGCGCGCGGCCGGCAAACGTGGCCCGGCCCGCTCCGAGTCTTGAGGCGGGTGACCTTGGTCTCCATCTGTGCTAGAGACCGTCTTTAGTCACCGCCCTGGAGCCCTCCGCTGACCCCCTCGCCCGCGTACGATACGCAAGACGACGCCGTGTCCAACACGGCCCACGAGATGGACGATTTCGAGCCCATCCATCATGAAGACGGGGAAGACGAAGGCTTTGACGGTCCCGGCTTCGACGGACCGCGCGCGGCCCTGCCCGCGGGTTCGACGACCCTGGAAACTGCCATTCTCGCCAAACTGGACGACGACAAGGCCCAGGACATCGTCCTGATCGACCTCAAGGGCAAGTCGCCCATGGCCGATACAATGATCGTGGCCTCCGGCCGGTCGCATCGTCACGTCGGCGCCCTGGCCGATCACCTGCTGCGCACGCTCAAGGAACAGGGGCTTGGCAAGGCCAAGGTCGAGGGCCTGCCGCACTGCGACTGGGTCCTGATCGACGCCGGCGACGTGATAATTCACCTGTTCCGACCCGAAGTCAGGATGTTCTACAACATCGAGAAGATCTGGGCCGTCGACAGCGCTCACCGTACCGCGACCACCTGATTCCACCAGTCTTTTGACGGCTCCACCCAAGCCTTCGGGTCGCAGAGATCAGCGGAGTTCAGGGTGAAGCTTTCGATCATCGCGATTGGAAAGGCGGGGCGGGGCCCCGAAGCCAGCCTTGCGACAGACTACGCCACGCGCGCGTCCCTGGCGGGCCGTGCGCTGGGTCTGGGCCCGCTCGACCTGATCGACCTCGAACCCCGCAAGTCGGGCAAGGGACCCGAGGCTGAGCTGTTGCTGGCGGCAGCAGAAGGCGCGCACCTGATCGCCTGCGACGAACGCGGCAAGACCTATTCCAGCCGCGCCTTCGCCGACCATATCGCCCTGTTGCGGGATCGGGGCGAGCGGCGTCTGGTCTTCGTCATCGGCGGGGCCGACGGTCTGGACACGACGGTGCTGGCTGCGGCCGGATCGACCCTGGCCTTCGGACCCCAGACCTGGCCGCACGCCCTGGCCCGGGCCATGCTGGCCGAACAGCTGTATCGGGCCGTGACGATCCTGGCCGGATCACCCTATCATCGCGACTAGATGCAACGCCCTGTCCTTATTGCCTGCCTGATCGTCCTGGCCTCCGGTCCGGCCGTGACCCTGCGCGCCCAGGATGCCCCGTCCGACATGGCCGACCTCCAGGCCGAGTATCGTGACGAACGCGTCCGGGCTCGCCGGCTTCGCGCCGATGCCATCGATGCCCAGACCGAACTGGCGGGCCTGGACCGTCGGCTGGGAGCCCTTCGCCTGGCCCAGAGCGCCGATGATGCCCAGTTGAGCGCCCAGCGCACGCGTCTGGCTGAACTGGGCCGACAGGAGACGGCCCTTGTGGTGGCCCTGTCTCGCGAACGTGCCGTTCAGGGCCGTCTGCTGTCGGCGTTGCAGATGATGAGCCGCCGTCCGCCGCCCCCCTTGCTGATCCCTGCGGACAAGGCGGTCGACACCGTGCGCGCCGCCATTCTGATGCGCGCCATGACGCCGGAACTGGAACGTCGGGCCGGTGTTCTGGCCTCTCGCCAGAGGGAGATCGCCCGGATCCGCCGCCTGGCGGTCCTGTCCAGCGAACGGCTCTTGACCACCGAGAGCGCCCAGGGCGATCGGCGTAGCGAGATCGAGACCCTGGCCACGCGCAAGACCGCCCTGCTGGCGGTGCTGCGTGCCGATGCCCAGCGCAGCGAGCGCGCCGCCCGCGTGCTGGAGGCCCGTATTCGCGAACTGGGCGGCACGATCCGGACCACCCCGGACAGCGACGCCGAGCCGGTCGCCACCCGTCTGCCTGGTGGTCGGTCGCGGCTGTCCTCGCCCCTGCCGGGCGCGCCCGACGTCGCCTGGGGACAGGAGGGCGACGGAACGCGGTCCAACGGCCTGCGCTGGCGGGGCGAGGGCCGGACCGTCTCGGCCCCGGCCCTGGCCACGGTCGACTATGCCGGGCCGCTGAGCGGCTGGGGCCAGGTCGTCATTCTCGACATCGGGCCGGGCTGGCGGGTCGTCCTGGCCGGTCTGGACAGTGTCGCGGTCGCGCCCGGAGCCCGCGTCGCGGACGGCCAGGCCCTGGGCAAGGCAGCCGAGGACGGCGAGGTCTATTTCGAACTGCGCCGCGAGGAACGGCCGGTCGATCCGGGGCGCTGGCTGCAATGAGGCCTTTCCAATCCCGGATGACGCTGATTTTATCCCCATCGGACGTTCCGGACACGATTTCGTCGTGACTTGAGCGAATCTGACCCTAGACCGGACGCTCCAGAGGCTTCGGATGCCCATGGACCGCGAAAGAGACCGAATGCGTAAGAGATTTCTGGCCGGTGGCGTCGTTGTGGCGCTCGGCCTGACGGGCATGACCGTGGCGTCCCAGACGCCCCGCAACGAAACCTTCCGGATGCTCCAGCTGTTCGGTGACGTCATCGCCATCGTCGAACAGGCCTATGTGGTCCCCGTCGACAACAAGAAGCTGGTCGAGGCGGCCCTGGCGGGCATGATGACCGCGCTTGACCCCCACTCCAACTATCTGCCGCCCGATGGCTATGGCGATCTTCAGGAACGGACCTCTGGCCAGTATTCCGGCGTCGGCCTGACGATCACCGCCGAGGGTGGGCTGGTGAAGGTCATCTCGCCGATGGACAACAGCCCGGCGGGACGGGCAGGGGTCCAGGCGGGGGACGTCATTTCGGCCATCGACGGCCAGAACGCCTCAGGCCTGACGGTGTCGCAGGTATCGGAAAAACTGCGCGGTGCCATGGGAACCTCGGTCACCGTAACCTTCCTGCGCGACGGCGAGGAGGCCCGCGAGGTCGTTCTGACCCGTGAGGTTATCAAGGTCGAGTCCGTTACCGGCCGTCTGGAAGGCGATTTCGGCTATCTGCGAATCTCGACCTTCAACGAGAATACCGGACGCGAACTGAGCCAGACCATCGCCCGGCTGAAGTCCGAGAAACCGGGGATCAAGGGCTTCGTGCTGGATCTGCGCAACAATGGCGGCGGCTTGCTGACGGCCGCCATCGACGTGTCGGACGCCTTCCTCGAGCGCGGCGAGATCGTCAGCCAGAGGGGCAGGAAGCCCGAGCAGATCGAACGCTATGCGGCCCGGCCCGGGGACCAGACCGGCGGCCTGCCTCTGGTGGTGCTGATCAACTATGGCTCGGCCTCGGCCTCCGAGATTGTGGCGGGGGCTCTCAAGGATCACGAGCGGGCCACGATCGTGGGCCTGACCAGCTTTGGCAAGGGCTCGGTCCAGACGGTGATTCCCCTGGGCGGCGGTCGCGACGGGGCCCTGTCGATCACCACGGCGCGCTATTACACGCCGTCGGGGGCCTCGATCCAGAAGATCGGCATCGAGCCTGACCTGGAGGTCGCCCGGACCGAGGCCGAGGGCCGAATCGTCTCGCGGTCCAGCTTCATCTATTCCGAAGCCGCCTATTCCACGGCCCTGGATGCCTCCATCGGGGCCGAACGCAAGGGCCCGCACACCCCCAACGAGGTTCCGGGCGAAAGCTTCGACAAGGAGACGGACTACCAGTTGCAACGCGCGCTCGACGTGCTGCGCTCGGGCGGTGACCTGACGAAACTGGCCGCTGCGCCCGAGGGCGTGGTCGTGACCGCGCCGGGGACCGCACCCGTCGAGACCGCCGAGGCCACACCCGAGGATCCGGAAGAATAGGCAGGCGGAGGAAATCTCCGGAGACGACCCTGCCGACTGTTGCCATGACCCTTGAGCTGGGGAATCCTTGTTCGCCAGAACAAGGGGGGCAAGGCCATGATTTCCATTCTCGTCGCCGGTCTGCTGATGCAGCAGGTCGATCCATCGGCCTATGAGGGTATTGCCCGCGACGACTTCGCGGCCTGGTCGCTCGATGCCTCCGCGCTTTCGATCAAGGGGCAGGTCAAGACCGCTTCGGTCATGACGCGCTATACGGCAGCGACGGCGTTCAACGGCAATCCGACACCGGTGGCCTGGTCGATCCACACCGTGACCTTTGACTGCGACGCCCGGACCGCCACCTTCATCAGCGGGGCCAACTATTCGGCCAGCGGGGCGATGATCTATCCCGCGACGCCCACGCCGGCGACGGCCTGGACGGACTACACCTCGGGGTTCCAGGCCCTGGCGACCACCGTCTGCGCCCTTACGGCACCGCTGTAGGACAGGCCGTGTCCGCCGGGCCGACCCCGGCATGGCTAACGCGCCGTTAGGATTTCTTAACCGAGGCAGGCCACATTGAGGGTGATGGACCGTGCCCATGGTCCCTGATCTCCCTTTGAGCGTTCGCCTGTGTCCATGTTCGCCAAACGTCAATCCGCCCTGGCCGCCAGCGCCGGAACGCCGCCGCAGGGTCGGTCGTTCAGCCTGGCACCGGTTGCGGCACTGCTCATGCGTCCCCCCGTCGCCGTGGGAGCTGCGGGCCTTCTGCTGATCGCGGCTGCAGGCCTGTTCCTGACGGTTCTTGGCGACCCGCGCGCGGGCACGCCCTCGGCCCGGGCCAGCCTGACACGCCCGGCTCCCGTCGCCGAGCCCGGCCCCAGCGGCATGGACGCCTTCAGCCTGGGGGCCTTTAGTCCCTATCAGGATCTGGGCGGCGATCCGAACATGGATCCAGCCCTGATGGGCGGCGCCGCCGGTGGTGAGGCCCTGATCACCCTGCCCGACGGTGCAACCGTAGCCGGATCGGGTTCGGTCATCAGCGCGCCGCGCCGCCCGGCCTCGCCCCTGGCTGCCGCCCCCATCGCGGGCCTGAGCCAGCCCGGCCCCAGTGGCCCCCTGCCGGTCATCGCCGCCGACGGCCGGGTGCCGGCCCAGGCC
>Ga0075012_10003162_pt1 | contig 15914 bp, 15 predicted proteins | sample All_14_2_FD_71474 | JGI IMG/M metagenome (GOLD analysis project Ga0075012, IMG submission 71474) | Freshwater microbial communities in response to fracking from Pennsylvania, USA - Allegheny Zone_MetaG_DW_15 | ecosystem: Environmental > Aquatic > Deep subsurface > Groundwater > Drilled... | reverse complement strand
GCCACGGACGACAAGCGCCCAGCCTTCCAGGAGATGATCGAGGCGGCGACGGCCAAGCCGCCACCCTTCGACGTCATCCTGGTCCACTCGTTCTCGCGGTTCTTCCGCGACCAGTTCCTGTTCGAGTTCTACGCCCGCAAGCTGGCCAAGAACGGGGTCAAGATCGTCTCGATCACCCAGGAGCTGGGCGACGATCCGATGAGCGACATGATGCGCAAGATCATGACGCTCTTCGACGAGTACCAGTCCAAGGAGAACGGCAAGCACACCCTGCGGGCCATGAAGGAGAACGCCCGTCAGGGCTTCTGGAACGGCTCAAGGCCGCCGCTGGGCTATCGGGTCATCATCGCCGAGCAGCGCGGCGCCAAGCTCAAGAAGAAGCTGGAGATCGACCCGATCCAGGCCGAGAAGGTTCGCAAGATCTACAAGGCCGCCCTCCAGGGCGTGGACGGGTCAGGGCCGATGGGCCTGAAGTCGATCGCCACTTGGCTCAACGCCAATAACATTCGCACCAAGGACGGCGGCAAGTTCGGGATCGACGCGGTCCACAAGGTGCTGACACGCACGACCTACAAGGGCGAGCACCGGTTCAACTTCACCGACCACAAGAACCGCCGCCGCAAGCCGGACGATGAGCACGCCGTGGCCAAGATCCCGGCCATCGTCACCGAGGCCGAATGGCAGGCGGTGCAGGATCATTTGAAGCTGCGGAGCCCTGGCGTCATGCACTCCCGGTTCGTGAACAGCCCGGTGCTTCTAGGCGGCATCTGCTTCTGCGGTCTGTGCGGCGGGGCGATGACCCTGCGGACCGGCAAGAACGGCGCTTATCGCTACTACACGTGCTCGACCAAGGCCCGGATGGGCAAGGAGGGCTGCACCGGCATTACCGTGCCCATGAGCAAGCTGGATGACGCCGTTGTCGCACACCTGGAGCGCAGGCTCGTCCAGACCGACCGTCTCTTCATGCTGATGGGCAATGTCCTTGATCGCCGGGTGGAGTGGATTGACCGTCGGCGCTCGCACGTCGGCGAGCTGCGCAAGCGGTCGGCCGAGGCGGCCAACAAGCTGACCCGGCTTTATGCCGCCATTGAGGACGGTCTGGTCGGCCAAGGCGCCGAAGGGCTGAAAGACCGGATCAGGGAGCTTGAGGCGATCAAGGTCGAGGCCACCGCCGACGCCGACCGAGCCGAGGCGGCGATCGAAAAGCTGGGGCCAATGATCACGCCCGAGACCATCGAGCGTATGGCCGGTGCGACCCGCGAGAGCTTGCGAGACGCGGATGGCAAGTATCGGCGCGCCCAGGTGCGCGCCGTCGCTCAGCGCGTAGAGGTGCTGTCCACGGAGGAGATCAAGATCATGGGCGGGAGGACTGAACTGCTGCGCACCATGGCCGCTTCGGCGGGCGACCAGTCGGCTCTGGTCGAGGTTCGCAGTTTTAGACCGAAGTGGCGCACCCGACGCGATTCGAACTAGCAGCACCTCGCTCGGGCGGCTGCGAGCGGCCAAACCCGGCTGGCCCGAAGGCGCCCTGTCGATTTTTTCTGGTGTTTTAAGAGCCAGGTTCGCCGACGGCAAACCGCAACCACCGTCCTAATCACCGTCCTAGAACGGAAATCGGCGAAGCCGAATCTGGCTAAGTGATTGAAAAGATGGCGCGCCCGGAACGATTCGAACGTCCGACCCTCAGATTCGTAGACCACACTATATTCATACCAGTATTCACTCCACTTTACGCCAGAACACTACACCCCCTTTACGGATATCGATTTTATACTCTAGGATCGCAAAGTGGCGATTTTGTGCGGGGATCACCCTTTAGACTGTTTACAGCCATTCCCCGCCACAGAGTCCATTACATGTAACGTAGCGAATTCTGGCGTAGGACGCAGCGCGATGACCGTACAGAGGGTCTACCTAAACGACAAAAACGTCTTCCAATTCCCGCTCGCGGCCGAAGGCAGATACATTGTCCGTGACGATGATCTCCGCGGCTTCTTCCTGATTGTTGGGAGGCGTCGCAAGTCGTTCACGGTGCAGTCCGAGCACTGGTCGAACGGCAAGAGGGTCTGCAAAACCGTGCTGGTCGGCCATGCTGGGGACATAACGACGCGCGAGGCTCGGACCCAAGCCAAGCTCATCCTTGCTCAGATCGCTAATGGCGAACTTCAAAATTCCCAGTCGAAAGGCGCCGCCGGGACCACCACGCCGGCTTCCCTCCCCACCCATGGCGTGACGCTTCGCCAGGCTTGGGCGCGGTACCTGACGGCGCACCTTGAGCGAAAAGAGCGAAGCCCCGCGACCATCAAGGGCTACGCCGACCACGTCGAACGGGTTTTGTCAGACTGGCTGGACCTGCCGCTACAGGTCCTCGGCGAGAACCCCGTCATGGTCGCCGAGCGACACGACCGGATGTCGAAAGACAATGGTCCTTCGGCGGCGAACGGCGCGATGCGCACCCTTCGCGCGATCTACAACCACGCGCGCAAGAGCCATCGGGAGTTGCCGCCTGAGAACCCCACCCTTGCCGTCGACTGGAACCGAGAAAGACGTCGCAACACGGCCATGGGAGTGGAAGATCTTCCGACCTGGTTTGCCCAGGCACGGCTGATGCGCCACCCCATTCGACGCGAATTTCACCTCTTCACCCTGCTGTCTGGCAGTCGTCCTGGCGCATTGCTGCAGGCGCGCGTGGAGCACATCAATTGGAAGGACCGCATTCTCCACATTCCGCGGCCTAAAGGCGGGGCGGATCGCGCGTTCGACATTCCGCTGTCGCGCCCAATGATCCGTTGCCTGATCAGGGCCATGCGAGCGAGCCGGATACTCTTCCCCGACCAAGCCCAGGAATGGGTGTTCGCAGGCGACAGCCAGGACGGCCACATGGTGGAGCATAAGGAGGCCAGAACCGTCCTTTCCAAATGGGGCAATGACTTGCGGCAAACCTATCGGACCATCGGCCAGGCCTCAGGTCTGTCAGACGTCGATATGCACCTGCTGATGAACCACAGCCTGCCCGGCGTGAACGCGGGCTACATCACCCGGGCCAAGCTTCTGCGCGGTCACCTTCGCGCCACCCAGGAGTCGCTTTCAAAAATGATGATCGACGCCAGCGGCATCGAAGGCGCCGTCTGGCCCTTCCTGGCCGCCAGAAAGCTTGGCGATCCGGTGCGCGATCCCACACCGCCCGATCCACGATCCAAACGGGCCCGAGAAGAACGCTTCTGGGCGTTCGATGCGCCCCGCCTTCTCAAGGCGGCTATGAGGAAGGCCGAACTGGCTGCTGCGAGTCAGCCACCCGAACCGCCACCGCCAACGGCGGCGCCGCAGGTCAGTCGGTCGCAAACAAACGGCGAGACGGAACAGCAACATCAGCCAAGGCCCGCGCCTCCAGCCCCACCACACCGCGATCCTGTCCGATCGCTGCTGACGATGTGACTCATGCGCTCACACCTCGCGTGTCCGCCAGCTGTAGAGGTGCGGATTGGCCGCGAGGAAGGCTCGCCGCATGGCCCGAGCCTCGATCATGTGGGGCGACGCCGCCTCCCACGCCTGCACCGCGGCAACGAGCCGGCCGCCGCGCTTCAACACGGCGTCGGCGAGCTTGACGACCACCAGGTTCGGCGTGGCTTGAGGGCGTATCGCGAGGAGGCCCTTTAGCGCAGCGTCTTCCTGGTCTGAGCCCAGCCGGTCGGCGATCACCGCCAGGGCCATGGCGGCGGAACGGCCAACGCCGTGTCGGCAATGGATAAGCAGCGAGCCGCCAACGTTTGCCCGCGCAAACGCTAATGCTTGATCGACCTGCTCGTGACTCGCGACTTGGACGCCGAGGCTGTCGTCATCGACGTCCTCAAACGCTAGCACCAGGTGCGGCGGCTTCGGGGTTCGGTGAAAGCGCAGTTGATCCGCCGATCGGCAGACTGGATCTTCCAGGGTGAGGACGGCGTCGAACTTGCGCTTGTGGCGCCAAGCCTGCCGGAGGCTGGCGACGACGATGACGCCCTGGCCTGAGGCTGGCGGCAAGCAGGATCTCCTCATTCGCGGACGAACGTCCTAGCACATGATCAGCACGGTGCGCCGCTGGTTGCGGTCAACGCCCGAGGAGCTTAAGTCGCGCTCATGCCCGTGGAACCGCGCTACCTTCAACCGATTGGCGACGTCGTCTCGATCGCAGGCTGGGAGCCCGACGAAGACTTTCCGTTCGGCCCTCAGGGCGCAAAGCCCAAGCGTTTTGTCATTTGCCCCACCCCGGCGCCCCATCCCTATCTGCTGGCCGGCCATCGCTACGTCTTCAAGGAACCGTCAGGCAGCAAGGCGCAGCAGATCTGGTCAGAGGTTCTCGCCTACGAATTCGCGCGTGACCTTGGCGTGCCCGTCCCACCGGCCTTCCTCGCCTACGATCCGGTCGAGGATAGTCCCGGCGTGCTCGTCGAGTTCTTCTATGGCTACCAATGGGACGCCCCGGTCCGCTTCGTTCACGCCATCGAGCGCTTCCAAGGCTTGGGCATCCCCGTCGACCTGCGTCGCGGGAGCCTGCACGACAATGTCCGGCTCACCCGCCAGCACCAGGTGGTGAACTGGCGAGATTGGTGGGGCCGCACGATCGCCTTCGACGCCCTGATCGGCAACACCGATCGCCATTCCGAGAACTGGGGGTTCGTCGTCGATCAATCGACGCCTGGAGACGCCAAGTACGCGCTGGCGCCGGCGTTCGACAACGGCACGAGTCTCGGCTTCCTGGTCAGAGACCAGGAGCTTGGAAAGTTTTCCGACCCTAGCCGGCTCGCCGATTTCATCGCCCGGGGCCGGCACCACTTCGGCTGGCTTTCCGGCAACGATGAGAGCGCGCAGCACGTTGCGCTTTGCAAACGCTATGTCGAAGTCTACGGGGCCTCTGGCGGCGCAATGCGGAACGTGATTCAGTTGCGGGATTCGCGGATCGAGAATGTTGTCGACTGGGCGACCCGTTTCGACTTCCCCATCGCGTTTTCGCAAGCGCGCGGTGAGTTCGTGATGGCCCAGGTCAAGACGCGGCGAGACGCGATCGCAGCGGCTATTGGAGCCTGAGATGGAGCATTGGATCGAGCACGTTGATGAGCCCAAGCGGCTCATCCTCGCTTGGCAGGCGCCCGTCGACCAAAAGGATCGCGTTCGTTGGGCGGTTGGCGAACTAGCCAAGAGCGCGTCGGGCGTCGGGTTTCGCTATTTCTCCGGAGCCGAGTTCGCCGATCTGAACGCGGGTCGAAGCGAAGCTGATCTGCGGTCCTACGGTTATTTCGGCTATCCGGCGTTCGACACGGCCAAGTCCTCCTTCAGCGACGGCGTGATGGACGCCTTCATGCGGCGCCTTCCGCCGCGCTCGCGTCCAGACTTCCCGCGCTACCTCGAACATTTCCGCGTCCGGCCAACATCGAGCTTCAGCGATCTGACGCTGCTCGGCGTGACCGAGGCACGGCTGCCCGGCGACGGCTTTTCGCTGATTGATCCGCTCGACGCTCAAGAGTCCCGTCGTGACCTCGTCTTCGAGATCGCCGGACATCGCCACAATGTCGAATGCAGGGAGCGTCTTGTTGAAGGCGTCGAGCTGGCGCTGGTGCCCGATCCGACCAATGAGCATGACGCCCACGCCATCCGGCTTGAGGCGAACGGCGAGCTGATCGGGCACGTCAACCGGCTCCAAGCGCCGGTTGTCGGCCAATGGCTGAAGACACGTGCGGTTTCAGCCTGGCTGCTGCGGCTGAACGGAACTCTCGAAAAGCCGCGCGCTTTCGCGTTCCTGCGAGTTCAGCCGCTTTCGACACGTCAGGCCGCCTAGCCAGACCAGCCGCACACCGTACTGTCATCGCGCTGAGCGTCGAGACGCGTCCAACCCGCACGACCGATTCTGACGCACCGCTGCCTGATGAAGGGCTGGCCGCAACCTGCATGTTCGCGGCTGCAGAGGCACAGGCAAATGGCTGAACTTGTCTACGACGCCAAGCAACTGGCCGACGGCCAGGCGTTCATCTTGCTGCAGGTCGGGCGGGGCGGGGCCTCGAACCAGATCGTCGCCGATATCACGATGGATCTGACCGCGCCGGCGACAGCGGAACACTTGGCGCCGGCGATCATGAGCGGCTTCGAATTTCCCGCGCGTGAAGCTCTCACCCTGGCGCAGCGTCGCGCGAGTGAAATGGGCGTACGAGCGATCTTGATCGTCGATCCCTATGGCTTGCTCTCCCACGCGAAGATCAACCGCTACGAATGACGGTAAGGACGACTTCGATCTTCGTTTTCCTGAGTTTGGCAGGCGTACCTATCGCCCGCCTACAGGCGGCGCCGTGATTTTCTCTTGCGCCCTGCTGCATGAGGCGACGCCGGTTACGCGGGGCGAGCGCTACGCGTTCCTGCCATTTTTCTACAACGAGGACGCCGCGCGTATCCGCGTTGAGAACGAGCAGTTTCTGGCGCGCCGTCCCCGCTGTCGACCTGAGTCGAGATAGCGCTTCAAGGCGGCTCACCGCTCCAATCTACGACCTCGCAGCGGCGTATCCGCCCGTGGATCGTTGAACAGTGCGGCAGACTGAGCGTTCAGCTCGACGGGAAAGCCAACACGTCCTAAGCGGATCACACTTCCCGAGCGCGAGATGGCTGCGCAACAGGTGATCATCGCGCGAGGAAGCTGGCTTGCTGGACCTCGGCAGGGCTTTGAACGAGGAATCATCGAAATGAGCAAGCGCAGACAAGCCGAAAATCCCCACCTGACTGAACCGCCGGTAGAGCCGAATGACGTTGGAGCAGCCGTGCGGGAGGTTTCCTATCAGTTGACGCACGACCTGTCGGACACATCCGAGAATCTTCGTGATGCGGCTGCATTCGCGCCGCTCGCTGCAATCAAACTGGCGCAGCGCGCCACCAGCGCCCTCTCCAGACCGCGAAATCGTACGGCTCTTGTGGTCTTTAGCGCAGCGGCGCTACTGGCCGGGATGGCATGGCTCCTTCACAAGCGGTCATGACCCAGACCTGATCTGTTCGCTTGCCTCCGGCACGACTAGCACATCGCAGCCGGCAGCCATCAGTAGGCGTCCAGCCACGTCCACGCACATTGAGCCCAGCACGCCAGAATGGTCGTGTGCGCCGACCACCATTAGGTCTGGGGCGTTCCCCCCGACATAGTCGGCCACCAATTGATCCGGGCTGCCATACTCGACGAGGCCTGTAACCCGGCCGGATTGGCCGATCTTCGCCTCCACCCTCGCAATGAACTCGGCCTGGTCACCCAAGGCCAAGTCCTTCATCTCGTCTTGGTTGGCTTCCTCGCTCAGAAATCCTGCAAATGGCACACGATAGCCGTGCAATAATGTAAACTGCGCATCGGGAAACATCGCTGCGGCTCGCACCAATGCGAATTCCGCGGCCCGCGAATAGTCAGTCGGCACTAGAATCTGCCGATAACCCCGCGTCGAACGGCGTCGTACGATCAATACAGGCGCAGGCGCCTTGCGGATCAACGCTTCCACCATCCCCCCAGGGTGCAGGCGGCCAAGCAACTCGTTGCGAGCCACCCCGGTTACGATGATCTCTGCGCCGATATGCTTGGCGGTGTCGATCACCACCTTATGCGGCGCCCCTGGCGCCACCACCGGAACCCAGGACAGCGTGCGGCTCCCAAGCGCCTCGGTCACCTCGGAGCGCATCTGCGCCAGCGCTTGCCGTTCGCTGGAGCGCCACGAAGGCTCGTGGAAATCGCCTTCCACGGCGGTCACTATGTGAAGAGTCGCGCCCCGGGCCATTGCTAACGCACAGGCGCGATCAAAGGCCCGATCGCAGCGGCTGCTAAGGTCCGTGGCCAGCAGGATTGTCGGCGCGGACGTTCCAGTGTCGAATGTCACCATGGCAGCTGGTCTCCTCAGCCGAGCGTCTATCATCTCACATTGAAGGCGCCGGCGCGGCCCCCTCGCTTTGATCTAGCGCAACGCTGCGGGTGCCGCGATCACCGAGAAGGTCCACCTACTCGGAGCGTCAGCATGCTGGTCGTCTGGACCACATTTTTGCTACTCGGCGGCGTAATCGCCGTCGCGGGCTTCTGGCTTTCCCGATTTGGCGACGTTATCGCCGAGCGGACCGGCCTTTCCGGTAGCTGGGTCGGCCTGATCCTCATGGCCACAGTCACCTCGCTACCGGAGCTGGTGACCGGCGTCAGCGCCATCCGAGTAGTGGGATCGCCCGATTTGGCGCTCGGCGACGCACTCGGCAGCTGCCTCTTCAACCTGCTCCTGCTCAGCGTTGTTGACTTCTTTTATCGGCCCGTCTGCCTGTTCGCGCGGGCGGCTGAGGGGCACGCACTCTCGACCGGATACGCCGCTGTGCTGCTGGCCGTCGTCGGTGTCAATCTTCTTGTCCCGGTGACGATCCCTGACGTTCCGCTCAGTCCCGCCACCCTGTTGATCGTACCGATCTACGCGCTCGCCCTTCGCAACATCTTCACCTATGAGCGACGCCGCCTCATGGAACCGGCTGAACCGGTCATAGCGCGCTACCCTGAGACGACCCTCCGCCACGCCGTGGTAGGCTATCTGATCGCGGCAACCGCTGTCGTCGCCGCAGGCCTGCTCCTGCCCGGCGCGGCGCTCGACCTCGCCGAAACGATGGGCTGGACGAGCACCTTTGTAGGCACCCTCTTCCTGGCGGCAGCGACCTCGTTGCCCGAACTCGTGGTGACACTATCGGCCATCCGGATCGGGGCCCTCGATATGGCGATCGCCAACCTGCTCGGCAGCAACCTTTTCAACATGGTGGTACTGGCGATCGACGATATCGCCTACCCGCAGGGTCCGTTGCTCTCTCACGTATCCAGCGCCCACGTTCCCACTGTCCTGATCGCTCTGCTGATGACCGGCATCGTCACCGTTGGGCTCGTCTATCGTCCGACCGCTCGTCCGGCTCGGGCGGTGAGCTGGGTGAGCCTGGCGTTGATCGGAGCCTATTCCGCCAACGCCCTGATCCTGATTTTCGGCGTCAGCTGATCGCCCGCACACAGAGTGACAATTCATCCGGCTACAGTGATCGAGGTCTTGGCCCCATGCCGCTGGATGGCGAACTGGTCATAGGCTTCGACAATCTCACCTGATCGGAAGCGAAGCGTGCAAGCGGCGGGTGTTCAGTCTGCCCAATGAGATAGTGCACGCCGCCACTCAAATGACTCGCGCCAGCCAAAAGCGGTGACTCATCACGGCCAAGCAGATGACTCCGCGCCAGAGCAACGTCCAAACGATGCGTCTAGCTCCGCTAGCGCGCCAACAGCCGACCTCTGGAGCACTCTAGAAACACGCCCTTGACGTCGCCCACCTCTCCGTCACGTGCGCTAGTGAGCGCTACTCTTGGCCGGCAGGTGGCTCTTGTCGGACTTGCCGACCCGGTCCGCCAGGGTCTGGCTCGCCGCGTTCATGCCGATGACCTCGACCTGCGCGCCCTGGCGGCGATAACGGAACACCACCTTGTCGACGGCCGCCACGCCGGTGAGATCCCACAGGTGAGCGTCCGTCATGTCGATCTCGACGCGGGTCGGATGGCCGTGGTGCTCGAAGCCGGCGGCGAACAGATCGGCCGAGGCGAAGAACAGTTGGCCGGAGACACGATAACGCAGCACGCCCTCTTCCGACGTCTCGACCTCGGTCACGATGATGGTCTTGCCCACCTTGCGCATGAAGAAGATGGCCGAGAGGATCACGCCTAGCACCACGCCCTTGGACAGGTCGTGGGTGAAGACCACGGTCAAAGTGGTGGCGATCATGACGATCGACGATTGGACCGGCGTGGAGCGCAGGTTCAGCACCGATTTCCAGTCGAAGGTTCCCACCGAGACCATGATCATCACCGCGACCAGGGCCGCCATGGGAATCTTCGCCACCCAGTCCTGCAGCACCAGGATCAGGAACAGCAGGAACAGCCCCGCCCACAGGGTCGACAGCCGCCCCCTCGCGCCCGACGTCACATTGATGATCGACTGGCCGATCATGGCGCAGCCCGCCATGCCGCCAAACAGCGACGCGGCGATATTAGCGACGCCCTGGCCGCGCGTCTCGCGATCCTTGTCCGACGGGGTGTCGGTGATGTCGTCCAGCAGGTTGGCGGTCAGCAGGGATTCCAGCAGGCCGACAAAGGCAAGGGTCGCCGAGATCGGCCCGATGATCCTCAGCGTCTCCCAGGTCAAAGGCACGGCCGGCAGGTGGAAGGCGGGCAGGGACGACGGCATCTGACCCATGTCGCCGACGGTTCGCACGTCCAGACCCATGACCATGGCCAGAGCGCTGAGCACGATGATGGCGATCAGGGGCGAGGGCACGGCCTTTGTGATCCGCGGCAGGCCGTAGATGATCGCCAGGCCGCCGCCGACCATGGCGAAGGTCTGCCAGTTAGCTCCGATCAACTCGGGCATCTGGGCCAGGAAGATCAGGATCGCCAGCGAATTGACGAAGCCCGTCATCACGCTTCGGGAGACGAACTTGATATAGCGGCCCAGCTTCAGCAGGCCGACGATGATCTGGATCACCCCGCACAGCAGCGAGGCCGCGAATAGGTATTCCAGCCCGTGATCGCGCACCAGCGTGACCATCAGCAGCGCCATCGCGCCGGTGGCCGCCGAGATCATGGCCGGCCGCCCGCCGACCAGGGCGATGGTCACCGCGATGATGAAGGAGGCATAGAGGCCGACGGCGGGATCGACACCCGCGATGATCGAGAAGGCGATGGCCTCCGGGATCAGGGCCAGGGCCACGACGGTCCCCGCCAGCAGATCACGGCGCGGATTGGCGAGCCATTGCTGACGCGCCGAAGCAAGAAGGGTCATTGAGGGTTCAGTCTGTCGCTCGCGGACCCTGGCGCGACGCGCTCAGGTCCGTTCGGTTTCCCGAGGGATCGGCGCCCGGGGTAGCCACCCGATCTGGCCGGGTCCTTAGTGACGCGCTGCTGATGCCGCAGCGCGTCAGCCAATGCAAGCGAGCATCCGCCTCATTGCCCGCCGGAAGCTCGCGCGATCTGCAACTCCAGCCGCTTCACCTCGCGAATGATGGCGTTCTTCTGCATTTCCATCAGGAACCAGAGCTTGATCATCGCCACCATCAGAAACGCCAAGCCCGCGCCGCCGCCCCACAGGAGCATGTCACGGATGGCTGTGGCTTCGACCATGCGCCAGCCCGCCCAGATCGCGAAGATGAAGGCGATCAGGCCGAATACGGAGCCTCCCGCGTTCAGCAGGCCAAACCGCCCGTTCAGGGCGCCGAGAACCTGGCGGTGGATAGGCTCCTCCCCCCCGTAGGCTTCAAGCAGCTTGGCATCCTCGGCGGACAGGCTTTGGCGGATGGCGTCATCGATATTGGTCATTGAAGTTCTCCTTCCAGATAGGATTTGAGGGTGCGGCGCGCGTGAAATAGGCGCGATTTGATTGTCCCGGTCGGGACCTTCAGCGCCATGGCCACCTCTTCGACGGTCAGGTCCTCGCCATAGTGGAGGCTGATCGTCAGCTGTTGGTCGGGCGGCAGGCGACGGATGGCGGCGGCGAGATCAAGATTGCCATCGTGCCGAGAGGGCGCGGCCTCTCCTGTGACGGCGACCTCGACCTGGACCTGGGATTTCAGACGACGACGACGGCCGATCTGCCTGACGGCATCGGCGCACCTGCGCGTCGCTATGGCGTAGAGCCAAGGTGCGAACCGTGCCGGATCGCCGAGCCGGTCGAGGGTGCGGAGCCCGCTTGTCCAGGTCTCTTGAACCACATCCGCAGCCAGGTCGGCGTCGGAAAGGTTGCGGGTGGCGTAGCGAAGCAGCCGGGGCGACCAGCGTATGACCAGTTGGGCGAACGCCGTGCGCGAGCCCGACTGCGCCAGGAGCACGAGGTATTCGTCTAGAACCTGTTCTGGACCGCGATCCATGACGCCCCGCCAACCCGCTGTTACCTCAATAGTCGTCCGGACAGGGGAAAAGCGTTCACTCGCGGATGGCGATTTTCAATGACGCTTCAGGTTTGATCGTCCAATTCCAGCTCGACGCCAGGAAGCTCTTTGACCTGAAGTTCAACCCGCTCCATGGCGCTGCCCCAAGTCTCGTGGGTTTCCATATGAGCCCAGGGCGCGATCATCACGCCGGGCGCAGGCTCGAACTTCATCATCAGCCAGATGCCAGCCCCGACCATTTCAAGTCGGACTTCCAGGCGGCCCATGCTGCCCGCGCTCATCAGCCGGCTTCCTCTTCGTGCGAGCCCGCGGAGGCCGGGGGCGCGCTCCTCAGCAACAGGTAGCCCACCACGGCGGACACGACGGAGCCGCCCAGCACCCCGATCTTGATCTCGTCGAGCAGCAGCGGGTCGGCGAAGGCCAGATTGCCGATGAACAGGCTCATGGTGAACCCGATCCCGCACAGCACCGCCACGCCATAGAGCTGTCGCACGGTGGCGTCGCGCGGCATGTCGGCCAAGCCCAGCTTGATGACCGCCATGGCGGTCAGGAAGATGCCCACCTGCTTGCCCAGGAACAGCCCCAGGGCCACGCCGACCGTAACCGGGGCCAGCACGGTGGCCAGGGTCAGGCCCGCGAAGCTGACGCCGGCATTGGCCAACCCAAAGAGCGGCACGATCAGAAAGGCGACGGGCTTGTGCAGCGCGTGCTCCAACTGGTGGAGCGGCGAATGCGGGTCATCTGGCCGGCCGCGCGAAGGGCGGATCGGAATGGTCATGGCCAGGACGACGCCGGCCAGGGTGGCGTGAACGCCTGACTTCAGGACGCATAGCCAAAGCGCCACGCCCAGCAGCAGATACAGCCACAGCCATGTCACCTTGAAACGGTTGAGCGCGATGAGCACGACCGTCACGCCGCCCGCCAGCGTCAGCGCCAGAACGTTGAGCTCGTCGGTGTAGAAGATGGCGATGATAAGAATGGCGACCAGGTCGTCGAGGATCGCGATGGCGGTCAGGAAGATCTTCAACGAGGCCGGCGCGCGCGATCCGAGGAGCGCCAGGACGCCCAGCGCGAAGGCTATGTCGGTGGCCGCCGGGATCGCCCAGCCGCGAAGATGCTCAGGTGTTCCCAGATTGACCGCGCTATAGATCACGGCGGGAACAACGACGCCGCCCAGCGCGGCCAGGCCCGGCAGGATGAGGCGCGAGGGTGTGGAGAGCTGACCGTCCAGGACCTCTCGCTTGATCTCCAGGCCGACCAGCAGGAAGAACACGGCCATCAGGCCGTCATTGATCCAGTGGCCCAGGCTTTCGCGCAGGACCAGATCGCCGATCGTTCCGCCGATCTCGACGTGAAGGATAGCGTTGTAGGCGCCGGCCAAGGGCGAGTTGGCGATCAGCAAGGCCAGAGCGGCTGCCGCCATCAGCACATACCCGCCGGCCGCTTCCTGGCGCATGAATTCGCGGAGGGCAGACAGCGCGCGGGTCGTGGACTTGAAGGGCAAGGTTTAATCTCTCAAGATTTTTGCAGGCGGCAGCTTGGGCGGCGAAAATGCGCAGCGATCATCATGGCTAGGCCTCGTCTTCCGGCATGAGCCGATAGCCCAGGCCGGGCTCGGTCAGCAGGATGCGCGGCGCGGCGGGCTCTTCTTCGATCTTTTGTCGGACCTGGCCGACAAGCACCCTGACGAACTGGGCGTCGACCGTCGCATCGGGGCCCCACACCGCCGCCATCAACTGGCGATGGGTGACGATGCGCCCAGCATATCGGGCCAGCGCGCGCACCAGGTCGTATTCCCGTGGCGTCAGGCGTACCTCGTCACCTTGCAGGAAGACCCGGCGATCGGCGAAGTTGACTTCAAGATCGCCCGCCTTGAACTTGGCCCGCGCAGAGAACCGGCGTTCGCGTCCGCGCATCGCCGCCCGCAACCGCGCCAGCAGTTCCCCGACCGCGAAAGGCTTGTTGACGAAGTCGTCGGCTCCCAGGTCGAGCGCCGCGATCTTCTCCTGTTCGATGTCTCGCGCCGAGAGCACCACGATCGGGACTTCCGACCACTCCCGGATACGCGAAATGACCGCCTTGCCATCGAGATCGGGCAGGCCCAGGTCGAGGATCACAGCGTCGCAGCCGTCGCCCGCCAGATGGGCGAGCGCCGCCTGACCGCAATCGGCGACAGACACCTCATAACCCGCTGCGCCGAGAGCCGGGGTCAAGGCCCGGATCAGTTGGGGCTCGTCGTCCACCAGCAGAACTTGGCCTAGACTATCGACCATGCTCAAGGCTCCGGGCAAACAACATGGCGATGAGAAGCCCAGGCTCGCCATCCGGGCGCGCGCGCGCCGCGATGGCGCCGTTCATGGCTTCGACCAAGCCGCGCGCGATCGAAAGGCCCAGTCCCGTACCTTGGATGTTTCCGGCGCCGGGAGACCGATAGAACTTCTCGAAAATCCGTTCCAGATCACCCGTCGGCACGCCCGGGCCAAAGTCCTCGATCTCGATAAGCACCGTGCCGCCGACCTCGGCGCCCCGGACCATGATCGGCGCGTCGGAGGGGCTATAGCGCACGGCATTTTCGAGAACGTTTCCGAGCGCCTGTTCGAGAAGAATCGGATCGCCCGTGATCGTCAGGGAGGCTTGACCAAAGTCGCGCCCAATGATGCAACCAACACGCTCGAAGCGCGCTGCGACCCGGTTGAGCACTTCCACCGTGTCGAAAACCTGACGATCCAAATCCAATGCGCCCGATTCCAGTTTTGTCATGCTCAGAAGGTTGGCCACGAAGCGATTGAGGCGCTCGGCCTCCTCTTGAATCGTGGTGACGAGATCGTTGCGGACGGTCGGCGTAAACTTTTCGCCAAAGTCCTTGAGGCTGCTGGCCGACGCCAGGATCGCCGCCAGAGGTGTGCGAAGGTCGTGCGAGATCGAAGACAGGAGCGCGTTGCGCAATTGTTCGGTACGGGCAAGGGCCTCGATTTCCGACCGCGCCGCGCCCAGCCGGGCGCGCATGATGGCGGCCGCGCCGAGATCGACCAAGATATTGATGAGGCGATCGTCCTCGGTGGGGACGCCATCGCCAGGCGCGATGGCTTCTGATCCTGCGCGCCATGCGGCCACGCCCAGGGAAGTTCCATCAGCTTTCATCGCGCGAGCGCGCCATGGCCCCGCCGCCAAGGTACAAGAGTCCGACGGCTCTTGATCCTTGGTCATGGCGAGGACGTCTTCAATCAAAGTGTAGGGTACGGTAGCGTCTTCAGGCGCCGACCAAGCTTTATCCGTATCCCACAACACCGCCTGGCCTGTGGCCGCTTCAGCGATATGCCTGACGATGCGGCCTCGAATGGCCCCCTCCTCACTGGCCGAGGAAAGCTCTCGGCTGGCCTCGAATAGTGCGCCGGTCGCGTGGGCGCGCAACTTGTTGCGCAGGGCCTCATCGCGAAGTCGGCCGGCCAAGCCGCCGGTAAGCATCGCAACCGCCAGGAAGACGACGAGTACGATCACGTCTTCGGCCGACACCAATTGAAAGGTGAAGCGCGGTTCAACGAGATAGAAGTTATAGATGAAGAACGCGACCACAGCGGCGAAGTAGCCCGGATTGGCGCCTAGCGTCACAGCGGTGACGAGAATGCCCGCCAAGAACACCATCGAGAGCCGCGTGGTGTCGAAGCCCCGGTAAAGAGCCTCCGCGATCAGTGTTGCAGCACTGATAATCCCAAGAGCGACGCCATAACGCCAAAGGCCCTTTGGGCCACTACGCGGGGTTCTCAAGGTGTCGAGCCACTGGAGGGATCGTGGATTGAAAAACGCGGTCATGATCGTCCACGAGAACTCCATCGCGCACCGATCCAGCCGCGCCGTACCGAGGGGGTTCGCCTAGGTGTCGAAGCTATGAAGGTTGTTCACCCGGGGAGCGGCTTGAACGAAGCTGGGGTTGCGACACTCCACTTCCAGAGCCGGAGCTCCCCGGATGAACGTCCATCAGAATGCCCG
>Ga0075012_10003158_pt1 | contig 15918 bp, 12 predicted proteins | sample All_14_2_FD_71474 | JGI IMG/M metagenome (GOLD analysis project Ga0075012, IMG submission 71474) | Freshwater microbial communities in response to fracking from Pennsylvania, USA - Allegheny Zone_MetaG_DW_15 | ecosystem: Environmental > Aquatic > Deep subsurface > Groundwater > Drilled... | reverse complement strand
GAAATAGATACTTCCATTAATAATCTTTATTGAATGATAAAAATCCCTTGCATGCTAATAGTGCAAGGGATTTTTTGTACTCCCGTATGGAAAATTTGATTTTCAGCTGGGAGATGACTCTTGTCTAGAAGTCTCTTGCGGGCGTTGGGCTAACGCTAGGCTCTGAGGCTTCAAGCCTTGGCCCGTAGTGCCGGCTTATCTCCGTGATTAGCAAAAATTCAAATGAAATGCGGTGGCTAGAATCAAACGATCTAGCCCGGTTAACTGAACAGCACCAATATAGCCTTGACCATCAGGGCGGACGGGTATTTCTGCCAGAGCGGGTTTAAAAATACAGAAACGATATTTTTGCAAAATTAGAACTTGACAGGTCTCCCGTTCATGCGCATATTTTGCTGTAACGACATTACAGCATTTCAAGAGAGGATTGGGTGAAAATAAAAAAACTGGCAGCCGTACAGATGGGGTACTCGTTCAGATCCCGCCTAGAAGCCTCAAAAGATGGTGATGTGGCGGTTATTCAGATGAAGGACCTTCAGGATGACAACACGGTTGATTGCGATGATTTGGTTAAAATTAATATGGCCGCTATGAAAGAACATCACCTTGTGCAAAGAGGTGACCTGATATTCAGGTCACGTGGCCACATAGCCACGGCGGCGGTTTTGCTTGATGACCCTGGCAATGCCGTTGTCGCCGCTCCTTTATTAAGAATCCGAATAGCAAGGCCAGAAGTAATTTTGCCTGAGTATCTCACCTGGTACATCAGCCAGCGGGATGCGCAGATTTTTTTGACCAGCAGAGCAAAGGGCTCGGTCCAGAAAATGATCAGCAAGCAGGCTATTGAAGACTTGGAGGTGGCCCTGCCTAGCCTAGAAAAACAGAAAGCCATTGTGGAACTGGCCACGCTGTCTGCTCGTGAACAATCCTTGCTTCATGCGCTGGCCTATAAACGGGAACAATATATATCGTCATTACTCATGCAATTTGCCAAAGGAGAATAAAACATGGGCAATAAAATAGACCAGAAAGACGTCAATAATGCAGCATGGGCAGCTTGTGACACATTTAGAGGCGTCGTTGATCCAGCGCAATATAAAGATTATATCCTTGTTATGTTATTTTTAAAATACATATCTGATGTATGGCAGGATCATTACGAAGAATATCAAAAACAATATGGAGATGACGATGTTCGCATTCGCCGTAAGCTCGATCGTGAACGTTTTGTTCTCCCTGTGGTAAAACTCATCAACAAGAATGACGAAACGGGCGAAGAAACGGTTTTAGACGAATTTTCAGCCACCTATTACAGCCTGTATGAACGCCGCTCTGCCGCCAATATCGGTGAACTGATCAATATCGTGCTCGACCATATTGAAGAAGGCAACAAGAGCAAGCTCGAAGGGGTTTTTCGTAATATCGATTTCAACAGTGAGGCCAATCTTGGCAAAACCAAGGACCGCAACCGCCGTTTGAAACAACTGCTGGAAGATTTTTACAAGCCGCAGCTCAACATGAAGCCCAGCCTCGTGTCCGAGGATGTGATCGGTAACACCTACATCTACCTGATTGAGCGCTTTGCCTCCGACTCTGGAAAGAAGGCCGGAGAGTTCTTTACCCCGTTAAAGGTGACCGAATTGGTGGCCAAGTTGGCAGGCCCCAAGCCGGGCGATCGTATCTGTGATCCAGCCTGCGGATCAGGCGGACTTCTGATTCAGGCAGCCAAAGAGGTGGGCGACCGCAACTTTGCCCTCTTCGGACAGGAGTCCAACGGCAGCACTTGGGCGCTCTGCCGTATGAATATGTTTCTACATAGTTTTGACAGTGCTCGTGTTGAGTGGTGCGACACCCTGAACAGTCCGCTACTGGTAGAAAATGACAGGCTTATGAAATTTAACTGTGTGGTGGCTAACCCTCCATTTTCGCTGGACAAATGGGGTGCGGATAATGCCGAAAGCGACAAGTACAACCGCTTCTGGCGAGGGGTGCCGCCCAAGAGTAAGGGCGACTGGGCCTTTATCAGCCACATGGTGGAAACTGCCCTTGAAAAACAAGGTCGAGTTGCCGTGGTGGTGCCGCATGGCGTGTTGTTCCGAGGTGCAGCCGAAGGCCGTATTCGCCAGAAAATGATTGAGGAAAACCTGCTGGATGCCGTGATCGGCTTGCCGGGCAATCTGTTCCCGACCACCAACATTCCGGTGGCGATTTTGGTCTTTGACCGCTCTCGTGAAAAAGGCGGCGTACGGGAAAAATGCAAAAACGTCTTCTTTGTCGATGCCAGCCGTGAGTTTGTTTCTGGGAAAAACATAAACACTCTCTCGGAAGCACATATCGACAGGATTATGGAAACTTACATCACCCGGGCTGAAGAGGAAAAATACGCTCACGTGGCAGAATTCGCCGAGATCAAGGAAAACGACTTTAACCTCAATATCCCCCGCTACGTCGACACCTTTGAAGAGGAAGAGGAAATCAATGTCGATACGGTGCAACAAGAGATCGTCAAGCTGGAAAAGGAACTGGCAGCGGTAAGGGCCAAGATGGCCGAAAAATTGGGGGAGATATCGAGATGAAGTCCCCAGGTGAATGGCAGAAGAAGACAATCGACGACCTATTTATTTTTACAAATGGTAATGGATTTAAAGCAACTGACTGGTCACAAGAAGGATTACCTATCATACGGATACAAAATTTGAATGGAAGTAATAACTACAACTACTACAACGGAGAAATCAAGGAAACTTGGCTCGTTAATCCAGGGCAACTATTGTTTGCATGGGCAGGAACAAGAGGGATTTCGTTTGGACCCCACATATGGACTGGACCTCAAGGCGTGCTTAACCAGCACATCTATAAACTTGAACCAAAGATTGATGGTGATCTGCGATGGCTCCACTATGCCCTAATACGGGCGACAGAGAAAATTGAAAAAAAGGCTCATGGGTTCAAATCAACACTAGTGCATGTCCAGAAGTCTGACATTACAAACCAAGTAGTTCGAGTTCCTCCTCTTGCCGAGCAGAAAGCTATCGCCGATTTACTATCCACTTGGGATGAGGCCATCGAGAAAACCAAACGGTTGGTTCAGACGAAGGAAGCTAACTTAACGGCCCAGATACAAGGAATTATGGGCAGAGAGGCTGTTAAAGCAAAAGGCTGGCCAATGACTCACTTAGGTGAGCTTTTTTCCGAGGTAACACGCAAGGTTGGCGAAAATGAACTGACACCGTACAGCATTTCTGCCGGAATTGGATTTGTATCTCAGCGAGAAAAATGGGGAAAAGATATCTCCGGGTCTCAGCACAAAAACTACACACACCTTAAAGCGGGTGAGTTTTCCTACAACAAGGGGAACTCTAAGCATTACCAACAGGGATGTGTATATCTGCTTAAAGAAGGAGAGATATGTGTTCCCAACGTATTTATTAGTTTCAAGCCAAGAACCAAGAATATCGTCCCTGAGTTTTTTGAGCACTACTTCATTGCCGATTATCATGCGCGTGAACTGAAGCGATACATCACTAGTGGTGCCCGATCGGATGGACTTCTTAATCTTAATAAGAAGGACTTCTTCAAAATTTTGGTACCATGCCCACCACCAAATGCGCAAAAATCTATTGCTGAAGCGCTAACTGCGGCGCAACAGGAAATCAATTTGCTCAAACAGCTTGCAGAAAAATACAGGACGCAGAAGCGCGGTCTCATGCAAAAGATACTCACCGGCGAATGGCGCGTAAAACAGGAAATTGTTAACCAATATATGGAGGCATAATCATGGCTAAAGGTAAGAATCAGCACGTTGTAAAACATCCCGATGGTTGGGCAGTAAAGGGCGAAGGTAACAGCAAGGCGACCAAGGTTACCCGCACGCAGGCGGAGGCTATTGATGTGGCGGAAAACATCGCGAGAAACCAACAGTCGGACACTAAAATCCATGGTGTGGACGGAAAAATCCGCGCAGGCAACAGTTACGGAAATGACCCTTGTCCTCCAAAGGATAGAAAGTAAGGAGGCTGCATGGGTAAGCCTTTTAGAATATTGAGCATTGATGGCGGCGGGATTCGAGGAATATACCCCGCACATGTTCTTCGATGTATCGAGGAGCGCCTTCAAATAGATCTCTTCGACACGTTTGACATGATTGCCGGAACGAGCACCGGTTCCATCATCGCTGCCGGGGTGGCTACAGGTGTGCCTGCTGCCGACATTGAGGCGATGTACAAAGAGCATGGCGCGAAAATATTTCGCAAGAAGAGGTTTATTCTGCCTTGGAAAAGTGTTCAATCCATGTTCGAAAGTGCCTATGATGCTCAATATCTAGAAAGTGTGCTTACAGCGATATTTCAAAAGAAACGGTTGGGTGACATTAAGAAACCATTGCTACTTCCCTCAACCGATATTGGCAATGGCTGCGTTCACGTTCTGAAGTCTGGTTATTCCAAGGAATTCACGCGTGATAATGCAGTGCTGGTCAAAGACGCAGTATTGGCTTCCTGCGCTGCGCCGACCTATTTTGATCCCCACCTCTTGAATGAGTACCTTCTCGCTGATGGCGGGCTATGGGCCAACAATCCTGCTCTGGCTGCGGTGATTGATGCCCAGAAGCGGCTTGGGGTTCCACAGGACAATATACAAATCTTGTCAATCGGGACCGGCCATTCCAAAACCATGTATGGCACGGCTCCCCAACGTAGATGGGGACTGATCAATGGGTGGAAAAACAAGGAATTTATCAGCTTTATCCTGTCTTTGCAAAGCCAGAGTGCCCTGAACTATCTGAATCTTATGCTTAGGCCCGGGCAGATCATACGGATCGATTTTAAGTCTGACCAGTCGTTGCCCATGGACGATGTGTCCATACTGGATGATCTCGTCTCCAAAGCGGACCGCAAGTTTACCCATGAATCAGAGTCGATTAAAGCATTCATTCAAAATGGAGGGTTTGCCGGTGCATGAGATCTTTACACGAGAAGAGGCCCTCCAAAAAGCGGCCCAGCAATTGGACATATCACCATCGAAGTACAAACAGGCCATGGAGCGCTTCGAATCCATGAAATCCTATCTGCTTGGCGGTGAATACGATGGCGCTTCCGCCGAGCCTGAAATTTATTTGCAGGGGTCTTTTAAGCTTGGGACAGAAATCAGGCCCTATAAAGACAGCAAAGACGCCGACTATGACATCGATATCGTCTGCCGCTTGGAACATAATAAAGAAGCCACCACTCCGAAAACGATAAAACATCTGGTTGGGACGCATCTGAAGTCGCATGGAACCTACTCGAAAATGCTTGAGGAGGAGGGGAAACGCTGCTGGACCCTTAATTACGCAGAACAGGACGGAATCGGGTTCCATATGGACATTCTCCCGTCGGTTCAGGAAAGCGGAACTACCCTCGGGGGATACTGGTATCGCAGTTCCATTGCCGTGACGAACAGATGTAAAGACACTGGGGGTTACGACTGGTCATCCAGCAACCCAAAAAATTTTGCAGAATGGTTTTACGATAAAAACAAGGCTGTTTTTGATGGTGTAAAGCAAAAGCAAAAACAAGTTCTCTTTGAAAATTACCGTAAGGACGGACTTTTTCCAGACTGGGAAACTGTTCCTGATATTCATGTGAAGACGCCGCTGCAACGAGCTATTCAAATGTTGAAGCGGCACAGAGATGTTCGCTTCTGCAATCAGCATAACGAAAAATGCAAACCGATCTCGATGATCATTACTGTCCTTGCGGCTCAAATCTACCGGAATGAATCGACAATTTATAGGACGTTAAAAAATTTTATAGACACTTTGGCATTTCATGCCAACCAGTTGCAGCCAAGCTTCCGTTTCGATGAAATCTTGGCGGAGTCGACCTATACGCTAATTACAAGAATGGCAGATGGGACGTGGCATATTCCAAATCCGACAAATTACGGGGAGAATTTTGCCGATAAATGGCATGAAACCGAAAACGGAATCCCACATGCCAGGGCGAAGGCGTTTTTTCAGTGGGTGCTATGGGCTAAGGAAGATTTTCTCAATACCGCCGAACTGCTTGATGAAGAACTCTACATCGAGTCCCTGCTATCACCGGACAATAACAACAGTAACGGATTAATCCCCGTACAACCTCAATGGTTGACTTTCAATGTCCCTCATCGGCAGATGCCTTACTGGCCTCTTGCCATGAGCTATTCGGCAGAGATCTCTGCCAAATACAAATCGAATGGTTCTTGGCAAGAATTCAATTCCGGTGAGCCTTTGAATAAGAGTCTCAGCCTGTTGTTTAGTACTCGCACTAATGTCCCCGCGCCATTTCAAGTCTATTGGCAGGTCGTAAATACCGGAAAAGAAGCTGAAGATGCCAGAGAATTACGGGGAGAAATCGCCTTGTCAAAAACAGCTGGTGTCGGCGGCCTGACGCAGAAGGAATCTACCTTATATTCCGGTATTCACTGGGTGGAATGTTTTATTGTAAAAAACAGTAAGTGTGTGGCACGTAGTGGCGAATTCATTGTGAGAATTATATGAGTAAAAGCAAAAAAACCATCAAAAAAGTAGTCACACGAGATATAAGAAGAGAAGTCGAACGGGAACTTTGGGCGCGTGCGGCTGGACGATGCCAGTTTAACGGATGCAATCGCATACTTTACAAATCTCCTGTAACCCAGGAACGGGTGAATATTTCTGAGAAGGCGCACATTTATTCTTTCTCTGAAGATGGTCCCCGTGGCTGGGGGCCGCTTAGGTGGAACCTTAAGAGCCTTAATAATGTAGAAAATCTGATGCTCATGTGCCATGACTGTCACAAAACAATTGATCAGGATAAAGATGGTGTCAAATATTCTGCGTCAATGCTGCAACATTGGAAAAAGGAACATGAATACAGGGTGGCCATGGTTACTGGCATTGCTGCCAACAAAAAATCTCATGTGGTTTTCTACGGAAGCAATATCGGTGAGCAACGGTCCCCGCTTCAGACGGAAGACGCCATGGACGCGATGTTCCCGGAACGATATCCGGTTTCGGAAAATTCTGTCTGTCTTTCTATGTCATGCTCCCATGAGGATAAGGCGGTTGCCTTCTGGGAGTCTGAATCTGCACATCTGAACAGGGTCTTTAATCAGAAGATTTTTCCTTTGATTGAAAGTGACCCGACAAAACATTTTTCTCTCTTTTCGCTGGCACCGATTCCTTTGTTGATTCAGTTGGGAGCGCTGTTCACGGACAAAATTTCCGTGGATACCTATCAGCCGATTAGAGAGCCGAAAGGCTGGCACTGGCAGGAATTCCCTGAAGGATTTGATTTCATTATCAAAAAACCTAAAAATATAACTGGCGCTCCAGTTTTGATCATCTCACTTAGTGACATAATTAAGCATGACCGAATCAGAGCAGTCATGGGCGACGAAGTATCTATCTGGGAGTTGAGTGTCCCGGAAGACCACATTGGCAACGATAATATCCGAAATAGTGCACAGCTTTCCATGATGCGGAGCATTATCCGCAGGCTCATGGTTCTGATTAAGGACGCACATGGATCTACTACTCCACTGTCTATTTTTCCGGCAATGGCTGTCTCCTGTTCAGTAGAGATGGGCAGAGCAAGGATGCCGAAGGCTGACATGCCGTGGGTTCTTTATGACCAGAACAACAAAGAACAAAAATTTATAAAAGCAATGACTATCGGAGGCATCCAATGATTACCAACGAGCAAAAACGAATCATTATTGATAATATGGTTAAATTGCTGGAACTCCCTGATTCCGCCTATGACAAGGCCCGCAAAAGGTATGAAGATCTCGGGGAATGGTTTGACCGCGAGGAATCCGTAGTTTCGGGGAATAACCCCCATATTTTTCCACAAGGATCATTTCGCCTCGGCACAGCAATACGTCCTCTTAATGAGCGTGAAGAGTATGACCTTGATCTTGCGTGCAAGCTTCGGGACGGAATCAGCAAAGCCAGTCATAGCCAAGAGGACCTTAAAAATCTGATTGGCATTGAGCTGGAAGCCTACCGAAAGGCCCGTGGCATCAAAAGTGCTCTAGAGCCAAAGCATCGTTGTTGGCGTCTTGAGTATCAAGATGACCTCAGCTTTCACATGGATATTGTTCCGTGTATTCCAGCGGACGAGGAACGGCAGGAAGCAATATTGGAGTCTATCCTTCAGACAGGATTGGAGACATTTGTCGCCGAGGCTGCATCTCAGACTACGGCATCCATAACAGACGACAGGAACGAGGGCTTTAGGCGTATTTGCTCTGATTGGAACATCAGTAATCCTGAAGGATATGCCAAGTGGTTTGAATATCGCATGAATCCGGAGCAAACTAGAATTGGCCTGGAAAGAGCTCAGGTGGATGATGTGCCTTTGTTTAAGAAGAAAACCCCTTTGCAGCGGGTAATTCAAATTCTGAAGCGCCATCGCGACAATTGGAGCAAGGGCAATCCTGATTCCAAGCCTATTTCAATCATCATAACGACCCTGGCGGCCAGAGCCTATGACGGCGAAACTGATATCGTTACCGCGCTAGGGAACGTGCTTGCAAAGATGGGTGGTTTGGTTCGTCCGACAAAGCCACGAATTCCCAACCCTGTTGACCCTGAAGAGGACTTTGCGGATCGCTGGTACAGGAAAGACTGTCTGCACCTGCGACTGGAAGAAAATTTCAATGCCTGGCTTTTCCAAGCGAGGGTTGATTTTCAGAATATTACCTCCACGGATGATTCAGAATCACTCTGCGAACTCATCAAAGAGAAGTTCTCGTTGCCGGTGGATGAGGCAGAACTAAAGAAACAACTGGGGATCAGTGCTGCCAGCGTTCACATTATAACTCCAAAAGTTCACACAATTGACCGACAAGACGCGGCCAGACCGTGGGGATGGTAACTAAATGGGAGTATTGGCGTTGGACAACTTGAGTCAGTTTCTGAGTGATTATCCAGGTATGTCGACAGCTCCATGCTCGGATGCTGGCGTGTGCCTGCGTGGAAAATTTCGATTCAAGGCTAACGCGCCTGGCTATGATGCAATTGATGATTCGTACAGACTGGAAATCGTTATCCCGGACAAATTTCCCCAGGCCATTCCAATGGTAAAGGAAATCGACGGCAAAATTCCGCGTAATGGGGAATTTCACGTCAATCCAGACGGAACCCTTTGCTTGGGGTCACCACTCAGGCTGCTAAGGATAGTCCATGGTGCCCCAAATCTGACCAATTTTGCCGATAAATGCCTCGTACCGTACCTGTATGCTGTTTCTTACAAGCTGATGAACGGTGGAGATTTTGTTTTTGGTGAGCTGGCTCATGGCGACCAAGGCATTGTGGAGGATTACTCCGTAATGCTGGGATTGAAAAAAAAGCATCAGGTAACACAGGCCATTCAGTTGCTGGGAATCAAAAAACGGATCGCAAATAAAATGCCTTGCCCCTGTGGATGCGGGAAAAGACTCGGTGTATGCCTGTTTCACCATAAATTGAATGAGTTTCGAAAAATGGCCCCTGTGTCGTGGTTCAAAGCACATGCCTTGAATGCTTGGAACAAAATTTAGAGCAAGAGCGCATTATATGAGTGACTTTCAGATAAATGAAAAGCATCTTTCTCAAATCCCGGCTTTGCAGCTGTTAGTCGGTTTAGGATTTGAATTTTTAACACCTTTAGAAGCCATCCGGGAAAGGCTTGGTCGCACATCCAATGTCTTGCTTGAGAATATTCTGCGCAATCAGCTAAAAGAGCTAAATCGAATCCAATACAAAGGTCGTGAGTATCTCTTCAGCGAGGAAAATATCCAGTCGGCAATCCAGAAGTTAAAAAATATCAAATACGATGGACTTTTGAAGACAAATGAAGTTATTTACGATCTCATTACGCTTGGTACTGCCATGGAGCAGGCGATTGATGGTGATTCGAAAAGTTTTAATATGAATTATGTCGACTGGCGCAATCCATGTCGTAATAAGTTTCATGTAACTGTCGAATACAGTGTTGAGCGATCACGATCAACAGAAGCCGCCAGGCCGGATATTGTTCTCTTCGTAAATGGTATCCCATTTTGTGTGATTGAATGTAAAGCGCCGCAGATTGAGGTCGAACAAGCCGTTTCTCAGTCAATTAGAAATCAGAATGACGACTATATTCCAAAGCTATTCATCTACAGCCAGATTGTGTTGGCTCTGAACAAAAACAGCGCCATGTACGGGACAACAGGTACCGCTGCAAAATTTTGGGGCGTCTGGAAAGAGCCTCAGATGGATACGGGCGAGTGCGAATTTGAGAAGCTTGCAGCAGTGGTCAACCAATCTCTTTCCGAGGATGTTATCGCCAGAATATCATCTACCTTTGACGTTAAACCGGAAGCAATTACCGGCAGCAGATTAGTCACCGAGCAGGATAAGTCCCTTTTCTCCCTTTGTCGTCCAGAACGACTCTTAGAATTGGCGTGGAAGTATACGGTGTTTGATGGCGGGATTAAAAAAATTGCCCGTTATCAGCAATATTTCGTCATCAAGTCCACTCTAAACCGGGTTAAGCACTTTGACAGCTCCGGGTCACGAAAAGGTGGTGTGATCTGGCACACACAGGGCTCAGGAAAGTCATTGACCATGGTGATGCTGGCCCGGAATCTGGCCTTAGATCCTGAAATTTTAAATCCACGAATTGTTCTTGTTACTGACCGCGATGATCTCGACAAACAGCTTGGGAACACCTTTGCAGCCTGTGGGCTTGAAGCAAATCGGGCAACATCAGGTAGAAATCTGTTGGAATTGGTTACTGAAAAGAAATCAGGAATCATCACAACCCTCATTCACAAATTCGACAAGGCTTACGCAGTAAAGAAATACCAGGATACGTCGCCCGATATTTTCATCCTTGTGGATGAGAGCCACCGTACCCAGTTCGGTTCCTTTTCCGCACGAATGAGACAGATGTTTCCCCATGCCTGCTATTTAGGATTTACCGGCACTCCGCTTTTGAAAAAAGAAAAGAATAACTTCGCAAAATTCGGAAAGCTGGTGGAACCTCATTATTCAATCACGCAAGCTGTTGAAGACGGTGCGGTTGTTCCACTTTTGTATGAAGGGCGACATGTGGAAATGACGCAAAATCAGGCAGCTGTTGACCTGTGGTTTGAGCGTCACACACAAGGATTGACCAAGGAACAGCAGGCAGACCTGAAACGGAAATATGCACGAGCTGAAATGCTGAATAAGGCCGAGCAGGTCATTTACATGAGAGCCTTTGATATCAGCGAACACTTCCGCTCCAACTGGCAGGGGACTGGATTCAAGGCACAGCTTGTTGCTCCTAATAAGGCGTCTGCGCTCAAATACAACGAGTATCTGGAGGAGATTGGTATTGTAAGCTCAGATGTCGTGATCTCACCACCGGATATGCGCGAGGGGTATGACGAGACCGACGGAGATGCCACGGATGAAGTCGTAAAATTCTGGCAAAAAATGATGAAACGTTATGGCAGCGAAGAAGAATACACCAAACAGCTCATCAACCAGTTTAAACACGGCAGCGAACCTGAAATTCTTATCGTCGTAGATAAGCTTCTTACAGGTTTTGATGCCCCGCGAAATGCGGTTCTCTATTTGTGCAGGGTGCTAAAAGACCACACGTTGCTTCAGGCAATTGCGCGGGTTAATCGACTTTATGAAGGCAAGGAGTTTGGTTTTATTGTCGACTATGCGAGCGTCCTTGGCGAACTGGATAAAGCACTCACCATGTACAGCGCATTTGAAGGGTTTGATGAATCTGATCTTGTTGGCACATTGACATCAATTAATAGTGAAATTGAGAAGCTTCCATGTCGATATTCTGATCTTTGGGATATATTTAAGACTGTTAAGCTATCAAATGATGAAGAAGCATATGAAGTGCTGCTTGGCGATGATGAACTTAGAGAAGATTTTTACCGACGTCTTTCGGAATTTGGTAAAACACTTAGTATTGCACTTTCTTCTGAAAAATTTCTTACCGAAACAGATGAAAGGACCTTGTCTTCATACAAAACAGATTTTCTAAATTTTCAGTCACTCAAGGCTTCTGTAAAACTTCGGTATGCTGAGGCAATTGATTACCGAGATTACGAGCCAAAGATCAAAAAGCTGTTGGATACGCACATTCAAGCCAGCGAGGTTATTCAACTGAATGAACCGGTTAATATCTTTGACGAAAAAATGTTTAGTCAGGTCAAAGAAGAACATGGCGTATACCAGACAAAAAAAACAACAGCTTCAAAGGCAGATACGATCGCACACGCTACGAAAAAAGTTATCACCGAAAAAATGGAAGAAGACCCTGCGTTTTACGAAAAGTTTTCGAAGCTGATCCAGCAGGCAATTGAAGATTTCAGAGCAAAAAGAATTTCTGATTTGGATTATCTGAACAAAGTCGTGGATATTCGTAACAAAGTTGTCGGCAAAGTGCATGAGGACATACCGGACAGGCTCTCTGGAAATGAAGATGCCATGGCCTATTTTGGTATACTCAAGCCTTTTTTTGATAAACACGAATTAGGTGAAGAGAATATTGAATCCGAAGGTGTGGATACTGCAATTGCTATTTATAGCATTCTTGAAAAACACAAGAAGGTTCACTTCTGGGATGATGAAGACGCTCAGAAACAGGCTATTAATGAAATTGATGATTATCTTTACGATGAACTCAAGACGGAAAGAGGTGTTGAATTGTCCCTTGATCAGATGGATGAGATTATCGATAGAGTCATGCAGGTGGCAAAGCACAGGATTTGTAAATAATGGAGAGGTTGGTTCATAAAAGCAATTACTATGTTGTTTACGGCAAGAAAACAATCAATTTTAGCGTATTGTACTGTGCCAGAAAAACGATGGAAATCGCAGTACACCCAGACAGTACGATTGTTATAAAAGCCCCAGAGCAGTCTGATATTTCATTGATAGAAAAAAAAATATTAAAGCGAGCGCCTTGGATTCTTAAGCAGGTAAATTATTTCAAACAGTTTACCCCAAAGACACCTTGCCGGTGCTACGTAAATGGCGAAACTCACCTATATCTTGGAAAGCAATATCGCTTAAAATTATCCGAAGGATTTGAAAATTCAGTTAAACTCTCTCGTGGTTTCTTTCACATCACTTGTAAAGGTGAAACAAATCCAATAACTGTCAAAAAACTCTTAAATATATGGTACTCAAAAAAGGCACAGATGCAATTTGCGGAAAGTATGGATCGTTGTTGGCAGCAGTGTAGCGGTTTTGGAAATGACCAACCAAAGCTATCCATTAAGCGAATGAAAAAAAGATGGGGTAGCCTTTCAGACAGGGGGACAGTAACACTCAATACCGACCTGATCAGGGCGCCTAAAGAATGTATTGATTATGTTGTGACGCATGAGCTGTGTCACATTAAATATCATGATCATGGCCCGGAATTTTATAAGCTACTCGACTCTGTTCTCCCTGGCTGGGAGAAGATTAAGCACAGGCTCGAACTCCAAATGGCGTGATCATTAGAGGGGTTCAATGATCCCCCGCCACTTGAACTAGTACAACTAATTCAGGTAGCCGTAACTCGTGACCCGGGTCTTTCATTTCATTAAGGTTTGATATTGTGGAGATTTGTCCCTTGACTGTACCCCTACTCCAGCTCTGTTCCTTTTTATATCTGTCCCTTCGAGGCTTGCCCCTTGAAGGGGCTCTGGTTTTTTGCACCTGCGGAAATCCCTGTCGCCAATAATCCGGAAGACGAGCCCAACATTTTGAACTAACTGCTGAGTTGTTGAAGCGGTTCAGTCTTTTTGCTGGGAAGGGTGAACAAAGCATAACAACCAGCAATAAGGAATTACTATGTCACGAGGCAACAGCGGACGGGGTTCTTCAAGTCATCACGGTTCTGGCGGCAACTGGCCAAGCACTACTGGCAGACCTTCAGGAGGAGGACGCGGAAATGCGCCTGCCGGTGGATCTAGCGGAGGGACGGGGAAGGGTGCCGGTACTGCCCCTAGCGGCACTGGAAAAGGTAAATAATTTTGATGGCCCGTGACGTTTTCGTCACGGGCCATGCGTCACTATCAAATATGAAGCAACATTCATTTCCCACACTTGGAGAAGTATTGAAGTTTATTTTCAATACTACAGATATAATTCCTTCAGATTATGAGAAAAAAAAATCAGTTCAAAAACAGTTGCAACGCTTAGCAAACGAAGAAGGAGATATTTCTCATAATTTAAACAGCTTATTTGAATTTTTTTACCATAATCTTGAAGAGCTTATTGATGACGAACGTATTTCTGGCGCTTTATTTCATACGCTGCTTGATGCATTCAATAATTATGAGCACAATGTTAGAAACGAAGCTGTTTGCATTTCTAGACATCATCTCTACGAATGGCTTTTTGGAAACAAGCTATTGAACACAATCGTTTTTGCACAGCATAAGTATTTTTTCATGTTTAATATTCCATCTTCCGGACTCAAAGCTCCAGAGGAAAAGTACTGGTGGCTTCCAGAAATTGATGAAGGAAAAATTGAATGGCCTTTAGCCAAAGCTTTCAGATGGTTATACGCGTCCGTTAACATCAACAAGACACACTTTCATTGCCCTGACTACAATGATTTAGACAAAAAAGATTACCAACATTATAGACTGTGCCAAAATCTTGAAAATGCCGCTGATTGGCAACAAGGGAAAAGAGAACCGTCCTTGGAGAACCTTCTTCAGAACCTTGATGATTCATTGCAAGCGATGGACTCCACCCACCATGAAAAATATCGCAGGAAGGTTGACGACAAAACGCGTATGAGTTTTCGAATTGTACTGTTTATTGCACGAATATCGACAGCCATTTCAAAAATACTCGCTGAGACATTTGGCCACGATTTTTTAAAAACAGTTGTTTACGATATTAAGAGGCAGGATCGGCGACTCAGGATGTCTTCACGCCGACTTTGTCATCATGTTGATAAAATCCGACGAACGTGGGGGATAACCGATCAGATTCAAATGGATAGAATTTGGCGGGAAAATTCTAAAATTTTTTGGGAAGATTTTGAATCTTCATTCATTAGAAGTACCCCAATGATTCAAGAATGGGAGTGTGAGCATGCAAATTCAGAGCTAGATATCTCAGATCTTCGTTATTTGTCGAAACAGATGGGGAGCTTTTATGCAGGCCAATACCTCATTCAACGAAGAGTTGCTGTACACAAATGGTATCCTGCACGTTTTTTTGAACTTCATGCTAGAGGTTTGGAGCTGAAGAATACTGGTATGACAACACAAATGTGTATCGAAACCTATGGATTGCAACTAAAAAATGATAATCTTGAGCAGAATCTGAAATGGTTGGAGAACTGGATATGGGGAACCTACTACTATCGCCAGGAAAAATGGGTTGAATCTTATCCCTTTTTCCGAGAGGCATTTGAACAGGCAAAATATTCAACTGGCAAACACCAGTACAAATTGGTTAATCAATTTGTCGAGATCTGTGCAAAAATTAATAAGTGGCGAGACTTTAAGAGAGGAATTTCTTGGGCTAACTATCTCGGTATTGAAATCCGAGGGTTGGGGAGGACAATAGGTACCGAGGACGATATGAAATTTGCCTATGAGCTCATGAAAAAGATCATCTACCCTGTGCTGTAGCATTGAATTGAATATTCAAAGCGTGCATTCCAAAAGGCGCTTCGTCATGATCCTTTTGGTGTCAACGGAAGTAACCGACGAGCCATAAGAGTCGGTATTGTATCAACCGCCTCGTTCTGCTATTTTTTCTAATTTTGCCTTAAATTTAATTTTAGTATCTTTGTCTTCTAAACCAGATTTCATATGACCATTTGACTCTAACTCAAGCCACATTTGTAATCCTGCCTTCAACCCAAAATTGTCAAACTCTCTACTAATTCCTTTTAAAAATTCATCTGGTAATAATAT
>Ga0075012_10003157_pt1 | contig 15919 bp, 16 predicted proteins | sample All_14_2_FD_71474 | JGI IMG/M metagenome (GOLD analysis project Ga0075012, IMG submission 71474) | Freshwater microbial communities in response to fracking from Pennsylvania, USA - Allegheny Zone_MetaG_DW_15 | ecosystem: Environmental > Aquatic > Deep subsurface > Groundwater > Drilled... | reverse complement strand
GGGTTGGGGGGGGCATTATTGAACCACACCTGAGGGAAACACGGAATACTGTTGTTTGCGAAGGGTGTGGTTTTGGCTGTATTTTGGGTGTGGAAGCGGCAGGGTGTGGGGGTGGTTCATGTGATTGGCATCGGCATTGGGAGTGCGCTTGGCGGAATGCTCCGCTACCTGGTCAGCGGCTGGGTGGCGCACCGTTTCGGGGAGACCTTTCCCTGGGGAACGATCCTGGTGAACGTCAGCGGGTGCTTCCTCATCGGATTCATTTTCATCCTGGTGGGCACCGAGGGCCGCCTACGGATGGATCCCCTGTGGCGGGATTTTGTGATCATGGGAATTCTTGGCGGATACACGACTTTTTCTTCCTTCAGCCTGCAGACGCTCAACCTGGCCCGGGACGGCGAATGGCTGGGTGCCCTGGGGAATGTGATGGCGTCCGTTGTTTTCTGCCTGCTGGCGGTGACCATGGGATTTTGGGCGGCCAAAATGATCCTGGAGGTACGATGATGAAACGAAATTCAGTGGATGGATTGGTCTTGCGGATGTATCTGGGGGAAGACGACCGGGTGGGGCACCAGCCCCTTTATGAGGCCCTGGTGATCAAGGCCCGGCAGCTGGGTCTGGCCGGGGCCACGGTCCTGCGCGGGCCGATGGGATTCGGGGCCCACCATGAAATGCACACGGAAAAAATCCTCCGTTTATCCACCGACCTGCCGGTGTTGCTCGAAGTGGTGGACGAAGCCGGCAAGATCCGTGCGGCCCTGCCCGAATTGGAAAAACTGGCACCGTCCTGCCTGGCCACCCTCCACGCCATCGAAATGCGCCGTCCGCAGGCGGAATAGCGGACAATCTTGCGCCGGAGCGGGCTCTGGCCTAAGTTTCGGGCTTATGACAGTCGAACCGGGAAGAATTTCCAAAATAGCCCTCGTTGCCATCGGGCTGGTTGTCCTGGGCCTGGTCCTGGTCAATCTTTACTCCGGCATGCGCAAGCTGCAGCAAGCCGCGGAAAGAAAGCGGGGGGTGGCATCGCAGTTGGAACACCTGGAGCGTCCCGCGCCGGCGTTTTCGCTGACCGACCAGAACGGGCGGACGCTGGACCATAGCGACCTGCTGGGGAAAGTCTGGGTGGCCTCGTTCATTTTCACCCATTGCCAGGGCCCGTGTCCCACGATCACCAAGCACATGGCGGAATTGCAGAAGGAGGTTGCGGATCTTCCCGACGTCCGGTTGGTTTCGCTGACACTCGACCCGGCGCGGGATACTCCCGCGGTCCTGAAGGAGTATGCGGACCGTTTCCACGCCGACGGGCAGCGGTGGTTTTTTCTCACCGGTCCCGAGGATGTCTTGAAAAAGGTGGTGCAGGAAGGTTTTCTGACCGCGCAGCAGTCCGCGCCGGACAGTGACCAGATCATCCACGGCACCAGGGTGGCCCTGGTGGACCGCCGGGGTGTGATCCGGGGATTCCTCTCCGGAACAGATGGGGATCTCGCGGCCCGGGCCGCGGTCCGTTTGCGCGAACTCCACCGGGAAAAGCCGTGACCCTTTCCGATCTCCCCTTCATCAATGCCTGTTTGAATGGGGCGACCACCGTCCTGCTGATTTGTGGTTATATCCAGATCAAGCGGGGACGCCAGCAGGCCCACGGGATGTTCATGTCGGCGGCTTTCATCACCTCGACGCTGTTTCTTGTGGGATATCTGGCGCACAAGATAGGCATGAAGGGGATTCATACGACATTTCCCGGCCAGGGATGGATCCGTCCGGTGTATTTCACCCTGCTTCTGACCCACTCCGTGCTGGCGGTGGTGAACCTGCCCCTGATCCTCCGGACGATTTACCTCGCGATCAGGGGCCGGTATGAGGAGCACAAGCGCCTGGCCCGCTGGACTTTCCCGGTCTGGATGTATGTATCGGTGACGGGCGTGTTAGTGTATCTGTTCCTTTACCGGTGGTTTCCGGCGGCCTGAGGGTGGAGTTGGCCGGGGTCTATAATCCCGGCTGAAGGCAACACACCCCGGCGGGGTCTGTGACCCCGTCCGCCCCTCTTGATAGAGGGGATAAAAAAGGCACTGCGGTTAACTGGGCAGGCACTACCCCAAGTGGGACACATCGCCCCAGGTCTGGAGCCACCAACCCCGCTCATCGCGGAGGAAGACATTCACGCTGGCATTGGGAATTTTGAAGTGCCGGGCGGTTTCGGGCGGTATGCCGAGGATGTGCCGGAGGAAACTGGCCAGAACACCCCCATGGGTCACGGCCACGAGATGTTCCCCCCGGTGTTTTTCCGCCAGGGCTTCGCAGCAGGCGAAAATGCGGGCCGTGCTGGTATCGATGCTTTCGCCCCCGGGGGTGGCACTTGTCGGGTCCTGGGATTTCCAGGATTCGTATTCGCGGGGGTATTGGGCGCGGACTTCGTGCGTCGTCAGGCCTTCGAAAAGCCCCATGTTGCGTTCGCGCAGTTCCGGCATCAACTGGATGGAATGGCCGCTGAGCTTGGCGATGGCCTCGGCACTGGAACGGGCACGGCCGAGATCGCTGGAGTAAAGGTGGTCGAAGGCGAATTGTTCCAGGCGCAGGGCGAGGGCATGGACCTGTCTGCGGCCTTCTTTGGACAGGGGGCTGTCGCCGTGTCCCTGCATCCGGCCTTCGCGGTTCCATTCGGTTTCGCCATGGCGGATGAGGGTCAGGCGGGTGGGGGGGGTGGTGGACGGGCCGGGGTTCATTCTGGAAATTTCCAATCCCTCTCGCCGCGGAAGGCCGCGGCCACCCACCAATGTCCGTCGCGCCAGAGGAAGGGCACGGGAAAAACGCCCTGCCCGTTGAATTCCCGCCCGGGGGCCGAGCGTTCGATCTCGACCTCGGCATAATCGCGTTCATGGAAGACGGCGAGGTTGGACAGGCGGTAAATGCGGTTCTGGTTGATGTCGGCCTGGCGGACCCAGCGCAGGGCGGCCGGCGGGGACATGTATTCCTGCTGGATGAGTTGTTCCAATTCGGGGGACAGGTGTTTGAGCAGTTCGTGGTGTTCCCCGGCGTTGGCCGAGTCGAGCATGCCCCCGACTTCGCGCAGGAAGGCGGCCCGGGGATCGGGCCGGGTGAAGTACCAGCATGCCGCGACCAGCGCGGCCAGGAGGGCCAACAGGGTTGCGGTGCGGGCAGGGGTGAAGCGGAAGAACATCGTGCTTTATCTCATCTCAACAGCGGCTATGATCAAGTTTTTATGGCGAAAGCGCAAATTGAATCACGGCTGGTCCAGGAAATAGCGGGAATTTTTCTCGTCGGTACCGGTGTGCTGCTCTTTTTGGCGCTTTTTTCATACGACGCCGGGGATTTGAGCTATTTCAAGGATCCACCGAATGATCCGGTGGTGAATTACATCGGTCCCGTGGGGGCCCGGATATCGACCGTCCTGGTGCTGGGGGTCGGGGTGGCTTCTTTTTTGTTTCCCGCCCTGATGCTGGTTGGCGGGGTGGCGCTCCTCTTTTACACCGGTTCGGTCGATTACCGCTTCAAAGCCTTCTGGTTCACCCTCGTGGTTTTGAGCGGGGCGGGGCTGCTGCAGATTTTCCAACCCCTGGGGATGAATTTCAGCGGGGTGGAGTGGCCGGGTGGGCTGATCGGCCATTTCCTCAATGATACCATGCTCAGCGCCTGGTTGGGACGGGCCGGGGCCCTGATCACCCTTTTCGTGGTTTATTTTGTGTCGCTCGTCCTTTTGTTCGACATCCGTCCCGTCGAACTGATGAAGCGGGTTTGGGAATTTATCGTCAACTGGCAGGAAGCCCGCGAGCAGGCCCGGTTGGCCGAGGCCGATCCACTGGAGCGCATCGCGTATGAGCAGGCGAAGCTGGCCCGCGAGGAAAAGAAACTCCGCAAGCAGCTCATCAAGCAGGGCCGACCGCTGGAGGACCTCGCCCTCGCGAAACCCCCGGCGCCCGAGCCGGCCCGTCCCGCGCCCCGGGTGGTGGACACCAACGAGCCCAAGTCGAAATCTTCCCCCAAGCCGGAGCCGGTCCCGGCGTCCGAACCCGAGCCCACCCCCGTGCCCGTCAGGCCCGCGCCCGTGGTACACGATGCCACCGGACCCAGGCCGAAGCCGGTGAAGGTGGAGAAAAAGCCCAAGGACCCCGCACCCCTGCCTTCCTACGACAAATACGTCATTCCCGACAACACCCTGCTCTCCGCGAACGACCACGCCGGCCACTCGCCCATGAGCAAGGCCGACCTCGAGGCCAACCGCCAGTTGTTGGTCGACACCATCATGCAGTTCGGCATCGAGGTGACCCCCGGCGACATCACCCGCGGGGCGACCATCACCCGCTACGAAGTCTATCCCGCGCCCGGCGTCCGGGTGGAACGCATCGCCGGGCTGGAGAAAAACATCGCCCGCGCCATGAAGGCGGAGAAGGTCAACATCCTGGCGCCCATTCCCGGGAAAGATTCCGTCGGCATCGAGGTGGCGAATTCGAGCAAGGCCAAGATCGTGCTCCGCGACCTCTTCGAGTCCGATCCCTGGACGCAGAACAAGGCCAAGCTGCCGATTGCCCTGGGCAAGGATGTTTACGGCCAGGTGCTGGTGGCCGATCTGGCGGACATGCCCCACCTGCTCATCGCCGGGACCACCGGCTCGGGCAAATCCGTTTGCATCAATTGCATCCTCCTCAGCCTGCTCTACCGCTTCAGCCCCGATGACCTGAAAATCATCCTCGTCGACCCGAAGGTGGTCGAACTCCAGGTTTACAACCAACTGCCCCACCTGGTTGTACCCGTGGTGACCGAGGCGAAGAAGGTTCTCATCGCCCTCCGCTGGGTCATCAACGAGATGGAAAAGCGCTACCAACTCATGGCCCGTGCGGGTGTGCGCAACATTGCCGCCTACAACAACCGTCCCATTCCGCAGAAGCAACCCGAGAAACTCGACCTGGACGAAACCCTGGCCGCGGTGGAAAAAGGGGAGGGGAAAGACGAGCCCCTGGATGAATTGCCGGGCATCGCCGCCGCCGTGGTGGACGACATGCCGATCCGGTTTCCGTTCATTGTGGTTATCATTGATGAGTTGGCCGACCTGATGGCGACTTCGCCCGCGGACGTTGAACTGGCCATTGCCCGTCTTTCGGCCAAGGCACGGGCGGCCGGCATTCATCTGATCATCGCCACCCAGACGCCCCGCGCGCAGGTCATCACCGGGGTTATCAAGACCAACGTGCCCTGCCGGATCGCCTTCCAGGTTCCCAGTGCGCTGGATTCCCGGGTCATCCTGGACGAAAACGGGGCCGAGAATCTGTTGGGCAAAGGGGACCTCCTTTATCTGCCGCCGGGATCTTCCAAACTCATCCGCGCCCAAGGTGCGTTTGTGTCGGACGACGAGGTCGCGCACGTGGTGGATTTCATCAAAAAACAGAGCCGTCCTTCCTACGAGGCTGAGATCCACCAGAAATTGAGCAAGCCGTCGGCTTCGGAGGATGCCGAGCTCTCCGATGATGATGCGGAAATGGTGCGCAAGTGCTTCGAAGTCATGCGTCAGGAGAAGCGGGCGTCAACCTCGATGTTCCAGCGAAGGCTCCGGATTGGTTACAATACCGCGGCATGGATCACAGATTGGATGGAGCAGAACGGCCTTGTCGGGCCCAAAGATGGTGCAAAAGACCGTGAGATTCTGGTGGACTTGGACACCTTTGATCTGGATAGATTGCTGTAACCACACTCTGCCATGGCTACTGAATCATCCACCCAAAAACCCATCGGGGACCAACTCCGTGGGGCGCGCGAGCTCAAGGGCTGGACCTTGGCGGAAGCCGCCAAGCGTACCAAGGTCAAAGTCGAGCAGTTGGACAAAATCGAAAAGAGCCAATTCGATCTTCTTCCCAGCCTGGCGTATGCCCGCGGCTTCATCCGGATTTACGCCCGCGAACTCGGCCTGGATGGCTGGGCACTTCTCCGCCAGTTCAATGGGGAAATCGACAACGGTTACGATGTGATCGAGTTGCAACCCCAGGATCTGGAGGCCATTCCCCGTCGCCGCCAGCCGGGTGCCGCCACCCCCCAGAATTTCGGCCGCATTGTCATCACGGGGGTCGTGCTGGTGGCCCTTTTGATCGGCGGCATCCAAATCTACCGCGTATGGCCGGCCTGGATGGCCAAGGGCAAACCGGATGCGGTTTCGACGACCGAACTGGCGCCCATGACGCCCGAGGCCGTGGCTGGAAAGCCGGACGCTGCCGCACCGGCGCCGAAGGCGGCTGTTGTTGGCAGTGACCAGACCCCGCCGCGTGCCGTTCCGGCCCACCCGGTCGAAGGGGGGGCGCCGGCACCTGTTGCGGAAACCGTCACCACTCCCCCGGCTGCTGTTCCGGTGGCGGCACCCGTCGAAGAGCCCGCCGCGGAAACCGCCGCTGGCATCAACCGCCTCCAGCTCCAGGCGGATTCGGCTTCATCGGAGAATGAGCGTTGGGTCCGCGTGGTCGGCATCCGTGGCGGGAAAGAAATCACCCTTTACGAAGATTTGCTTCCCGCCGGCCAGGTTGTTCCGGGCAGTGCCGTGGGTCCCTGGACAGCGGATCAATTTATCGTGACCTTCCGTGAGGCCTCCGCAGTGGACATAATTTTCAACGGCAACAATTACGGCCGCTACGACAAACCCGGCGTCCAGCGCGTGCCGCTTCCGGCGGCCCGTTGAGGTAGTGGCCCGGCTCACCACCCCGTCATGAACCTGCCCAACAAGCTCACGGTGGGGAGGATCGTCCTCTGCGTGCTTCTCATCGCCTGCCTGGAAATCGATGCCCATTGGACCGGATCCCTGGCGCTGTTGATTTTCGTGGTCGCCAGCCTGACGGATTGGCTCGACGGCCACCTGGCCCGCAAATACCACCTGATCACCGATCTGGGGAAGCTGCTTGATCCCCTGGCGGACAAGATCCTGATCAGCGCGGCCTACATCGGGCTGGTTTCCAACGATCTTGCGCCGGCCTGGGTGGTCAGCTGCATCATCGCCCGGGAATTTCTCATCACGGGTTTGCGCACCCTGGCCGCGGCCAAGGGACTGGTCCTGGCGGCGGAGAAATTGGGAAAGCACAAGACCATCACCCAGATCACCGCGGTTATCGCCGGACTCCTGCTCCTGGCCGCCCGTGATTTGGGATATGACTTCCCGGTTCTGAAACACACCCTTTATGCCGCCCTGATTTACGCGGCCCTGATCGTGACCCTCTGGTCCGGCGGGGCGTATTTCTGGAAGAACCGCCAATTGGTCCTGAACACGCCGGCCTGAAGCCCGAACCGCCCCTCTTGTCCTTGGCGCCGATTCTGCCATGATTCCCGCTTCATGACCGAACCCGTCCATGTCCGCCTGGCCGACCACGGATATCCCATCCACATCGGTTCCGGTTTGCTTCTCCCCGCCATTTCGTCCCTGCCCGGCTTGGAGGAGGTGGCCATTGTGACCGACCGCAACGTGGCCGCCGTCGGACCCGCGCGCAACCTCATCCATGCCCTTCTCGCCCGGGCGAAAAAATCCGTGGTGATCGAATGCGATCCCGGGGAGGAATCCAAATCCCTGCCCTATTTCGCCTCGGTGCTCAGCCGTTTTGCCGGGGCCGGCCTCAGCCGGTCCTGCACGGTCATCGCCATCGGTGGCGGGGTGGTCGGGGATCTGGCCGGGTATGCCGCCGCCTCCTACCTGCGCGGCGTGGGATTCATCCAGGTGCCGACCTCGCTCCTCGCCATGGTGGACAGCAGCGTCGGGGGCAAGACCGGCGTCAATCTTCCCGAGGGCAAAAATCTCGTCGGGGCCTTCTACCAGCCCTCCGCCGTCTTCATCGACCTGGATTTCCTGGAAAGCCTGCCCGCGAGGGAGGTTTCCGCCGGGATGGCCGAGGTGGTCAAATACGGGATTATCCGCGATGCGGAATTGTTCGCCGCCGTCGGGCAGGGCCGTCCGTCGGATATGGCCGCGGTCATCCGCCGCTGTGTCGGGATCAAGGCCGAAGTCGTGGCGGGCGACGAAAAGGAAACCACCGGTTTGCGGGCCATCCTCAATTTCGGCCACACCCTCGGCCATGCCATCGAACAATCTGTCGGATATGGCGTTCTGCTCCATGGCGAGGCCATCAGCATCGGGATGAGCGGGGCCTGTTTCCTTTCCGAGAAAGTCTGCGGACTGGATCCCGCGGTCTCGGCCCGCATCCGCTCCGCCCTCCTTTCGCACCGCCTGCCCCTGGTCCATCCCGGTTTGACTTACGAACTACTGGCGGGTGCGCTGGGCCGGGACAAGAAGGCCACGTCCAAAGGGCTGCGATGGATCCTGTGTCCCCGGCTGGGCGAAACCGAACTCCGGTCCGATGTGCCCGAGTCGCTGGTCCGCGGGGCGGTCGCGGTTTGTGCGGGTTGATCGGGGTTAAGGGCCCTGTAGCCACGAACGTGAGTTCGTGGAGACTCCTCAGCTCCAAAAAAACCTTCGCTTCCTCCCTGCGCTTCGTGTTACACACACACCTGTGACGCGAACGGAATGTTATCTGGCACTGAACAGCGTGCGCCTCATCGGGCCCGTGCGCGTGCGGCGGCTGCTCGATGCCTTCGGTTCGGTCGAAGCCATCCTGGCCTCGCCGGCTTCCCGCCTGGCTTCGGTCGAGGGGGTGGGTCCGGAGGCCGCCCGGGCCGTCACCGAATGGGACCAACACTGGGATTTGTCGAAGGAACTGGATGAAATCGCCCGCCTCGGCCTGAACGTGGTGGACCGGGAGGATCCTTCCTATCCCGCCATCCTGAAGGAAATCTACGATCCCCCGTTGGTGCTGTACTACCGCGGCGACCTCACCGCGTGCGCCCGCCGGTCCATCGCGGTCGTGGGATCGCGGCACACCAGCCATTACGGCCAGGAGATGGCGAAGAAACTTTCCTATCAAATCGCTTACGCCGGATTGACGGTGACCAGCGGGCTGGCCCGCGGGATCGATACCTTCGCCCACCAGGGGGCGCTGGCCGCGAAGGGGCGGACCGTGGCCGTGCTCGGTTGTTCCCTGGACCGGATTTATCCGCCGGAAAACCAGGCCTTGGCCGATATGATCGCCGGCCAGGGAGGGGCGCTGCTTTCGGAATTTCCCCTCGGCACGCCACCCGACCGACAGACCTTCCCCATGAGGAACCGCATCGTCAGCGGGCTGAGCACCGGCTTGGTCGTGGTCGAGGCGGGGGAAAACAGCGGGGCGCTCATCACCGCCCGCATGGCGGTGGACCAGGGGCGCAACGTATTTGCCGTTCCCGGACGCATCGACCAGCCCCATGCGAAGGGATGCCACCGCCTCATCAAGGAAGGAGCCAAACTGGTCGAGGGGGTGGAGGATATCCTGGGTGAATTCGATCTGCTCATCCCGCCCGGGCCGGGTGAAGGAAAACGTCCCTGGCCCGACGATCTCAGCCCCGCAGAGCGCAACGTCTTGGAAGTCATGGACCTGGACGAAAATTCCCTTGATGGGATTATCCAAAAATGCGGGTTGCCATCCGCAGTGGTTACTTCTACTTTGCTGCGACTTGAAATGCGGAAACTGGTGCGCCAGTTGCCGGGAAAAAACTTCGTAAAGACCGACTAGACAAAGACTTAGCTATGGGGAAAGCCCTCATTATCGCCGAAAAACCCAGTGTAGCCAATGACCTCTCCAAGGTCCTGGGGAAGTTCAAAAAGGAGAAAGATTTCTTCGAGAATGACGAATATGTCATTTCCTCGGCGGTGGGCCATTTGGTCGAAATCGGCGCTCCGGCCAGCGTCGAACCCAAGCGCGGCAAGTGGAATATCGACAACCTTCCGGTCATTCCGCCCGAGTTCGAACTGAAGCCGATTGAGAAATCCGAGGCCCGTTTCAAGGTCCTGAAAAAACTCATCGGGCGCAAGGATGTCGACCGCCTGATCAATGCCTGTGACGCCGGCCGCGAGGGCGAACTGATTTTCCGTTACATTGCCCAGCTGGTTGGGACGAAGAAGCCCGTGCAGCGCCTGTGGATGCAGTCCATGACCCCGGACGCCATCCGGCAGGGATTCAAGAAACTGCGCACGGATGAGGAAATGCTCCCGCTGGCCGATGCGGCCCGCTGCCGTTCGGAAGCAGACTGGCTGGTGGGCATCAACGGCACGCGCGCCCTTACGTCCTTCAATTCCAAAGCGGGGGGATTCAACCTCACCCCGGTCGGCCGGGTCCAGACCCCCACACTCGCCATCCTGGTCAAACGCGAGAGCCAGATCCGCGCTTTCCAGGACCGCGCCTATTGGGAAGTCCACGCCACCTTCGGCGCCATCTCCGGCGAGTATCCCGGCCGCTGGTTCCAGGAAACGTTCAAGAAAACCGAAGTCACCGACGAGGCCGACCCGCGCAAGGACGAGAAGGCCGAGCGTCTCTGGTCCCTTCCCGAGGCCGAGAAAATTGTTTCCGACTGCGAGGGCAAAAACGGCGTCGTCGAGGAAAAGAGCAAGCCGGCCACCCAGATGTCGCCGATGCTTTTCGACCTGACTTCCCTGCAGCGGGAAGCCAACGGCAAGTTCGGTTTTCCGGCGCGCATGACCCTTTCGATCGCCCAGTCGCTTTACGAAAGGCACAAGGCCCTGACTTATCCCCGTACCGACAGCCGGTGCCTGCCGGAGGATTATGTGCCGACGGTCATCAGCACGATGGGCCAGCTGGCCAAGGGGCCGCTCGGACCATTCGCTTCCAAGATCCTCAAGGAAAAATGGGTCAAGCCGATCAAGCGCGTCTTCAACAACGCCAAGGTATCGGACCACTTTGCCATCATCCCCACCCAGGAAATCCCGACCAAGCTCAACGAGACCGAGCAGAAGATTTACGACCTGGTGACCAAGCGGTTCCTTTCGGTGTTCTATCCCGCCGCCGTTTTCGAGGTTACCACCCGCATCACCCGTATCGGTGAACATGCCTTCAAGACCGAGGGCAAGGTGCTCAAGGAGGCCGGTTGGCTGGAGATTTATGGCAAGGGCGAGGTCAAACTCGACGATGGGGAGGAATCCCCCACGCTGCCCCCGGTTCGCGAGGGCGAATCGGTCGAGACCCGCTCGCTGGAAATCCACGCCGACCGCACCCGGCCCCCGGCGCACTTTTCCGAAGCCACCCTGCTCTCCGCCATGGAAGGGGCCGGCAAACTGGTCGATGATGAAGACCTGCGAGATGCCATGGGCACGAAGGGTCTGGGAACACCGGCCACACGGGCGGCCATCATCGAAAATCTCATCGCCACCAAATACGTCGAACGCCGCGGGCGCGAACTCCTTCCGTCGGTCAAAGCCTTCGACCTCATGGAGACGCTCGAGACCATGCACATCGACACCCTTTCCTCGCCGGAATTGACCGGGGAATGGGAATACAAACTCAAGCTGATCGAGGAAAAGAAACTCACCCGTCCGGCCTTCATGGCCGAGATCGAGGGCATGACCCGGGATGTGGTGGACCGTTTGCGCATGAAGGGCGACCCCGGCGGCGTGAAGCTGCACGACACCGACCTGCTCGACCCGCTGCAGGGCCGGAAGATGATCAAGACCCTGCGCGATTTCCGTGTCGAGGACGGAACCTTTGCCGTGCCCAAGGTTATTGCCGGGCGCGTGATGGACATCGAGGAAGTGCGCGTCCTGATGCGGGACAAAGTGGTGGGTCCGCTGGCCGGTTTCCGCAGCCGCCTGGGACGCGAGTTCAGTGCTTTTGTCAAAATGGACGAGAAGGGCGAGGTTAATCTGGATTGGGGGGCCTCGAACGAGAACGGGGAGTCGGCCCAGGACTTCACCGGGCAGGAACCGGTGGGCATTTGCCCGATCACCGGACGCAAGATTTTCGAAGCCCCCAACGCCTACGTCACCGAGGCGGGCGAGGATGGCAAGAAGGGCTTCCGCATGGCCAAGAAGATCCTCGAGCAGGAAATCACCCGCGAGCAGGTGGTGAAGCTCCTGACGACGAAAAAGACCGATCTGTTGACCGCCTTCATCAGCAAAAAGAACCGCCGTCCGTTCAAGGCCTACATGGTTTTGAAGGATGACGGCACGACCGCCTTCGAATTCCCGCCCCGCGAGCCCAAAGTTCCCGGCGGCAAGGGCAAAGGCAAGGCCGGCAAGAAGAAGAACGTGGTGAAGAAGACGGCCAAGGCCGACGGCGGCGACCAGACGACGGACAACGGATAGGGATTTTTCCTGCTAGGGTATTTTCTGGTTTATGGGCCGCAGGCTCCGCTCGTTTTTCATACTCGCACTCGTGCTCGTGCTCGTGCTCTCGAGCCCAGAGAGTACGAGAATGAACGGCAGATTGAACAGGATGCGCTTTAAACCAGATCGAGGATGGTCACTTCAGGGCGGCAATTGATGCGGATGCCATGCAAATTGCCGACGCCCTTGGTGGTGTAGATCTGCCGTCCTTCCCATTCGTGCAATCCGAACGCATAGCGTTTGTCCTCAAGCGGGGCAAAAGGGCTGCCGAGCAGAGGGAGGCAAAACTGGCCGCCGTGGCTGTGCCCGCAGGTCATCACGTTCCAACGGAAATTGCGCAGGAGGCTTTTGCTGTCGGGATTGTGGGACAGCACCAGGCGGGGCAGGCCGGCATCTTCCTTCGGAAAGGCTTTTTCAGGTTCGCATAGGTTCGACCAAAGGTCGCCCAAACCGATGATTTCAAACGGCCGGCCCTCATGGGTCCAGGGCTGTGTCTGGTTTTCCAGGACCGGCACACCGCTCTGCTTGAGAAAGTGTCTCACGGGTTCCAGAACGGCCGGGCGTTTTCGGGTTTCGGCGTGGACATCCCCGTCGTGGTTGCCGAGGCAGGCGAGGCAGGGGATGCGTCCGGTCAGGCCTTTAAGCACCGCCATGTAAGGAACCGGATCGTAGAGCCGTTCGGTGACGAAGTCCCCCGCCAGCAGAACCAGGTCGGGTTTTTCCGCCAACCCCAGTTCGATGGAGCGCTTGATCAGCGACAGCGGAACGGTTGCGGAGTAATGGAAATCGGCAAGCAGGAGAATCCGGAGGGGCCGTGGGGGAGGGGATTTGAAAAAGGGGATCCGTTCCCGCCTGACCTCAAGCCACTCCGGTTCGATCCAATGCCCATAAGCCAGAATTCCGGCTGCCCCGCCAGCGACGGACAGGGAACGGATGAAATGGCGACGGGTGATGGGTAAGCGGGGAGGCATGTAAAAACAAGGAGTGGAATGTATCCGATAACGGGCGCGCGGACGACAAAAAAAACCGCCGTCGGCTGGGCCGACGGCGGTTGAGATTTTATTTTTTGGAAAAAAGGACTAATCCTTCATTTCCGTGAGGCCTTTTTTGCGGGCATTGATCGCAAGCTTTTTGGCTTTGTCATCACCGTAACGGGTGACGGAGAAAGCCTTCTTGCGGACAGCGCCGGGTTCCGGGCTCCAAGTGGCCTGCCAGAACTTGTATTTGCGGCCGCGGACTTCCTTGATCAGCTTGGTCACGCCCACGATGCCGGTTTTGTTCGAGCGGCGTTCGATCTGGGCGAATTCCTTGCGGGACATGTGCGGGTGGGATTTCACCAGCTTCTGGTAGCTGGCTTTCGCCTTCACCAGTGCGGGGCCTTTGCCGCCGTTTTTCTTGTCGGAGAAGAATGCCGAGTAGCGCTTGCCATGCCGGGTGAGGCGCACAAACCAGCCGTGGTTGTGCTTCTCGGGCTGGTCAATGCGGGATATTCCCGCCATGCTCGGATTCCGTTTTTTGCGTTTTTTTGTTGTTGCCATAAAGGTTGATGTTAAGTGAAAAGCTTAGTTGATTTTTCGTCTAGCGCAAATCTGATGTATCGTTCAATAACCTGTCGTTGTTTTTCTGTTTGCGCTTCCGATAGTGGTTAGTTTCTGCCAACAGGCTCTGGCTGCAAAGGGGAAACTGCGTCGCCAAGCGGACGAAAGGCTTGATTCCTTGCAAAATGCAAGAGTGCTATAGGGCCATGGGACTCCAGGGCCGGGGATTCTGCGCTTGCGCGGGGCCCGCCTCCGTCTAGATCAGATTAATGATCCAAGAGTATCTTCCCGTGCTCATCCAGCTGGCTTTCGCCCTCGCCATCGCCGTGGGGGGCATCGTGTTTTCCCTCCTTCTCGGCAAACGTGCCCGTGATTCCAAGGCCAAATCCACCGCCTACGAGTGCGGCAAGGATCCGGTCGGCCCGAGCCAGAGCCGGTTTTCGGTCAAATTCTACCTGGTGGCGATGATTTTCATCCTTTTCGATATCGAGGTCATTTTCATGTATCCGTGGGCCGTCAGCTTCCGGGATGTCATCGGGACAGCCGGCTTGGCCGCGTTTTGGGCGATGGTTGCATTCATCCTGCTCCTCGAAGTGGGGCATCTCTACGCCTACAAAAAGGGTGTATTTGACTGGAACAAAAGCGCCTGACGTGGCTGGTTCCGGATGACCGCTGCCCCTTCCCTCAAGGATTATCTGGAGGAACGGATCGGGAAAGACGGCCCCCTGCCCTTTTCTGAATTCATGGAGGCCGCGCTTTACCACGATTCCCTGGGATATTACTCCGATCCCGCGCGCACGATCGGACGGGGAGGGGATTTTTACACCAGCGTTTCCGTCGGCCCCGTCTTTGGCGAGTTGCTGGCGGAATTTGTGGCCGGAGTATGGGTGGCTGCCGGCCGGCCGGCGCACTGGATTGTGGCCGAGCAAGGGGGGCATGATGGCACCCTGGCACGGGATGTCCTTGCGGCGTTGGAGGCGAATGATGCCGAAGCCCATGCCGCGACCGGGTGGGCCTTTGTGGAAACGCGGCTGGCATGGCGTGAACGCCAGCGGCTCACTTTGTTTTCCGGTGGGGAGGGGGCGCGCGTCCATTGGGTGGCGGGTCCCGAAGAACTCCCCCCCGAAACCGGACTCTTTCTTTCCAATGAGCTTGTGGATGCCTTTCCGGTGGATCTCGTCTGTTTCCGTGGCGGCCAATGGCAGGAAAAACGGGTGGGCCGGGACGTGGCATCGGGGCAATTCATCTGGGTGGAGGTCGCCGCTTCGGAGGAGCTCCGGTCCGCCGTGGAACGTTTGGGACTTCCGCAGCAGGAGGGACTGGTGGGGGAAGTCCGTCAGATGGCCGAACGCTGGGCGGGAGGATTGTATCTCGGGCTTCCCGACGGGGTGGTGCTCACGCTGGACTATGGGGATTTGGCAGAGGAGCTTTACGGTCCCTCCCGTCCCGAAGGGACACTCCGGGCTTATGCCGGCCACCGGCAGGATACGGATGTGTTGGCGGATCCCGGAAATAAAGACCTGACCGCCCATGTGGATTTTTCGTTGCTGATGCGCCAGGGCGAGGCCTGTGGGTGGCACACACGCGGTTTTTTGGATCAAAACCGGTTTTTGATTTCGTTGGCCGCGCGGCCCGGCGGCTGGCTTTCCCGGCTAGAATCCGTCACTGCGGCCAACCCGCGGGACCCGGCCGCGCAAGCGGCCCTCCGGCAATTCAAAACCCTGACCCATCCCGAACTCATGGGGCGGGTTTTCCGTGTCCTCATCCAAGCCCGCGGCCCTTGTGCCTCGGCCCGGCTTCCCGGGTTGGATTTTTTGCGCTCCGGGGAAGGGGTTGTTTCATGATCATTGTCACTGATCATTCCTGTCTGGGTTATGAAACGCCGGGCCATCCCGAACGCCCCCAGCGCATCAGTTCCACCGTCCGCCAACTCCAGTTGCAGGTGGAACTGGACGTCATCTGGGATCACCCGGCCAAGGTGGCCGACGAACTTCTCCTGAGGGCCCATACCGGGGGTCACCTCCGCCGGTTATTGGAACCGCTGGATTTCGAGCCGGACACGGCCACCCATCCGGACATCGCCGGGCATGCCCGGCGATCCGTGGGCGCGGCCCTGCGTGCGTTGGATTTGAGCTTGGAAGGGAAACGGGCCTTCAGCCTGATGCGCCCCCCGGGCCACCACGCCACCCGGGACCGG
>Ga0075012_10003146_pt1 | contig 15943 bp, 14 predicted proteins | sample All_14_2_FD_71474 | JGI IMG/M metagenome (GOLD analysis project Ga0075012, IMG submission 71474) | Freshwater microbial communities in response to fracking from Pennsylvania, USA - Allegheny Zone_MetaG_DW_15 | ecosystem: Environmental > Aquatic > Deep subsurface > Groundwater > Drilled... | reverse complement strand
CACATCCTGGTTGTGCAGGGTCAGGCGCGCTTCCCAATGCTCATAGAAGTACCAGACCGACACCGTCATCAGCACCAGCCAGATCAACAGCACGGCGCCCCCCACCACCATCAAGGCCACGGGGCGCACGGGCCGCTTCCAGCCTCTGGGTGCGGGGGGCAGTGTGGGCATGGCAGGGGCCAGATCGCGGTCGGTCATGGCGTCGTCAGCGCAAAGCCATCAGCGGGCAGGCGCTTTGTTGCGCGGCGCCAGGGTCACCGCCTCGAAAGGCACGGTCAGGTCCAGCAGGTTGAGGCCCGCCTGCACGTGCTGCTGAGGGAAGGTGAGCCGCGCGCTCACTGGCGCGGTGACGGGCAGCGACAGCGCCTCGTGAATGGGAATCTGAGCCTCCACAACCGTGTCGATCTGCGCGCGCAGTGGCTCGGTCAGGCGCACATTGGCCGACGTCACCAGCGCCACGGGCAACTGCTTGCGCACCGGGATCACCATGTTGATGGGCACGTCGGCCTTGACCGGGATGCGACCTTGAATCGGCAGCGTCATCGAGATCCCCAGCACGCGGGTCTTGACCTCGGTATCCAGGTCGATCACCTGGTCCACCTTGATGGTGTGCGACACCGGCACATCGACCTCAATCGGCACCACCGTGTCGATGCTCACCTTGATGGGAATGGTCTCTTCGAGAGGAATGGACAGCGTCTGGTGGATGGGCACCCGCACCGGCAAGGTCTGGTCCACCTTGACCTGCACCTTGCGGTCCACCGTGGCCAGCACCGCCAGCTCCCTGGGCAGCAAGATGTCGGCCTGCTGCTCCTTGAGCACCACCTGGGCCGCCAGGTTCTGCCAGGCCCACCAGGCCGCCGCACCAGCCAGGCCGCTCATCAGCAGCAACAAGATCACGGCGGTGACGATGAGGTGCTGCCATGTCACGGCCCTGCCGTAAACAGCCAACATGGGGCCCGTGGTGGGCGCAACAGCGGGGGAATCAGGATCAGGCTTGGTCACCCGGGCACTATGCCACGCCCCAACTCGCTAAGATGCAGGGTTTGCAAGACAGTGCCGCCCGATGTGCATGACGTGATGGACACGATGGACTACCCCTTGACTGACCTCCATTCGGCCCGCGCCATGTTCGAGGCCTTGCAAGCCCGCGCCGCCAGCCAGGGCACGCCCCTGCGCCCGCCACCGCCCGAGCCCACCAGTTGCTGCGGACGCGGCTGCAACGGCTGCGTGTGGGAAGGCTACTACGCCGCCGCCCTGTACTGGCGCGACGAGGCCCTGCTGATCCTCGGTGACTGAACAGCAGACTGCCCCATAAGCAGGCCGCCCTTCCCTGCTCAGGCCACGCTGAATACGTGCGGCCGGGGAAAGCGCCGCACGCTCACTGTGTGCTGACCTGTGGCCAGCGGGATCACCAGTTCGTACTGCCCCGGGCTGGACAGGCCGGGCACCACACGCCAGGTCTGCACGCCCAGTTGCCGCAGCAAGCGATCGGCATGTGCCCGGTTGAGGCAGACGCCACCGCGCTGTGCGCCAGTAGCGTCGTCCAGCATCTCGACCAGGTCCCGCGGCGACGGCCAGGCCTGCACGGCTGCACGCACGAAGAAATCTGCCGGCCAGGCACGCAGGTCCCGGCTCATCGCCAGCGCCCGCTCGCCTGCGGGTGACAGGGTGGTGGTGTCGTCACTCATCGTGCCCCCGGCTTCAGCTGACCTTGAACTTGAACTGCCCGTCCTTGCCGGCACTGACCTTGATCTTGCTGATGGCCAGACCATCGGCCATGCGGGCCAGCACGCTGTCAGCCACTTCGGGCAACAGGCTGCCATTGAGGATGTGGTCGACCGCGCGCGCGCCGGTGTCCACCTCGGTGCAACGTGCCAGCACCGTCTCGATCAAGGCTTCGTCGTAATCCAGCACTGCCTGGTGGTTGGCCATCACGCGGGCGGCGATGCGGTCCAGCTTGAGCCTGATGACGCTGACCAGCACATCGTCGCTCAGGGGGTAGTAGGGCACGACCTTGGTCCGGCCAATGAAAGCGGGCTTGAAGGTCTTGTACAACGTAGGGCGAAGCGCTTCGGCCAGATCGTCGGCTGCGGGCAGCTCGCCTGCTGCCTTCATCACCGCCCCGCCCAAGGCCTCGTCCTGCCTGAAGCAAGCCTGCATGATGCCTTGCGAGCCCACGTTGGAGGTCAGGATGATGACCGTGTTGCGGAAGTCGATCTCGCGGCCCTCGGCATCGTCCATCAGGCCCTTGTCGAACACCTGGAAGAACATCTCCAGCACGTCGGGGTGGGCCTTTTCGACCTCGTCCAGCAGGACCACGCTATAGGGCTTGCGGCGCACGGCCTCGGTCAGCACGCCACCCTCGCCATAACCGACGTAGCCCGGCGGCGAGCCCTTGAGACCGCTCACGCTGTGCGCCTCCTGGTACTCGCTCATGTTGATGGTGATCAGGTTGCGCTCGCCGCCGTAGAGGATGTCAGCCAGGGCCAGCGCGGTTTCGGTCTTGCCCACGCCACTGGGGCCCACGAACAGGAACACCCCCTTGGGTTTGTTCGGGTCTTCGAGGCCGGCACGCGCGGTGCGCACGCGCTGCGCGATCGCCGCCAGGGCGTGGTCCTGGCCGATCACGCGCTCCTGCAAGGTGGCCTGCAGGTTGCGCACGGTCTTGATCTCGTCTTTGACCATCTTGCCCAGCGGGATGCCGGTCCAGGCGGCCACGATCTCGGCCACCACATGGCCGTCCACCTGCATCGGCACCAAAGGCGCTTCGCCTTGCAAGGCCGCCAGTTCGGCCTGCTTCATGGCCAGCAGCTCATGTTCCGGGCTGGCATAAGTCGTCACAGCCTTTTTGCCTTTGGTCCTGGCTGCGGTGCCCGCCTCGGTCAGGGACAAGCCCCCCGCCTGTTGCTCCAGCCGGGTTCGCAGTTCGCGGATGTCGTTGACCAGTTGCTGCTCGAATGTCCATCTTTCCTCATCCGCCTTCAGCGTGACGGTGATGGCATCAACCTCGGACTTCAGCGCGTCCAGCCTGTCGCCATGGCGCGCACCGGCAGCGGCTTCGCGGCGCAAGGCGGCCGTCTCGGCGTCCAGGCGTTCCAGCCGCTTGCGCGCGTCTTCAATGCGGGCCGGCGTGGCGCTCTGCCCCAAGGCGACCTTGGCGCAAGCCGTGTCCAGCACGCTGATCGCCTTGTCGGGCAACTGGCGGCCACTGATGTAGCGCGCAGACAGGCGCACCGCTTCGGCAATGGCCTCGTCAAACAAACGCACGCCAAAGTGCCTTTCCATCAGGGGTGCCATGCCACGCAGCATGGCGCAGGCCAGTTCCTCGCTGGGCTCTTCCACCTTGATGACCTGGAAGCGCCGCGCCAGGGCTGCATCTTTCTCGAAGTACTTCTTGTACTCACCCCAGGTGGTCGCTGCGATGGTACGCAACTCGCCCCGAGCCAGCGCCGGCTTGAGCAAATTGGCCGCATCGTTCTGGCCGGCCTGGCCACCCGCACCGATCAGGGTGTGGGCCTCATCGATGAACAGGATGATCGGGTGCGGGCTCTTCTTGACCTCGTCGATCACATTCTTCAAGCGGTTCTCGAACTCGCCCTTGACCGACGCGCCAGCCTGCAACAAGCCCATGTCCAGCACATGGATGGCCACCCCCTGCAAAGGTGTGGGCACATCGCCCAAGGCCACGCGCAAGGCCAGGCCTTCGACCACAGCGGTTTTGCCAACGCCGGCTTCACCCGTCAGGATGGGGTTGTTCTGCCGACGACGCATCAGGATGTCGATGGCCTGGCGGATCTCGGTGTCCCGCCCGATGACCGGGTCCACCTTGCCATCCTTGGCGCGCTGTGTCAGGTTGGTGGTGAACTGATCCAGGGCGGGCGTCTTGCCACCCAAGCCCTCGCTGGCCGCCAGCTCGTCGCCCTGGCCAGCTTCAGCTTCGGCGGGTGCGTCGGCATCGCGCAGCGCCTGAGTTGCTTCTTGCGAGCCGCGCGTCAACTCGGTCAGCTTGTGTTTGAGTTCATCCAGCTTGAACTGGGCGAACAGCTTCGACGAGCGAAAAGCCAGTTGACTCAGGCTTGGTTCGGTCAACATCGCCAGCACCAGGTGTGCGCCGCGGATGCGCGCGGTGTGCGACTCCAGCGACGCGATCAACCAGCCATGCTCCAGCAGCACCGGCAGGTGGTTCGAAAACACCGGCGTGCGGCTGTTGCCTGTCTTGAAGCGGCTCAGCTCGGTTTCGAGATCACGCTGCAACGCGGTGGACGACACGCCGAAGCGCTGGCACAACACGGACAAGTCGCTTAGTGGCTGCTCCAGCAAGGCCAGCATGAAGTGCTCCAGGTCCACCTCGTAGTGGCCGCGCGCCATGCACAGACTGGCTGCGCGCTCGGCAGCGCGGCGGGTGGTGTCGTTGAGCTTGGAAATCAGGGTCTTGAGGTTCTGACTCATGGTGATGACAGCTTGTGAATTGACAGGTTTCTGAAATGAGCTGGATGGCGATCAGGCCACCGCGTGGATGTCATAGCGCACATCGGCGCGGTCTTCGTTGGCGGGCTGGGTCTGCAAAAAGGTGTCCCAACCCAGGCGACCAGCCGTGCCAGGACGATGGGAGTCGAGCGAGCAGCCCTGCACGTCCTCTCGTGCCAGCTGCAGGTTGATCTCGTATTCGAGGCTGACACCGCTGAGCATGGTCAGCAGCTCCTTGAGCGCGTCGGCGCCCTTGCCACCAGGCAGAAAGCGGCGGAACCTGGCGTGCTTCAAAGGGCCCAGCACCACACGCATGCGCAGATCGCGTTGCCATACGCGCTCGCCCAGCATGGCGGACTTGCCCAGCACGCCATTGAGAGGGCCCATGCGCCCACCCTGCCGCGCCGACATACCCAGGAAGAACTTGCCCTCATCCGGCAATGGGTACCACTTGCCCACAAACTGGTCGATGCGAACCGGCACGCCCAGATAGTCCTGCAGGACCTGTTGCAGTTGCTTGACCGACAGGGTGCGCTGCTGCAGAGTGCCAGCGTAGTAAGCCAATGCTTCGTCGGGTACGGCGCCGCGCTCACCACCAAGTCGGTCGCGCAGACCTTTCTGGCCAACGCCCGCCAGAGACAGCGCCAAAGGCAGAAAGCGGCTCTGCCTGTCCGCCTCGTACTGAATCGGCAAACGGTGCTTGCGCCAGGCCTGGTAGAACAAGGACACGGCCCGATGGCTGAACATGTCCATGAAGGCCCGAGCGCTGCCGTCTCGGCGATAGATCTCGCGGTGCGCGATGAGTTCAGTATAGAAAAGCGGCAAAGCGCCCGATATGCCAAGCATCCCCATGAATGCACATGTGATGTCGACTGATGCCACATCCGATGGATACCGGCTGCGCAGCAGTGTCTCTTGCTCTGCACTCAACACGGCGCTCAGAACGGCGTGCTCTGCCGCAATCGATACGCCGACGTCAGCCGACGATACTCCCGGCAACAGGGCATTCGGCGGCTGTAGCGGAGAATACCCCGACCGATTGACCGTCAATGATTCGATCTCACTCGGCGCAAACGACAGCGACAGCGAGTTGCGAAAGTTGATCTTGGATAGGCCTTGACCATCCGGTGAGCTACGCGCCATCCATCCATCTAGCAGGCGCACAGTCTGGAAAAAGCTGAACTGGTGAGGGTCCTGGAACAGCGCCTCGATCACACCAGAGGCATGTCGCCATTGCGAGGTAGGCATGACATCAACTCCTCCTGAGTTCGTGCCGACACGATGGTCAACTTGGTAAAGCTGTTCGCGTGTACGTACAGACTGAAAAAGTGATCAAGCACGGTTGCCAGCAAGCCCAGCCCAATACCGACAAAGCTGCCTTCATCGACAGCAAGTCGAATCTCCGTTCCCCTCACAAAAGTAGCGTAGGGCTCCCCCGGCAGCCAGGCTGTAGCAGGCTTGAAGTCCACCGCGACCAGACCATCGATCTGGCGTCGATTCGTCGGGCTGCGCGGGAGGTCATACAAGCGCAGCATCTCCTTCAGCGCGTCAATTCCACCACCAGACAATGACAGATGGTTCAAACTCAAGTGAGAAATCAGACGCCACAAAGCGCCGCGACCTCGTTCGAAACGATACGTTGTCGTTGGCTTGCGCAAAAGACTGATTTCCTTGGCGGCGCCACCGCCTTCTTGAAACAGGTCTCCACCGACCGTGCCATGGCTCAGCATGCTGGGCAAGTCTCTGTTTGTCGCTGAAACATCCATGGACAACGTGTCGATTGACGGCACGGTTGGATCAAATCGGTCATCGACAAAGACGATCGAGTTTTCGTAGCCTGGGCTGATCTTCGCAAGCTCTTCGTCCATCTGCAACTGCCAATACCCGATCACTCGTCCCAGGCCGCCCTTGCGGGTCGCCCCAATAGACCGGGCACTGGATTCCAAATCGTCTTCGTCTTGGAACTGGTCACCTAATAAATCATCGTGATTGATCGAGAAGAAGGGCCGCAACTCGTCAACCACTTCGCCCGCAGCCGATTGGCGAACACGGAAAACACGGTCCAGCGAGTACAACTCGTAACCATATGCCTTGCGGCCATCGACGACAACCGGATAGCTCGCAGACCGCTGATCCACCCTGATTGGATCAGCGGCCTGACGAAATTTGTTGATGACGGGCACGGCCCCGAGGACCAGGTTGTGTTCCCCAATGGATTCCAGCAATCTCGACTCATCCGAATCAGCCGACACACCCTTGATCGCAACCTTAAGGGTCAGCCGGTTTGGACCGGCCTCATCGGCCAGTTGGTCAATACCGGACGGCACCGGAAAATCAACAAAGTTGAACTTATCCGGGAAGGCAAAATACTCCATCAACAGCCGATAGGCTGGGCTAACCCTCGCGTCCCACTCCAACAAGGCTTCGTCTTCTGCAAAACCTCGCAGCGTAGGGATGCCGCCCGATCCGACACGTACCGGTAAAGGTCGAGCTGGATCAGAACCGCCGTCGACCTCACACACGACACCCAGAGATTGCCGAGTCAATGCCTCTCGCATCACACCAACCTGGGAAGACTCTCCGTTCAGATACAAAGTCAGAGGCTCGGCAAATATCGTTTGCCACGAACAGGTCGTAGACAGCTTCTCTAGGGTGATCGACAAGACGGACGTGGCCCGCTCACCATTGAACACATCGGTCAACAAAGTGCCCGCATTCCGATATGACACTGCGGCCACACTCAACGGCAACAGCGTGGTGTTAGAGGTAGTCGTGAATTTGCAGGTGACGCCCTTCACTGGGCGAGTCATCAATGGCGTACCGCGAGAGACCTTCACACCTTTGGTCATCAATGCGCCATTGCTACCCACATCAAACAGGGCAATCGAGCATGAGGGAAATGGCCGCAGGTAGTGTGGATACAAGGTCTCGATCAGAGACTCGGTAAACAACGGGAAATCGTCATCCAGGCGCTTGTGAACACGTGACGTGAGCAACGCAAATGATTCGATCAAGCGCTCAACGTGCGGGTCATCGCCTACGTCGCCGGTCAGTTGAAGTCGACCAGCAATCTTCGGGTAGGCCCTCGCGAAGTCCGCAGCCCTCGTTCTGATAAAGGCCAGCTCACGCTCATAGTGCGGCAGCAGTGCATCCAAAACTATCCCCTGTTATGAATTCTCACCCAAGCTGCGCATGGGACACCTTGTACTTGGAAACGGCAGGCTGCAAAACTGCATCGAAGCTAACAGCCTCCTTTGCTGGATTCACCACCAACAAAGCCTTGATATTGAAGTTCAAGGCCCCTGCTGTAGCCGACTTATCAACAAAACTGATTTCAACCTGCCGAAGTCGTGGCTCATGTCTCTCGATGGAGCGTGAGAGGTTTTGCGAGATCTTTCGCCGGTCCTCATAACTGGACAAAACATATCCAGAGAAATCGCCGACACCGAAACAAGCGACTGAACGTTCTACATTCACAGGCACAGGAGAGCCGACCTGCGTCAGAAAAGCGCGGGAGTTCAGCAAACACTCCAGATCACGAGCCACGGAATCACGAAGCTGATCAACGGTGTACGTCATCATCAAGCCCTCCTGACCACTCGGCGGATCAAAGAACAGGCGATCAAATACGCTACGACGAATACGGACTGAAGCAGACATGTCTTGTCGAAATCAAAAAATGGGGCGTACGCCCCATTTGCATTGCCTGAACAGCGTGATTACAGCGGCGTATCGAAAGCCGCCTTGTTGGTAGCCAGACTCCACTGCGCCACGGTGCCAGCTTGCACAGTGCCGTCCATTTTCTGCTTTGTGTAAGTCCACTGCACGGCCGAATACTTCAAGCCGAATGTTTCCGTAGGCAGCCCCTCGGCATTCACCGCTGGCGCTACATGAGCGATGACGACCTTCTTGAGCACGATCTTCAGGTACATGACCCGCGACTCCGTCCCGTTGGAGCGCATGAAGTGAATTTCAACATTGTCATACAGCGTACCTGCGGAGCAGGCTTCCCACAGTTGGGGGCTGACGTTGTCTAGGTCCTTCGTGAACACCATCTCGTTGTGCTCGCAACGCTCTGCAGTATGTCCGCCAGCGGTCGAAGCAGTCGCGGACTTCGGTTGACGAATCAGGTGGCTCCAACTCTCAACTTCAAACCAGCCAGCGCCATGTTGGGCGTTGCCCAATCCACCGTCGCGGGTCTCACCCACAATTTGCTTGCCCTGGTAGGGGGTATTGAATTTGACGTAGATATCTTTCACATTCTTCTCCTGAATGAATGGTCCGCCTTCTCAGCGGTACGTTGAATGATCACTTCTTGCCGTCAGGCATTTCTGCGACCAACCTTAGCGAAACAGTCAACTCATCCAACTGGTAATGTGGGCGAACAAAAGCAACTGCCCTGAATACTCCCGGACGACCTGGCACCTCGCTAACCTCCACAGTAGCTTCCCGCAATGGCTTTTGCGCACGCACTTCTTGCGATGCGTCGTCTGCTTCAACAACGTACTGAACAAGCCAGTTCTGCAGATAACGCTGTACATCACCAACGTTCGTGAAGCTGCCAATCTTGTCGCGCATCATGGCCTTCATATAATGCGCGATACGACAAATTGCAAACATGTATTGCAACTGCGCAGACAAGGACGCGTTCGCATTGGCTGCGTCGCTGTCATATTTCTTAGTCTTCTGCGACGACTGCGTTGCAAAGAACGCGGCATAGTCCGTGTTCTTGCAATGCACCAGAGGGATGAAACCCAGATCGGCCAACTCCTTTTCGCGTCGATCTGTGATCGCCACTTCCGTGGGGCACTTCAGCGCCAGTTCGCCATCATCTGTCTTGAAGGTATGCGTCGGCAGGTCTTCCACCAAACCACCTCCTTCAACGCCTCTGATGGCTGCGCACCAGCCATAAGCCTCAAACGCTGCGGTCAGACGTGACGCCATGGCATAAGCCGTATTCACCCACAGGTACTTGCTGTGGTCCCCGCCATCAACTTCTTCAACAAAATTGAAACCTTCTGTGGTCATGCCTTCTTTCGGATCAAAAGGCAATCTCCCAAGGAAACGTGGCACTGTCAAACCCACATAGCGTGAGTCCTCCGACTCACGGAATGACTTCCATTTAGCGTAGTCCACCGTATCAAAAACTTTAGCCAAATCACGAGGCTTGCCCATGTCCGTGAAGGAGTCCAAGCCAAAAAGCTCGCTGGATGCCGCAGAGATGAAAGGCGCATGAGCAGCGGCAGCCACATGAGACATTTGCTCAAGAAAGTACATATCCTCGGCACCTCGGCCGACTTCAAAGTCACCAATCAGCGCCCCGAACGGGGCGCCACCGAAGGTGCCGAACTCCTCCTCATAAACCTTCTTGAACAAGGCAGACTGGTCGAAATCAATCGCGGTTCTGAAGTCTTTGACAATGTCCTTCTTCGAGGCATTCATCAGCTTGATCTTCAGTCGCTCTCCAGTCGACGTCTGCTTGCAAAGGTAGTACAAGCCTGTCCAGCTCGATTCCAACTTCTGGAACTCTGCGGCATGCATCACCTCGCTGAGTTGAGCCGAGATCAGCTTATCGATCTCGGCGATACGCACATCGATGTTGGCGGACAGATTGTCGGATACGACCACTGTGCCATCCAGAACCTCCTTGACCAATTCGCCAATGATGTCCTTGGCACGAGCGTGTTCGGTATCGGTCTTGGCGACCTTGCTCTTGGCAACGATGTCATCCAGCAGGCTGACACCATCAACCAATGCGGCGGTTCGAGGTTGCAGTTGTGCGCTCATGATTTCACTCCTGTTCTTGCTTGGATTCGGTGCCAAGTGACTTGAGCTTTTCCGTGTTGCTCAACACTTCGCCCAGCATGTCTTCCAGCCTCTCGTTGCCAGCCAACTTATTCCGCAGGTCGGACAGCTTGGTGCGAGCTTCGAGCAGTTTGCGCAACGGCTCAACCTGTTGAACCAGCGACTCAGGACGGAAGTCGTCCATCTTCTTGAATTCAAGGTTCACGGCGAACTCGCCGCCATCCGGGCTGAGCTTGTTCTTTACACGGAAGCTGGCCTGTGGGGAGATGCCATCCAGCACCTCGTCAAAGTTGTCCAAGTCGATGTTGACGAACTTCCGGTCACGGAGTTTGGGCAACTGTTTGTCGGGATTCTGCTGACTACCAAAATCACCCACAACGCCCATCACAAAAGGGATCTCCTTCTGTTCGATGGCCCCGCCGATCTCGACGTCGTACCTCAATTGAACACGCGGTGCACGCACACGCCCCAAACGCTCTTGAACACTTTCTTTCTTGGCCATGGCAAGGCTCCTTCCTTGAACTGATTACTGCAAAGCACCAAAGGGGTTGTTGCGTCCGCTGCTTGAAGCGCCGGCAGAGCCATTGCCCGTTGATGCAGACTTGACTGAAGGCGCAACCACTGGTGCTGTGGCTGGCTTGGAACTGGTTTGCGACACAGGCGCGGCACTCGCGGCGCGCACGGCGGCAGACTTGATCAATGGGGCAACGGGCTTGCTGGCCATCGCCTTGTTGGGCTCAGTTGGCCCAGCGGCTGGTAGCGGCACAAGAATGGGCTCGCCCAGTGCTTCACGAATCAGCCTGGCGACGCTCTCTGCCTCGCTTCGCGCCGAGCCATTGACCTCGTTGGCCTTGCGCAGTTGATCCAGGGCGCTGGCACTCACACGCAAGCCACTGACGGCGAGGATGCTCTTGGCCGTCAGGTCGTTTACATCGCGCTGCAGCACTTCTTGCGCTTGCGTGATGGCCTGTCCGTACTGGCGCGCATCAAAATGAATTTGCGCCTTCTTCAGCCAAGGCGCCTTCGTGGCCGGGTCAATCTTGATGGCAGCGTCCAGCTGCTCCATGGCCTTGTCAGGCTGACCTGCCTTCAGCGCTTTGTCGGCTTCAGCCAGCTTGTCATTGACCTGCTCCTGCACCGCAAGACGCGCTGCAAAGTCATCCTTCTTGGGCGCTGACGAGCAGGCCACCAAGGTCGACAGAAGACAGGTCACCACCGCGCAGCACATGCCGCGGCGCACGTTGTTCAAGCTCAATCTCACACTCCCTGTTTGCACTTTTTTTAATCGTTGCGAAACATCACTGGGCGCTTCACAACAGGCCGGATTAAAGCCGAATTCACGCTGCGTCTCTGCCCCCATTCGGGGGTGATTTACAGACTCTTGCACTTGGTTGCAAATGCACTCCCCTCTGTCGGGGGACGTGCGCTCGAAGTAGCCCGCAAGCCTTCTTAAACTACGCGCCTGCGATGGGCTCATGGTGCCCCGCTCAAGACGAATGAACACAAGATGGATGGGGAGGCGCTGCCAAGCTGCAGCGGTTTGCGGGCTGACGATGTCACTGCTTGTATTGGCAGGGTGTGCCTCTGCGCCGCCTGTTCCCACGATGCCCGCCATGCCTGCAGCAACCAGCACGGAAGGCGAAAGCGTGATCGGCTTGCTGGGTCAGTTGACAGACAAGGCACTTGAATCCATCGGCCTGAAGAAGCCCCAGGTGCCGGAGATCCCCGATATGCCCAATGTGCCTGACAGCGCATTGCCTGATCGACGCATCAACTGGCGGGTGTTCGCCAGCGAATCCCTCAACGTGAACGAGCGTGGTCAGTCGCTGGCCTTGGTCGTTCGCATGTACAAGCTCAAGAGCCCCGACGCCTTTTTGCAAGCGCCGCTTGATGCATTCGGCGACCCCGCCAAAGAGAAGGCCACACTGACCGAAGACCTGGTTGCCGCGCGTGAGTTGCAGCTTGTTCCCGGGCAGCACTACGAAGCCACGGACAAGGTCGCCAGGGAGGCGCGCTTTGTCGGCATCGTGGCCCTGTACCGCAACCCCGCACTGGGCCGATCGCGCTACGCCTTCAACGCATCAGCCGCAGAAAAAACCGGCTTGCACATAGGCGCCCACGCGTGCGCCATGAGCGTTCAAGTAGGCGAAGCCATCGGTCAGGCCAACGCCACGGTGCGCTCCGTTGCCATACATTGCCCTTGAACTGCAAACCCTACACCAACCGCATCGTCAGAAAGTCAGTCACGTGATCCAGTCACCCAAAGTTCTGTGGGGCGAAGGCCTGTTCCTCAGGCCGCAACACTTTCAACAGCAGGACGCCTATCACGAGTGGCGCCTGTCTCAGATGTCCAGGTTGCTGCACCCGTATGCCTGGGGCGTACGCCATATCAAGGTCGACCCGGATGCCTTGCAAACAGGCCTGCTGCGCATCCTCGAATTGCAGGTCGTGCTGCCAGACGGTGAGTTGTTCAACGCGCCAACGGAAGACGAACTGCCGCCGCCTCTTGCACTGGCTTCGCTGTCCAACGGCAACGCGCAACAACTCAACGAGATGGTGTTCCATCTGGCCATGGCGCCGTTACGGTCCAACGGCACCAACATGGCTGCCACACGTGAAGAGGCTGACACGGCCGCGCGCTACTACCGCAGCCCTCACCAGGCAGCCGATGCCTACACTGACGCGGTGCCGGCTGAAGTGGTGGTATTGCGCAAATCGGCACGCCTGCTGGCCGAATCGGACCCGCGCGCGCACCTGGTCAGCATGCCCTTGATGCGACTGAAGAAGACCTCCACCGGCGGCTTTGAGATCGACGGCCGCTTCATGCCGCCTTGCATGAACATCCAGGCCTCGCCTGCGCTGTTCTTGCATTTGAGGCGCCTGCTGGACGTGCTGCAAGCCAAGGTAGATGCGCTCTACGGCATGCACCGCGAACCCAGCAAGAACATCATCGAGTTCCGCTCGGGTGACGTCGCCTCGTTCTGGCTGTTGCACACAGCCAGCGCAGCGTTCGCTGGCTTGTCACACCTGGCCCGCCACCCGGCGCTGCACCCGGAACGGCTGTTCGAGAAGCTGCTCGAACTCGCTGGCTCGCTGATGACCTTTTCCAAAACCTTCACGCTGGTCGACCTGCCCACCTACGACCACATCAACCCCGGCCCCGGCTTCACCAGGCTGGACCAGATCGTGCGCGAGCTGCTGGAGACCGTGATCTCCACGCGCTACTTCGCCATCAACCTCAGCGAGAGCATCCCCTCCTTCCATCAAGGGCGCCTTGACTCCGACCAGATCACGCAAAGCACCCAGCTTTATCTAGGGGTGTCCGCCGCCATGCCGCCAGCAGAACTGGTCGACGTGGTCCCTGGTCGTTTCAAGGTTGGCGCGCCAGACGATGTGGACAAGCTGGTGCTGTCGGCCATGCCTGGCATCAAGTTGATGCACGCACCGCAAGTGCCTGCCGCCGTGCCCGTTCGCCCCGGCAGCTATTACTTCAGTCTGGAGCCACGCGGCATGTTGTACGAGCGCATGCTGCAGGCCCACGCCTTGACCATCTATGTGCCATCAGGCATTCAGGACCTGCGCCTGGAGCTGATTGCCGTGAACGCTTGATCGAGACCTCCACATGGCCACATCACCCCAAGCCCCGCGCCTGTTTGGCGATGGCGATGCGCCTTCTGGCAGCGCGTCGCGCGCCACCGCCATCGCGCCAAACAAGGACGCCAGCAACCTGCTGGACCTGATGTATGACGGCTTTTACCTGCTGTTCCTGCTCAGGGCCAAACATGCGCCCATTGATGCCGAAGTCTTCCGCGAGCGCATCAAGCAGTTCCTGACGGCCTTCGAGCGTGGCGCCACACGCATGAGCGCCAGGACCGAAGACATCTATGCCTGCAAGTACGCCTTCTGCGCCACGGTCGATGAAGCAGTGCTGATGTCTGGCTTCAAGGCCCGCGAATCCTGGCAACGCCTGCCACTGCAGTTGCAGTTCTTTGGCGAACAGCTGGCTGGCGAGCAGTTTTTTGAGAAGCTGGAAGACCTGCGCAGGCAAGGCGCACCACGCGTGCAGACGCTGGAGGTGTTCCACATGTGTCTGCTGCTGGGCTTTCAAGGCAAGTACTTGCTGGAAGGCTCAGAGAAGCTCAACTACCTCACAGCCCGCCTGGGTGACGAGGTGGCACGCCTCAAAGGTCAAAGCTCGGGCTTCGCACCGCATTGGGCTGCGCCAGATCGCGTGCAGCACCAGCTCAAAAACGACGTGCCGTTGTGGATCGTCGGCTCGGTGTTTGGCTTGATGGCCCTGATTGGGTTCATCGGCTTGCGCTGGCATTTGACCGAACACACCAAGCATGCCCTGGGCGAGTACCACGACATCGTTCAACTGGCGCCACAGGTGGCCCACATCACGATCACGCTGCCTTGATACGCCACGGCCAGCGCTGATCGATCACGAAGCGGCATCCTCGTCGAGCTTTTTGAGGAAAGCCATCTTGTCTGCGATCTTGGCCTCCAGCCCGCGCGGCACGGGCTGATACCAACGAGGCTCGGCCATGCCATCAGGCAGATAGGTTTCGCCCGCTGCGTAAGCATGTGGCTCGTCGTGGGCATAGCGGTATTCGTGTCCGTAGCCCAGCTCTTTCATGAGCTTGGTCGGCGCATTGCGCAGATGCACCGGCACCTCGTGCGATTTGTCCTGCTTTATAAAAGCACGCGCCTGGTTGTAGGCCATGTAACCCGCGTTGCTCTTGGCGGCCATGGCCAGGTAGATCACCGCCTGGCCCAATGCCAGTTCGCCTTCGGGTGAGCCCAGGCGCTCGAAAGTCAGCGCCGCATCGTTGGCGATCTGCATGGCGCGCGGGTCAGCCAGGCCAATGTCCTCCCAGGCCATGCGCACGATGCGCCGCGACAGATAGCGCGGGTCGGCACCGCCATCCAGCATGCGACACAACCAGTACAAGGCACCATCCGGGCTGGAGCCGCGCACAGACTTGTGCAGCGCGGAGATCTGGTCATAGAAATTGTCACCGCCCTTGTCAAAGCGGCGTGCATTCAGGCTCAGCGCGTTGGTGATGAACTCGGCATCGATCCTGGTGATGCCTGCAGCACCCGCCGCGGTGTTGCACTGCTCAAGCAGGTTCAGAAACCGCCGGGCGTCGCCATCGGCGTAGCCAATGATGGTATCAACGGCTTGTTCGTCAAACTGGAGGTGCGCCAGCGCCTTGGCCTGCGCCCTGCTCAGGAGTTGCTTCAGTTCGTCCTCCGTGAGTGACTTCAGCACATACACCTGCGCACGTGACAGCAAGGCCGAGTTCACTTCAAAGGATGGGTTCTCGGTCGTAGCGCCAATGAAGGTGAACAGCCCGGACTCCACATGCGGCAACAACGCGTCTTGCTGAGACTTGTTGAACCGGTGGATTTCATCGACGAACAAGATGGTGTGCTTGCCCTGAGTCAGGTACTGCTGCGCTTGCTCCATTGCGGCCCGGATGTCCTTGACGCCGGAGAAAACGGCAGACAAGGCAATGAACTGGCAATCAAAAGCGTGCGCCGTCAGCCTGGCCAGGGTCGTTTTACCCACGCCAGGTGGCCCCCAGAAGATCATGGAGTGGGCTTTGCCTGACCGAAACGCCAGCCTCAGGGGCTTGCCTTCGCCCAGCAAGTGCGATTGCCC
>Ga0075012_10003143_pt1 | contig 15948 bp, 10 predicted proteins | sample All_14_2_FD_71474 | JGI IMG/M metagenome (GOLD analysis project Ga0075012, IMG submission 71474) | Freshwater microbial communities in response to fracking from Pennsylvania, USA - Allegheny Zone_MetaG_DW_15 | ecosystem: Environmental > Aquatic > Deep subsurface > Groundwater > Drilled... | reverse complement strand
GCCATGCCCTCCATCCCTGAATTGACCGTCATGAATCAGGCCTTTTTTTCGATGACCCAGCCTGACTTGAGCATCCTCACAGGAACCGTGCGCTTGGTCAACTTCTCCGACCGGAGCAAGACCTTTGCGCTCAGCATCAACAGCTGGGCCAACATGCGCAATCTTCGCCTCTATAGTGAACTGCGCGGCTACGGCACCTTGCGGTTGGATTGTCAGGGCAATCCCAGCTACGGACGGACCTATTATACGCTGGCAAATAACAACACGAATTTCTTTGGCCGTATTTTATGTTTCGGTAACACCAACTACCTGTTCCGCATCACAAGTCCGGCGAATATCGGCGGACTCCTGCCGCTCGTTACCAATAACTGGCTCACCTTCAACGGATCAGGACTCAGCGTCACCAACAACGTCACGATCGATGATCCAGGACGCGGTATTTATCTTGATCCCAGCGGCGGCTATGCAGGCACAAGCACAGATACAGGCTCGTATACGAACGGCACCCCTGCGGCAGACCGCGCCTATGAGGGCGGCGCCACCTTCTCGGTCGATACAAACAACGCGATTCTCACCATCGCCTCGCCGATCAGCGGAACCGGATCACTGCGTAAAGATGGCGAAGGCGTACTCCGCATTTCCGGAAATAACACCAATTATACAGGCACAGTGACCATCCGCCATGGAAGCCTTGAAGTGCTGCATGCCGCAGCACTTGGTAAACAGGGCAAGCTGGCCTTAAAAGCACAGACACAATGGAATTTCACCCTGGACAGTTACACGGCACAACCTGTGCTCCAGTCCTTGCAATTCGAAACCGGCAGCACCATCAACCTCGCCACCAACCTCATCGCGACAGCCGCACAGGCACCCCTTCCGCTCTTTTCCGTGATCGAGAGCGCGGCATTGTCAACGCTTCCGGAAGTCCGCCTCGACTCCCGTATTTTCACCGCAGCATTACAGGCCGGCGCGCCCGCAAACGGCCTGATCCTCTACTCCGCAAAGCTCACCAACATCGGCGGCACCGCCATTATCGTGCGGTAAGGATACATCGGCTCGATCAACCTACAATCTCCCCCTCCCCACTGCGTCCTTGCTTTTCCGTCTGCGATTCTACATAATACGGCGCTGTAATTTTGATCGTGGTCGCACGTTTAATCATGTTGTGTATGTTTCAAAGATTCGGAGAGCGTGGTTTATGATGAATCTACGATGTGCTCATCTCCTTTTTGTCCTAGCGATATCCGTCTCCGCAGCGGTTGTTTGGGCCGATGAAGACGATATTACAACCTATGATCAATTGAAAGATCATGCGGCCAAACTGGCCAATACGCCCTTTATGGACTGGCATCAAGAGCCGCCGAAGGAGATCCGTAAACTCAGCTATGATCAGTATCGCGACATTCGCTTTAACCCGAAGAAGGCGATCTGGCGTTACGACCACATTCCTTTCCAAGTCCAGCTTTTCCATCCCGGCTGGATTCAGAGCGATCAGGTCAACATCTACCTGATTGAGAATCGGCGCGTCGAGCCTATCCGCTACAACCAGGATCTCTTTGACTTCGGCACGAACAGCACCATCAAGCTCCCCGCAAACAAGATGAAGTTTTCCGGGCTGCGCGTGCACTATCCGCTGAATCGCCCGGATTATCTGGATGAACTCGTTGTTTTCCAGGGGGCAACTTATTTCCGCGCCCTGGCAAAAAATCTCGTCTACGGCCTTTCCGCCCGCGCTATTGCGGTGAATTGCGGTGGCCCTGAAACCGAAGAATTTCCGCGTTTCCGTGCCCTCTGGCTCAATCGGCCCGGCGACAAAGACACCTCGATCACGATCTTCGGCCTCATCGACAGTCCTAGCCTCGCGGCCGCAGCCGAATTTATCATCACACCAGGAACAACCACGGTGATGCGCAATCGGATTACGATCTATGCCCGCAAAAAGATCGCCCATCTTGGCATCGCCCCCCTGACCAGCATGTACTGGTATGGTCGGCAGACGGGCTTGCATTTCTCGGATTTCCGCCCCGAGGTTCATGATTCCGATGGGTTGCTGATGAATAATGGATCCGGCGAATGGCTCTGGCGTCCGCTCGCACATGAGGGCAAGTTCCGTTTTTGCTCGTTTATCGATAAAAATCCAAAAGGATTTGGATTGATCCAGCGCGACCTCTCTTTCTCATCCTACGTCGATTTAGAGGCGCATTATCAGGACCGCCCCTCCACCTGGGTCACGCCGATCGGCGACTGGGGCGAAGGCTCCATCCGTCTGCTTGAGCTCCCGACGGTCGATGAATTTAACGACAATATCGTCGCCTTCTGGGAACCCAAAAAGGGACTCGCCCCGCGTCAGTCAGCTGAATTCGCTTATGAACTCCAATGGTTCAGCGATAACCCCAAGCTGCCCGCAACTGGACGCACGATCACCACGCGCGTTGCGGACATCCCTGACCCTGAAGATAAGGACCGCGTAGCCGACGGCAAGACGGTGATCCGCAAGTTCGTCCTCGACTTCCGCTGGCCCGAGGCTGCGGAGGATGCGACCTCGACCAACAAACTGGTCTCGAGCGTAAGCGTCCAAAACGCCACCCTGGTCGGAAAACCTGTTCAACAGTACAATGCCTATGAGCGTACGTGGCGACTCTTTTTCAAGGCAGCGGCACCCAAGGGCGGTACCCCCGTCGAATGCAGAGCCTTTATCAGCCGCAACGCGAAACCGGTAACTGAAACATGGATCTATCTCTGGAATCCATAAATCTCCCGCCGTGGGATCCTGCGCACGCAGAAGAATGGAACGAGGCGTACGAAAAGGTTGAAAACTACCTGCGCGCCTGCCGTGTCGGAAGCCATTTGCACCGCGCCCGCCTAACCGCGCTCGTGCTGCAGCGGGTCTATGACCGTCTCCAGACCGAACCGCCCGCCGGAGAGCTGGATATCCCCGGGATGGCCATCACTGAGGTGCGGACGCGCATTGAGGAGTGGATCGAACACTTCCTGCCCCAACAGATGCTTCAGGGCAAAAGCATCTCACTGGGCAACAGCATGCTTGCGCTCTATCTTGGCGATGGCCCGATGCGTTGGCCCTACACCTTTCTCGATTCTGTCAACCGCCCAGAGGAACTCGCCCAAATCATCCGTCAACGCATTGTACGGACCGGCCCCGACTTCGCCTTTACCAGCATGGTCCCGCGCGAAATCGACCTCGGCCTCATGCCGGAACTCATGGGCAGCGCCATGGAAAGCTTTGAGTCCTTCCCCATCCTGAAAATGGTTCTGGCCTGGGGCATTTTCCTTGGTCTCCTCGGCTTTTTATTCTGGTACACACATTAACGTCTCGTCTGTAGTAAACCTTATCATCATGAGCGATTTACCCGACACCTCCCACTCTATACAGATCCAGGTGATCAATCCAGCCCAGAACCTGGCGAGACGACGTTTCTTCTTCTTTTCCTGCGTTGTCGGCCTTACTTCGATCGCGATCTGGCTCATGGCTGATATTCTCTGGCGCGGCGGACTGACCACGGTGGAGACCATGATGCTCGCCCTCTTTGTGCCGCTTTTCGGCATGGTGGTCTTTGGTTTTGTCCAAGCCTGCATCGGCTTTATGGTGCTCCTCTTCGGCCGCGGACGCCTCGAAATCAGCGCCACGTTGCCCTCCGGCGAACAGGACCTGAGCCAACTGCCTCCCACAGCCCTGCTCATCCCGATCTACAACGAGGACGTTCCGCGCGTCTATGAAGGCGTGCGCGCCATGTTCCTCGCGCTGAAAGAGGCCGGCGTACACCGCCGCTTCGATTTCTTTATCCTCAGCGACTCCACAGATCCCAACAAGTGGATTGAAGAGGAGGTCGAGTGGATCGATCTCTGCAAGCAGCTGAATGCCTTCGGCCATATCTTCTATCGCAAACGCCACATCCCAATCAACCGCAAGAGCGGCAACGTCAGCGATTTCTGCCGCCGCTGGGGCAAGTGCTACCGTTACATGGTCGTCCTGGATGCCGACAGCCTGATGGAGGCCCAGACCCTGATCAAGATGGTCCAGCTCATGGAGGCCAATCCGCAGACCGGCATTCTTCAGACCGTGCCACAGCCGATCCAGTCCGAGACGGTCTTCGCCCGCATGCTCCAGTTTGCCGGACACTGCTACGGTCCGATCTTCCAGGCCGGACTCAACTACTGGCAGGCCTACAATGGCAATTTCTGGGGACATAACGCCATCATCCGCACCGCACCTTTCATCGAAAATTGTTCACTGCCCACGCTTCCAGGCTCGAACCGCGCCCGCTTCATGAGCCACGACTATGTCGAAGCCGCGTTGATGCGTCGCGCCAACTATCACGTCTGGCTGACCTATAACCTCGGCGGCTCCTACGAGAACCTGCCGCCCACCATGATCGACTGCGCCAAGCGCGACCGCCGCTGGTGCCGTGGCAATTTCCAGCACAGCTGGCTTCTCTTCGCCAAGGGCTTCAACTCGATCAACCGGCTGCATCTGAGCCTCGGCATCCTCTCCTATCTCTGCTCCCCCCTCTGGCTGATCTTCCTCTGTCTCGGCGTGCTGCAATACCACCGCGACAGCCTGCGCACCTTCCGCCCCTTTGACGCCGATATCGGCATCTCTTCCTATCTGGACATCGGTGGTGGCAAGCTCTCCCTGATGCTCTTCCTCGTCACGCTGGTCCTCCTCTCCATGCCCAAGGTGCTCGCCTGGTTGCTAATCATCATTAACCCCGAAAAGCGCGCCGCGTTCGGAGGGACGATCCGCGTCACGCTGAGCGTCGTTATCGAACACCTCTTCTCCGCACTCATGGCGCCCATCCTGATGCTCTTCACCTCGCTCTCTGTCTTCTTTGTTATCATTGGCCGCGACATCTCCTGGGGCACGCAATGCCGCGATGCTGGCGGCATTGACTGGGCTTCGATTCTGCGCGCCCACACCTGGCACACGCTCGTCGGCATCGGTCTCGCCGTAATCGCCTATCAGACCGACCCCGTCTTCTTCCTCTGGATGCTGCCGGTCACCATCGGCCTGCTCCTCTCCATCCCGATCTCCGCTCTGCTCGCGCACGACGGCCTTGGACACGGCTTTCGGCACATCGGCCTCTTCAGTACGCCACCCGAAATCGTCGAGCCCGCCATCATCGCTAAGATGGAAAAACGGCTCGCGGAGATCCGCAGCGAACTGCCCCCGCCTGAATGGCTTCAGCGTCACTTCGGCATCGCGCAGGTGCTGCTCGATCCCTACATCAACGCCGCGCATGTCTCGCTCATGCGCGTGAAGCAGAAACTCAATCACGGTATGACCGATTACTACCGCAACCTCTGCGATAAACTCCTCACGCGCGGCCCCGATGCACTCAGCAAACGCGAACTGCTCGCCCTCCTGCGCAACGCGGACTCCATGGCCTATGCCCACGACCTGCTCTGGCGCATGCCGAACCGCAAACTGACCAGCTGGTGGACTATGGCCATGCGGCATTATAATATTTTGACCAGCCAGCAGAAATCCCCGCTGTATCGTTAAAAAGCGTTGCCTGGTTCCAGGAAAGACCAAAGTCCGTACTCCCAGAGACAGGCAGATGGTCTTTTGCACAGCTTCCCGACTTTTCTCTTGCTTTTCACAGAAGAAGATGGTTAATAATGGAGCGCAACAGCGTTGGTCAATCGATTTTATTCAACCAACGCTCTGTTAGGAGAGAAGACCATGGATCAGCCCTTGAACTTTACCGTTGCACGTGAAAAATGTATTCAATGCAGTGCTTGCATTCACGATTGTCCGCGTCACATCATTGCCTACCGCGACCACTACCCGGACATTGAACCCCAGCGGGAAGCTGATTGCATCGGCTGTCAGCACTGCCTGGCCATCTGCCCAACCGGTGCACTTTCGATTTTTGACCTGCGCCCGGAAAACAGCATCCCGCTTGAAGCAACGCCTGCGGTTACACCCGAGGCTTTGCGCTGCTTTGTGCGCGGCAGACGAACGATGCGCCAATACCGCACAGACGATGTGGCGCGTCCGCTGATTGACCAACTCCTCGCCGATACCGCCCATGCTCCGACCGGTGGCAACGCCTGCGATCTGACCTTCATTGTCGTGGATACGCGACGGACCCTGCGACGCATCTTGGAGACGTTGATGCTCGGCCTTGAACAGTCCCTCACGGAGCAACCGGAACTGCCAGAGTTCATCCGTGCGGCAATAACCGCTTACCGCAACGCCAATGTGGATGAAGTCTTTCGCGGTGCACCGCACCTTCTGATTGCTTCCGCCGGGGAAAAAGCCTATTGCGGAGATGCGGATGTCGTGATTGCGCTCAGTTACTTTGAACTGCTGGCCCAGTCGCGTGGACTGGGTACAACATGGTGCGATTTCTTGAAATTCATTCTCGATCTGCGTCCGGAAATGGGTAGCCTCTTCGGCATCCCGATGGATCGTCCGTATCGCGCGATGCTTTTCGGATGGCCGGCAGTTCATTACGCACGTACTGTTCAGCGCGACACCGCAGCGCAAATTCGAACACTCGGCAGCGTGGACTAAACGCATGGATCGTTGCCGTATCCGGTCAATCGTCGTGGGCTATCGGCAGGGTTTTAAATGCACCGCACTCCGACGAAATACCGCTTGAGGCCGTACACGGTATCCGCTACACTCCTTGCCATCATAAAACGGAGCCACACACGATGACCTCATATAAACTGGTAATGCCCGAGCACACCAACCAATTCGGATTCCTCTTTGGCGGCTACCTGCTCCAGTGGATTGATGAAACGGCATGGATGGCCGCCAGCCTGGATTTTCCAGGACGCCGCTTCGTGACGATCGGTATGAACCACGTCGAGTTCCGCAGAAGTGCGCATGGCGGTGCTATGCTCCGCCTTGAAATCACCCCCTTTCACCAAGGAACAACTTCGATCACCTATCATGCGCAGGTATTCAGCCGCGAGATGGGAACTGATATCGACGTTGAAATCTTCGTTACCGAGATCACCTTTGTCAATGTGAATCACGAGGGGCATAAATGTCCGATCACTCCATGACCTTGTTCTGGCTGCGTCCCGGTACAGCGGATCGTTTCGCATGTGAAAACTGTCTGCGTGACCGCACACTTTCCGCGCAGTGGACGCACGACGGCATCACGATTGTCTCCGCCGCCACCTACCTGCCGCTGGCGGAACAGCTGCAAGGCCCGGTCTTCTACGGTGCTCTGCGAGCATGGCTCGGCACGCAAAACCCGTGGCTACGTACCCTTCCAACCGCAATCAACCATCTGCTGGATCACCCGCGTGTGCTCACGACACTTGCAAAATGTTCGCGGACGACTGATCCGCAACAAGGCGCAGCGCTGACAGAAGCCATGTTGACGGGCAACTACGATCCCCGGCTGGACGCGGAGCTGCTTGCCTATGCCCGCCATCTGCCGCGCAAACCGACTCGCGTCATCATTTCAACGCCGCTGCTGGCGCATCAGGGGCGACTGCTCGCGCATGGTCTGCAATGCCCCTGGTACAGTCTGATCGGCGGTGAGGAGCATTGGGTGGAACAGCTCGGCAGCGGACGCGCTCAACGCGTCTGGTCCCTAATGCGCGCCGAAAGCGACACCTGCGCGGCGTTTGTGCGCTATCAGGTCGCGCTCCATCCATTGATCCATCAGCACATGCAACCGAACGCGATCATCGATGCCACTGAGCTGCCTGCGCATGGATCCGCGCAATAAAAAGGGCAACCGTGCTGATGCAGGGTTGCCCTTTTTGACTAAACCACCTTGAATTAGCGCAGAATCACAATGCTGCCATTCGGACGCGAGAGGTAGAGTTTACCTGCGCGATAGAAAACGGTTGCATCCTGCGGTCCTTCGACCACGAAAGTCGTCGTCGCATCGATTCCCGTTGCCGCTGTAAGATCGGCAATGAGGTAGGTTCCCCGACGGAAATCAGGCGGTGTAACGATGGTCAAGGTGTTGTTGGGAATCTCCACAGCGCCCACAATCGTCAGATAGCTGGTCACGTCCACCACCAGACGCGAGAAGGCGAGTTTGCCCAACCCCGAGCCGTTCGTGGTGACCGTGATGTGCGAAGCCCCCTCGACAGAGACACTGTTGACCGCAACCGTGAAGTGCATGTTTGTCGGAGCACCGGCGACAGGCCCGACCGTCACCGCACTTCCGGATTGCAGGGTCAACCCATTCGCTGTTGTCACGAGTCCAGTCTGCCCGAAGTCCACCACCACACGCGAACTGGTATTCGAAGCAGCAACCAGCGTCGTCGCATAGGTTACGTTGCTGATCGTGGTGGTTCCAGGCTTAATGCGAAGATCTGAAATATTTTGGCGCATGTAGGATCCACCGGTTCCACCGCTGATACCGATATAACCCGTTGCATTGCTGAGCACGTTCGAAATATTGGCAATGCAGTTGGTGGTGAAGACCTTGTTTCCCTGAATCAGTCGTGCGTAGAGTTTATTGACGCCGTCAAAAGCCATGGAAACATAAATCGGGCCATACGTGCCCGTATCGACCGTAACGATGCCATTCATCCCCAGCAATTTCGACGAAACAATCTCCGCGCCATTGGAACACCATGCGAAGTCATACTTCGGATTTGCCGAAGTATACGTGTTAATTGCAAAACCATACGACGGCGAAATCGACCCTGTATAACCCTTTCCGCCACCTGTAGCTCCCAATGCCGTTGCACCCGCAGCAGCGCGATGGATAAAGACCGCAAAGCCATCGGCTGGAACCGCGCTCGTATCCGCCACGCGGTAGGTAAAGGAGATCTCCCACGGCGTATTGATCGGGACCGGTGTCTTGTAGATGACAGACCCCGCGACACTGCCTACACCCGGCGTCAAGTTAATCGACTCACCCACGACCTGCCAAGATGAGGTTCCGTTCAGTTGCCAGTTGCTGACATCCCCCATGCTCACCCGCGCCGCACCAGATCCAAAGCCCAGCGTACCGCCTGCCAGCGTAACCGCGTTGATGTTTGTCGCGGTGAGATAGGTGGCCCCTGTTCCAGAAACCTGATATCCACCGGAAACATCCTGATCCAGCACAAGACTGCCGCTCTTCACATCGATCGTTCCTGAACCTACGACGCTGGAATACGGCGCAACCTGTGACTTGGCATACTGCTGATCCAGCTCGAACACGAGCGCGCCGTTATTGGTCAGTGCGCCGCTGCCCAGCCTTCCAGGGGAAACCACGCGCAAGACACCTTGACTGATCGTCGTGCTGCCGGAATAGGTATTGGCTCCGGTCAGCGTTGTCGTTCCAGCCCCCTCCTGATTCACGCTGCCAACGCCGCCAATCGCCTGACTCAATGTCACGCTATCGGAACGATTGACCGCCAAACAGGAATCGCTGTTGGTCAGCGAGACCGCTGTGCCACCTAAGGTCCCGGAAGCACCTCCATTGCCCACGCGCAGAATGCCGTTGCGGACAATCCACGACCCCGCAAAGGCACTGTTGTCCGAAACGAGCGTCAATGCCGGACATCCCGCCTTTTCCGCAACGCCAGCACCGTTCACAGTCGCGCCAGAAAGCGTATTTGCCGCCGTTGTCTCGGCATCATTGACTGCATAATCCAAGAGCGCCTGGGGCAACAGCGTACGCTGACATCCCGGGATCGTGACATAGGCCGTGAGCCCTTGATCGCCCGTCAATTCGCAAAACGCGATCAGGATCGGATAGAACCCCGCCGTCAACGCAACGCTTCCACTGCGCTGAGGCGCCCCGGACTGATAGCCCTGGAAGACGTTGTTCGAGACCACAACCGCGTCGTTGATGAAGAGCATGCTGCAATCATCGCTGGAAAGCCCAAATGTATACGTGCCATCCACGGGCGCATAGAAACGTCCACGCCACCGAGCAGCAAAACGCTCTGTCGAGCCGTTCGCATATTTGCCAGGGAATTTGCAGGTCGTCATGGCGCCATAATCAAACGCGAGCCCCAGATGCACTGAATTCGTGCTGATGGTCGGCGTGTACTGCGCAAAGAGGGCATTGACGGACGCCGCAGTGAGCAGGTTCGTATCGACACCCGCGGTATTGACCGGCGTGTAGTCGATGAACTCGGCCATCAATCCATTCGCGGCTGCACGTAAACTCGCCTGCGCGCCAGCAGCGACCGTGATCGGCGTCTGCAAGCGGCTCACATTCTGCAATGCCAGCACACCGCTGTCCACAGCTGGATTCACGCGCAGATCAGCGCCACAGTCCAGCTGATAGCTGGCTCCTGCATTCACTTTGCGCACCGTCACGGAGGACGCAATCTTACCGCTGTAGAAAGCGAAGATATTGGTCTCGCCTACGCGCAAAGTCTGTGCGCTGCCCAGGGTATTCGTCACCAAGCCCTCGCCTTGCACGCCATTGATACGCACATCGCGGCCATTCAGATCAAAGGCCCCAGCCGCATAGAGTTCAACGACGCCTTTGCCGACACCATACGGAATCACATCCGTGGCCGCCACTTGCAGCAAGCCGGCCTCCACGCGCGTGGTGCCTGTATACGTATTGCCCCCGACCGACAGCGTTGTTGTTCCCGTACCGCGTTTGATCACGGTTAACGCTCCATCGAGCTTTGAGGCGAAGGTCACAGCAACATTGGCGTTGATCGCGACAACACCCCCCTGATTCGAACCTGTAATCGGCTGCACAGAGGTCCACGAATAGAGGGAACCTGTGCCGATTTCAAACGTCGTCGATCCGCTTGTCGGATTGACGGAGACTGGTCCGTTAAAGGTGTTGTTTGTACTGCCCAGCTGCACAGTTCCAACATCGGCGATCGATACCGTACCGGTGCCTGACAATGGCCCCTGAACCAACAACCTGCATCCGGAATAAACATGCAGGCGTCCGCCTGATCCACTGACCTGAATGCCGCGATTCACGCTGAGGGTATTGAGCGAATTGGTGCTTCTCAAAAAACCGCCATCCAAGACAATATTCTGTACATCGACGCTGGCTGGCACAGCGCCGAACCCGCCATCCGCAGCAACATAGGCGACCCCATTGCTCTCAATGCGCGTGCCTCCGCTGTAGGTGTTTCCCGCTTTCAGATAGACCACACCCGGCTGGCCGATGACCACGCGGCGCGGCGTCGAGCCATCATCCTGTAACGAGGCAATGTTCAGCCCTGTCGCATTGGTGGTTGCCGTGAGCAGGCCTCCGCCCAGACGATACGTCGTCCCCTCCGGCGTGAGCGCGCCGGTATAATTCAACGTCACTTCATCGGAACCTACGTAGAGTCCGGGATACCCTGAAAGATCCAGCGTCTGATTTGTGCACGCAGGGCCCAGCAGCAGCACGCCTTGCGAATCAGGGGTGATGCGCGTCGCGACGAAATCAGCGGGGATATTTTCCGCGTTTAACTTGAGCGCCGCAAAATTGCGCAGCGTAATATTCTGTCCCGCAGCAGAGGTGCCCAGCGCATCACCGTGGCGGATTTCCAAGATACCGCCCTCGATCATCACCGGACCTGTCAACGCATTGGCCTGCGCCAGCACAAGCCGTCCTGCAGCAGGCGTGTTGGTCGGCAAGGTGATCGAGGCAGGATACCCTGGCACATCGGCAATCGCGCCGCCATACGTTACGCTCGTACCCATGGGGCGGAAGACGTAGCGATTGTTGTACGGGATGACCGCTGCGTTGAACGAACCGCTCTCCAGATATTCCAGGGTTACATTGGGCAGCGATGTAAGATTGACGGCATCGTTGGTGTTGATCGCATAGAGCCCAATACGGCCAACAGAGGAGGCCTGCATCTGCTGGGCCAGCAGCGTCGCCCCCCCGACCTGACGTGCGGCAATCAAGCCATTACTGGTCAACAGGATCGCACCTGCATACGTTGTGGGCAAACCATTGGTGGCGGTGAAATGCAATTGCCCCTCTGTTACCGTAATCGGTCCGCTGAAGGCGTTTGAGGCGCTGAGGTAGAGCGATCCAGAGCCCAGTTTCTTGAACCCGCCGGCAACCCCTGCATACGCGGGATCATCGACCATGCTTCGCGAAATCGTCATCGTCGTCGCAGCCGTATCGATCACAGCGCCACCCGGTTGAACGTAGAGGCGTTTAACATTGCGAATGAAATCGCTCACGCCTGCACTGCCCCAGGGCGCTAAGCAACCACCATTGAAGAAAATCGTACTCTGGGTTGCACCGTTATCGCTGATATAGGGTGTCAGCAAGCGACCTCCATTGAGTTGAATTGTCGCTTTGCCAACGGTCCATTCCGACATCATGATGAAATTGTTGCGCACTTCAAAGAGTCCGCCATTCATCACCAGCGTGCCCTCTGCACCTTGCGAGCCGAGCGTCACACCGCTGCCTGCGACGTGAACGACATATCCACCCTCTTCAACCGTCACCACGGATTGTCCGCCCGCGAGACGCCCAACGCGGAACCACGCATTGGAATGAATCAGCTGACCATTCTTTCTGATGAAGGTCTGACTCAATGGCGCATTGGCCTGATCGCCTAAAAAGAGTTCACTACTCACGGTCAACATCGCAAGCTTTTCAGTACCGCCAATCGTCAACGTCGAAGGCGAGTTGTTCCCAAGATAGAAGCTGTTCTTCACATTCATCCAGCCTTCTGCAATGACGAGATTGAAACTGTTGGTTGGTCCAATACCAAAATAGGGCGGAAAATTAAACGCCATGAAGGCATCGTTGGTAAAGATCAATCCCCCTTTGGCGGCCATCAACCCCTTCATCGTCCCGGTGAAAGCATTGGTGACGACCGGAATACCGCCGTTATCGAGATTCACATAATTTGTGCTGCCCACAACGCCATCCAACCAGTTGTTCACATCGTTCCACGGAAGAAATTGCCCTGCAGCCCCTGACCACACAGCAATATCGCTGATAGCTGTAAGCCCATACACGGATCGCTCCATGCTGTAATTGCGTGCAATCTGCGATTGCGAAAGCGTTCCGCTGTGGATACGCAATGCCCCTACTGAACCGCTGAAGAAATTCGCGAAGGTTTTGGTCGTGTCCGTATAGACGCCTGCCAGCGTGAAGAACCCATCCGCACGAAGCCGCAGACCGCCCAATGTCAGCGAGGTCACCAAGCGGGTATCGACGTAAAGCCGTTCTACGCCTGAACTGTCGCGCGTGCAGACCACGTAATGCCACGCACCTGTTGAGGGGATGCTGCCTCCCCACGTCAGATTATTCCCCGAACCATAGTGCTCAATCGCATTGCCGGCATCGGAACCATAGCGGAATTCCATGCAGGAGAGATTCGGATTACCGGCTGGCCAGTTTTCGCGTTTTGTCCACGTAAAAACATCTTCGGCTGAAGCCTGCGCCTGAGGGTTGTGAACCCAGACTTCAAGACTCCAGACATTCGATCCGCAAATAGATGCCGGCGGCAGAACCGTATTGGTCATGACGCTGGCGCTGGTCCCATCAAAGACGAAGGCCTTGGCCCCTGCAACGTTCGTTTGAAATTTTGCTGTAGAACTTGCCGCAGCGGAGACGAACGTTCCGCCCAGCGAGCCTTGATTGGCAAGGCTTGTCAGCACCGTATTGTCGGCAATGCCAGTGATGCTCTGCGGATCAAGCTGAACCAGCACGTTGCTGGCGATCTGGATTTCCGCATGTGCAACCAGTGCACAATAAAAAAAACCGAACCCTATTGTTTGACTCCACTTTTTCATCACACATTCCTCTTTTTTCATCATCTGCTGTATCAAAACCAAGAAGAGCCAACGCAAAGACTCTCCGATCTTCCAGGATTGTTCAACTTGCGTTACAACCCCATATCCGCATTTACAACAAGGACATGAATATCCGTCAAACTCGGCTTGCGATCCAAGATCGTCGTGATGCGGCAAATGCGCTGAGGTACGTCGCAATCAACGCAAAGTCCGGTCCGCGCACACGGTGTCTGCTTGCTGAGGCGCATCGCATTCGGCGGCGACGCCTTTTCCTTGATACGACGGATTGCATCCTCAACCGAGCCCTCCACGATCTTGTTCCGGCCCACCACGACAATTACTTTTTTAGGCCCAAAAATCATGGAGGCAACCCGATTGCCATTGCCATCAATGTTGACGAGAATACCATCCGAAGTCACGGCATTGGTTCCTGTCAGAAAGAGATCACACGTCAACTGCCGCCGCATGATCTCCAGCTTCTGCTCAGGTGAAAGCTCGGGAAAACCATGATTTAAAATCTCCTTGCCCTGACCAGCCAGCGTTGAGGTCAATTTCAAATCTGCAACCGACAATGACCCGCCAAAGCCAACGTTCATCGCGCCTTCCGCCTGCTCCAAAATATATTCGGAGGCCTCCTCTTCATTCGCACAATAGAGCGCAGTAAAACCACGTTTACTCAGTGCATCCGTCACGCTACAGCACTTCTTCTCTCCAGTCCAACTGACCAAGTCAATCGTTCGTTGTGTCATCGTCTCGTCTCCTTCATTTAACATGCAGTCAATCCACCATCCACAGGAAAAACGCTCCCTGTGATCCAGCGACCGCCGTCTCCCATCAAAAAGAGAATCATGGCCGCAACATCCTCAGGGGTTCCAAAACCAAGTGGATGGCGCTGCTCTAGCGCGTTCACCTGTTCAGACGTTATCCGACTCAAATACTGCTGAGTCATTTCCGTCTTGATAAATCCCGGCGCAATCGCATTCACGGTAATACGGTCCGGTGCCCATTCGACAGCCAGTGCACGCGTCATCGCATTGATCGCACCCTTGCTGGCAGCATACGCGGCCAGAGCCTTAGCCCCCACGCAGCTGGCCACCGACGAGATAAAGAGTGCGCGACCGCCCTCTTTGCAGTAAACCCCATGCTGCCGGAACGCTTTGGCCAACATCAGGCCAGCGCCCCAATTCACGTCCATCATCTGCGAAGCATCTGACCACTGCTGTACTTTTAGCGGTGCCGACGCATTGATGCCTGCGCAGTGGATGAATCCATAAAAAGGTCCTGCAGCCGCCTGCTGCTTAAGGATCTGCGGCAACTCCTGATGGCGATGCGCCAAGTCTACGCTGATCCACGTATGCCCCGTTCCTGCCAATGCGCGACACGTCGCATCTAATCGCCGCTCATCCCGGGCAAGCAAAACGAGTTGTGCTCCCGCGCGACTCAACGCAACAGCAGCCGCACGTCCAATTCCCGAGCTTGCACCCGTAATGAATACACGTTTCCCCTGAAGACACTTATCGTTCATTTTTCCGCTCCATCTGGGCAACCAATTCACCCACCGTTTGGATCTTCAGAAACTGTTCAACGGTCAAACGACATCCATAGTCATCGTGCAACAGAATGAGGATTGAGAAGCCCATCAGTGACCCCCAATCCGGAACCGAACGGAACGCGTAATCCGGTGTCAACACCGCAGCATCAACCTCGAGAATATCCGCTAACTGTTCACAAAAACGCTCCATTACACCTCCACTGTGATCACATTCTTCGTTACGCGCGGCGCCCCCTCCAATCGCAAACAATACACGCGCGTACCATCCGCCTCGGTTTGGCGCAGCGCATACCCGTTGTCGTCATAAAAGCGCGCACACGGCGCGTTTCGCGATGTTGGAACATAGCGCGCACGCACTTCGACAACACCGCTGTTGCGCAACTCGTTTTCAAGCAGAACAAGCACGGTCTCTTCAATCGTGCGGCCCATCACGCGGCAGCTCAGCAGGAACGTATCGATTTCCGCATCCATGCCATTACGACAGACCATCACCACGCCCACCAGTCCGTTGGCACCGAACCGGTCGCTAGCAAAGATGCTGTAGATCAGCCACTGTTCCGGCGCTTTGAGCATGCCCTGAAGATCGCCTTCCGTGTACCGCTTCGTTGTCACATTGAATTGGTTCGTCTTCTGCGTTAGCTGCGCAATCCGGGGAATCTCGCAGGCCCGGCTGCGATTAAAGCGCACGTGGATCGCCAGATTGCGCAGGTAATCGCGCACGGTGCCCGCC
>Ga0075012_10003142_pt1 | contig 15949 bp, 13 predicted proteins | sample All_14_2_FD_71474 | JGI IMG/M metagenome (GOLD analysis project Ga0075012, IMG submission 71474) | Freshwater microbial communities in response to fracking from Pennsylvania, USA - Allegheny Zone_MetaG_DW_15 | ecosystem: Environmental > Aquatic > Deep subsurface > Groundwater > Drilled... | reverse complement strand
CCTCAAGGACGTCTATGGTCCGCAGGAATGCATCCGTGCGGGGATAATCCCGGCCGATCTGGTCCTGACCAACCCGCAGTACCGGCCCGAGATGCAGGGCCGTCGTCCACCGGGCGATGTCTGGTGCCATATCGCAGGGGTCGATCTGGTTCGCACCGGCGAAGACGGCTTCTATGTGCTGGAGGACAATTGCCGCACGCCGTCCGGGGTCTCCTATATGCTGGAGAACCGCGAGATGATGATGCGGTTGTTCCCCGACCTGTTTGCGGAACACCGGATCCGGCCTGTCGATCCCTATACGGACAGTTTGCTGCGGACCTTGCAGACCAGCGCGCCGGCCGGCTCCGGCGAGGACCCGACCATCGTCGTTCTGACGCCCGGACCGTTCAACTCGGCCTACTACGAACACTCCTTCCTGGCGGACAAGCTGGGGGTCGAGCTGGTCGAGGGGTCAGACCTGTTCGTCAGCGACGACATCGTCTTCATGCGCACCACCGAGGGGCCGCGCCGCGTCGATGTCATCTATCGGCGTATCGACGATGATTTTCTCGATCCCCTGACCTTCCGGCCGGATTCGGCCGTCGGTGTCCCCGGCCTGATGGCGGCCTATCAGGCGGGGAACGTCACCCTGTCGAATGCCGTCGGCACGGGCGTGGCAGATGACAAGGCGGTCTACACCTACATGCCTGAGCTGGTGCGGTTTTACACCGGCGAGGATCCGATCCTGAAGAATGTGCCGACCTGGCGCTGCCGCGAGCCGGAGGCCCTCAAGGAGGTGCTGGCACGCCTGCCCGAGCTGGTCGTCAAGGAGGTCGGCGGATCGGGCGGATACGGCATGCTGGTCGGACCGGCGGCGACCAAGGCCGAGATCAATGAGTTCCGCAAGAAGCTGATCGCAGACCCGGATGATTTCATCGCCCAGCCGACGCTGCAGCTGTCCACGGCCCCGACCCTGACCGGCTCGTCCCTGTCGCCGCGACATGTGGATTTGCGGCCGTTTGTCCTGACCAGTCCGGCTGGTGTTCGTGTCACGCCCGGCGGCCTGACCCGGGTGGCGCTGAAGAAGGGGTCGCTGGTCGTCAACTCCAGCCAGGGCGGCGGCACCAAGGACACCTGGGTGCTGGATGACTGACCGATGCTGAGCCGCACCGCCGACAGCCTGTACTGGACCGGCCGCTATATGGAGCGGGCCGATTTCCTTGCGCGCATTCTGGAAGCCGCCGTGCGTCTGGCGACGCTTCCGGCCGGCGATGATGCGGCATCCTCGGCCTGGGCCGGGGCGCTGGCGTCAGCCGGTGTTTCCCAGGAATTCCGGAAGTCGCGAGGCGAACCCACAGAAGCAAGCGTCAGGGATTTTCTGGCGTTCGGCGATGACAACGCGTCTTCGATCCACGCCTGTCTGACCAAGGCGAGAACCAACGCCCGCTCGGTGCGGACGGCTCTGACCGTCGAGCTGTGGGAAGCGATCAACGGCGGCTGGAACGGTCTGGCCGACTTCAGGAAGCCGCGTCGCCGGGACGACTTCATCGCCTTCCTGGAGTGGGTCAAGGGCGTGTCCTGGCCGTCGAGGGGGCCGCGTCCCGCACCATGTTGCGCAACGACGCCTACTGGTTCCTTCGGCTGGGCATGGCGATTGAGCGGGCCGACAACACGGCCCGTCTGCTGGATGTGAAATATCACCTGCTGCTTCCGCCCGGGGAACGGGTCGGCGGCCAGTTGGACTATTTCCAGTGGACGACCCTGCTGCGGGAAGTGTCGGCCCTGACCGCCTATCGCTGGGTGTACCGGGAATCCGTACGGCCCTGGCTGGTGGCGGATCTGCTGGTCCTGAACCGTCAGATGCCGCGGTCCCTTGCCAGCTGTCAGGGCATGATCGTCAGCTATCTGGAGCGGCTGGCGGCGGACTATAACCGTCGAGGCCCGGCCCAGCGGCTGGCTTCGGCCCGGCTGGGTCAGTTCAATGACGCCCGGATCGAGGACATCTTCCAGTCCGGCCTGCATGAATACATCCAGCGGTTCCTTCGCGAGAACAACGCGTTGGCAAGCGCGGTCCAAGAGCAATATCTGGTCTGACCGCATGCGTATCCGAATCGATCACGCCACCCGTTACGACTACGCCAGCCCGGCGCGGTTCATCATTCAGTCCCTGCGCCTGACTCCATCGTCCAATGAGGGGCAACAGGTCAGGGACTGGCGCCTCGAAACCGATGTCGATGCCCGGCTGCGACGCTCCGAGGACGCCTTCGGCAATATCGTCCACACCCTTTACACCGAGCGTTCGGCCTCGGCCCTGACCATCCGTGTGACCGGCGAGGTTGCCACGGCGAATACAGGGGGTCTGGTGCGCGGGATCCGCGAGAAGCTCGCGCCGCAGGTCTTTCTGCGCAACACACCGATGACGGCGCCGGACCGGGGCCTGTCGGCCTTTGCATCGAAAGCCGCAGGAAAGGGCGGGGTGCTTGATCGTGCCCACAGCCTGATGGCCGCGATCCGTGACCGTATTAACTATGACGCAGGCTTCTATGAGGCGGCCCGCCCTGCCGCGGAGGCCTTCGCCAGGGGGCACGGGGTCTGCCAGGACCATGCCCAGATCTTCATTGCCTGCGCCCGCCGGCTGGGCATACCGGCGCGCTACGTCTCGGGTCACCTGTGCCGAACGGACGGTCAGGTCGACCAGGAGGCCAGCCATGCCTGGGCCGAGGCCTATATCGAGGACCTCGGCTGGGTCGGTTTCGATGCCGCCAATGGTGTCTGTCCGGACGAGGCCTACGTCCGCGTAGCGGTAGGGCTGGATGCCCTTGGGGCCGCCCCTATACGGGGAACCAGCTACGGCGGCGGCGCCGAGACCCTTTCGGTGCGGCTCTCCGTGCGCCGGATGCAACAGGCCCAGGCCCAACAGCAGCGAATGGGATGGTCGTGATCGCGCCGTCGTCCGAATCTGCTAGCGTCGCAATCTTGTTGCGGGTCGGGGAGCGCGTGGCGTGACCTATTGCGTCGGTATGCTGGTGGACGAAGGTCTGGCGATGATCGCCGACACGCGCACCAATGCGGGCGTCGACAACATATCCTCGTACCGCAAGCTGCATGTCATCAACCGACCGGGACAGCGGATCATCGCCGTTGCAACGGCGGGCAATCTGTCCGTGACTCAGACAGCCCTGGCGCTGGTGTCGGAGGGCGTAACCCTGCCGGACTCAGTCCAGCCAGAGACGCTTGAGACGGTCCCGACGCTGTTCAGGGCGGCCCAGATTCTGGGGCATGCGCTGTCTCATGTGCGCCAGTCCATTTCGCCGGCCCCGGCCGCGGACGGCCTGAACATCAATGCCTCGATGCTGGTCGGCGGTCAGATCGCGGGCGGGAAGCTGGGGCTGTATCTGATCTATGCCCAGGGCAATTTCATCGCCTGCGGTCCGGACACGCCCTATCTGCAGATTGGTGAGCTGAAGTACGGCAAGCCGATCCTGGATCGCGCCCTGCGCACGGACACGCCCCTGGCAGAGGCGATAAAGCTGGGCCTTATCTCGTTCGACTCCACGATGCGGTCGAACCTTGCCGTTGGCCCGCCCTTCGATCTGATCATCAAGAAGCGCGACTCCATAGAGGCACAGGAACTGCGTATCGACGCCGATGATCCCTATTTCCGGGACCTCGGTCGCCGCTGGTCCGAGGCCATGGCCCAGGCGCACCGGGCCATGCCCAGCCCGCCCTGGCTGTTGCTTGACTCGCCGGATCAGCCGGCCAGTCGGGCGGGAGCCTCATCGCTCGATCCGGATATCCGCTCCATCAGGGCGGTCAGCGACATGGGCCGTCCAATCAGATAGCCTTGGGCCAGGTCACAGCCCATACCCTGCAACAGGGCCATGGCAATCGGCGTCTCCACACCCTCCGCGGTGACTTTCAGACCCAGACTGTGGGCCAGGTCGATCGTCGACTTGACGAGCAAGGCATCCCGCGCCGACTCATCCAGTGACAGAACGAACGCCTTGTCGATCTTCAGCTCATCCGCCCGGATCCGTTTCAGATAGGCGAGGGACGACAGGCCGGAGCCATAGTCGTCGATTGAGATTGCGATGCCGTTGGCTGCGAAGTCATCAATGACGGCCAGCGCCGTTTCCGGATTGTCGATCACCGCCGTTTCAGTGATCTCGAAACACATGTCCGCACCGGATGCCTTGACGGCGGCGATGCAAAAGGCCGCGAATGACCGGTCTGACAACAGACGGCCTGAAATGTTGACTGAGACCCTCAGGTCATGTCCGGCCTGGCGAAGCATGGCCTGGTCACTGATCGCCTGGCGCACCGTCCATTCGGTCAGGGGGCGGATATGGCCGGTTTCCTCGGCCATGCCGATGAACAGGTCGGGCGACACAAAGCCACGCCTGGGGTGGGTCCACCGCGCCAGAGCCTCGACACCGGTGATCCGGTCCAGTCTCAGATCGTGCTTGGGCTGATAGTTGAGGCTGAACTGTCCATTGGTGGTCGCCGCCATCAGCTCACCGACCAGTGAGAGGTTTCCCGTCGGATCGCCGTAAACCGTCGCGTCAAACAGGAATGCGCGGCGGCGCTGAGACCGGGCCTGGTCAATGGCGACAGCGGCGCGGTCGATCGGCGAGGCGATGCGGGCGTCCACAGCAACAGCGTGTGCCACGCCGGCCGTCACGCCGATATCGATAGGCGCGTTGTTCAGCAGCAGCGGCCCCTCGATCATGCCAACCAGCCGTTCAGCCTCTGCCAGGGCCCCGGCATCGTCTCCGGCATGGATCAGCAAGCCGAGGGACGCATCGATGTGGGAAACCGCGCCTCCACTCAACTGCCCGAGCCGGGCACCGAGCAGACCGATCAGACTGGCCATGGAATCATAGCCGATGGCACTGCGCACAACCTGGAATCGCTCGATTCCAAACAGCACCACATAGCCCTGAGTCGCCCCATCGACCTGCCGTTCCAGCGCCGCGCGGTTGGCCAGACCTGTTTCCTGGTCATGCAGGGCCATATGCATCAGCCGCGCTTCGCGATCGCGGATATCACCGGCCATGGCATTGAAGCTGCTCGCCAGCCTGCCGATTTCGTCGGCCGACGTCACGGAGACCTCGGCATGTTCTCCTGACTGCAGCTTGTGCACGGCCTTATCCAGCGCTGTGATCGGCCCTGTGACATCGCGAGACAGGACCCAGGTGCCGGCCAGCAGAATCGCGGAGCCCACCAGGGCGATGACACCCAGCCACACGAACAAGGTCTGATAAGGCTTCATCGCGCGGTTCATCGGATAGGTCAGCAACAGGGCCGCAGGCTCGCGTGCGTCAAAGCTGGGCAGCGCGCGGGACAGGATCATGGAGTCGCCCTGGTCCGTGCGCCCGCGTCCGGCCACCGTCTGGCCGGTAGCCATGTCCCGTTCGACCGCGTCGGAGACTTTCGAGCGCATCCCGCCTGCATCGCGCCACCCCAGGGCGGATCGGGTCACAACCGTAGCCGTCAGCGGGATGGCCGACAGCCCTTCCAGCTGACGCATCTGGGCGTGATCGAGCCGGTCAAAGAAGACGACCCAGCCGATCAGGACCGGTGCCATGACCGGTGCCGCCACGACCTGATGGGGTTGTCCGCCCAGGTTCAGCACGCCGGAATCCAGCTTGCCCTGATCAAGACCGTTCCACAGGGTGTCCAGCGCCTCATCGTCCAGGGTCACACCGGTCGAGGTCGCATATCCATCAACGCCCAGGATCAGGGCACCATCCACCTGCTGACGCGCCCGCAGATTATCAAGGGCGGAGCGCACCGTAGCCTCATCAGCGGTCGCCAGTGCCTCACGGAATCCATAATCCTGCGCCAGGACCGCCGCGCCCTGCCGCAGCTGGCTGGAGCTGGAGCGCCATATTTCCTCGTACACCGCGCCGGATGCCGTCAGTTCGTCCCGCACCACCCGGCGCGCACTGTCAGACACAGCCGTGAAAACCGCCACCGCCACGAGGATCAACGCCACACCAAACAGGCCCATGTAGAGGACCGTCAGCTTGGTTCTGAGGCGGGTAAAGGAAATCACGGTCAGCGTACGGCGGCGCGCGCGGAGAAATCGCCGCTGACGGTCTGACGGCCGGCACCGGCTGTGATGTTGAGGGTACGCGAAAGCTCGTTTCCGCGTCCGGCCAGCCGGGGGTGCCAGACCTTGAGCGTCGCGCCGCCGGCCGGAATGGCGGTCAGGGTGACGTCTCCGGAGGCCGGTGTCTTGGCCGCCCAGGGTGTATCGACGACCTTGATATAGGCCAGCATCGCGTCATGGATGTTGCAGCCGATCGCCGCGACACCCGCCGTCTGGAAGGTATGGGTCCGGGTCTGGTCGCGGCCGTACAGCTCGATTTCGAACCGGTTGCCGCGGGAGAACGAATACACGTGGTGGCGCACCCGATCCATATTGGGAAAGGAGACCGTGCCGCCGACGGGCACGACCAGAACGAACGGATCGAACTGGATATCGGCCTGGTTCATCCTCAGCGGCCATGAAAAGCGGATCGGCCCGCGCGGAACGCCGGCTGCAGGATGGACGGTCACCACTGCATCGCGAACGGGACGCCCGGCACCATCACGCACACTGACTGTCAGGTCGCCTGCAAGTGCGACCGACGCGCCGAGAAACCAGAATGAGATTGCAAGCAGGGATCGCATCCGGACATCAATAGTCGCGACCCGTGAAATCCCCGTAAATCATCGCGTCATTCTCTGTTGCTCCAGTGACCGCCGCCTATTCAATGACAGTTAACCGTACATAGCCAATATTGAAGGTCTCCCGGGGGAAGGCCTGAATGATGCGTCTATTGGGTATGGCTGCGCTGACGGCGCTGATGGTCTGCGCGACCGGCGCTTCAGCCCAGGTCACGGACTGGATTCCTGACAGCCGCTCCGGCGGCAAGCTGTTGCTGACCGGCGGTGTCTCGACGATCGAAGGCTCCGGCGGCGGTGGTCTGGCGACATGGGCCCTGACAACCGGATACGGCACCATGGACGGTGTCGGTGCCAATGTCCACGCCACGTGGATCGATCTGCCGGACTATGAATTCCGCAGTGCCGGTGCGGCCGTCGGGCTTTGGGACCGGGTCGAGTTGTCCTATGCGAGGCAGGAGTTCGACACCGGTGCGACGGGTGCACTGCTGGGCCTCGGTTCAGGCTTCACCTTTGGTCAGGACGTCTATGGCGTGAAGGTCCGACTGGTCGGCGATGCCGTTTATGATCAGGACACCTGGGTGCCCCAGATCGCTGTGGGCTTGCAGCACAAGGTCAATGACCAGGGGGCCATTGTCGCGGCCGTCGGTGGGCAGGACGACGAAGGCACGGACGTCTATGTCGCGGCGACAAAGCTGTTCCTGGCCGAGAGCCTGCTGGTCAACGGCACGCTGCGCTGGACCGAGGCCAACCAGACCGGACTTCTGGGGTTCGGCGGCGATGCCGAGGGGGATCCGTCCTTGCAGTTCGAAGGCTCGGTCGGATGGCTGGTCAGCCCCAATCTGGTGATCGGGGCCGAGTATCGAACCAAGCCGGACAACCTGTCTTTTGCCGCAGAGAGCGACTGGATGGATGTCTACGCCGCCTGGGCGCTCAACAAGACGGTCTCTGTGACGGCCGCCTGGGTCGATCTGGGCTCCATCGCCACCTTTGAGGACCAGCGCGGCCTCTATCTGTCCCTGCAAGCCGGGTTCTGATCATGACCATTTCGACCCTCGCGGCCTTCGCACTTTCGGTCTTCCTTCAGGATCCGACGCACCGGCCCGGTGAAGAGCCCGTCGATCCCTATGTGGTCACAGACAGTAATGCGGGTGCCACCCCCTTTGCCGACGACGCTCTTTATCAGGCCTTCGGGGGTGCTGACGGCGTCGCATTCATCGTCGATGACATGCTGGAACGCAGCGTCGAGGACCCGCGTATCGCAGGCATCTTCGCTGCCACTGACATGGTCCGTCTGCGCCGCACACTGAAAGAACAGTTCTGCTATCTGCTCGGCGGTGGCTGTGCCTATACCGGGCGATCCATGGCGGATGCACACGACGAGATCGGCCTGCAGCCCGCCGATTTCGGAGCCCTGGTCGAACATTTGCAGGCCGCCATGACCGCACAGGGCGTACCGTTTCATATTCAGAATCGGTTCCTGGCCAAGCTGGCCCCTATGCGGCGAGACACGGTCACACGCTGGAATTGAGAGAGATTGCGAGTAATTCGCAAATTACGTTGCGGGATCGGCCTGAGATGCTAATGCGAGTGCATCGCATTTACGTCTTTCAGGGTTGCCCTCATGATTTCGCTGTCGCCTGCCGCGCTTCGCGCGCTTCTGTTCGCCTCCAGCGCAGCCGGCATGTTGGGCTCGGCACCTGCCCTGGCGTCGGACCCGTCCAGCGATGCCGCATTCGATCCGGAACAGGAAACCCAGGTCGCCGGGGTTGAGGTGAATGCGCGACGGCGGCCCGAGCCGGTGTCCCCGGAGCATGTCGCGCCGTTGCTGGACACACCCCGTGCGATCACCGTGATCCCGCAGACCCTCATCGAACAGACAGGGGCCACCTCGCTTCAGGACCTGCTGCGCACCTCGCCGGGTATCACCTTCGGCGCCGGTGAGGGGGGGCAGCCCCTGGCCGATCGCCCGTTCATCCGGGGTCAGGCCTCTGGCAACAATGTCTTCGTTGACGGCATCCGGGACTCGGGCGGGCAGCAGCGCGAGGTCTTCAACCTGGAGCAGGTCGAGGTCATCAAGGGGCCCGATGCCGTCTATTCCGGGCGCGGCTCCGGCGGTGGCTCGATCAACCTCGCATCGAAGTCGCCCCAGCTGACGGATTTCACGAACGCCGGTCTGGGTCTCGGAACTGACCACTATCTGCGCGGGACGATCGACCAGAACTGGCGGCTGGGAGAGACGGCGGGAATCCGCATCAACCTGATGGGCTCATCGGGCGACATCGCCGGGCGCGACAGTGTGGATTTTGACCGATGGGGTGCCGCCCTGTCCCTGGCGGCCGGTCTCGGTACGGACACAACCGGTACGTTCAGCTACTATCATCTGACCAGCGAACAGATGCCCGATTATGGCATTCCGCTGTTCACCAAGATCGGAAACCGCACGACCGACAGCGGCATTCTGGATGTCCCTTACGACGCCTTCTATGGCCTGAAGGCGAGGGACTATCTGATCAATGAGGTCGATACCTTCACGGTCGCCTTCGAGCACCGTGTGTCTGAGGCCCTGTCGATCCGGAACGTCACCCGCTACTCGGAAACCCTGAATGACTATGTCGTCACCAACCCGGGCGACGGCGGTAACATTACCAACAATGGCGTCGCCCTGATCGGCAGCGAATACTGGATGAAGCGGGGAACGAAGTCCCGCTGGAACCCGACGACCACCACCGCCAATGTCACCGACATCTTCGGCTCGGTCACAACCGGCGCGCTGAGCCACAGCTACGACGTGGGCCTTGAGCTTGCCCGCGAGAAAAACCGCAATGCCAGCTATGTCGTAACCACAACGGGTGGGTCAGCCTGTCCGGCGCCCCTGACCGGATTCGACTGTACCCGGCTTTATGATCCGGACCCGAACGACCCCTGGACCGGCACAATCGTCCGCGGCGTGGTCACCACGAACACCACCGACAGCATCGGCCTGTACGCCTTCGATTCGATAGCGTTCGGCGCGCAATGGCTGGTGAACCTTGGTGTTCGTTACGACGACTATTCCGTCGACGGCTTCACGTCCGCAGGGGTAGTCACGCCTGAATCCTCGTGGGAATTCGTGAACTGGCAGGCGGGGCTGGTCTTCAAGCCCACGGCCTCCTCCAGCCTCTACGCCTCGGCTTCTACGGCCTCGACACCGCCGACCATCTCTGCCGGAGACCAGAATACCGCCGGGGGAACAGGCACGGGCAATCTCCAGGCGGTGCTTCTCGAGCCGGAAGAAACGACCAGCCTTGAACTGGGAGCCAAGGCCAATGTCTTCAACGACCGTGTCGCCCTCAGTGCGGCACTGTTCCATCTGACGCGTGAGAACGCCCAGATCCAGGTCTCGCCGGGTGTCTATGCCCAGGCGGGCGAGGCCCGGGTTCAGGGGCTTGAACTCGGCGTGTCCGGCTATGTCACCCAGGCGTGGCAGGTCTTCGGCGGCTACACCTGGATGGACAGTGAACTGACGAAAGGGGCCTACAACAACGTCAATGTCGGTGATCCCCTGGCCAATACGCCCGAGCACAGCTTCAGCCTGTTCACCACCTATCGCGTGACACGGCCGCTGACTGTGGGTGGAGGTGTCTACCACGTCTCCGACTCGTTCGGCGGCAACCAGGGCGGGGCCGGAGGCGGCGCGAACCGCATCTATGCGCCGGCCTATACGCGCGTGGACCTGTTTGCGGCCCTGGACCTGACCGAGCGAACGTCGCTGCAGATCAATGTCCAGAATGCCGGTGACGAGGCCTATGTCATCCGCACCAACGGCGTACACCATGCCGATGTGGCCCCGGCGCGATCCGCGTCCCTGACCCTGAATGTACGCTTCTGACCCCAACGGATGAGAGCCGGATCGATCCGTCAGGTCTGGCGGCACGACCCTGCGGAAACGGAACCCATATGCTGCTCCCCATACCCGATGTCTTCACAAAGGCCGAGGTCGTCGCCCTGCGCGCGCGACTGGACGCCGGTCCGTGGGCGGATGGCAATGCCACCTCCGGACACCAGGCCGCGCTCGCCAAACGGAACCGTCAGTTGCCGGAGCATTGCCCTGAGGCCCGCGAGACCGGGGACCTGATCACGCGCGCCCTTCAGGCCAACCCGATGTTCGTCTCTGCAGCCCTGCCGCACACGATCTTCCCGCCGCTGTTCAACCGGTATGAGGGCGGTGAAGCTTTCGATCTGCATGTCGACAACGCCATTCGCCGGTTCGGACCGGACGGACCCCGTATCCGCAGCGACCTGTCCGCGACCCTGTTCCTGTCCGAGCCTGAAGACTACGACGGCGGTGAACTGGTGATCGAGACCCTCTACGGGCCGCAGTCGATCAAGCTGGGTGCGGGTGACCTGGTGCTCTATCCGTCCAAAAGCCTGCACCGGGTCACGCCGGTTACGCGTGGTGCCCGCGTGTGCAGCTTCTTCTGGATCCAGAGCCTGGTCCGGGACGATGCAGATCGCGAGACCCTGTTCCGGCTGGATGTCGCCATCCAGCGTGTCGCGCTGGAGACCGGTGCCGGTGGCACGGCGGCTCTGGAGCTGACGGGCGTCTACCACAATCTGCTTCGCCGCTGGGCCGAGGTCTAGTCATCCGGCCATAGCGACTTGCCTGGCCCGGTCCGGCTTGTCAGGAAGGCGGGATGAAAAGGGAGCCCAGCCGGTGACACATGTTTTCGATCCCCTGCCACCGACCCTGGCGCCCACGACGGATGGTCAGCAACTGGCCGTTCGACGGGTCTTTTGCGTCGGTCGCAACTATGCGGATCACGCCCGGGAAATGGGAGGCGACCCCGACCGCGAACCGCCCTTCTTCTTCACGGCCTGGGCCGAGACGGTCGTGCCCGACGGCGCTGTGATCGCCTGGCCGTCCGGCACCGACGACTATCACCACGAGGTCGAGCTCGTCGTCGTCATCGGACGGACGGGGCGCGATATCGAGCCGGCCCATGCCCTTGATCACGTCTATGGCTATGCCGTCGGGCTGGACATGACCCGCCGTGATCTTCAGGCCGTTGCCAGGACCGCCGGCCGCCCGTGGGATACGGCCAAGAATGTCGAGCAGGGCAAGCCCATGGGGCCGATCCGGCCCGCCGACGGGTTCGATCCCGGTCGGGGGCGCATCACCCTTTCGGTCAATGGCGTGGTGCGACAGGATGGTGATCTTTCAGACCAGATATGGTCCGTCGCAGAGGTGATCGCGGCCCTGTCCCGTCTGTACACCCTGCAACCGGGCGACCTGATCTATACCGGGACGCCATCTGGCGTCGGTCCGGTGCGACCCGGCGATACCCTGCGGGCGGCGATCGAGGCGCTTCCCGCACTTTCCATCACGGTGGGGGAGGCGGGGGCATGATCCTGCATGGCTATTTCCGCTCCTCGGCCTCCTGGCGCGTCCGTATCGTTCTGGCGCTCAAGGGGCTCAGCGCCGGCCAGGCCTTTCATCACCTGCGGCTGGGGCAGCATCGCCTGCCGGACTATCTGGCCCTTAACCCGCAAGGGTTCGTGCCGTCGCTGGAAACGGACGACGGGACGGTCCTGACCCAGTCGATGGCCATCTGCGAATACCTGGACGAGATTGCGCCCCTGCCGCCCTTGCTCCCCGGCGATCCGGTCACGCGGGCGCGCATCCGCGCCTTTTCCCAGGTCATCGCCTGCGACATCCACCCGATCCACAACCTCAGGATGCTGAAACGCGTCACCGGGTACGGGATCGATCAGGGAGACTGGGCTCGCCAGGTGATCGCTGAAGGGTTCGACGCACTTGAAACCCTAGTGGCGGACGAGACCGGCCCCTTTGCCTTCGGCACAGCCCCGACCCTTGCGGATGTCATGCTCGTTCCACAGATGGCCAGCGCGCGCCGGTTCGATGTGGAGATGCGCTGGCCCCGCCTGGCGGCGATCGAGGCGGCCTGTCTGGCCCTGCCGGCCTTTGCCGACACGGCCCCGGCGCAGCAGCCGGATGCGGAATAGAACACGCACGCTTGCCGAGGTGCCCCTGTTGTTCTATCAGCCTCGCCTCCCGCCGGATCGACCTCCGGCGGTCTGCGCAGGCCTTCGGGCAACGTCGTGGAAACGGACAGGTGGCGGAGTGGTCGATCGCGCACGCTTGGAAAGCGTGTGTAGGTGAAAGCCTACCGAGGGTTCGAATCCCTCTCTGTCCGCCACCGGCTCTCCCTACCGGTCTCTAAGGCCGGCTCGCGCCTGATAAGGTCCCGGCCCATCGGGAGCACAGCGCTGTCAGGTTAACCGCTGACGCGCACAACTTGCCCTACCGATCCGTATCAGGCGGTCCACGCCGAATCGGCTCTGGCGCGGGACTGGCGGAGGGTGGGTCGGTTGATCAAATGACGCTGGACGTAGACGGTGCTGTAGATCGCGGCGTTGGTGGTAAGGAGGCGCCGGGCGGAGGCCTGTCTCTTGAACATCTGCTGCTGTCGCTCTCCTCGTCGGATCGCCAGGTGCGAGTTCTCGGCCCGATTGTTCTCTGGCGATCAGCACCAACACCGCGGCCAGCAGCTTGGGGATGTAGCTCAGCGTCATTTCCTGCAGTTGTGTTGCGACCTGCAGGATCGAGACGATCAGCCCCACGATCATCACCACGGCCACCACGGGCGCAGCGATAGTCAGCACCGCCCAAAGCATCTGGTTGAGCAAGCCCAACGACTGATCCGCACCCAACGATCTGTCCCCCATCCCCGGCGGGAGAACAACCGAAACGTGCGTGAAATGCAAGCGCGATGGGGGTCGTAGGGGCGGAAGGTGTCGGAGGTGTTGTGGACGTTGGCGATCCTGGCGGGGACGATCAGGGTCTGGCCGGCGCTGAGCAGGGAGCCGGAGTGCAGGCCGTTGGTCTCGGCGATCAGGTACCACAGCGAGCCGTCGCCCCAGACGGCGGCGGCGACGGACTGCAGGGTGTCGCCCTGGCGCACTGTCCAGGCCTGGCCGTTGGTGGGCACGCTGTCGGGGGTCAGGCCCACATAGGCCAGGTCATAGTCTGAACCCGCCTGGGCGATGTTGCCATACTGGAACGGCGTGGGGGAGCTCGGCTTGGGCCAGCGGCGGGCATAGACCTCGCCGTTGTACGAGCTGTTGTAGCCTGTCGCGTTGTTCGTCACCTCGCCGATGCGGCGGCCGTTGAAATAGTGGAACTGGCTGATCGGATCGTCGGTGGACAGGGTGTCCGCCTCGGTCCGGCGCATCACCTGACCGGCCGGGTCGGTGATGAAGGTGATGTTGCGGTTGCGCCCGTCCTTGATGTTCACGAACGACAGGAAGCCGTTCACGTCATAGGCCAGGATCGACGTCTTCAGGTCGCTGGAGCTGCTGGACGCGGTATCCTTGTCGAAGATGATCTTCGACTGCAGCGCGCTGTCACGCCAGGTGTACTGGTAGTCGGTCCGGGTGGTCGGCGAAGTGACGGTCGAGCCACCCTCGGGCCAGGCATCCGTCGAGCCGGTCGTGGTCACCGACATCACCACCCCGCGCCAGGTCGAACCCTCTGTGTAGCTGTAGGTGCTGACGTTGGTGGAATAGTAGGCGCCTGAGTTGTTGTAGCTGTTCGCCCAGGAATAGGTGACGTTGGTTTCCGTCGTGATCAGCCCGGCCTTGTCATAGGTGACGGACCGTTCGTGCGTCCGCCCTGACGGTGCCCCCTCGGCATATTCCTTGTGCAGCGTGACCCGGCCCAGTGCGTCGCGCTTGTCGGTGGCCTTGAGGACGAACGCCGTCTCGAACACCGTATTGGTGACCGTGTCCCACTCATTGTGCGAGGTGCCCACCTCGGCCAGGTAGCCGTCTGCGGTGTATTTGTACTGCTCGATCGAATAGCCCTCGAGCACCTCATAGATGGGCACCTGCTCCCAGTGGCCATTGCCTTCACCCGGAACCTGCTGCCCGCCCTCGCCGGACTCTCCGGGATCGGTCACCCAGATGGTGTCGTAGTCGATGATGTTGTCGGTGACCGTGCCCACGCTGATCTTCATCAGGCGGCGGTTGCCGGCGGTGTCGTATTCCAGGAACTTGCCACCGTTCATGACGCCGTTGACCATGCCCGCCTCGACGCGAACCATACGGTTCATGGAATCGTAGGCGTTCCAGCTGGTGTAGAACGATGTGTTCGCTGCGGTGGCTCCAATCGGCGTGTGTCTGGACGCCGTCGAGCGGACGTTGCCGTTCAGGTCGAAGGTGTATTCGACCACCGTCGGATCGGTTGCGCTGACGGCCTTGTCCTGGAATGTCTTCATCCGGCCGAGGGCGTCATATGTGGCATAGCCGTCCTGGCGCACCACCGTGGTGTAGGTGGGTGTCGGCGGGGTGTAGGTTCCGGCGTAAGGATCCCAGGCGGCGTCAGGGCTGATGGCGTAGATCACCTCGCTGGCGACATAGCGCTCACGCAGGCGGTTGCCGGCCTCGTCATAGGTGAAGCTGCCCTTGATACGGGCGACCGAGTAGCCGAGCAGCGTCGTGGAGGCGTCGTTCTGTTCGGCCAGCTGGCCGGTATTGTACCAGGTGTAGGTGATGTTTTGCAGCCCGACAGCGGCCTTGACCGAGGTCTGCAGCACCAGACGGCCGGCCTGGTCGTAGGTCATCGTATAGACCCGCGAATCCATGTCGGTGCGCTCGATCGTGCGGCCGAAGCCGTCGATCTTCTCCGAACTGGTCTTGTTCGACGCGTGAGAGGTGGTCTTCTGCCAGCCGCCGAAGGTCTGCATGCCCAGGGTCTGAAGCGAGGCGTTCCAGCTGTAGGTGTAGCTGGTCGAGCGGCCCTCGAAATCGGTCTGCAGGACGACGCGGCCCTCGCGGTCGTAGTCGGTCCGCTCCGTAGAGGTGCCGAAGACGTTGTTGGTGTGCCGGATGCGCTGGCCCAGGAGGTCGTAAGCGTAGAAGTCCTTCAACTGGGTGGCGGCGGCCTGGTCGTTGCCCGTCGTCCAGGCACCGCGCTCGATCTGATGGCGCTCGACCAGATTGCCGACCTTGTCATAGACGTTGGTGATGAAGCCGCCGAGGCTGTTGCCGACCAGGGCCAGCTCGCCGAACACATTGGCCTTGTTGGTCCAGGTCCCGCCGTCGGGGTTGACCTGCGCCAGGACCACGGCCTCCTCGCCATTGTGGCCGCTGTTGGTCAGGAGGGTGCGGGTGGTCCAGTAGCCGTTGGCGCTGCGCGTCGCGACCAGACGGCCGGAGACGTCGTAGCGGTACTGTTCCGTCGGCCTGACGTTGGTGACGACCACGCCCGCCTCGGTTGTGTAGTCGACCTCCGGGC
>Ga0075012_10003141_pt1 | contig 15950 bp, 7 predicted proteins | sample All_14_2_FD_71474 | JGI IMG/M metagenome (GOLD analysis project Ga0075012, IMG submission 71474) | Freshwater microbial communities in response to fracking from Pennsylvania, USA - Allegheny Zone_MetaG_DW_15 | ecosystem: Environmental > Aquatic > Deep subsurface > Groundwater > Drilled... | reverse complement strand
GGGAAGGCGAACGGATCGTCGCGTCGGGGCAGTTCCTGATCGATTCCGAAGCCAGCCTGACAGGCGTCACGGCGCGGCCGATCGGCGAGACGTCCGGGCCCGTGCGCGCCCCGGCGTCGCCGACGGCCGGCCGGCCGGCCGCCGCCGCCCCACCGGGCGCATCCATGGTCGCGCCCGCCCCGCGCGGGAGGTCCGGGCAATGATCGCCGCGATCATACGCGCCTCGGTCAAGGGGCGCTTCCTCGTCCTCATGGCCGCGCTCGCCCTGCTCGCCGCCGGCCTGTTTGCGGTTCGCAGCACGCCGGTCGACGCCCTGCCGGACCTGTCTGACGTGCAGGTCATCATCCGCACCAGCTATCCGGGCCAGGCCCCCCAGATCGTCGAGAACCAAGTCACCTATCCTCTGGCGACGACCATGCTGTCGGTGCCGGGCGCGCGAACGGTTCGGGGCTACTCCTTCTTCGGCGACAGCTTCGTCTATGTGCTGTTCGAGGATGGAACGGATCTCTACTGGGCGCGGTCCCGGGTCCTCGAATATCTCAGTCAGGTGCAGGCGCGGCTTCCCGCGACCGCCCAACCGGCGCTCGGCCCGGACGCCACCGGCGTGGGTTGGGTCTATGAATACGCCCTGGTGGACCGAACACGCCGCAACGACCTGGCGCAGCTGCGAAGCCTGCAGGACTGGTTCCTCCGCTATGAGCTGAAGACCGTGCCGGGGGTCGCCGAGGTCGCCAGCCTCGGCGGCATGGTGCGGCAATACCAGGTCGTGCTCGACCCCGTCAGGCTCGCGTCCTACGGCGTCACCCATCAGGCGGTGGTGGAAGCTCTTCAGCGCGCCAACGGCGAGACGGGCGGCTCGGTGCTCCAGCTCGCCGAGGCCGAATACATGGTCCGCGCCAACGGCTATTTGACGGAGCTCGACGACTTCCGGGCCGTGCCGCTCCGCACGGCGACGGGAGGCGTGCCGATCAGCCTCGGCGACGTCGCGACCATCCAGATCGGCCCGGAAATGCGACGTGGCATCGCGGAGCTGAATGGCGAAGGCGAGGTGGCCGGTGGCATCGTCATCCTGCGATCCGGTGCGAACGCCCGCGCCACGATCGCGGCCGTCGCTGCCAAACTTGAGACCCTCAAGGCCGGATTGCCTCCGGGGGTCGAAGTGGTGACCACCTACGATCGGTCGCAGCTCATCGACAGGGCGATCGATAATCTGAGCGGCAAGCTGATCGAGGAGTTCATTGTCGTCGCCCTGGTCTGCGGCCTGTTCCTCTGGCACGCGCGGTCGGCCCTGGTCGCCATCCTGACCCTGCCGCTGGGCGTGCTGGCGGCCTTCCTGATCATGAATCTTCAGGGCGTGAACGCCAACATCATGTCGCTGGGCGGCATCGCCATCGCCATCGGGGCCATGGTCGATGCGGCGGTGGTGATGATCGAGAACGCGCACAAGCATATCGAGCGTTGGGAACACGACCACCCGGACCACAAGCTCGTCGGCGAGGATCGCTGGAAGGTCATCACCGAGGCGGCCGTGGAGGTCGGACCCGCCCTGTTCCTCAGCCTGCTGATCATCACCCTGTCGTTCATTCCGGTGTTCAGCCTCCAGGCTCAGGAGGGTCGGTTGTTCGCGCCGCTGGCCTTCACCAAGAGCTATGCCATGGCGGCCGCGGCGATCCTGTCGATCACCCTCGTGCCGGTTCTGATGGGCTATCTGATCCGTGGACGCATTCCCGCCGAGCAGAGCAACCCGATCAACCGCTGGCTGACCCACATCTATCGGGGCCCGCTGGACTGGGTGCTGCGTCACCCAAGGAAAACGCTCGTGGCCGCCCTGCTGGTCTTCGCCACCACGGCCTGGCCTCTCAGCCAGCTGGGAGGCGAATTCATGCCGGCGATGGACGAGGGCGACCTGCTCTACATGCCTTCAGCCCAGCCGGGCCTCTCCCCGGCCAAGGCGGCGGAACTGCTGCAGCAGACGGACCGAATGATCCGCACCGTGCCCGAAGTGGCGACGGTGTTCGGCAAGGCGGGCCGGGCAGAGACCGCCACGGATCCGGCTCCGCTGGAGATGTTCGAGACCACCATCCAGTTCAAGCCTCGCGATGAGTGGCGGCCCGGCATGACCCCGGAAAAGCTGATCGAAGAGCTCGACCGCGCGGTCCAGGTTCCCGGACTGTCCAACGTCTGGGTCCCTCCCATCCGCAATCGCATCGACATGCTGGCGACAGGGATCAAGAGCCCCGTCGGCGTCAAGGTGTCCGGCGCCGACCTGGGCGCGATGGACCGTATCGCGGCCCAGGTGGCCGAGGTCGCCAAGACCGTGCCGGGCGTGACCTCCGCCCTGGCAGAACGCCTGACCGGCGGGCGCTATCTGGACATCGACATCGATCGGCAGGCGGCGGGCCGATACGGCCTGAACATCGACGATGTCCAGTCGATCGTTTCCGGCGCGATCGGCGGTGAGACCATCGGTCAGACGGTGGAGGGCCTCGCCCGCTATCCGATCAGCGTCCGCTATCCCAGGGAGCTGCGCGACAGCCTGGAGCAGCTCCGCGCCCTGCCGATCCTGACGCCGTCGGGTCAGCAGATCACCCTGGGCACGGTCGCCGACCTCCAGATCACCGACGGCCCTCCGATGCTGAAGTCCGAGAACGGCAGGCTGACCACCTGGGTCTATGTCGATGTGCGGGGACGCGATCTGGCGTCCGTCGTCGCCGATCTGCGTCAGGCGGTCGCCAGCGAGGTGGAGCTCACGCCGGGCGTCAGCATCGCCTATTCGGGCCAGTTCGAATATCTGGAGCGGGCGGCCGAACGGCTCAAGATCGTGATTCCCGCCACCCTCGTGATCATCTTCATCCTGCTCTATCTGACCTTCGGCCGCTTCGACGAAGCCCTACTCATCATGGGCACCCTGCCGTTCGCCCTCACCGGTGGTTTCTGGCTGCTTTATCTGATGGGCTTCGACCAGTCGGTTGCGACCGGTGTGGGCTTCATCGCCCTGGCGGGCCTGTCGGCCGAGTTCGGCGTGGTGATGCTGATCTATCTCAAACACGCGCTGAAGGATCGAGGCCCTGACCCCGACCGCCAGCGGGTCGAAGAGGCCGTTCGCGAAGGCGCCCTTCTTCGGGTCCGGCCCAAGGCGATGACGGTCGCCGTGATCCTTGGCGGTCTGTTCCCGATCCTGATCGGCCACGGGGCGGGCTCGGAAATCATGACCCGGATCGCCGCGCCGGTGATCGGCGGCATGATCACCGCGCCCCTCCTGTCGATGCTTGTCATCCCAGCCGGCTATCTCCTCCTGAGACGCCGGAAATCACGTTCGACCCCAACCCCCACCCAAGGAGCTAACCTATGAAAAACCTGTTCGTGAAGGCGCGCACGCTCGCCCTCGGCCCGAGCCTGTCAGCCGGGGCGGTCATCGCCCTGGCGGCCTGCAGTCAGCAGCCGGCGACGGAGACGGAAACCCCAGCCGCCACCAGTTCCGCCGCCCCCGCGCCTGCGGAGATGGACGCCATGTCGATGTCGCCGACCGGAGAGAAGTCCGCGACCGCGCGGGGCGTGATATCGGCCATCGACGCGGAGAGCGGCAAGATCACGATCGAGCACGAGCCGATCGCCAGCCTGGAATGGCCCGCGATGACCATGGGCTTCGCGGCGTCACCCGCCCTGATTGACCAAGCGAAAGTCGGTAACCAGATCGAATTCGATCTGGTCGTTACAGGCAGCGCGGGCGAAGTGAAGGCGATCCGGCCGCAGTAACCGCCGCCCGATCCAGTCTGGCGTCGCATGCCGCGCGGCGTCCGGTTCACGACGCGGCGGAGGGCCGTTGGCTTCTCCGCCGCGTCGAGACTTTTGTTGACTCACCAAGCCCCTCGCTCACCCGTCCGCCGAGTGCGGAGGCGTCCTGCGGACAAGCTGACCGCCGCCTGGGGGAAACAGAGGGTTGGAACTCGCCTTGAAGTACCCGAGTTCGATTATGGAGGAGATGGGTGACATGAGTGACATGAACGGAATGCCCGCGAGGTCGGGCGAGATATCCAGGTCCTGCCTGCTGAGGCCCGTCGATCTGCCTTCTCAACGTGTGGTGCCCGCGCTGGTGCTTTTTTGGCATTCCCGCCGATGAACGCCCCGCCCGACGAGCGCGCGACGGTCATCATCACCGGCTCCAGCGGCTTCATCGGCTCGGCCCTCGTCAGGCATCTGTCCGCAAGCTATCGGGTGATCGGGTTCGATCGCGACTTGCCGCCACACCCGCCCGCCGAAGCCGAGTGCGTGTGCATTGATCTGACGGACGATGCCAGCGTTGAGGCGGCGTTCCGACGGGTTCGCGTGGCCTATGGCACGAGGATCGCCTCGGTCATTCATCTGGCGGGCTATTTCGACCTGACGGGCGAGCCCAACAGCAAATATGAAGAGGTCACGGTCAAGGGGACCGAGCGGCTTTTGAGCGCGTTGCAGGCCTTCGAGGCCGAACAGTTCGTCTTCGTCAGCACGATGCTGATCCATGCCTCCACGACACCGGGCGTTCCGATCGACGAGCAGTCGCCACTCGACGCGTCGCTGCCCTATCGCGACAGCAAGATCCGAACCGAACAGTTGATCCGCGAGCAGCGCGGCGCGATTCCGGCCGTCTATCTGCGTCCAGCCGGCATCTACGATGACGACGGTCACTCGGCCTTTCTGGCCCAGCAGATCGCGAGGATCAACGAGAGGCGTCTGAGTTCTCACGTCTATCCGGGAAACCTCGCCACAGGCCAACCCTCGCTTCATCTCGACGATCTGCTCGACGCCGTTGAGCGCGTCATAGACCGGCGCGCCGCGCTCCCGCCCGATCTGCCTGTGCTGCTCGGCGAGTTCGACTCGATGAGCTACGACGATCTGCAGCGCGCTCTGGGACGCCTCATTCATGACGAAGCCTGGGAAACCCATTCCATACCTAAGGCCGCGGCGAAGGCGGGGGCCTGGGCCCAGAATACAGTCTTGGACGAAGACACCTTTATCCGTCCCTGGATGGTCGATATCTCCGACGACCACTACACGCTCGATCTGACGCGGGCGCGTCAGCTGCTGGACTGGTCGCCGCGACGCTCGCTTCGCGAAAGCCTCCCCGCCATCGTTCGGGGCCTGAAGGACGACCCATATGCCTGGTATCGCGCCAATGGGTTGAACGCGGCCCGCGTCGCGGACGACAAGGCCGAGAAAGCGGCCGCCAGGCCGCACGACATGGCGCCGGCCGAACATCAGCAGATGATCCACGACCATGCCAAGGGCATGCGCGGCATGCATTTCGACATGCTCTGGGTTCACTGGCTGACCATGGGACTGGGACTGTGGCTCGCCACGGTCCCGTTCGTGTTCGGGATCTTCACCCAAACGGAGTTCTCGGCCGCGATCCTCAACGTCACGGAGGAACGCGGCCTTTGGGATCCAGCGCTGCGGAATGCTTTGTCGGGCTGGAACGACCTGATCTGCGGCGTGCTGATCATGATGTTCGCGGCCTTGTCCATGTCGCCCAGAAACGGCTGGGCCCAATGGGCCAACGGCGCCCTTGGGGTCTGGCTTCTCGGAGCTTCGCTCCTCTTCTGGGCTCCGAGCGCCGCGGTCTACGCCAACGACATGCTGGTCGGAGCACTGGTGGTCGCCCTGACCATGCTCATCCCCATGATGCCGGGCATGAGCATGGAGGGGATGATGGACGACACCGACACGCCGCCGGGCTGGACCTACTGCCCCTCGACGTACCTTCAGCGCATGCCGATCATCGTCATGGGCGCGATCGGCCTGGTGCTTTCGCGGGTGCTCACCGCCTACCAGCTCGGACATATCGACGGTGCGTGGGAACCGTTCTTCGACGTCCCCGGCGTGCTGAACGGCACCGAATACATCATCACGTCGGACATGTCGAAAGCCTGGCCGGTGGCCGATGGCGGCGTGGGAACCATGATTTACATGATCGAGATTCTAATGGGGGCCATGGGAGGGCGGGCGCGATGGCGGACCATGCCATGGATGGTTCTGCTGTTCGGCGTCATCGTGGTGCCATTGGGCGTCGTCAGCATCTATTTCATTATCATGCAGCCGATCGCGATCGGCACCTACTGCACCCTCTGCCTGGCCGCGGGCCTGGCCATGCTGATCATGATCCCCTATTCACTCGACGAGCTGGTCGCGATGGGACAATTTCTCGTGCTCAACAAGCGGCGAGGCAGGCCCGTCTGGTCGGCCTTTTTCCGGGGAGATGCCTTGCCCGGTGGGACCATCGACAGACATCCCGGTTTTGGCGATCCCCTGTCGGCGGCCTTCGCCTCGTCGATCAGGGGCGTCAACCTTCCCTGGACGCTCGTGGCGAGCGCGTTGATCGGGGTCTGGCTGATGTTTTCCCGGGCGTCGCTCGGATCGGTTCCGCCCATCGCCGACAGCGACCATCTCGTCGGCGCCCTGGTCGTGACGGTAGCCATCATCGCAATGGCCGAGGTCGCACGACCGTTGAGGTTCCTGAACGTTCTTTTCGGGCTTTGGCTGATCGCCGCGCCATGGCTTCTGCAGGGATCGAACGTCACCGGCGATGTCGCAAGCATGGTCGCCGGTTTGGCGCTGGTCGCTTTGAGCCTGCCGCGCGGGCGTCGCAGCCAGGAGCATTACGGAAGTTGGGATCGGCTCATTGTTTGAGGGGTCGTCTCATCGCCACGTTTGAAAACAAGGGCGGATCGTGAACGAGGAGAGTGGTGTACCGAACTGCCCGGGCCGCGGTGCGACACCAGCCAGCATGTGGGCAGTTTTACACAGACGACGTCGGAGCTTCGTCGGGATCGGGCCTCTGCAACAAGCTCGTCGATTTTCAACGGATCCGGGACAAGATAACGATGCGCAGAACCGACCCGACGAGGCGTGCAGTCGGTCTGTCCGTCATTCTCCGCCAGGCGATCGAATTGCCGGAAGTGAACTTCGCGGTATTCGCCTTTTTGCTGAACTTCCCATGGGAGTTTATGCAGATACCCTTATATGTCATGGCATTAGACAGCCTTTGACCGAGCGGCACTCTGGACGGTTGGGACGTACGGCGGGGTGGGGGCGCGGCTGCGGTCGCGCTTGCTGCCGCTAGGCGACCCTCCCCACATATGTTCTCAGAAACATGTGCTGTGCCGGTTTGATGAAAAGGGCCGATAGCGGCCTGAGGGCTCAATGAAGCCTTCCGGCGAGACCTCGCATTGATCCATGTCAGCGCTCGGCAGTGATCGACGTCATCCATCATCGCCCTGCTCCGACCGCCTGATGTCGGTGACAAGTCCTTGGTCTACGCTGAGACCGTGCGGGCAAAGCTTCCGGGAACTGCTTGTATTTTGCTCGACTATTTTGTGAATGACGCCGCCGTCGCGGGTGCCGGGTGGTAGCACGAGCCCTCGGAGGGATCGTGCTTTCAGACGAGCTGATACAGGCTTCATAGGACTTTCGACGCCTGGAATAGACGTGAGATAGGCGTTCAGATCGCGGTTCTCCCTCGGTCTCAGCTCGAACTGCGGCATCGCGGGATGGGCGCACGACGCCCTCGGCGAAGGCTTCGGCGATCTGGTCAACGGGATAGTGTCGCCCAGGATCTCGCAGGCGCGGCGCAGTCTGCGACGCACTATCGCCCGACGGGCCCGAGGCATGACATCCAGAACATCGGGCCCGGGCATACGCCGCGCCGCGTAGATCGGATGCCACGTCCGTAATCCCCAAGAGCGAGGTGAGCGATCTAAAGCAATAAAGGAAGGGACGTAGCGGTCGCCCGCTCCGCTGGGGAGCAGGTGCCTGGAGGCCGCCATGAGACCGATCCCCGCCCTTGTTCCGGAACACCTCGGCCGTTCGACGGGTCGCGTCCGACCGGAGACCTGTCTGTCCTCCCTGGACATCCTGGACGATCAAGACCTGCTCTGCCTGCTGCTGGATCCCGTCCTGGAAGGGCCGGACGCGCGAACGATCGCGGCGGACCTGCTCGAGCGGTTCGGCGGCCTCGGCGAGATCGCGTCAGCCGACGTCCCGGAACTCCTTCGGGTCGCCGGCACAGGACCCTCGGTGATCCTGCAGCTGAAGCTGCTGCGTCAGCTCAGCGTCAGGCTAGCCCGCTGCGCGGCGCACTGCCGTCCCGTGCTGTCGTCCTGGGACGCCTTGCGAACCTATGCGATCACCGCGCTGGCTCATCTGCCGAGGGAGCAGTTCCGCGCCTTGTATCTCGACCGGCGCAACATCCTTCTCCGCGACGAACAGGTCGCGGATGGTTCTGTCGATCACGCCCCGGTCTATCCTCGGGAAGTGATCCGCCGCGCGCTCGAAGTGTCCGCTTCGGCCCTGATCCTGATCCACAATCATCCGTCGGGCGACCCGACACCGTCGCAGGCGGACATCACGATCACACGCCAGATCGTGGACGCGGCCCGCGTGTTCAATCTGCAGGTCCACGACCATCTCGTGGTGGGTCGAGAAGGCACGGCGAGCTTTCGCGCCCTGGGCTTGATGTGAGGCCGCCATGACGTTGCACAGGCTCGTCGTCGCCCTAGGCGGCGACCTCTACGCCGGGGGATTTCGGGCCAACGTCCCGGCGCCCGGCCATAGCGCCCAGGATCGCTCAGTATCGCTGCTTCTGACGCAAGGACGGGTCGTCGTCCATGGCTTCGGCGGCGCGGACTGGCGCATCGTGCGAGACTGGCTGCAGGATCAGGGGTTCATCGATGCTGAGGGCCGATTGACCGGACAGGGACAAGGTGCTTCAGCGGTCGCCAGACCGGACAGTGGGCTGCGTCAATCGACGGCAGCAGGGCTCTGGGAGGGGGGGCTCGCCCTGGGGACGGGCACCGTCGCCCGGCGTCACCTCGCCCTGCGCGCGGTGTCGGAGATGACGGACAGCCCTAACCTGCGCCACCACCCTAACGCGCCGACGTCGGTCTATCAGCCGGGCCGCCATGCCCGACCCGCGCTCATGGCGCGGATCAGCGACGACGCGGACCGGCTGACGGCCGTCGAGCTGACCTATCTCGATCCGAACGGCCGGCGTACCACCGGTTTGCGCCTGTCGCGAAAGACCGTGGGCCATGTTCCCGTCGGAGCCGCCGTCCGGCTCGCCCCATGCGCCCGCGACATGCTGGTCGGGGAAGGTGTGGTGACGACCCTGTCGGCCATGGACCGGTTCGGCCTCCCGGGCTGGGCACTTCGGTCGGCCAACAACCTGGCGGGTTGGACGCCACCCGAAGGCGTCCGGGACGTGCTGATCGCCGCAGACAACGGAACCGTGGGGCTCGGGGCGGCTGCCCGGCTGGAGGCGCGGCTGGTGCGGGCCGGTTTGGTCGCCCGGGTTCAGGGGCCCGATCTCCGGTTCGCGGACTGGAGTGAAGCGGCCATGGCGGCAGCCGGGTCCGGAAGGGAGGAGCAAGGGCGATGAGGGGCGCCGGAGCGGCGGGGATGGCCCCGTCGCCCGGCGGGAGAACCGCCATGACCGACCTCGTTCCCGTCATCACCACCGCCGTCGTCGTCGCGCGCGACGAACGCACGGTGCCCCTGCGCAGTCTCGGGATCGCGAGCGAGAACCTGCGCTTCAACGAACCGCCGGACGACGACATTCCAGTCCTCGCATCGACGATGAAAGCCGCCGGTCAACTAGAACGCCTGACCGTTCGCCCTGGACGCGGTAAGAAGGAGCAGGCCTTCATGGCGCTGAACGGTCGTCGTCGTCTGTTGGCGCTGGGATTGCTGCTGCAGGCCGGAGAGATCGACGGGGACTACCCGGTGCAAATCTACGTCGAGACCGATCCGGCGCGCCAGGCGGCCGCCGTTCTGCTGACCAACACGGCCGCGCCGGTTCATGTCGCCGACGTGATCGCGGCCATCGGCCGGATGCTGAAGGCGAAGCTGACCGTCGAAACCATGGCGCGTGCGCTCGGCTATGCCGAGATCGAGGTGCGCCGGCTGGCGGCCCTCTCGGGACTGCCGCCCGTGGCGCTGGACGCGCTGAAGTCGGGGCGGCTGACGCTGAAACAGGCACGGTCGCTGACGCGGCTCACGAACCGCAAGGAACAGGTCGAACTCGCCGAAGCCGCCCTGGCCGGATACGGCTTCCAGGAATGGCGGATCACCGAGCGTCTCGGCGCGGGCAGGGTCACGATCCGCGACCGGCGCTGCGCCCTGGTGTCCCCTGAGCAGTATGCGGACGCGGGCGGTCGCATCGAGACCGACCTGTTCGACGAACTGCCGGCGGTGCTGCTGGATCCCGACACCCTGTCGGAGCTCTGGCTCGCGCGCGTCCGCGCCATCGCGCTGACGTTCGAGGCCGAGGGTATCGATGTCCACGTCACCGCCGGGGCTGAGCCGGAGATGCCCGAGGACCTGGAGCCGCTCGGTTATCGCAGAGACGGCCTCGATGAGGGGGAACTGGCGGCTTGGCGCGAGGCCCGGGACCGCTATCTGGAAGCCGTCGATGCAGCACGTGACACCGATACCACCACCGAACAGACGGACGACCTTCTGGTCGGCCTGATCCGGGCCAAGATCGCCCTCGACCAGGCCGGCGTCGGGGGACGCGCGGTGACGGCGGTGATCGTCTGGCCGGCCGCGTCCTGCGGCATCGATCTGCGCTGCTATGCGCCGGAGGAACCGGAGCCGGCGATCGATCCAGACGTGGACGCCTTCAAGGGGGACGCGGTGACCCCCACGGTCCGATCGTCCCATTATGAGGCTCCGCGCGTCGAGGCTCCGGTGCCCGAGACCGACGGCGTCACCCACGCCCTGCATGCCGTCCGGACCGATGTCGCGACGCGCGGTCTGATCCGGGCCCTGGCAGACGATCCGGGGGCGGCGCTCGCCGTTCTGATCGCGCGGCTGTTTTCCGTGCTGGTGGCGGGGGTGAACGCCGCCCGATCCGACTCGATCTCGACGGTCACGGCCACGGCGTTCGGATCGCGGACCGACCCGGCGATCGAGACGCTCGACGGGGTCGTGCGCGAGCGGCTCGATGCGCGCCGGGCCGCCTGGCAGGCCTCCGGCCAGACCGTCCTCGCCTGGGTGGGCCTGTTGCCCCACGGGGAGAAGATGGCTTTCCTGGCCGAATTGACCGCCATCAGCCTGGATGGGCGGGAGGCGCGAACGGACCTGATCCGCAATCGGGCCAGGGCCGAGGCCGCGGAGGTCGCCGATCTGGTGGGGGCCGACATCGCCCACTACTGGACCCCCGACGTCCGTTTCCTGCGCCCCCATTCCAAGACTCTGCTCCTGGGCATGCTGGTCGAAATGCAGGTCGAGGACGTCCGGGCCGGGTCGCTGAAGAAGGACGAACTGGTCGATTGGGTCGCCGAACAGGCCGCCTCGCACGCCTGGGCGCCCTCCAACCTGTCGTGGTCGCTTGGAGCCGACGAGCCCGGTCTGGATCCGAGCGCTGAGGACGAGACCGTCGCGACCGGCAACGGCGGGTCTGACCTCCCGGTCGACGGTCCGGACGACGACCTGGGCGACGGATCCGGAGCCTTCGTCGTCACGCCTGCGGGCGAGGCGGTGTTGGAGACCGCCGCCGCCTGATCGATCTCCGATCGCGTTGCGTGTGAACGCCGCCTCGGCTGTCGCCGGGGCGGCTTTCTGTCGTGGCACGGCCGCGCCTGGGAGGCGGAGGAAGGGCGAACGAGGACGAGCCTGAAGGACCGTGAGGGAGGTGCCCTCCGCTGCAGGCGCCCGGAGCCCTCGCCATGTCCTCGATCCGCAGCCTGTCCCTGTTCGCCGAACCCGTCGCCTCGGACGCGCCCGCCAACCGCCTCGCGGCGGCCCGCGCCCTGGCGATCCCGCTGGCGCGCTCGCGACCGCTTGACCGTCGTCTCGTCGCGCAGGTGATGACCACCGCCTTCGGCGCGTCGGACGTCGACGGGGCCTGGTCGTGGCGCGACGCCTATGATGCCATCGAGGCGGCGACCGTGATGCAGATCCGTCGTCTGGCGGCGCAGGTCGGGCGGCTGGAGGACGCGCCGGCCGAGATCGCGGCGCTGCTGGCCGGGGTGTCCGCGCTCGGCCTGACGCACAGCCGGCGCAGCGAGGAACAGGTGGCGCTGGACCAGTTCTCGACACCCCCGGAACTGGCCGCGCTCGTGGTCCTCGCCGCGCAGGTGCGGCCCGGCGACATCGTGCTGGAGCCCTCGGCCGGGACCGGGCTGATGGCGGTGGTCGCCGAGGCGTGCGGGGCGGTCCTGACGCTGAACGAGATCGCGCCTGGCCGGGCGAGCCTGCTCGACGGCCTGTTCCCGGCCGCGACCCGGACGCGGCATGATGGGCGGCACCTCGCGGATGTTCTGGCCGAAGCGGGCCGGTTCGACGTCGTGGTCTGCAATCCCCCCTTTTCCGACCTGCAGAGCCATCTGATCGCCGGCCTGAAGGCGCTGGCCGACGGCGGCCGGATGGCGGCGGTGGTGCCCCTGACGGCGCTGATCGACACCGGGCTGAGAATTGCCCTCGAGGCGCAGGGCACCATCGTCGCCGCGATGGCCTTTCCGTCTCGGGCCTTCGCCCGGCACGGCACGTCGGTGGAGACCGGACTCCTGGTGGTGGACAGGGGACCGGCCAAGGACTGGGATGGAAGCGTCCATCAGCCGGAGGATCTGCCGGCGGCGGCCCTGATCCTTTCGGGAATCGCGCCGAGGCCGACGGCGCGACCGCGCGTTCGGCTGGCGCTGGAGGCCGGGGCCTGGCTCGCGCCGCGCGCGCGCAGTCTCGCCCTGCCGTCCGGCCGACTGGCCTTCCTCGCCGGGGCGACGGCGCTGAACTACCAGACCCGCGCCTGGACCGGAGAGGGGCGCGACGTGGGCCTTTATCAGGCCCACGCCCTGGCGCGGATCGTCCTGTCGGAGCCACGCCCTCACCCGTCGCCGCTGGTGGAGTCCGGCCCCATGGCGTCGGTCCCGCCGCCGGCGCCGACCTACCGTCCGTTCCTGCCCGCGCCCCTTCGCGATGAAGGACGGATTTCCGATGCCCAGACCGAGACGGTCATCTACGCCGGCGAAGCTCACGGCGGGCACCTGCCCGGAGCGTGGCTGCCGGATCAGGCCTCCCACCAGCTGGTACTTGTGCCGGACGATAGGGAGGGCGCGGTTCGACTGCGTCGTGGGTTCTTCCTCGGCGACGGAACGGGCTGCGGCAAGGGTCGCCAGATCGCAGCCGTCATCGCCGACAACATGGCCCAGGGTCGTGTGCGGGCCGTCTGGCTGTCCCGCAACGACGCCCTGCTCGAAGACGCGCGGCGCGACTGGGCGGCGATCGGCGGTGGCGCGCACGACCTCGTGCCGCTCGGCCGCTGGAAGCAGGCGGACGCCATCCGGCTCGACCGCGGCATCCTGTTCACGACCTACGCCACCCTGCGCCAGTCGGCGCGAGGCGGTCGGCCGTCCCGGCTCGACCAGATCGTCGCCTGGCTGGGGGCCGAATTCGACGGCGTGGTCGCCTTCGACGAGGCCCATGCGATGGCCAATGCGGCGGGCGGCGGCAAGGGCGCGCGGGGCGCGAAGAAGGCGTCGCTTCAAGGCATGGCGGGACTGGCGCTCCAGAACCGGCTGCCGGACGCGCGGGTGCTGTATGTCTCAGCGACCGGGGCGACGACGGCCGAGAACCTGGCCTATGCGTCGCGCCTCGGCCTGTGGGGCGGACCCGACGCGCCGTTCATGTCCCGCGCTGACTTCCTGGACGCCATGGACCGGGGCGGGGTGGCGGCGATGGAATTGGTCGCGCGCGAGCTCAAGGCGCTCGGTCTCTATGTGGCCCGCAGCCTGTCGTTCGAGGGCGTGGAGTACGAGCCTCTGATCCACCCACTCGCGGAAGACGACATCGGAATCTGGGACGCCTGGGCCGATGCGTTCCAGCTGATCCACGCCAATCTGGCCGAGGCGCTGAAGGCCGTCGGGATCAGCGATGACGAGGGCAAGCCGAGGAGCCCGCAGGCGGCGGGCGCGGTTCACTCCGCATTCGAGGGGGCCAAGTTGCGGTTCTTCGGTCATCTGCTGGCTGGCCTGAAGGCCCCCAGCCTGATCGCCGCGATCCGCTACGATCTCGCCCATGAGCGATCCTCGGTGGTCCAGATCGTCTCGACCAATGAGGCGGTGATGGAGCGCAGGCTGGCCTCGGTCCCGCCCGAGGAGTGGAACAACCTGTCGATCGACCTCACACCTCGCGAATACGTCCTCGACTATCTGCGCGAGGCCTTCCCCATCCAGCTGCTGGAGGCGATCGAGGGCGAGGACGGGGAGGTGACGATGGTTCCGGTCATGGACGATGGCCGGCCCGTGGTCAGCCAGGACGCCCTGGTCCGTCGCGAAGCCCTGATCGAGCGGATGGCCTGTCTTCCGGCCGTCCCGGGCGTGCTCGACGCCCTGCTGGACGCGTTCGGTACCGATGCCGTGGCCGAGATCACGGGCCGGGCCCGCCGGGTGGTCGCGCGGGACGGACGCCGCGTGGTCGAGCGGCGCGGCGCGTCCGCCGCCCGCGCCGAAACCGACGCCTTCATGGGCATGCGCAAGCGGGTGCTGATCTTCTCGGACGCGGGCGGGACAGGGCGGAGCTATCACGCCGACCTGGCGGCGGCGAATCGGCAACGACGCGTCCACTACCTGGTCGAGCCCGGCTGGCGGGCCGACGCGGCCATCCAGGGCCTGGGTCGCAGTCACCGGACCCATCAGGCCTCCGCGCCGCTCTTTCGGCCCGTCACGACCGACATCCAGGGCGAGAAACGGTTCACCTCGACCATCGCGCGGCGGCTGGACTCCCTCGGCGCGCTGACGCGCGGGGAGCGCCGGACGGCCGGTGCCGGGTTGTTCCGGGCTGAGGACAATCTGGAAAGCCCTTGGGCTCGCCGGGCCCTGCTGGTCTTTTACGGAGCGCTGATGTTCGGAGAACTGGCCTCAATGACCCTGGAGACCTTCATGGCCAAGACCGGCCTGAAACTGCTCGATGCCGAGGGCGGCATGAAACCGTCCGACGACCTGCCGCCGATCCACACCTTCCTGAACCGGCTGCTGGCGCTGCGGATCGCCGACCAGAACGCCCTGTTCGATGACTTCGACCGCATCCTGACCGGCATCCTCGAGCGTGCCGCCGCGTCCGGAGAGCTGGACCGAGGGCTGGAGGACATCGAGGCCGAGGAACTGGAGGTGCTGGATCAGGTGATCATCCGGACCGACGTCGCCACCGGAGCCGAGACCGCGCTGGTCACCTTCAGGCTGAAGGTCCGGCGAGAGATCCTGACGTCGGACGACGCCCTGGCCTGGACCGGGACGGTCGCCCATTCCCTGGTCGTCAACGAGAAGTCCGGTCGAGCCGCCATCGCCGAACTGGGCCTGACCACGGCGACCGACGAAGACCGACTGGTCGCGGCCATCCGGCTCGTCCGGCCCGACGCGCACCAGACGATGCCGGAGAAGGTCTTCGCGGAATCCGCCTGGAAACCGGTCGTGACCGTCGACTGGCGCGCGGTCTGGGATGCGGAGGTCGCCGCCACCGACCCGTGGCGCACGCGCGACCTGACGCTGGCGACGGGGCTGCTTCTCCCGATCTGGGGCAAGCTGCCCGCGCGCGGCTGTTCGGTTCGGCGCGTGCGCGCGCCGGACGGTCGGCGCTGGCTCGGGCGGGTGCTGGACGAAACCCAGGTCCGGACGCTGAAGACGGCCCTGGGTCTGACCGCGATCGGCGCGGGCTGGGCCGACGGGGCGAAGACAGCCTCGACGCTGCTGGACCGGAATGTCCAGCTCTCACTGGAGGGCGGCCTGTGGTTGAAGCGGGCGCGGGTGATGGACCGTTGGCGGATCGAGGTGGTCGGCGGCCGGACGGACCGCGACGCCCTGATCGCGCTCGGCTGCTTCGTCGAGATCATCGCCTGGGCGCCGCGGGTGTTCGTGCCGGTCGATCGCCCGGAGATCGTGGAGGCGGTGCTGCGTCGCCATCCCGTCCAGATGGTCCTCGAC
>Ga0075012_10003139_pt1 | contig 15951 bp, 15 predicted proteins | sample All_14_2_FD_71474 | JGI IMG/M metagenome (GOLD analysis project Ga0075012, IMG submission 71474) | Freshwater microbial communities in response to fracking from Pennsylvania, USA - Allegheny Zone_MetaG_DW_15 | ecosystem: Environmental > Aquatic > Deep subsurface > Groundwater > Drilled... | reverse complement strand
GGGTGATGGCACGTGGGCGTCGGTCGGCCTCTCACCCGCCAGCGGCAACCATTTGGCTAAAACCCGGCCCAGGTCATGCAAGCGCAGCGGCTTGCTCAGAAAGTCGTCCATACCGCTGGTCAGGCAGTGCTCTGCCTCGCCGCGCATGGCGTTGGCGGTCACGGCGATGATGGGGCAGTGCTGGCCCGTCGGCTCTTCGGCACGGATGGCGGCGGTCAGGGCAAACCCGTCCATGCCCGGCATGTGACAGTCGGCCAGCAGCAAGCCATAACGACCGGTGCGCCACTGCGACAGCGCCGCCACGCCGTCCACCGCCACCTCGGCGCAATAGCCCAGCAGGCGCAGTTGTTCGCGCATCACCTCCTGGTTGGTTTCGTTGTCTTCGGCCAGCAAAATCAGCTGCCCGCGGGCCTGGGCGTCAGCCGGGCTGGGCGCGGGCGGACGGGCATGCTGGCGGCGCTCCGGATGCTGCGTGTCCGGGGCCAGGCTCAAGCCCGGCACCGCCTGCAGCGGCAGCGCCACGGTGAACTCCGACCCCTCATCCAGCGCACTTTTCACCGTGATCTGGCCGTCCATCAGTGACACCAGGCGCTGGCTGATCGACAGGCCCAGGCCAGTGCCGCCAAACTGGCGTGCGGTGCTGGCATCCGCCTGGGTAAAGGGGGTAAACAACTTGGCCACCACCGCCTCGGTCATGCCGATACCGTTGTCGGCCACCGTCAGGATCAACGCAGGCTGGCCGTCGGGCAGCTCACCCGCGCTCAGGCGCAGCGCCACGCCGGGCACGCGCCCGCGTGCGGGCTGGGTGAACTTGATGGCATTGCCCACCAGGTTGAGCATCACCTGGCGCAGCCGCGTCGGGTCGGTGTAGATGGCTGCTGGCAACTCGGGCGCGATGACCAGCGACAGCGTGACACCCTGAGCGCTGGCGGTGCATTGCAGCAACTGCACCACACTCTCGCACACCGGCCGCAGCGGTGTGGCCAGGCGCTCCACCGCCAGCTGGCCGGCCTCGATCTTGGAGTAATCCAGGATGTCGTTGAGGATGTGCAGCAGCGTCTGGGAGGATTGCGCCACCGTCTCGAGCATGCTTTTTTGCGCAGGCAGCAAGGGCGTTTGCTGCAGCACGTCAAGCATGCCGATGACGCCGTTCATGGGCGTGCGGATCTCGTGGCTCATGTTGGCCAGAAACTCTGACTTGGCCCGGTTGGCCGCATTGGCAGCGCTCTCGGCGCGCTTGAATTCGGTGATGTCGGCAAACGACCAGACCCGACCCACCACCTCGTTACCCAGCATCTGCGGGTGCGAGATGCGCCTGAACACGCGGCCATCGGCCAAGTCGATGGTCTCGATGCTGGACGCATCAGGCGTGGTGTCCAGCGCCAGCACCTTGGCGGAAAACGCCTCGGGCTGCGCCAGCTTGTCCGCCAGGCAGGCCAACACCTCGTCGCTGACCTGGCTGTTCAACTGCTCTGGCGGCACGTCCCACAGCTCCACAAAACGCTGATTCCACAGCGTGACGTGGTGCGCACGGTCCATCACCAAAATACCGTCACCGGTGGACTCCAGGGTGGCGGTCAGCATGGACATGGCCAGCTGCTGGGCCTGCTCGGCGGCTTTGCGCCGGGTGATTTCGGTGCGCACCGAGATGTAACTCTCGGGCTGGCCGGCGGCATCGCGAAAGGCATAAAACGTGGTGTCGGTCCAGTACAGCTGCCCGTTTTTGGCACGGTTGCATTCCTCCACATGCCAGGGTTTGCCCTGGTTCACCGCCGCATACATGGCCTTGAAGAAGCCCGGCGGGTGCACCCCGGACTTGACCAGGCTGTGGTGGCGGCCCAGAAACTCCTTGGAGGTGTACCCACTGATGGCCGTGAACCGGGCGTTGCCGTAGGTGTAGCGACCATCCACATCGGTGATGGTGACGATGGCATGTTCGTCCAGGATGAATTTTTGCTGGCGCAACGCCAGCAGGGTCTGCTCCAGATGCCGTGTTTTCTGCTGCACCAGGTCTTCCAGATGGTCGCGGTAGTTTTGCAGCTCCAGCTCGATGACTTTGCGCTCGGTGATGTCCTGCAGCGTGCCGCGCAGCACCGGCTGGCCGACGTCATCCGCGGACAACTCGCCCAACGCCTTGACCCAGCGCATCTGGCCATCCACCGGGCGAATGATCTGGTATTCGCGGTCGAATCGGCCCTCCCCCTGCAACACGCGGTGGTAGGCGTCCAGCAGCGCCTGGCGGTTGTCGGGGGCCATCAGGTCGATCCAGCCCGCCAGCGAGCGGTCATACGCCGCGTCAATGCCAAAAATATCGTCCAGCACGGCAGAGCTCTGCCAACGTCCCGTCGCCACATCGGAGACGAAGGAGCCGACCCGCCCGATACGCTGGGCCTGCGTCATGGCCGACAGACTGGCCTGCAAGGCGCGTTCGTTGTCAGCCCGCAAAGCTTCGCGCGCCTGATGCTCCAGTGCAGCGGCCTCACGCAGCACCGCCAACTCGCGCCGCTGCAATGCGCGCAGCGACCAGGCCGTCAGCAGACTCAGCAGCAGGCTCAGCAGCGCGCCGGTGGTGGCCACCAGGCCAGGGCGTTGCCGGATGGCTGCCGCGCCAAACTCCGGCTTGGCCTGGAAGGCCAGCAACCATTGGCGCCCGCCAAACGCCAGCGGCTGCGTGAAGGACGTCCGGCCCACGTCAGCGTCGTCGCCAGCGTCCGCCCCGCTGTCATACATCAGGGTCGCGGCAGAACGTTCTTGGCCGTCGTAAATTTTCAGCGTCAGGTCCGGCAAACCCTGCGGCAGCATGGCCGCCATCAGCTCTGCCATGCGAAACGGCGCATCCACCCAGCCCACCACGTTGGCGCGCCGCTCAGCCAGCGTGGTGGTACTGGCATCGCGCTGGTAAACCGGGATGTACATGACAAAGCCGGACTGGCCGCTGCCCTCGTCCTGTTTGAGCGTGAGCTTGCCCGACATGACCAGCCGTCCGGTGTCACGCGCCAATTGGATGGCCGCCTGCGCCTGCGCGACCGTGCTGATGTCAAACCCCACGGCCCGGCGGTTACCGTCGTCCAGCGGTTCAATGTAAATGATCGGGGCATAACTCTCGCGCGCACCCTCCGGTTGGACCCGGTACTGCGGCAGGCCGTCGCGGCGTACCCGGCTCTGATGCTTCTGCAGGTCCGGGCCCTTGACCCATTCCACATAGGCCACACCGGCGAAACCCGGCATGCGGGCAGTGGAACTCAGCACCTGGTAGTAGCGATGAAAATCGCTGCGCGTCACATGGTCCGAGGCGCCAAACAAGCCTTCAAAACCCATCAGCATCAGCGCGTTGGCGTTCAGGTTGCGCTCGATGGTGCGGGTGATGTCATTGGCTTCGCGTTTCAAATCAGCCTGGATTTGCGCGGCCGCCGTGGTTCTGGCCCGCTGCCAGACCACGCCAGTCAGCATCAAGCCGAGCGCCAGCACGACGCTGGCCCACAGCAGGGTCGGGTTTTTGCGCGCAAAGGTCAAGGTCAGCCCCGTCAGAACCGGGCGAACGGCGTGCGATTATTTTTTGTCATCTTCTCTCCCTGGTGACGTCGATTGAAAGAGCGCTCTACCCTCGCCAACAAGACCTTGCGCCTGATTGTTTTGGTATTTTTAATGCAACGCGCCAGTCGCCCCGCTGGCAGGCGGCTGGTGGCGCAGCAGGTAGTCGGTGCAGGCCGCCAGCGGCATCGGTCGGGCAAAGTGGTACCCCTGCACCATGTGCCCGCCCCACAAGCGCACAAATTCCAGCTGCTCCTGCGTCTCCACGCCCTCCGCCACCACCTGCATGGCCAGGTTGTTGCCCAGCAGGATGGCCATGCGCAGCACCGACTGGGCCTTTTGCTCGGTACTGGCGCGCTGCACAAAACTGCCGTCGATCTTGAGCTCTTTGAACGGCAGGTCGATCAGCTGCACCAGGCTTGAATAGCCGGTACCAAAGTCGTCAATCGACAGTGTGAACCCCATCAAGGACAGGCGGGTCAGGCTTTCCATGATCAGCGCACGATCCACCATCAGCTGGCTCTCGGTGACTTCAATGATGAAGTCCGACGGCTGCAGACCCGCCGTGCGCACGATCTGCAGCAACTGCTCGGGCACCGCCAGGTTGAGTGCGGTCGTCATCGACAGGTTCAGCGCCACCTTGATGACCAGGTGTTGCCGCTGCCAGCCGGTCAGGTCGTGTGCCACCTGACGGGCCATGGTGAAAAACAGCTCGTCGGCCAGACCAGCGGCTTCCATGGCAGGCACAAACCGGCCCGGGCCAATCATGCCGCCCGACACCGCCGGCCAACGCGCCAGCGCCTCCACCCCGACCACGTGGCCGCTGCGGATGTCCACCTTGGGCTGGTACCAGGGCACAAACTCCCCCTGGGCCAGCGCCTGCGCCAGCCGCTGCGGTGTCAGCTCCGCGGCGTTGTCGGGCACGCTGGGGGCGCAGGGTGGCTGCAGGCGCGACAGCACCTGTTGCAGTTGGTCGCTGGAACAGGGCTTGGCCAGCACACCCAGCAGGTTCATCTGGTGGGCGCTCACCAGCCGGGCCGCACTCTGCAAAATTTCGCCCTGCGCACCCGACAGCAGGACAATGCCCGCCCCCAAGTGGCGCTGCGCCAGGTGTCTGATCAGCACCAGGCCATCCATGTCGGGCATCGACAGATCGCAGATGATGGCCACGATGGCCTGCCCCCAGGTTTCCAGTTCGGCCAGCGCCTGCGCACCGCTGGTGGCGCAAATCACGCGCCCGTAGCCGATGCCCTGCAATTGCGCATGGATCATGTCGAGGTGAAACTCGTCGTCATCGACAAGCAAAACGATCGGGGCGCCCGTTGTCATCGTCGTGAGGTCTCCCATAGTTGGTAGGGTTGGCGGGGTTGGCACGTTTTGCAAGGTGCAAGGGTAGCAGAGCGCAGCACGGTCACTCAAAAAAAATCGGCCACAACGTGCTGCAGACTGGTATTTACCCGGGCCGATGCGCCACTGACAGCAGCCCATAATCTGCCAGAACGTGCCGTCAACGACCCCAACAACACTTGATGAAGGAGGCCCCCATGCTTGAAAACGCTACCCACAAGCCGCTGCCCAAGACGACGATCTCCGCCGCCGGTTGCCACCTGCTGGAAGCCTTCAACCCGCCAGCGGTCACCATCGACTCACCCGCCATCCAGGTCATGACCGACCTGTCGCAGGTGCCGGTGGCCACCATCATCGCCACCGCCACGCTGGACGATGCCAACCGGTCGATGATTTCGCGCGGCGTGCGCCTGTTGCTGGTGGTGGATGACAGCCACCAGCGGGTGGCGGGCCTGCTGACGTCGGTGGACATTCTGGGTGAAAAGCCGGTGCTGGCAGCGCAGCGCCGTGAGGTCAAGCGCCAGGATCTGCGCGTGGCCGATGTGATGGTGCCAGTGGACAAGATGGACGCCATGGCCATTGAGGAGGTGAAAAAAGCGCGGGTGGGCCACATCGTGGCCTCGCTCAAGGCCGACGGCCGGGCCCACGCCATCGTGGTGGGTCAAGACGCGCAGGGCGGGCAGGCGCTGGTGGGTATCTTTTCGGTGTCACAGATTGCGCGGCAACTGGGGGTGCAGATCCATGCCCACGAAATGGCGCGTACCTTTGCCGAGATCGAGGCGGTGATTGCCGGGGTATGACTGCGTTGGCATGAAAGTGCGGGGGTTGAGGCAGCGCCCGCTCAAACGCGGTGCGGCGCCGTGCTGCCCTGGCGCAGCGGGGTCAGCAGTTCTGAGAGGCCGTTGTGGTCGATCTCGTGCATCAACGTCAGCAGGCGGCCAATCTCACCCTTGGGCACGCCCTCACGCACAAACCAGCGCAGGTAGTCGCCCGGCAGGTCGGCCATCAACCGACCCTTGTATTTGCCAAAGGGCATGGTGCGGGTCACCAGCAACTGGAGGTCTTCGGGGTTCATGGTCGGGCTGTGGTCGTCGTCAACCACCTGCGCGCTTGACCTTGTGGCCCTGCGCCTGCAGCAGCGCCATCACCCGCTCGCAGTGGTCACCCTGGACCTCGATCACGCCGTCTTTCACGGTGCCACCCGAGCCGCAGGCGGCCTTGAGTTGTTTGCCCAACGCGGCCAGCGCGACATCGTCCAGCGCCAGCCCCTTGACCAGCGTGACGCCTTTGCCGGCACGGCCTTTGGTCTCGCGGGACACGCGCACGATGCCGTCGGTGGGGGCTTTGGGTTTGAGCGCAGCACATTGGCAGGCCGCCACCGGCTGGCGGCAGACCGGACACATGCGGCCGCTGTCGGTGCTGTACACCAGGCCGCCGCTGGGGGATTTGGGTTTCATGGAAAGTTCAGTGAAAATGGGGTGGCTGATTGTCCGATACCGCTACCGGCCAACTTCACTCACTCTTCTTAAGTCACCAGGAAAACACTGCATGTCACGTCAAAGCGTTTGGGCACCGAAGGTTCTGGCTCTGATCAAGGGCGGCAACGCTGCGGCGGCCATCGCGCAGATCAAGGTCGCCCCCACGGTGAAAGACCTGCAGGACCTGCGCAAGCTGTTGACCAGTGCCCGGCTGATGCAGGCCCACCCGAATGTGGACGCCGCCACCAGCGACATGATTGCCGCGCTGTCGGCGCCACGGCTGCACCGCTCGCCCTGAAGCCGGTCAAGGCGATCAGGGCAAAAGATCCAGCGCCTGCCTGTAGGCGGGCTGCACAATCAGCGCGTCCCAGGATGTGGCGCGCTTGGTGGGGAACAAGGCCAGGCGGCGCGCCTGGCTGGCCTCCAGCGGCTCCCATTGGCCGCGGTATTGGGCCTTGGTGAGGCCTTCAATCAACGCGTCGATCTCGGCCCCGTCACCCAACGACTGGTTGCAGAGCAGCACCAGGTCACAGCCCGCATTGAGCGCCGCCAGCGCGGCCTGCGTGGTGCTGACCGGCTGACCGTGGATGACACGGGCACCGGCCATGGACAAATCGTCGCTGAAGATGGCGCCGGTAAACCCCAGCTGGCCCCGCAGGATGCCGTTGAGCCACTTGCTGGAGAACCCGGCCGGGCGGTCGTCCACCGCCGGGTACACCACATGCGCCGGCATCACGCTGGCCAGGCTGTTGGCCAGCCAGCGGTAGGGTGCGGCGTCGTCTTGGAGGATGGCGGCCAGGCTGCGGGTGTCCACCGGCATGTCGGTGTGCGAATCGGCGGTAACGTGCCCGTGGCCGGGAAAGTGTTTGCCGCAATTGGCCATGCCGCTGTGCAGCAGGCCGTGCATCAGGCTTTTGGCCAGCAGGCTGACCACGCGCGCATCGGCGTCAAAGGCACGGTCGCCAATGACGCTGCTGGCGCCGTAGTCCAGATCGAGCACCGGGGTAAAACTCAGGTCAACGCCGCAGGCCCGCAGCTCGGCGCCCAGCACGTAACCGCAGGCCGTGGCAGCGGCCGTGGCGCGCATGGCGCCCTCGCCCTCGTTGCCCTGGCCATCCTGGCGCCACAGCGCACCCAAGGCACGCATAGGCGGCAGGTGGGTGAAGCCATCCGTCTTGAAGCGCTGCACGCGGCCCCCTTCATGGTCCACGCAAATCAGCAGATCTTTGCGGATTTTTTTGATGCTGGCGCACAGTTCGGTGAGTTGCTCACGGCTCTCCCAGTTGCGGGCAAACAGGATCAGACCGCCCACCAACGGGTGTTTCAGGCGTTTTTTATCGGCCTTGTTGAGTTGACATCCGGCAATGTCGATGATCAGGGGGGCGTGATAACTCATGTTGTTCTCCTTGTTATAAATGGCTATCAGCCCCTGCCCTGTAACGACCGGGGCCACGCTTACCGATTCACTTCCACCACGCAGAAGCTGGCGGCGTAATCGGTTTCGTCAGTGACGGTGATGTGGGCACTCAAATTTCGGGCCTCAAACCAGTCACGCAAAGCACCGTGTAGCAGTATCACCGGCTGACCGCTGGGCAGGTTACCGATCTCACAGCGTCGCCATGTCATCGGCATGGTCATGCCCAAGCCGATGGCTTTGGAAAACGCCTCCTTGGCGCTGAACCGGGTGGCTAGGTAACGCACACCCCGCTCGGGCCAGCGCAGGCTGCGTGCTTGCCAGATGGCAAATTCAGCGTCACTTAGGACTTTTTGGGGGAACCGTTCGCCGTGGCGCGTCAGGCTGGCCTGGATGCGCCGCACGTCGCAAATGTCGGTGCCAATGCCGTAGATCATGGGGCGCCTGCGGTCAAACGGGCAACGGGCTCAGCCCACCATCTCCAGCCGTTCGGCCTGGTGGATGCAGCGCAGATAGTCCCGGATGGTGGCGTCATAGCCCAGCTCCAGCGCGTCGGCAATCAGCGCGTGGCCAATCGACACCTCACGCACGCCCGGCACCTGGTTCAGGAAGGCGGTGAGGTTGTCGCGGTTCAGGTCATGGCCAGCGTTGACGTCCAGGCCCACATCCAGCGCAGCTTGGGCAGCGTGGGCAAATCGCGCCAGCTGCGCCGCCAGGCCCGGCGTGCCCCAGGCGGCGGCGTAGGGCTCGGTGTAGAGCTCGATGCGGTCGGCCCCCACGGCTTTGGCGGCGGCCATGGCCGCTGGTTCGGCATCCATGAACAGACTCACGCGCAGGCCCCACGCGTGGGCCTGGTCGATCAGCGGCTTCAAGCGCGCGGCATCGTCAGGAAAGCTCCAGCCGTGGTCGCTGGTGAACTGGCCCTCGCCGTCCGGCACAAACGTGACCTGGTGCACCGGCAGCTTCTGCGCCACCAGCTTGCCCACCACATCCATCAGGTTGTGCAGGGGGTTGCCTTCGATGTTGTACTCACGGTCGGGCCAGGCTTGCAGCAGGTGCGCCAGCTCGGTCACGTCACTGCCGCGGATGTGACGCTCGTCGGGGCGCGGGTGCACGGTGATGCCGTGGGCACCGGCCTGCAGGCACAAGGTGGCGGCACGGGTCAGACTGGGGATGCCCAGGTGACGCGTGTTGCGCACGGTGGCGACTTTGTTGAGGTTGACGGAGAGTGCGGTCGATTTCATAAGTTTTGCAGGTCGATCATGACTTGCCGGGTGCGCAGCGCGCTGACCCCGCAATGGTAATTGAGCAAGGTGCGCAGTTGGGGCTTGAGTTCGCCCGCCACGTCGGCACAGGCGCGCATCAACGTGGTGATGGGCACGCGCTCACCCAGCACCTGCTGCAGCGCCGTCCATTGCGCGCCGCTCAAGCTGGCACGGTCCATCTCACCGGCCTGGCGCAAACCGCCTTCGGGCACCAGGCTGTAACGCTGCAGCGGCTGCAGCGCCAGCAGCGTCATGGTTTGGGCATCCAGCGTCGGCAGCAGGCCGATTTCGCGCAGCAACAGCAGCTCAAAGGCACGCAAGGCCGCCTCCAGCACCTCGCCGTGTTCGCTGGCAATCACCGCCACCACGCTGGCGTACAGGTCAAACAGCGCCGGGTGCGGGTCTTCACGCGCCAGCAGGTTCAGCAGCAACTCGTTGAGGTAATAACCCGACATCAACGCATCCCCGGTGGGCATGACGTGGCCGCCCTGCCACTCGGCGGCTTTGAGGGTTTTGATCTCGGCATCGCCGCCAAAAGCCAGGTGCAGCGGTTGCAGCGGCAGCAGGATGGGCCGGAAGCTGGAGCTGGGCCGTTTCACCCCTTTGGCCACCAGCGCCATGCGCCCGTGGTGGCGTGTGAAAACCTCCAGGATCAGGCTGGTTTCGCTCCAGTCATACCGGTGCAGCACAAAGGCGGGTTCGTCAGAAATGCGTCGGGTGGCCACAGGAAGATAACCCTACGAATGCCATGGACAAAACACAGTCTTCTGATTCTCAGAAAGAACACCAGGCAAATTCATGACCGCGTAGTTCAATTTTTAACCAGGAGAGTACATCATGAATGAAGCCAAGCTGCGGAATCTGGATCGTGCTGTTTTGTGGGCCGTTGCGGCCATCAGCCTGGTCCCCCTGATGCCTTACGCCATCAACGGGCTGATCGGATGACCCGACCCATGGCGAACAAGGAAACAAGGCGGCGCAAGCCGCCTTGTTGCTTTGGGCACCCATCCACAACGCGGCCCCAGGCCTATTCGTAACCAAACGAGCGCACGCGCGCTTCGTCATCGGCCCAGCCCGAGCGCACCTTGACCCACATCTCGATGAACACCTTGCAGTCCAGCAGTTTCTCGAGTTCCACCCGGGTTTCCATGCCGATGCGTTTGATGCGTTCTCCCTTGTCACCAATCACCATGGCCTTGTGGCCATCACGCTCCACCACGATGGTGGCGGCGATCCGCAACAGGCGTTTCTGGCCTTTCTTGGCCGGCGGTTCCTCGTCAAACTTGTCGATGATCACAGTCGAGGTGTAGGGCAACTCGTCGCCCGTCAGGCGGAATAACTTTTCGCGCACCATCTCGCTGGCCATGAAACGCTCGCTGCGGTCGGTCAGCTCATCCGCGGCGTACCACCAGGCTTGTTCGGGCAGGTATTTGGCGCAGATGTCGAGCAAGCGCTCAATGTCTTTGGCGTTTTTGGCCGACATCGGCACAAACTCGGTGAAGGCGTGTTTGGCCTGCATGTCTTGCAGCCAGGGCGCGATATCACCACGGCGGTGCACGTTGTCGAGTTTGTTGGCGATCAAGAGTGTGGGAATGTTCTTGCCCAGCAGCGCCAGCACCCGCGCATCCGCCGGGGTGAAGCTGCCTGCCTCGACCACAAACAGGATCAGGTCCACATCGGCCACCGCACCCACCACCGTCTTGTTGAGCGATTTGTTCAACGCGTTGCCGTGGATGGTCTGAAAGCCAGGAGTGTCGACAAACACAAACTGCGTGGGCCCCACGGTGTGCATGCCGGTGATACGGTGGCGCGTGGTTTGCGCCTTGCGCGAGGTGATGCTGATCTTTTGCCCGACCAGCGCATTGAGCAGGGTCGACTTACCCACATTGGGTTTGCCCACGATGGCGATCAGGCCGCAGCGCTGACCCGCCACCGGCGTCTCCACCGGCCCGGCCGGGCGCATGTTGCGGTGCAGACCCGCCAGCATGGCCTCGACGTCCGTTGGGCCTGTCGCCTCCGTGTTGTCGGCGTCCTTAGCGATTTTTTGGGTTGTGGTCATGGTAGCCCTTTAACTTTCAGTGTTTGCAACATGGCGGTGGCGGCGGCTTGTTCGGCGGCCCGGCGCGAGCCGCCCTGGCCGCGCGCGATGAGCTTCAGATCAGGGATCTCGCAATCCACTTCAAATGTCTGCTTGTGAGCGGCGCCCAGCGTGGCGACCACCTTGTAACCGGGCACTTTCATGCGCCGGGCCTGCAGCCATTCCTGCAACTCGGTCTTGGGGTCTTTGCCCATGGCGGCCATGGCCGGGTTGATGTCCAGCGTGGCGTACAGCCGGTTCACCAGCGCCTGCGCCGCACCAAAACCGCCGTCGAGGTAGACCGCACCAATCACCGCCTCCAGCGCGTCGGCCAGGATGGACGGTCGCTTTTGGCCGCCAGAGCGCAACTCGCCCTCGCCCAGCCGGATCACATCAGGCAGGCCCAGCTTCACCGCCAGCGGATGCAAGGCTTCCTGGCGGACCAGCCCGGCACGCACCCGTGACAAATCGCCCTCAGGCAACGCACTCAAGCGTTTGTAGAGCAGGTCGGCCACACACAGACCCAGCACCGAGTCGCCCAGAAACTCCAGGCGTTCGTTGTGGTCGGCCGAAAAGCTGCGGTGGGTGATGGCCTGCGTCAGCAAGCTGAGGTCGGCAAAGGTGTACTGCAGCCGCTGTTGCAGCGCGGCCAGGCCCGCGCTCAAGGCGTCACCTGCGGCATCAGGTTATTTGGAACGACCGGCATATTTCATCGTCAGGTAGGCCGGGCCGGCCAGGTGGATCTCGCGCTGATAAGCGAAGCTGACCACCACCTTCTCGTTCTCTTTCGTGACCTCGATGTCTCTGGCGGTGATGGAGCTGATGTTGTCAATGGCTGCGGCGCGGTCAAAAATGCTACGCACTTCCACCACGGTGCTGCCATCCGAGGCCTTTTGGGCGGCTTTGAGCACGGCCTGGTACTCAATGACCGTCGGGATGACCTGCGCCACGACCACGCCCGTCACCGCCAGCACGCCACCCACAAACAGAAAGCCAAGCAAAGAAAACCCATGTTGACCCGATTTGCCCGCGCGCACAATGGAAGCCATAAAAGTCTCCTGATCAGTTGAAAGAGCCGATGCGCTTGAGGTTACCAAAGTTCATCCAGACAAAAAATGCCTTGCCAACGATGTTTTTCTCCGGCACAAACCCCCAATAACGCGAATCGAGCGAATTGTCGCGGTTGTCGCCCATCATGAAATAGTGGCCCGCAGGCACCTTGCACACCACCCCTTCCACGCTGTACTGGCAATTGGCCTTGAACTGGAACTCGTCGGCACCCGGGACAAACGCCGGTCGGCTGTCGTCGTTGAGCACCCGGTGCTTGGCGATGCCCAGCGTTTCTTCAAACTGCTTGAAGTAGCGCATGCTGTCTTCGTCAAAAAACTCGGGCAGCGCGTCGGTAGGCAGCGGCTTGCCATTGACGGTGAGGCGCTTGTTCAGGTAAGCCACCTCGTCGCCGGGCACGCCGATCACGCGTTTGATGTAGTCCAGGCTGGGTTTGGGCGGGTAACGAAACACCATCACGTCGCCACGCTGGGGGGCGTTGCCTTCGGTGATCTTGGTGTTGAGCACCGGCAGGCGCAAACCGTATTCAAATTTGTTGACCAGAATCAGGTCCCCCACCAGCAGGGTCGGGATCATGGAGCCCGAAGGAATCTTGAACGGCTCAAACAAAAACGAGCGCAGGATAAACACACCAATGATCACCGGGAACAGCCCGGCCGTCCAATCCAGCCACCAGGGCTGTGCCAGCAGGCGGTGCTTGGACTCGGCCAGGTTGTCATCCACCTGGCTGATGCCGAGTTTGCCCAGCTCGGCGTTACGCTGTAGCGTTTGTGCTTCCAACTCGGCGGCGGCTTTTTGGCGCTGCGGCAGAAAGTAAAACCGCTCGGCCAGCCAATAAGCGCCGGTGATCACCGAGGCCAGAAACAGCAGCAAGGCAAAGTTGCCTTCCACCAGCCCCACGTACCAGGCGCCGATATAGGCCACAAACGCGGCCAGCACCACCGAGGTGAGGGCCTGCATCACGCGTCCACCTTCAAAATGGCCAGGAAAGCCTCTTGCGGCACCTCGACCGAGCCAATCTGTTTCATGCGTTTTTTGCCTTCTTTTTGTTTTTCCAGCAGCTTGCGTTTGCGGGAAATGTCGCCGCCATAACATTTGGCGATCACGTTTTTGCGCAGCGCCTTGATGGTTTCGCGGGCGATCACATTGGCGCCGATGGCGGCCTGGATCGCCACGTCGTACATCTGGCGCGAGATCACCTCGCGCATCTTGCCCACCACGGCACGGCCACGATACTGCGACTGGCTGCGGTGCACGATGATGGACAACGCATCCACTTTTTCACCGTTGAGCAGGATGTCGACCTTGACCACATCGGCGGTGCGGTACTCCTTGAACTCGTAGTCCATCGACGCGTAACCGCGCGAGACACTCTTGAGCTTGTCAAAGAAGTCCATCACGATCTCACCGAGCGGCATGTCGTAAGTCAACACCACCTGGCGGCCTTTGTAGGCCATGTTCATCTGAACACCACGCTTCTGGTTGGCCAGGGTCATCACCGGGCCCACATACTCCTGCGGCATGTAGAGGTGCACGGTGACGATGGGTTCGCGGATTTCCTCCAGGCGGCCCTGATCGGGCATCTTGGACGGGTTTTCCACCATCTTGACCGTGCCATCGGCCTGCACCACCTGGTAGACCACGCTGGGCGCGGTGGTGATCAGGTCCTGGTCAAACTCGCGCTCCAGGCGCTCTTGCACGATTTCCATGTGCAACAGACCCAAAAAGCCGCATCTGAAACCAAAACCGAGTGCTTGCGACACCTCGGGTTCGTAATGCAGCGAGGCATCGTTGAGCTTGAGCTTCTCCAGGCTGTCGCGCAGGCCTTCGTACTGGTTCGCTTCGGTCGGGTACAGACCGGCAAACACCTGCGGCTGGATTTCCTTGAAACCGGGCAACGGCTCGGTGGCGGTCGCTGCGGCGCCACCGGTGCCGGGGCGAATCAGGGTGATGGTGTCACCGACCTTGGCGGCTTGCAACTCGCGAATGCCGGCAATGATGTAACCCACCTCACCGGCTTCCAACGCCTCGCGCGGCTGGTTGGCTGGGGTGAACACACCCAGGCTGTCGGCGTTGTAGGTGGTGCCGGTGGCCATCATCTTGATTTTTTCGCCTTTGGCCAGGCGGCCATCCACCACCCGCACCAGCATCACCACACCCACATAACTGTCAAACCAGCTGTCGATGATCATCGCGCGCAAAGCGGCATCGGGATTGCCCTTGGGCGCGGGCACACGCGCCACCACCGCCTCCAGGATGTCGTCGATGCCCAGGCCGGTTTTGGCCGAGCAGATGATGGCATCTGCAGCGTCAATGCCAATCACATCTTCAATTTCCGAGCGGGCGTTGTCCGGATCGGCATTGGGTAAGTCGATCTTGTTGAGCACCGGCACCACCTCCACACCGAGGTCGAGCGCGGTGTAGCAGTTGGCCACGGTTTGGGCTTCCACGCCTTGACTGGCGTCGACCACCAGCAGCGCGCCTTCACAAGCCGACAGGGAGCGGCTCACCTCGTAGGAAAAGTCCACGTGGCCGGGGGTGTCGATCAGGTTCAGGTTGTAGGTCTTGCCGTCCTTGGCCTTGTACTGCAGCGCGGCAGTCTGGGCCTTGATGGTGATGCCGCGCTCTTTCTCGATGTCCATCGAGTCCAGCACCTGGGCTTCCATCTCGCGCTCCTGCAGACCGCCGCAGCGCTGGATCAAGCGATCAGCCAGCGTGGACTTGCCATGGTCAATATGGGCAATGATCGAAAAGTTTCGGATGTGATTCATTCGGAGAAACCGACAAGGTGAGTGATGGGCGCGTGAACAGAAAAAAGGGCGCGGTCATGTGCGACGCGCCCTGGTCCAACCCTTAAATGGCCACGGATAAAGCTGGAGCCGTATTGTAAGTAAAAAGACAAGCGCCCTGCCAAGGCACGGCCGCTGCTAAGTGGCACACCTTGCGGGCGGTCTTTTCACAGCTTGTCCACAAGGTGTGCATCGGATATCCACATCATTTCATAGGGCGGATCACGGTGTATTGCGACCATTCACCACGGCGGAACAACACATTGAGCGGCTTGCTCTTGTCCAGCTTGGTCAGCACAGCCTCCAATTCCTGCACATTGGCCACCGCGACATTGGCCACGGCCACAATGACGTCACCTTCGCGCAAACCGGCCCGCGCAGCGGCATCCGCAGCGTTTTCAACCCGCACACCGCCTTTGACCCCCATCTCCTTGCGGGCGGCGTCGGTCAGGTCAGCCACCACCAGGCCAATGCTCTGGGCAGCCGTGGTCTTTTGCGGCTTGGCGGGTTTGGCCGTGGGTTTGGCCACAGGTTTGTCGGGCTCGATCTCGGCAATCACCACGCTGATGTCTTTGGTGGCGCCGCGGCGAAACACGGTGAGTGTGCTCTTGGTGCCAGGTTTGGTGTTGCCCACCATGCGCGGCAGGTCAGACGATTTGTCCACCGGTTTGCCATCAAACTTGATGATGATGTCACCCGCTTCCACGCCTGCCTTGTCGGCCGGGGCACCGGCCTCCACCGCACGCACAAACGCGCCCTGCGGCTTGCCCAGGCCGATGGATTCGGCCACTTCCTTGGACACCTGGTCAATCTGCACACCAATGCGGCCGCGCGTGACCTTGCCGGTGGCGCGCAATTGTTCACTGACGCGCACCGCCTCGTCCATCGGGATCGAGAACGAAATGCCCATGGAGCCGCCCGAGCGCGAGTAAATCTGGCTGTTGATGCCCACCACCTCGCCGCGCATGTTGATCAGCGGGCC
>Ga0075012_10003137_pt1 | contig 15957 bp, 16 predicted proteins | sample All_14_2_FD_71474 | JGI IMG/M metagenome (GOLD analysis project Ga0075012, IMG submission 71474) | Freshwater microbial communities in response to fracking from Pennsylvania, USA - Allegheny Zone_MetaG_DW_15 | ecosystem: Environmental > Aquatic > Deep subsurface > Groundwater > Drilled... | reverse complement strand
GCCATGAAGGACGCGCCGCCCAGCAGCAGGCAGGCCTTGATGATCTGCACCCAGGTGGTGGCCGTCATGCCGCCGAACAGCACGTAGACCATCATCAGCGCGCCGACGATGACCACGGCGATGTAGTACTCCAGGCCGAACAGCAGCTTGATGAGCTGGCCGGCACCGACCATCTGCGCGATCAGGTAGAAGGCCACCACGACCAGCGTGCCCGAGGCCGCGAAGACGCGGATGGGCGTCTGCGCGAAGCGGAAGGCGGCCACGTCGGCGAAGGTGAACTTGCCCAGGTTGCGCAGGCGCTCGGCCATCAGGAAGGTGACCACGGGCCAGCCGACCAGGAAGCCGATGGAGTAGATCAGGCCGTCGAAGCCGTTGGCCATCACGGCCGCGGAAATGCCCAGGAACGACGCGGCCGACATGTAGTCACCCGCAATCGCCAGACCGTTCTGGAAACCGGTGATGCCGCCACCGCCGGTGTAGAAGTCGGCGGCCGACTTGGTCTTGGCCGCGGCCCACTTGGTGATGAACATCGTGCCGGCGACGAAGGCGCCGAACATGATGATGGCGGTCCAGTTGGTGGCCTGCTTTTCGGCCTGGCCGAGATCGGCGCCGGCGGCGATGGCGCCGGTGCAGGTCAGCAGCAGTGCCCAGAGCAGGGCCTGGATGTGGAACTTGGCTTTCATTTGCTCACCGCCTTCTTGATTTCTTCGGTCAGATCGTCGAATTCGCTGTTGGCGCGGCGCACGTAGATGCCGGTGATGACGATGGTGAACAGGATCACGCCCAGACCGATCGGCATGCCGATGGTCATGACGCCGTCGCCCAGGCGCTGGGAGAGGAATTCCTTGTTGAAGGCCACGAGCAGGATGAAGCCGTAGTAGACGATCATCATCAGTCCCGTGAGCCACCAGCCGAAGCTGGAGCGCTTGGCCTTGAGTTCCTGGTACTTGGGATGGCTCGCGATGCGATGTGCCAGGTCCATTTCCATGGTGTCCCCTTTGTCATGCCGCTCCCGTTCGGGTTGGCCTGCGATTGGCTATGTCAGGCCGCTGTAAGCCCCGAAGAAGCTTGCATTGATGCTATGGGAATTGAATGACGCTGGTCTTACTGCGGCGCAGCAAACACTGTCGCCGTGGCGCGCTTTTGTCTGACGCGGGACTGACGCAGAGGGGCGTCAGACGGTGCCGTGCAGGTCGTCGATCTCGGCCTGGCTGAAGCCGGCGGCGCGGCGCGCGCCTTCGTTGAACGGCGGTTTCAGGCGTGGCGCGGCGTGGGTGAGGGCCAGCACGCGGTAGTGCGCGATCGGGTCCAGTCCCTGGCGCTCGCAGAGCCAGCCGTACCAGCGGTTGCCAACGGCCACATGCCCGATCTCGTCGCGCAGGATGGTGTCCAGGATCTCGACCGCACGCTGTGCGGCGGGCGTGCCCACCTTGCGCAGCCGGGCCTGGATCAGCGGCGTGGCGTCCAGCCCGCGCGCTTCCAGCGTGCGCGGCACCAGCGCCATGCGCGCGGTGATGTCGTGCTGGGTCTTCACGCACATTTCCCACAGACCGTTGTGGGCCGGGAAGTCGCCATAGTCGAAACCCAGGCTTTGCAGGTGCTTGCGCAGCAGGCCAAAGTGCGTGGCCTCTTCATCGGCCACACGCAGCCAGTCGCGGTAGAAGTCCAGCGGCATGTCCGGGAAGCGCCAGACCGCATCCAGGGCCAGATCGATGGCATTGAGTTCGATGTGGCAGACCGCGTGCAGCAGAGCGGCCAGTCCTTCGGGCGTGAAGGGCGAGCGGTGCGGCACGTCCATGGGGGGCACCAGCACGGGCTGGGCTGGCCGGCCGGGCAGGGGGGCGTCTTCAGGCGGCGCCAGTGCCGCCGTGGGGTCCAGTGCCTGCGCTGGGCCTGATGCTCCGGGCAGCGCGACCAGCGCCTGCCACAGCGCATGGGCCGCCTGGGCCTTGGCGCTAGGGTCGCTCAGGCACAGGGCGGCCAGTGCGCGGGCGCGCAGGCTTGGTTCGGGGCGTTCGGCAGAGGGCATCCCTACAATTCTAGGTTTGCACTTTCCCGCACTGGAGACAGACCGATGGCGATTTACGAACTCGATGGCGTGGCCCCGCGCGTGGCCGCATCGGCCTGGGTGGCCGACAACGCGCAGGTGCTGGGCGACGTGATCATTGGCGAAGGCGCCAGCGTCTGGTTCGGGGTGACGGTGCGCGGCGACACCGACACCATCACCATCGGGGCGGGCAGCAATGTCCAGGACGGATCGGTGCTGCACGCCGACGAAGGCGTGCCGCTGACCATCGGCTCGAACGTCACGGTGGGTCACCAGGTCATGCTGCACGGCTGCACCATCGGGGACGAGTCGCTCATCGGCATCGGCGCCATCGTGCTCAACGGGGCGAAGATCGGCAGGAACTGCCTGGTGGGGGCGGGCTCGCTGGTCACCGAGGGCAAGGAGTTCCCCGATGGCTCCATGATCCTGGGTACGCCGGCCCGCGTGGTCAAAAGCCTGAGCCCGGAGCAGATCGAAGGCCTGCGCCGCAGCGCCCTGCACTACACACAGAACGCCGAGCGTTACCGCCAGGGCTTGAAAAAGATCGGCTGATCCCGATCTGCGAGCGTTGATTTTTCTGAAAGCACAGAGTGTCCGAACTCCACAAATTCCTGTTTGAAGGCCTGCCGGTGCGCGGCATGCTGGTGCGCCTGACCGACAGCTGGCAGGAAATCCTGCGCCGCCGCCAGCAGGCCGGCGGCTACCCGGCGGCCGTGACCGAGCTGCTGGGCGAGATGACCGCCGCGGCCACGCTGATGCAGGCCAACATCAAGTTCAACGGCGCGCTGATCCTGCAGGTGCAGGGCGACGGCCCGGTCAAGCTGGCCGTGGCCGAGGTGCAGCCCGACCTGACGCTGCGCGCCACCGCCACCGTGACGGGCGAGGTGGCCGCGGACGCACCGCTGTCGCACATGGTCAACGTGAACAACCAGGGCCGCTGCGCCATCACGCTGGACCCCAAGGACCGCAAGCCCGGCCAACAGCCCTACCAGGGCGTGGTGCCGCTGTTCGGTGACCGCCACGAAAAGCTGGAAAAGCTCAGCGAGGTGATCGAGCACTACATGCTGCAGAGCGAGCAGCTGGACACGCGCCTGGTGCTGGCCGCCAACGACCAGGTGGCCGCGGGCCTGCTGATCCAGCGCCTGCCGCTGCAGGGAGAGGCCAACCTGGCCGGGGCCGGCGCGGTGGCCAAGGACGAGGACCAGATCGGTCTGAACGAGGACTACAACCGGATCGCCATCCTGGCGGCCAGCCTCAAGCGCGAGGAGCTGCTGACGCTGGACGCCGAAACCATCCTGCGGCGCCTGTTCTGGGAAGAGGATGTGCGCCGCTTCGAGCCGCAGACGGGCGCCGACGGACCGCGTTTTGCCTGCACCTGCTCACGCGAGCGCGTGAGCAACATGCTGCGCAGCCTGGGCCGCGACGAGATCGAATCCATCATCGCCGAGCAGGGCCAGGTGGAGGTCGGCTGCGACTTCTGCGGCGCCCAGTACCGCTTTGATCCGGTGGATGCTGCCCAAGTGTTTCTGCAAGCGGCAAGCCAGCCCCCCGGCTCTCCCGGCGTTCACTGACAGCCGCCGGCGCGCGTGCCCGTATCCAGTGACGCCGTGGAACCGGCTTTGCCGGGCCACAGGCGCCGTCCCCCCGCCGGGGGGAAGCGGCGTCAGCCGCGCAGGGGGAAATCCAAAATGTCGTGGCAGGCGCCCATGGTGTGGTAGTCCACCTTGCCGGCCGGGCTCTTCTCGTCCGAGTATTTGCGGTTGTCGGCCGTGAGGATGCGCCACCAGGCGCCGTGCTCGTGGTCCACGAAATGGCGCCATGCATAGGCCCAGAGGTGGTCGTACGCGGCCCAGTAGCGCTGTTCGCCCGTGACCACCGCCAGCCGCGCCGCGGCGGCCAGCGATTCGGCCTGGACCCAGAAGTACTTGTCGCTGTCGCAGATGCTGCCGTCGGGCGCGAAGCCGTAGTACAGGCCGCCGTGTTCGCCGTCCCAGGCCTTGTGCAGTGCGGTGTCGAAGAAGTGGCGCGCGCGTTCGACCAGGCCCGGCGCCGGCCTTCTTTCGTGCAGTTGCAGCAGCAGCTTGGTCCACTCGGTCAGGTGGCCGGGCTGGAACCCCCAGGGCCGGAAGATGTTGGTCTTGTCGTCCTTGTTGTAGTCCCAGTCCACCGACCAGTCGGCCTTGTAGTGCTCCCAGACCAGCCCGTCGGCCAGCGCGGCCTGGTGCACGGTGATGTGTTCGGCCAGCAGGGCGGCACGGTCCAGGTAGCGCGCTTCACCGGTGGCGTCGTAGGCGGCCAGCAAGGCTTCGCACAGGTGCATGTTGGCGTTCTGGCCACGGTAGGGCAGCAGCTGCCAGTCGGCCGTGGCCTCGTCGGCGTACAGGCCGTGCGCCGGTTCCCAGAAGCGCTGCTCCAGCAGATCAAAGGTCTGCGCGATGCCGGCGTGTGCCCCGGCCACGCCGGCCATGTGCGCATGGGCGTGGGCCAGCAGCACGAAGGCCAGTCCGTAGGCGTGGTTGGTGCCGTCCAGCACGCGGGCCTTGCCGTCCCGCCAGTCGAGCAGCCAGGCGTAACCACCCGTGTCGGGGTTGCGGTGCACCGGCAGGAAGTCGAAGGCCTGCTGCAGCGCCTGGCGTGCCGCATCACCCCCCAGGCCACGCCGCACCGCCATGCCCAGCGTGACCACGTAGCGCGTGCTGCTGACCAGGTGGCGCGTGTGGGCGTCGTAGACGCTGCCGTCGTCGCGCAGGAAGTGGAACAGGCCGCCGCTGGCGTCGAGGGCGCGCGGCAGGTAGAAGCCCAGCGTGTCTTCGATGTGGGCGCGCAGGAAGGCGGGGCTGCGGAAGTCGGGCAATGGGTTGGCCGGGATCATGTTCAGTCCTTGGTGGATCGTTGTTGCAGCAGCTGGGTGAAGAGTTTGTGTTCACAGTCCGGGTCGCTGCACTTCTCGCAGCTCCAGGGGCGGCGCCCTTGTTCCCAGCTGGCGTCTCGCGGCGTCAGGGGTCGTTGCAGCGCGGTGCCGATGGCCCGCAGGGCTTGCTGCGCGCGCAGTGCCAGCGGACCGTACAGGGTCTGGAACGGAATACCCGCGGCCTGCAATTCGCGGCGCAGCACGGTGTCGGTGGCCGCGCGCACCGCCGGGCCATCGCGGAACAGTCCGTCGGGAACCCAGGGCAGGTCCAGCCCCATCAGCAGGGTCAGGCTGTAGCGGCGCTGCTGTTCGATGGCCGCGGGCCAGAGCGAGCGGTCGGCAAAGTACAGCTCGCTGTAGGCCGCGATCACCAGCTCGGTGGTGTCCGCCAGGACCACCTGCGTCTCTGCGCTGTGGGCTGCGGTCTCGATCGCATCGGTCTGCGCGCGCGCCTCGCACCAGCTGCGCAGTTGTTCTGAAACGAGGGTGCAGGCGAGGCCCTGTGCCTGCAGCAAGGGCTGCAGGGCTTGCGCCAGGGTGGTCTTGCCCGAGGATTCGCCGCCGAGCAGGGTGACGGTCAGGGCCATGACGCGTCGTCAGGGCTTGTTCTGGGCGATCTGGACGAAGATTTCGTTGGGCTTGACCATGCCCAGGTCCTGGCGGGCGAGTTCCTCGACCATGTCCAGACCTTCCTGCAGATCGTTCACTTCGCTGGCGATCTGCTCGTTGCGCTGTTTGGCTTCTCGGTTGGCCAGTTCCAGCGCGGCCAGTTCCTGCTTCATCTGTCCGACCTGCGGCACACTGCCGCGGCCGAACCACAGCTGCGCGTGCAGCACGAGCAGCAGCGCGATCAGCAGGGCAGGAACGAAGCGGTGGGCCATGGAGGAGGTTCAGCCGGGGAGGCCGCAGCGCCGGGCCGCCCCAAGCAAGGCCAGTCCCCGTGGGGGGCAGCGACCCGCGCAGCGGCGGAGCGTGGGGGCGGTCACGGTATTCACTTCAGGTTGTAAAACGCGGCACGGCCGGGGTACACGGCCACGTCGCCCAGGTCTTCCTCGATGCGCAGCAGCTGGTTGTACTTGGCCATGCGATCCGAGCGCGACAGCGAGCCGGTCTTGATCTGGCCGGCGTTGGTGCCCACGGCGATGTCGGAGATCGTGCTGTCTTCGGTCTCGCCCGAGCGGTGCGAGATCACGGCGGTGTAGCCGGCGCGCTTGGCCATCTCGATGGCGGCGAAGGTTTCGGTCAGCGTGCCGATCTGGTTGATCTTGATCAGGATCGAGTTGGCGATGCCCTTGTCGATGCCTTCCTTGAGGATCTTGGTGTTGGTGACGTACAGGTCGTCGCCCACCAGCTGCACTTTCTTGCCCAGGCGATCGGTGAGCACCTTCCAGCCGTCCCAGTCGCCTTCGGCCATGCCGTCTTCGATGGAGATGATGGGGTACTTGTCGGCCCAGGTGGCCAGCATGTCGGTCCACTGTTCCGCGGTCAGCGCAATGCCGCCTTCGCCTTCGAGCACGTACTTGCCGTCCTTGTAGAACTCGCTGGCGGCGCAGTCCAGGCCCAGGGCGATCTGGTCACCGGCGGTGTAGCCGGCCTTGTCGATGGCCTGCAGGATCAGCTGCAACGCGGCTTCGTGGTTCTCGACCGACGGGGCAAAGCCGCCTTCGTCGCCCACAGCGGTGCTGATGTGCTTGTCGTGCAGGATGGCCTTGAGCGCGTGGAACACCTCGGCACCCCAGCGCAGGGCTTCGCGGAAGCTCGGTGCGCCCACGGGGATGATCATCAGCTCTTGCAGATCGAGCGAGTTGTTGGCGTGCGCGCCGCCGTTGATGATGTTCATCATCGGCACCGGCATCTGCACCGCGCTCATGCCGCCGAAGTAGCGGTACAGCGGCAGGCCGGCTTCTTCGGCGGCGGCACGGGCCACGGCCATGGACACGGCCAGCATCGCGTTGGCGCCCAGGCGGCCCTTGTTTTCGGTACCGTCGAGGTCGATCAGGGTCTTGTCCAGGAAAGCCTGCTCAGAGGCGTCCAGGCCCAGCACGGCTTCGCTGATTTCGGTGTTGATGTTCTCGACGGCCTTGAGCACGCCCTTGCCCAGGTAACGGCTCTTGTCGCCATCGCGCAGCTCGATGGCTTCGCGGCTGCCGGTGGAGGCGCCCGACGGCACGGCCGCACGACCCATGACGCCGCTTTCCAGCAGCACGTCGCATTCGACGGTGGGGTTGCCTCGGCTGTCCAGCACTTCGCGGCCGACGATGTCAACGATTGCGCTCATGATTTCCTTTCGGTGGATGTTTCAATGACTGTGTTCAAAAGACCGGGGCGCTCACGCCCTCGACCAGGACCATGTTGAAAAACGCGGTGGCGCCGGCCCGCTTCGCGCGCGCCTGGCGGTACAGCTCGCCGTCGTAAAAGGCTTTGGCCTGCTCGAAGCTGGGAAAGCGCAGCATGGCGATGCGCGCTGGCTGCCAGTCGCCTTCCATCACCTCGAACCGGCCGCCGCGCACCAGGTATTCACCGCCCGCGGCCTGCACGGCAGCAGGGGCCTCGGCCATGTACAGCTTGTACTGATCGAGGTCACTGATCTGCATGTCGACAATGATGTACGCATGGGCTGTTGAACCTTCGCCCTCGCGGGCTGCGGTGCGAGCTTGCTTGGAGCGGTCCTGCGCTTCGCTCATACGAAATCGTCCTCCAGCAGCGGGTTTGCTTTGGTGACGGAATCGAGCGCGACCAGGGTTTCCAGCAGCGCCTTCATGCGGCCCAGCGGCACCGCGTTGGGGCCGTCCGACCAGGCTTCGGCCGGCCTGGGGTGCGTTTCCATGAACAGACCGGCCACACCGGCGGCCACGCCGGCGCGGGCCAGCACCGGCACCATCTCGCGCGCGCCGCCACTGGAACCGCCCAGGCCGCCGGGTTTCTGCACCGAATGGGTCACGTCGAACACCACCGGTGCGCCGGACTTGCGCATCTCGGCCAGGCTGGTCATGTCGGCCACGAGGTTGTTGTAGCCAAAACTCACGCCGCGCTCACAGGCCAGGAAACGGTCTTCCGACAGGCCAGCTTCGCGTGCCGCGGTGCGGGCCTTGTCGATCACGTTCTTCATGTCCCAGGGCGCGAGGAACTGGCCCTTCTTGATGTTCACCGGCTTGCCCGACTGGGCCACGGCGCGGATGAAGTCGGTCTGGCGGCACAAGAAGGCCGGGGTCTGCAGCACGTCCACCACGCTCGCGACTTCCGCGACCTGCGACTCGTCGTGCACGTCGGTCAGGATGGGCAGCTGCAACTGCTTGCGCACCTCTTCCAGGATCTTCAGGCCGGCGTCCAGGCCGACGCCGCGCTGGGTGGTGCCCGAGGACCGGTTGGCCTTGTCGAACGAGCCCTTGTAGATCAGCGGGATGCCCAGCGCGGTGCAGGCTTCCTTGAGCTGGCCGGCCACGTCCAGCGACATCTGCAGACCTTCGATCGAGCAGGTGCCGGCGATCAGGAAAAACCGTTTGTCCAGGCCGACGTCGAATCCGCAGAGTTGCATGGTGGCTCCGGTCAGGCCTTGGCGGCCTTCTGGTGTTCGACCGCCGCCTTGACGAAGGCGTTGAACAGCGGGTGGCCGGCCCAGGGGGTGGACTTGAACTCGGGATGGAACTGCACACCGATGAACCAGGGGTGCACGGCCTTGGGCAGTTCGACGATTTCGGTGAGCTGCTCGCGTTGCGTCAGCGCCGAAATCACCAGGCCGGCCTGGCGCAGCTGGTCCAGGTAGTTCACGTTGGCTTCGTAGCGGTGGCGGTGGCGCTCGGTCACCACGTCGCCGTAGATGCTGTGCGCCAGCGTGCCTTTGGCAACGTCGGAGCTTTGTGCCCCCAGGCGCATGGTGCCGCCCAGGTCGGAGTTGGCATCGCGCTTCTGGATGCTGCCGTCGGCGTCTTTCCACTCTTCGATCAGTGCGATCACCGGATGCGGGGTGGCGGCATCGAACTCGGTGCTGTTGGCCCCTTCGAGGCCGGCCACGTGGCGGGCGTATTCGATGGTCGCGACCTGCATGCCCAGGCAGATGCCCAGGTAGGGCACTTGGTGTTCACGGGCAAAACGGGCCGTGGCGATCTTGCCTTCCACGCCGCGCTGGCCAAAGCCGCCCGGCACCAGGATGGCGTCGTACTGCGCGAGCTTGACGCTCACGTCCACACCTTCCATGGTCTCGGAGTCGACGTGGTCGATGGTGACCTTGACGTGGTTGCGCATGCCGGCGTGGCGCAGGGCTTCGTTGACCGACTTGTAGCTGTCCGACAGGTCGACGTACTTGCCGACCATGGCGATCTTCACCTCGCCCTGGGGGTGCTCGGTCTCGTAGACCAGCTCGTCCCAGCGCTTGAGGCTGGTGGGCGGCGTGTTCAGGCGCAGCTTGTCGCAGATCAGGCCGTCCAGACCCTGCTCGTGCAGCATGCGCGGCACCTTGTAGATCGTGTCCACGTCCCACATGCTGATCACGCCCCACTCGGGCACGTTGGTGAACAGCGAAATCTTGGCGCGCTCTTCTTCGGGAATGCGGCGGTCGGCGCGGCAGAGCAGGGCGTCGGCCGAAATGCCGATCTCGCGCAGCTTCTGCACCGTGTGCTGGGTCGGCTTGGTTTTCAGCTCGCCGGCCGCGGCGATCCACGGCAGGTAGGTCAGGTGCACGAAGGCCGAGTTGTTCGGGCCCATGCGCAGGCTCATCTGGCGCACGGCTTCGAGGAAGGGCAGGGACTCGATGTCACCGACCGTACCGCCGATCTCGACGATGGCCACGTCCACTGCATCGGGCGTGCCGATCCCGGCGCCGCGCTTGATGAATTCCTGGATCTCGTTGGTGACGTGCGGGATGACCTGCACCGTCTTGCCGAGGTAGTCGCCGCGGCGTTCCTTCTCCAGCACCGACTGGTAGATCTTGCCGGTGGTGAAGTTGTTGGTCTTCTTCATGCGCGTTTCGATGAAACGCTCGTAGTGACCGAGGTCCAGGTCGGTTTCGGCGCCGTCGTCGGTGACGAACACCTCGCCGTGCTGGAAGGGCGACATGGTGCCCGGATCCACGTTGATGTACGGGTCGAGCTTGATGAGGGTGACTTTGAGGCCGCGCGATTCGAGGATCGCAGCCAGGGAAGCAGAAGCAATGCCCTTGCCAAGGGAGGACACCACACCGCCGGTGACGAACACAAATTTGGTCATGACTCGGGCGAGCCGGGCGCTCGCAGGAGGTGGAAATGGCGATTATAAAGGGCGCCCCTGTCCGGACCGGGGCCTGGTCGTTCCCGCCGGGCGGGCGAAAAGCGTTCGAACTGCTACATTGCCGCCCATGAACGATCTCGCTGGAAAACACGTCGTCCTGGGCCTCTCGGGCGGCATCGCCTGCTACAAGGCGGCCGAGCTTTGCCGGGCGCTCATCAAGGAAGGCGCCACCGTGCAGGTGGTCATGACCGAAGCGGCCGAACAGTTCATCACCGCGGTGACGATGCAGGCGCTGTCGGGCCGGCCGGTGTTCACCTCCCAGTGGGATTCGCGCACCTCGGGCGGTGTGGACAACAACATGGCCCACATCAACCTCAGCCGAGAGGCCGACGCCATACTGGTCGCGCCAGCCAGTGCCGACTTCATGGCCAAGCTGCTGCACGGCCGGGCCGACGACTTGCTGAGCCTGATGTGCCTGGCGCGCCCACTGGAGAAGGTGCCGCTGATCCTGGCGCCGGCCATGAACCGCGAGATGTGGGCGCACCCGGCCACCCAGCGCAACGTCGAGCAGCTGCGCGCCGACGGTTGCACCGTGCTGGATGTGGGCGTGGGCGAACAGGCGTGTGGCGAGACCGGTGATGGCCGCATGCTCGAACCCGAGGAGCTGCTGTACGAGCTGGTGCGCTTTTTCACGCCCAAGCGGCTGGCGGGGCAGCACGTGGTCGTCAGCGCCGGGCCGACGTTCGAAGCCATCGACCCGGTGCGCGGCCTGACCAACCTCTCCAGCGGCAAGATGGGTTTTGCCATCGCGCGCGCGGCGCATGAGGCCGGCGCCCAGGTGACCCTGGTGGCCGGGCCGGTGAGCCTGCCCACGCCACGCGGTGTGGGGCGTGTCAACGTGAAGTCGGCGCTGAACATGCAGAAAACGCTCAATGTGCTGGCGCAGAACGCCACGGTGTTCGTGTCGGCCGCGGCAGTGGCCGACTGGCGACCGGCCACCACCGCCGAGCAGAAGATCAAAAAGGATGGTTCGGGCGCCGTACCGACCCTGTCGTTCGTGGAGAACCCGGACATCCTGGCCGGCATCGCCGCGACGCCGCGTGCGGCCAGCCGCCAGCTGTACTGCGTGGGTTTTGCGGCCGAAAGCCAGGACCTGCTGGCCAACGCCCAGGCCAAGCGCGAGCGCAAGGGGGTGCCGCTGCTGGTGGGCAACATCGGCCCCGACACCTTCGGCCAGGACGACAACGCGCTGCTGCTGATCGACGAGCAGGGCAGCACCGAGTTGCCGCGTGCGTCCAAGCTGGTGCTGGCGCGCCAACTGGTGGCGGAGATCGCAAGCCGCTTGCCCGCCGCCTGACTCCAGCGGCGGCTTGCCGTGTGCCGCCGGCCGGGCGTATCATTCGATAAGCGAATGCTTATTTTGTGATTCGCGCGACCAGGAGACATGCATGACACAGCCCCAGCACGCGCTTTCGACTTCCCCCGCGCCGCGCCGCCGAGCCTGGCTGCGCATGGCGGGTGGCATGGGGCTGGGCGCGGCGGGCCTGGCCTTGGTGCCCGAGGTGCGCCTGTTCGCCCAGCAGGTGCAGGAGTTCATCGAAGGCCCACCGGTGCCGGACGTCAAGCCCGAGCAGCTCTCGCCGCATGTGTGGATGGTCTACGCCAAGGAAGGCTTTCCGACCGCCGAAAACCAGGGGCTGATGGCCAGCATCATTTTTGTGGTCACGCAAAAGGGCGTGGTGGTGCTGGACAGCGGCGCCTCGCTGCAGATCGGGCAGATGGCGATCCGCATGATCAAGACCGTCACGTCCCGACCGGTGATCGCGGTCTTCAACAGCCACTACCACGGTGACCATTGGCTGGGCAACCACGCCTTTGTCGAGGCCTTTGGCAAGGACCTGCCCATCCATGCGCTGGCGCACACACGCGAGCAGATCGCGGGCCACGAAGGCAACCTCTGGCGCAGCCTGATGGAGCGCTGGACCAACCAGGCCACGATGGGCACCAAGGTGGTGGCCCCGAACCAGACGGTGGAGCACGGCCAGGTGTTCGACTATGGCGACGTGCAGATCCGTCTGCACCATTACGGCCGGGCGCACACGCCGTCGGACCTGTGTTTCGAGGTCGTGCAGGACCGGCTCACCTATGTGGGCGACATCGCGATGGCCAACCGCATCGCCAACATCGACGACGGTTCGTATCCGGGCACCTTCAAGTACTACGACGCACTCAAGAAGGCGGCGGGCGATCAGCTCTGGGTGCCGGGCCATGGCCGCGGCAGCCGGGACCTGTTGGACACCTATGGCTCGTTCATGAAGGGCATCTGGGAGCCCTGCGTGCAGGCGGTCAAGGACGGCATCCCGCTCGATGGCGCCAAGGCGCTGGTGCTCAAAGACCCGCGCGTGGCCAGCCGCGCCCGGACCATGGACGGCTTCGACAGCAACATCGGCAAGTACACCAGCCTGGCCTACCTCGAAGCCGAAAAGGAAGCTTTTTAAGCGTGGGTTGGCCGTGCTGCTCGCGACCTGTCAGGGGCGAGACGCCAGCGGACCGGCGCAGAGGGTTTCATGGCTTCTCTGGATGGGTCGCGCCTGATGGCGCGTGATCCGTTGCCGGCGCCAGGGTCTTGGTCCAGAACGCGGTGGAACCGGCGCCGCCGGGCCACGCGCGTTGCCCCTTGAGGGGCGGAGCCGTCTACACGCAGTGAGGGGGCGATGGGGGTGGTCCTACCTCCACCAGGGCAGCAGCCGCTTCATCGCCGCCACCTCGCCGCAGTGGTCCGGCTGGTAGCCGGGCAGGGCCAGCAGTTGCTGCTGCCAGCGCGCACTGCGCAGCAGCGTCAGCAGGCTTTGCACCGCGGGCAGCTCCAGGGCCGATTTCAGGCAGACCAGCAGGTAGCGTTCGTCGGTCAGCGGCACGAAGCCCAGACCATGGCGCTGCGCGGCGGATTCGGTGCCCAGCCCCACGTCGGCTTCCCCGCCGGCCACGGCCTGTGCCACGGCGGCGTGCGAGCTTTCGTCGCGCTCGAAGCCCCGCAAGTCCTCGGCCGCCAGCCCTTCCTGCACCAGCAGTTCCTCCAGCAACAGCCGGGTACCGGTGCCGATGGCGCGGTTGACAAAGCGCGCCTGCAGCCTGGCCACATCGCGCAGGGTGTGCAGCCGCAGCGGGTTGCCCGCTGCGACCATCAGGCCCTGCACACGGCGGGCGAAACCGATGATCTTGTGCGTGCCGGGCTTGAGCAGCGGGCGGTAGGTGCGCGCGGTGCGGCTGTCGGCATCGGCAAAAGGCTGGGTGTGAAAACCCGCCACCAGGCAGCGGCCCTCGTTCAGGGCTCTGATCGCGTCCACGCTGCCGGTGAAGCGGATGTCCAGGTGCAGGTTCGGGTGGCCCTCGCCGTGCGCGGCCAGGTCTTGCAGCGCCGCCAACGCGTGGTCGTGGCTGGCATAGAGCGTGAGCAGTTCGCTGGGCGCCTGGTCGTCGTCAAACGCCATGGAGAACGCGCGCTCCAGTTCGGCGCGCAGGTGCTCCACCTGCGGGCCCAGCCGCGCCTGGGCAAGGCGTTCGGCCATCAGCAGCCGCTGGCCAAAGGGTGACAGCAGGGCCGCCTGGCCGCGCTCCCACACCAGCAGTTCGCGGCCGAGCTGGGTTTCCCAATCCTTGAGCTGCCCCCAGACGTGCCGGTACGACAGACCCAGCTGCCGCGCCGCCGCCGAAATGGAGCCGCGTTCGTGCACCGCGTGCAGCACGTCCATCATGGGGTTGCTCAGCAGCGGTGCGCCCGTGCCGCGCGCGGGTCGCTCGGCGGCCAGGGAGTAGGACATCGCGATGCGTCTCATGGCCCGCAAGTGTGCACGAGTGCCGTCCTATGCACGGGCCTGCCTATGTTGTCGCGTGCATACCGCGTTGCCACGTACTCACAAGGCGTGCAGCTGCCCTTATGCTGCGGCGCACGATATGAACAGTTTTTCCGACAGCGTGACCACCGCACTGGGGCTGGTGGTCTCGGGTGATCCGGCCCTCTGGGCCATCGTTTCGCGGTCGCTGGCCGTCAGTGCCACGGCCTGCGCGCTGGCCTGTGCCATGGGCCTGTTGCTGGGGGCCTGGCTGGCGGTGGCCCGGTTCCCGGGCCGCTCGGCCGTGCTGACGCTGCTCAACACCTTCCTGGCCATTCCCTCCGTGGTGGTGGGCCTGGTCATTTATTTGCTGCTTTCGCGCTCGGGCCCGCTGGGCTTTCTGGGCTGGCTGTTCAGTTTCCAGGCCATGGTGTTGGCGCAGGCCATTCTGGTGCTGCCGCTGGTGACCGCGCTCACGCGCCAGGTGGTGGAAGACAGCGACCGCGACCACGGCGAACAGCTCAGCTCGCTGGGGGCCGGGCGCGGGTTGCGCAGCCTGCTCGTGGCCTGGGACGAGCGTTATGCGCTGCTCACCGTGTTGATCACCGCCTTTGGTCGCGCGGTGTCGGAGGTGGGCGCGGTGATGATCGTGGGCGGCAACATCGACGGCTTCACCCGTGTGATGACCACGGCCATCGCGCTGGAAACCAGCAAGGGCGACCTGCCGCTGGCACTGGGGCTGGGGCTGGTGCTGTTGGGCGTGGTGCTGCTGCTCAACAGCGTGGTGGCCTTGCTGCGCCGCTGGCGCGAGCGGCTGGACGGTGGCGACCTGCGGATGGCCACCGCATGAGGGTCGAACCTGCTTGCGCTGGCCCGGTGGTCCAGAACGCTGCACACGCCCCCACGGTGCTGGCGCTGCACGGCGTGACGGTGAGCCTGGGGCCGGCGGCCCAGGTGGAAGCGCTGCGCAGCATCACGCTGGCCCTTCACGCCGGCGAGCGTGTGGCCCTGGTCGGCCCCAACGGCTGCGGCAAGAGCACGCTGCTGCGCACGCTGCACGGCCTGCTGCCCATCGCCGCGGGCAAGCGCACAGTGCCGCAGGCTTCGCGCATCGCCATGCTGTTCCAGCGGCCGCACATGCTGCGCATGTCGGTGCGGCGCAACTTGCAGCTGGGTCTGTGGCTCAGCGGTGTGCCCTGGGGTCAGACCCGTGAGCGCGCCCGGCAGGCGCTGGATCGGGTCGACCTGATGCACCTGGGCGACCGCAACGGCCGCGCGCTCTCGGGCGGGCAGCAACAGCGCGTGGCGCTCGCGCGGGCCTGGGCGCTGCGGCCCGACGTGTGGCTGCTCGACGAACCCACGGCCAGTCTGGACCCGCACGCCAAGCGCGACGTCGAGGCGCTGATCGCCGATTTCGGCGACGAGGCGCCAGCACCTGGCCGCTTGCCGCCCACGCTGGTCTTCGCCAGCCACAACCTCGGCCAGGTCAAACGCCTGGCCAGCCGTGTGATCTACCTGGAGCAAGGCCGGTTGCTGGCCGACCTGCCGGTGAACGCATTTTTCAACCACACCTTCCTGGAGGCGCACTGCCCCCAGGCCCATCTGTTCGTCAAAGGAGAAACCACATGACCTCTTTCACCGCTTCCCGTCGCACCCTGGTGCAACTGCTCGCCGCCGCCGGCCTCGTGTCGGCCGGTCTGCTGGGCGCCAGCGCTGCCCTGGCCCAGAGCAGCATCGTCGTGGCCTCGACCACCTCCACCGAGCAATCGGGCCTGTTTGGCCACATCCTGCCGGCCTTCAAGCAGGCCAGCGGCATCGACGTGAAAGTGGTTGCGCTGGGCACGGGCCAGGCCATCGACATGGCGCGCCGCGGCGACGCCGATGTGCTCTTCGTGCACGACAAGCTGGCCGAAGAGAAGTTCGTCGCCGACGGCTTTGCCGCCAAGCGCCAGGAGGTCATGTAC
>Ga0075012_10003134_pt1 | contig 15959 bp, 13 predicted proteins | sample All_14_2_FD_71474 | JGI IMG/M metagenome (GOLD analysis project Ga0075012, IMG submission 71474) | Freshwater microbial communities in response to fracking from Pennsylvania, USA - Allegheny Zone_MetaG_DW_15 | ecosystem: Environmental > Aquatic > Deep subsurface > Groundwater > Drilled... | reverse complement strand
GCCATTCCCGGCATGGCCTCGGCGAGCACGGCCGCCAATTCGGGCAGGGGGACCTGGCCGGCGCAGTAGCGGTCCACCGCGTCGGTGAAAAAAGCGTTGAATTGGACGCGCTCTTCGATACCCAATTTTTTTGCTTTGGCCAACTCTTCCGGGTCGAATATGGCCTCGTTGTAGTGCACGATATCGCCGCGTGATTCCATGGGGTTGGTGATGGCGTTGTCGTGAAAAACCTGCTGCAAGTAGTTGTGCAGGTAATAATGCTCGGGGTTGCCCGATTTTTCCGCCTCCAGCCAGAGCCGGGCGGCCAGCGAGACCGCTGAGACACAGGCCTCGCCACTGCTTTTCTCGCGCATTCCCAGGACACTCTCGCCCATCATGTTGTAGATGGGGTGGCTGGGTCCGCCAATTTTGCCTCCGCTCTCTTCGCCGGCGTGGTGAAGCTTGGGGTTTTTGCCAATCGGAATGACTTCGCCCAATTCATTTTTGACCTCGATGGGAGTGCCGCTGGCGGCACCCGCCTCGACCTGACGGATGACGGCGGCGATTTCTTTGAAGCCGACCGGCACCCGCACCACCGGAATGTGATGGTGTGCCGCCCATTCGTCCCAGGCCAGGGCCGAAACGTAAGTATGCACATCGAAATTGCTATACTTTTTCCAGGTTCCTTCGTGCACGGCGACCACTCGGTCATTTTCGGCCAGCAACAAGAAGAATTGGTTGGGACTGTAAAGGGCAAATAGTCGGGAGCCGACCTCTAACCAGATAATGCCCAGTTTGTCCAGCGCTTCTTTTTGACTGGCGGGTACCAATTGGCCGACCACAAAGCGGTCCGAGTCCGGGTCGACGTTAAAGATCATCTGTCCATCGGGAGAGTGAGCCAGCAGTTTGTCGTAGCCAGCGCTCTTGACCACCACCGGCAGGCTGGCGTCCACCGAATCGTGGATCACCTCATACTCCTGCGAGCCTTTTTTCTGAGACACGCGAAAGCCGATGTTGTGGAAGAATGGATCCTCTTCGGTGCGCAGCAGGCCGCCTTCAAAGGCTCCGGCGATACCTAACTCCTCCAGGACGGGATAAATGGTGCGGTAGCCGGCTCCGCCAAAGAAGTCCAACTGAAGACGCAATTTGGCTTCGATGGCTTTCTGAATCGTGGCTACGGCCACTGTCGAGGCGGGACCCTGGCGCAGGTAGTTGGCGTAGAGCTTGGCCATGCGCGGGTAAGTCAGGTTGAAGTGAAGATGAGGGTCGTCCAGTGCGGCCAGTTTGATGAGGTAGCCGTCGCGTTCAATCTCCTCCAAGATTTGATAGAGGTGCTCCACGATGCGGGCGTAGAGAGGCGGCAGATATTGGGCGCCGTCGGGAGCGAGAATCTTGTCCGATTGCTTTTGGGGAGCGCCGTGGCTGGAAGTAAAATAGTCTCCCCCGGACATTCCCAGCAAGAAAGTCAGAAAACTCCACATAAAAATGGTTGAGGTGTCGCGGAAGGCGTGGTCTGAGGTCACAAACACGTGCAGCCCCCGGGCCGCGTAGATGCGTCCCATCAATCCGACATAAAGCGGTGTGTTGGATCGGACCTCACCGCCCACCATGCGCAGAGGGTTGGCTCTGGCGAAATCGATGGCCTGGGCTAGCGGCATCTGGAAGATTTCCTCTACCAGGGCGGCGTTTTCACCTCCCAGGTGCCCCCGGATTAGCTCGACATCCATTTGAGGGAGACTGGCCACGCGCTCGGCCTGCAGCTCTTGGGCCAGGCGGGCCAGCGATTCGGCCAATAGCGCGAAAATATACTGGTTGATGCGGTAACGAGAATCCCAGCTGCAAAGCACGTTCTGGTTCTCGCGCACGCCGGCCGTGGAAACCTTGGCTTCGGCCGCAAATTCGTCGATTTGCTTGCGCAGTTGAATCTGCTCGGCCACCTGCGGGGTGAACAGGAACTCGCTGGCGGAGCCGCGGTCGAGCGCAAAAGGCGGGTGTTCGGTGATGTTGCCGTGGCTGGCTTCGTAAGCCTCCAGACTACGACGCGTCTGGTCCAGGTAATACTCCCGCATCTCGGCGGCGGACATTTGCGGGGATACTTCTCCTTGAACTTGAGCCATAACAACCTCCTACACTGGCGGACTGGAACAGTCCCGAGAAAGGAATGTTTTGTCGCCCGTTCCAGCCACCCCTTCTGCAGGGCCCAGGACTTCCGCTAGCGGCGATAAATAGGCCTGAAATTGAGTAGGGGCAGGTGTTTGTCGATGAAGAGAATCTACTGGTTACTGATTGCGGCTGTGCCGGTTGTGCTGTGGTGGCTGAGTCAGAGCGGTAATCCTCAGGATAGCAAGTCCTCGGCCCCGCCGCAGCCCAATCCAGAGCCCGCCAAGCCCGAGGCGGCGACGGAACCGGCCAAAGACCTTCCCACCTCGAGCAATGGCACTTTTCCGAAGCCCGCGGCCGCCGCCGAGCCCGCGCCGCCGGTCGCTGTCGAGCCCGCGCCGGCTGCCGCTGTGGAAGCCCCTCCCGCTCCCCCGGAACAGATCCAGCAGGCGGCCGAACTGGCCCCGCCGGTGGTTCCTCAGTTGGAAACCAAACCCGTGGTCGAAGAGGCCGCTGTGGCCGAGGCAGATGGCGAATTGGTCCAGGTTTTTGATTCCAAGGACCAGCCGCTGGAATGCCAGTTGGTGGAGGTGACTACTCACCAGGCCCTGCTGCGCTGCCCGGTAGAGCTTCCCGAGAAGGAGAAAGTTCGTTTGGTTCTGCCCTTTGACGACCAGGCCATCACGGTCAACGCTCAATTGGTGGGCGTCGACGAAGGCATTGCCAAGTTCAAAATTATGACCCTCAAGGCCGGTCAGAAGAAACGCTTCGAGGAATACCTGGCCCAACGGAAACCGTAAGTCTCGGGAGACTTTTAGGCGAAGCCGTAAGTCTCCAAATACCAGTCTTTGAATTTAGTTCAAGGAGTCGCTGGTCGCCCTGCGAATGTCGCCGACGCAGGAAGAGGTGACGAGATGAAAGATTGTCCGCAATGTCAGGGTTCGGGAATCACTCGCCTGGACTGGGTGAAAGTGCCGATCTGGCAGGCTTGTTCATGTATCCCATCGGCCGTAATTTCGGTTCCCATCAACTGGACCAAGCAACCCCTCCAACCGATTCGCTAGGGTAAATGATTCTGGCTGCGCCACTGCGGAGCCTCACTCTCGGTCAACTGCACCAGGCGTGGATGGTGATCGGGCCGCAGCCAGTTGATCACCTGGATCAGATCGCCTTCGGCCATGGCGGTGCAGCCCGAAGTAGGCTTGTCCGGGGCCGCCCAGCGATGCATAAAGATGCATGAACCCGCCCCAGGACTGGGTTTTTCCAGATTGTGGTCGACCACCAACACCCGATCGTAGTCGGAGATGTTCATCTTTTCCCAACTGTCCCAGTCCGGTTGCGGGACTTTGGCGGAGCTGAGGATGCGGTTGTAGTAGCGCGATTTGGGATCATCCACGCCGATGGTGTCGGCCTGGATGCGATGCACCGGGAAAGAGCCGGCCCGGGGCGCGGGAATCCCCTTACGCAGCCACAATTGAGTGATCCGATAAGTGCCGGCGGGCGAGCGGTTGTCGCCCTCCTTTTTGTGCAGTCCCTCCTTGGGAACCGCGCCTTCGCCCAATCCCCAGGCCAGCCCGGCGCGGCCCAGGATGGAGGGGATGGGCTTGCCCACCGGCTGCCAGTGGTTTCCGTGTTTCTCATACCTTTGTAGTTGGGCTTTGGGTTGATCCCAACTGGAGGAGGTAACTAGCATCAGTTGTTTGCACTCTTCAGCCAGGGTTTGGCCCAAGGCGGGCAAGACGCACAGAAGCAAAAAAAGCAGGCGCAGGATGGCGGACATGGCTTCAGAGAATAGCAGACGATGGTAAAACCGCAAGAGGTGACTCACGTCATCTATCACGGCTCATGTGACGACGGCTTTGGAGCCGCCTGGAGCGCCTGGAAGCTGCTCGGCGACCGGGCCAGCTATCTACCCGCCCAGCATGGCGAACCGGTGCCTGAGCTGCCCAGGCAGGCTGTGGTGGCCATGGTGGACTTCAGCTACAAGCGCCCGGTGGTGGATGACTTATGCGCCAGGGTGGCCGGGCTGGTCATCCTGGACCACCACATCACCGCCCAGGCCGACCTCCAGGATCTGGACTACGCGGTGTTTGACATGGACCGCTCGGGAGCTCACCTGGCCTGGAATTTTTTCCACCCCGACCAACCGTTGCCGGAACTGCTGGCCTATGTCGAGGACAAGGACCTTTGGCACTTCCGACTACCCGACAGCAAAGAGGTGACGGCGGCCTTGCGCAGCTACCCTATGGAATTCGGCGTTTGGGACGCTTTTGAAGTGGACCGGCTCAAACTGGAAGGCGTGGCTCTGCTGCGCCTTCAAGAACAGCAAGTAGGCGCCCACTGCAAGCGCATGCGCTGGGAGGAGCTGGGAGGCTATCGGATCCCCATCGTCAACGCCAGCGATCTTCGTTCCGAGATCGCTAACCGGCTGTGCACGATGTATCCGGAAACCCCCTTTGCGGCCGCGTATTTTGATACTCAGGATGGACATCGCTCCTGGTCGCTGCGCTCGGTCGGCGAATTTGACGTGGCTGCGCTGGCCAAGCACTGGGGCGGCGGGGGTCACAAAAATGCTTCTGGCTTTACCGAGGCGGAACCGGTACCGCGGCCTCCGGGCTTAGGGCCCGCAAACAAATAAAGCTTACATCTGGGCAGCCGATCCATCCCCAATTGCTGCGTCGCAACTCCTCACCGTATAACCCGATACGCCTCGTCGAAAGGAGGAACGAAGTTCCTCCAAGCTCCTTGCTATTGGGGCGCCTCGGCAGCCGAGATGTTAAGGTTATTCATTTACGGGCCCTAAGTTCCCAAAGCTCCATGCCCCCCAGGCTCTCGCGCAGGTGAAAATCAGCCACCAGGACCTGGTGGGCAGCCTGCTGGGCTTCGGCAAACTGGGCGGCGGGAACCCGATAGGTGGAGGCGATGCCTTCCGGGCTGAGCGGAGTGTAGATGAGCCAGCGGGTTTTGCGATGGAGCATGCGCTGATGGGCCTGTTCAAAACTGGCCAGCGGATAACTCAGGGGGATCAGCACCGGCTCGGCTAACGGATTGGGCAGGTTCCATAAGGTGTAGAGGCAGCACTGGTAGGGCAGGCAGGCCGCCTCCTGGCCCGGCACGACCAGGCCCCGAATCCACTGGCCCAGCTTATTGTAGGCTTGCGCTTCCCACTCTTCGCTGGTCCAATAGACTCCGCTGGGGGTGGTGATGGCGAAACGACGATCGCGGCTTTCCACGGCCAGATTGAGGGTCCAGTGCAGCAGCACCAGGGCCAGCACGGGCCACACCGCCCGTCGTAACACGCTGACTGCGATGACAAACCAGATCGGGCATAGGAAACTCTGGTATTCCAGAGTCTGTCGATTGGCGTTGGCCAGCGCCAAAGCCAGGCAGGCCCAGCCCAGCACCTGTTCGGCGCTGGGCGCCCCGCGTTGCCTCCACAGGTGGATGGCCAAAATCAGGTAGAATCCCCCGTATTTAAAGGCGTAGACCAGGGCCAGCGCCCAGGCATGCGCCCAGCCGAGCGGATCTCCACCGGGAGAGCTCTGCCAGGCTCCCAGGAAAGGGGGGAGCAGATGGCTCGGTCCATAGGGATTGAAATTGAACCTCAGCAGCAGACTCATTTCTGCGCCGTTGTTCTGCCAAACCTGGCTGCCTTGCAAGAGAAACGGGCACCAGAGCAGAACCGAACAAAGCAGGGTGGAGGCGACGACCACCCCTTTCTGGCGCCCTCCCCTCCAGGCGGCCAGCGCTACCAGCAGCGTGCCCGCCAGCCCTTCGGACTGAAGTATCCAGCCGCATAGAGCCAGGCACCCGCCGACCCCGGCGGCGCTTCGGGAGGTTCCCCTTTCCAGCCAGTAGCGCGCAGCCAGAGTGAGCAGGCTGAAGGCCAGCACGCTCACCCAATGATAATTGAAAATGGGGAATTCCTGAATGCCGATCAAGCTCCAGAGCAGCCAGGGAAGGTAGCGTAGCTTCCCTGGTAGGCCCCGACTCAGCTCGAAGAGCACCAGACCCTGCAGGCTGATGAGCAGAAGCATCAGGCTGCGCGTGCCCGCCTGGTTCACGCCGGTAAAGAGAAAGAAGGCCGCGGCCAGGGCATAGCTACCGGGCGAGAAACGGGTGTGCCAGTCGCGATATGGCCATTCCCCGTTGAGCCAGCGCCGGGCTCCGAGCACCGTGACGGCCTCGTCGTTCATGAAATAGAAGCTGCCCCAGTAGTGCAGATTCAGGAGAATCGGTAACCCGAACAGGATCAGCGTGCGCAGCCAGCCGGGCGTGGCCGGTTTCAGAGGGCGCTCTCGAGCTGTTTCTTCAAGTCGCCGCGGGCAAAGGCCACCAATCCATCGGCACCAGCACCCACAAGGATGCGGCACTGCCCCTGCTCAACCACAACCTGGCCGGCACCTTCCGAGAATTCCAAGCTGACCTCGCGGATAGTGGCCAGAGCTTTTCGGCCCATCTCGTCGCGGCTGATCAACTCCCAGCATTCGTCGATCTCTTGCAGCACGATGTGGAGGTGGTGCGCGCTTCGCTCGTCGTCGGGGAGTTGTGCCCAGGGAATTTCCAGGCGAGTGAGCAGCAGGTGTTTGGCCAATTGATCGGCTCGCCGGCGCAACTGAAGACGGGTGGGAGCGGGTTCTTGCACTCCGCGCACCTGACCGCGAGTGAGTTCTTGGAGCCAGGACTCGGCGTGGACCAAGGTGACGGCCACCACCTGAGTGAGGTCCACCCAGCTGAGGGTGCCCTGGTGAGACAGCAGCACAGTGCGCGACTGAGCCTGATAGCGCACCACTTCGCCGTGCAGGGTTTGACCGCCGCTACATTCCAGGCGGACGGCACTGGAGCGCGGCCGCTCGGCCAGTTGCTCCTCCAGCATTTGAAATAGATCGGCCGCGCTGCCGGGCCAGACCCGGCGGAGGCGGAGAATCTCGTCTACAGGCCCTTCTCGAGAAGCTTCTGCCATGAGTTCTTCCGATCTTCCCAATAGTCGACGTTGCTGATCGAGGACAGGTCGAGCAAGAGAACCCCGTCTTGGAAGCTGGTCTCGCTCTGGCCGGTGTTGCGAATCACCACTTTCTTGAGCCCGCTGGCCAGTGCTTCCTGACCCATCTGATCAAAAGCGATGGCCTTGAAGGCCTCGATCAGCGGCAGAAAATAGATTTTGTGGAAAAAATCCCCATAACTGTCGGCGTAGTCGTCGGCTGCCAGGGAGTCCCAGTCCACCTCGAGCAGGACGTTCTTGTGGGCGGCGGCGTCGAGTTCTTGTTTCAGTGCAGGATAGCGCTCGTCTTGAAAGGCCCGCAGGGCTCGTCGTTCGGCCAGTCCCATGCTAGTTGCCCAGCACTTCGATGAGGCCGGCCGCTCCCTGACCGCCGCCGATGCACATGGTGATCATTCCCAGCCCACCACCGCGCCGGCGCAGTTCGTGAATGGCGCTCACGGTGAGCTTGGCGCCGGAGCAACCCAGCGGGTGTCCCAGGGCGATGGCGCCGCCGTTGGGATTGACCTTGGAGAAGTCAAGCTCAGTGAGTTCCCGCCCGACCGCCAGTGCCTGGGCGGCGAAGGCTTCGTTGAGTTCGATGACGGCCACATCCGAGAGTTTGCGGTTGGCCTTGGCCAGCGCCTTGGGTATGGCGTAGGCCGGACCAATGCCCATGATTTCAGGAGGCACTCCGGCCACCGCATAACTTACGAAGCGAGCCAGCGGCTTGAGTCCAAGCTTGTCGGCTTTGGCCCGGCTCATCAGCAGCAGGGCGGCCGCTCCGTCCGAGAGCGGAGAAGCGTTGCCGGGCGTGGTTACGCCGTCGGGTTTGAAGCTGGGCTTGAGCTTGGCCATGGTCTCCATGCTGGCATCGTTACGAACCAACTCATCCACCGAGAAGTCCACGGTAGTGCTGGTGACCTCCACGCCTTTGCGCTTGTCTACCCGCACCGGCACCGACACGATTTCCTCATCGAAGGCCTTGCGGGCCTGGGCGGCGCTGGCTTTCTGGTGGCTGCCGATGGCGAACTCATCGGCTTCCTGGCGAGTCACGCCATATTTCAGGGCCAGGCGTTCGGCGGTGTGTCCCATGCCCATATAAGCGCCGGGGACCGCTTCCAGCAGGCGCGGGTTGACGGCGTTGCGGAAACCGCCCATGGGAATCTGACTCATGGACTCCGCTCCGCCGGCCACGGCGCAGTCGATCATGCCGCAGGCGATGGCCTGGGCTGCCTGGGCGATGGCCTGCAGGCCACTGGCGCAGAAGCGGTTGACGGTGACACCGGCCACTTCATTGGGGTAACCGGCCAATAGGGCGGACATGCGGGCCAGGTTGAGGCCCTGCTCGCCTTCCGGCATAGCACAGCCGAGCACCACGTCTTCCACCTCGGAGGCGTTAACGTTGACCCGCCGCAGCACTTCCTGGAGCACCAGTGCGGCCAGGTCGTCGGGACGAGTATTGACGAGGGTTCCTTTTTTGCCGCGACCCACCGGGGTGCGCACGGCGCTGACGATGACGACTTCTTGCATTTTCAGTTCCTCAAATTCTTGCCGGTTTTGAGCATGTGAGCCAGGCGCTCGCGAGTCTTTTCTTGACCGCACAGGGAGAGGAAGGCCTCCAACTCCAGGTCGAGGAGAACCTGCTCGTCGACCGTGTCGCTGTAGTTCATGGTGCCGCCGCAGAGCACTTTGCCCACGGTGGTGGCCAGATGGACTTCGTATTCGGTGATCATGCCGCCTTCGTGCATGGCGATGGCACCTGCTCTCAGGTTGGCCAGGCCCAATTCGCCCATCACCTGCACGCGCCGGCGTGCCGGTGGTTCGTAGCCGGGCGCCAGGCTGGCCGCCAGACGCTTGGCTTCGCTGAGACGCAGGTCGGCGTTCATGACGATGTGGTCGGTGGCACGCAGGATGCCCATTTGTTGGGCCTCAAAGGCCGAACCGGACACCTTGGCCATGGCGATCAGTTCGAAAGCCGAGCGCACGGCCGGGAAGGGGTCGGCGCCGGGCAGCACCTTTTCCATCATGCGCAGTAGCATTTCGGTGGTTCCGCCACCGGCGGGCAGAATGCCCACGCCCACTTCGACCAGGCCGGTGTAGAGTTCGGCCGAGGCCACGCAGGCGTCCGACCACAGTCCGACTTCGCAGCCGCCGCCCAGGTTGAGGCCGTGCAGCGCGGCTACCACCGGGTAGGGCGCGTAGCGCAGGCGGGTGGTCATAGCCTGGAAGATGCGCACCTGTTGGCGCAGACCTTCGAAGTTCTTGTTCTCGGCCACTTGCATGGCCGCGCCCAACAACATGTTGAGATCGGCTCCGGCGCAGAAGTGCTCGCCTTCGTTGCCCACCACCATGGCGTTGAAGTCCTTGCAGACCCGCTCGTGAGCCTGATCCATGAACTCCAGTACTTCCACTCCGATGGCGTTGGCCTTGGAGTGGAATTCCAACAGGGTGACGCCGTCGCCCATATCCCACAGGCTGGAAACCGGCGAAGTCATGATGGGACGGTTGCCGACCTGACGCTGGTAGCTGAGCGAGTAGGCGCCCGGCGCTTTGGGCTGGTCGGGAATGTTGTCCAGAGCGGTGGACCATTCCAGGCCGGCTCTTTCAAAGGATTTCTTGAGGAACTCGTTGCCCAGGTAGCGGGCCAGTTCGATGGGGCCAACCGTCCAGCCGAAGCCCCAGCGCAGCGAATTGTCCACTTCCTCGGCGGTTTCGGCCACTTCTCCGATCTTGGAGGCGGCATAGGCCATTTGCGGCAGCAGGCTCTTGCGGGTGAAGTCGCCGGCCACCCCGTCGAGTTCTAACAACGCTTTGGTGCGCTCCTGTGGCGTAGCCAGGGCCAGCACCGGGCCCAGTTCGGCCAGCTTGGTCTTGGGACGCTCCTCGTATTCCATGGTCTCGAAATTGAGCGAGAGGATCTTGGTGGCTCCACCGCTCTTATCTTTCTTGTAGAACCCCTGGCCGGTCTTGTCGCCCAGCCACTTCTTGGCAATCATATCTTTGACTACCTGAGGCAGGGCGAAGTCCTCGCCGGTTGCCTGCTGCAAGCCTTCCGAAACCACCCCCGTGACATCCAGGCCGACCACGTCGCCGGTACGGAAGGTGGCGCTCTTCGGCCGGCCTAGAATGGGACCGGTGAGCACGTCCACCAGGTCTTGGGTCAGACCCATGTCGATGGTGGCACGCATCGCCTGGCCCATGCAATAAACGCCTACGCGATTGGCTGCGAAGCCGGGCACATCTTTGGCGACCACGATGCCTTTGCCCAAACGAACTTCGCCCAACTGGGCGAGACGCCTCAGCACCTCGGGATCGGTGTATTTGGTAGGAATCAGCTCCAGCAGATGCAGATAGCGCGGAGGGTTAAAGAAGTGGGTGCCCAGGAACCGCTTCTTGAGGTCGTCTCCCAATACGGAGGCCTGCAGCTTCATGGGAATGCCGCTGGAGTTGGAGGAGACGATGGTCTGGGGTCCCACCACCTTTTCCAACTTTTGCAGCAGCTCTTGTTTGATTTTGAGATTTTCCACGATGGCTTCGATGACCCAGTCGACGTCCTTGAGCTTTTCCAAGTCGTCTTCGGTATTGCCGACCGTGATGAGTTTGGCGGCTTCAGGCCGCAGGAAGGCGGGAGGACGTGACTTGAGGACACGCTCCAGGCCTTTCTGAGCGATTCCGCTGCGCGGCCCATCCGGGGCCGGAATATCTAGAAGTAAGGTGGGAATTCCGGCGCTGGCCAGGTGGGCGGCAATGCTGGCGCCCATGGTTCCGGACCCGATCACCGCAGCTCGTCGAATGTTGCTCATACTGTTCCTCCGCAAGTCAGCGGCCATTCGTAGCCCGCTCGGAGGGCTCCTCTCAAGAGGTTTACCTGGCTGGCGTCGAAGACCACCAAATGAACAGAAAGACCCGCCAGCGAGACGCCATTCGTGGAGTCTTCCAGCGCAGTGAGCGACCGCTGGCCCCCTTAGAAGTATTAGCCGAAGCTCAGTCGGATGTTCCCGGCCTTGGAATCGCCACCGTTTATCGCACCTTGAAAAGCCTGGTCGAGGAAGGGCATCTCAAACCCATTGATGTGCCCGGTCAGTCCACCTGCTATGAGGCCTCCGACATGGAGCACCATCATCACTTTCATTGCCAGGCCTGCGGCAAGGTCTACGACGTGGAAGGTTGCCTGGCCGGCATCGGTCAGATGTGCCCGAGCGGCTTTAAGGTGGCCAGCCATGAAATCTTCTTTTACGGTATTTGCCCCGCTTGTTAGTGGGTTACTAGTGGGTTGAGCGCATCGTCGACCTGTTTTTGCACCTGGTCAATGGGCTGGCGTCCATCGATTTTTACCACGCCGGGTTTGCTAGCGTAATGGCGCAGCACCGGTTCGGTCTGCTCATGGTAAACTTTTAAGCGGTTGCGGATGACATCTTCTTTGTCGTCGGGACGCTGGACCAATGGCGTGTCGTCAACGTCGCACAGGCCTTCCTTTTTGGGAGGATTAGCCTTCAGGTGGTAGGTGCGCTGACATGTGGGGCAGGATCGTCGCAGAGACAGACGTTCTACCAACTCGTCGTCGGCTACTTCCAGCAAAATTACGGTGTTGATGGGGTGGCCGACTTTACTCAGCATACCATCCAGGAGTTGCGCCTGGAGCTCGGAGCGGGGAAAGCCATCCAGTACAAAACCACCATCGCCGCTGAGCTTTTCGGCCACCATGGTCACGATCAGGTCGTCGGGAACCAGTTTGCCGGAATCCATGTAGGCGGCGGCCTGTTTGCCCAGTTCGGTGCCCTGTTTGCGGTTTTCGCGCAAAATGTCGCCGGTGGAGATGTGGGCCAGGCGGTATTTTTCGGCCAGATAGCGGGCCTGCGTGCCTTTGCCGGCCCCCGGTGGTCCGATGAGGATGATTCGATGCGCCTCTTCAGCCCAGACCAGCATGGTGGTGAGACAGAGGCAGAGTAAAAGGAGCAGACGTTTCAAGGTGATTCCTCTTCCACGGTGATCGATTGCAGAGCCAGGAAGGCTTCGATCATTTGTTGGGTGGGCGGGCCCATCATGGTCATTCCCTGGTCAAGGTGGTCGACATCCTTGTCTTCCCAATAAATCTTCATCTCCGCTAAGGCCTGCAGGGAGCCTTCTAGAGCCTCGTCGATCAGGCCTAACAAGCGTAGCGTCACCTCTTGTTCCTGTGGGGTCAAGCCATCGGTGTCTTCCATCTCGCTCTGATTGACCTGGCGGTGTCCCGTCATGTTGACTTCCACCTGGGCAATTTCATCCCACAGAGCGGTGTCGTTGATCTCGTTTTGGCGCCAACGACTGAGGGCGATTTCTAACTTTTGGTAGTTGGGGGTGGTCAGAGCCGGGGGAGCATTTTCCTGGCCAGGCACGCCTTCGGAGTTTTCGGCCAGCACTCGGCCCGGGCTGGGGGTTTCAAACTGGGGCAGGGTGAGACCGCAGGCGTGGCATTTGGCGTCTCCCTTGCGATTCTCGGCTTCGCACTGCGGGCAGTTGAGCGTCATGACCACGTTGCGCAGCTTTTGGAAGAAGGCGTAGGCATCCATGATACGGTTGGTGCCCAGGCGCAACATCTCGAAGGCGCCATCGGCCAGTTTGGGGTCGCGTTGCTCGACCGAATCTTGGAGCTCGTCCAGTCCGGTCAGAAAATCCTCGAAGCCGGCCCGAGCGGCCTGGTGAATGGGATTGTTCGGGTCGTCCAGGCCTTCTTCCAGGCAAACATCCATGGTCTGGAGCAAGCGTTCCACGTTGCTTCGTGTGCTGTCTAGCAGCGCGGTGAAGCTGCGCCGTTGGCCACGGTCTTCCAGGTAGGCCTGGTAGCCTTCGAGCACGCGCGTGAGCACCGGGCTGTTGTAGTTGCCGTCCGCATCGATGTCGGGAATGTCGTATTCGCCAGGCGGTTTTTCTTGGGCGACCGCTTCTTCCCAGGCGGCATCGTCATGGGAAAAGTCCGAAGAGGCAAAAGCTGCTACCAGAGCGTCGGGGTCTGAACGTCCATAAGCCACGTTGGTCAATTCCTTTCAGCAACGGCGCGATTTCGTAAGCCGGCAGCCCGCTCCTGCCCCTGACACGAAGAAGACCCCCGTTTGCGCGGGGGTCTTCGCCTGAGTTCCGGATAGTTGGCTAACGGAAGCCGTTGGCGAAGGCCGAAATCTGGATCCCGGCTCCGAAGCCGCCGTTGAGCATGGGCGTGAAGGGCTGGAAAGCGGGATTAAATCCGCCGCCACCGCTGGCACCCAGAGCTCCGAGAACGCCGCCGAGCACCGCGCCAATGGCCAGTCCCGGTCCCAGGCCGCCCTGTCCCAGGAAGCCGGACTGGCCGCCGAAGCCGCCAAATCCGCCGGGGCAACCGCCGAACTGTCCGGGGAAGCCGCCAAAGCCGGGGATGCCCCCTCCGAAACCGCCGCCGGGGCCGCCGAAGCCGCCGCCGCTACCGTTCTGGAAACCCTGTTGAAATCCAGCTTGATAAGGATTCTGCGGGCCGCCGAAGCCGCCACCGGCTTGCTGCATGCCGGCCTGGAAGCCTGCCTGATAGGCATTTTGCCCAGGCTGGATGCCGCCATTCTGGGCAAATCCTTGCTGGAAGCCGGCCTGGAACGGATTCTGGCCCATCTGGCCCTGACCCATCCCGGGGAAGCCGCCCCCCATCATCTGTTGCATTTGGGCCAACTGTTGCTGCATCTGCATCAGTTGCTGCTGCATCTGTCCCATTTGGCCCATCTGGCCAAATTGTCCGGGGAAGCCCTGGCCGGGAAAGCCCTGCCCGCACTGTTGCTGCATGGGGAAGTTGTTGAATTGCTGTCCGTGGTTGCAGCAACGCTGCTTCTTTTGGCCGAAAAGTTTGCCGAGTAGTTGAGGTAGAACGCCACCGATCACGCCGCCGATGAGTCCACCAAGAATGGGAGCTGCCATTTCTCTATTTGTCCTCTCTCCAGTAAGTCTGTTTATCAGGTTAAAGGATTTCGCGAGAGACACAACCGGTGAAATGTTTCTTCTTTGTAAAATTTGTAACATTCTGGAGTCGGATCGTGTCAAAACATATCGGGAATATCGACCATGGCTGGCCCGCCGTGACTGGGAAACCGGGGGGGGAGCTCCTCATCGCGGTGTTCCCGCTCCAGGTTATGGAAGCTGGCGTACTTGCCGATGAAGGATAATTTGCAGGTGTCCACCGGGCCGTTACGTTGCTTGCTGATGATCACTTCGCACATGTTGGTGTCTTCGGTCTGGGGATTGTAGTATTCGTCCCGGTAGAGGAAGCAAACCATGTCAGCATCTTGCTCGATGGCGCCCGATTCGCGCAGGTCGGCCATGGAGGGCCTCTTGTCCTGACGGGTCTCCACCTGACGGCCTACCTGACAGAGGGCCATGACCGGAATCGACAGTTCTTTGGCCAGGCCCTTGAGTTGGCGGGAGATCTCGGAGATTTCCTGAGCGCGGTTTTCGATTTTCCCCGAGCCTCGCATGAGCTGCAGGTAGTCGATGATGATCATGTCCAGGCCATGGCGCTTCTGCAGGCGTCGCGCCTTGGACTTCATGTCCAATACGGTGATGCCGGAAGTGTCGTCGATAAACAACTTGGCGTCCGAAAGTTGATTCATTCCGCGGGTTACCCGCACCCATTCTTCCTCGCGCAGTCGACCTTTGCGCACATCCATGGCGTTCACCTGAGCAACCGAGCAGAGCACACGTTGCACCAACTCTTCGCGTGACATTTCCAAAGAGAATACCGCTACAATGCCCGGTTTCTCTCGATTGAGTACGATGTTCTTGGCGATCGTCAAGCAGAACGCGGTCTTGCCCATGGCCGGGCGGGCTCCCACGATAATCAGGTTGCCCTTCTGGAAGCCTGAGGTAAGCTCGTCCAGGTCGCGAAATCCCGAAGCGACGCCGGTGACTGCTTCCTTCCGCAGTGAGCGCTCGTACATCTCGTCAAAGGTCTTCTGCAAGGTCTCTTTGATCTGGTCGAGCTGTTGATGGCGGCGCCGGTCAGCTACAGCGAAGACCAGTTCCTCGGCTCGGTCCACCTTGTTGGCTGGAGTCAGGTCTCCCTGAATGGCCAGACGCCCGATTTCGTTGCCGGCCTTTTGGAGCCGGCGTTCGGTGGCTTTGTCTCCGACAATTTGGGCGTAGGAGGTGACGTGGGCGGAGCTTTGCACCATGGTGGTCAAGGAGTCGAGGTAGGCCACGCCGCCGCAGGAGTCCAACTGATTCTGCGACTTGAGTTGGTTGGCGCAGGTAATCAGGTCGAGGTTCTGGTTTTTCTCCGCCAGGGCCAACAGGGCGCCGTAGATTTCTTGGTGCGCTTCGCGGTAGAAGTCTTCGCTGCCACTGAGGATCTCGGCCACCCGGTCGAGGGCTTCGGGGTCGAGCAGGCAGGCGCCCAGGCAGGCCTGTTCCGCCTCGATGTCGTGAGGGGGAATGTGCAGAGCGGAAACTTCGGAATGGGTCCGTAACTCCTTGACAGACAAGGCTTAGACCTCGGTGATCCAGGAGTAGTTGGGCCAGATCAGTGCAAAGACCTCGGCCACGCTGCTGACCGGCAAGATTTCCATGACCGTCAGTAGATCGCGATCCACTTCGGTCATGTTCTCACGGGGAATGACCACCCGCTTGACGCCCGCCAGATGAGCGCCGCGAATCTTCTCGGAGACTCCGCCGACCGGTTTTACCTTAGCCTGAATGGTGACCTCGCCGGTGAGGGCTATGTCCTGGGGGATCGGAAGCCCTTCCAAGGCACTGGCCAGGGCCACCACGATGGCCAGGCCGGCCGAGGGTCCGTCGACCTTGCCGCCGCCGATGACGTTGACGTGAACATCGTAGTCGTAGACGTCTTTGTCGGTAATACGTCGGATCACGCTGGCCGAGTTGAAGACCGAATCGCGGGCCATGTGGC
>Ga0075012_10003132_pt1 | contig 15965 bp, 11 predicted proteins | sample All_14_2_FD_71474 | JGI IMG/M metagenome (GOLD analysis project Ga0075012, IMG submission 71474) | Freshwater microbial communities in response to fracking from Pennsylvania, USA - Allegheny Zone_MetaG_DW_15 | ecosystem: Environmental > Aquatic > Deep subsurface > Groundwater > Drilled... | reverse complement strand
CGATGATACCGGACTCCACCCCGCTCAGCCACATCAACGCACGGCGGCGCATGCCCAATACTTTCAATACATAGGTTTCCTGCTGTTTCAAATCGCGAAAACCCAGCATGGCCAGAATGGCGATGATTACTCCGGCCAGCAAGGCAAACAGGGCGACCAGACTGATGGCCTTGCCGGCGCTGACAAACACGTTCTGTATTTTTTTAATCAGACTGGCCACGTCAATCACCGTTATATTGGGAAATTGCTGCGCAAAATCCGGCAACAGGCTTTGCTGCTCGTCTGTTAAATACAGACTGGTGATAAAGGTTTGCGGCAAGTGATCCAGCATGCCCGGGCGAAAGAGCATGAAAAAATTCGGTTTGAAATTGGTCCAGTTTACCCGCCGAATACTTTCAACCCGGGCCGAAATCAATTCATCACCGATGCGAATACCCAGCATATCGCCCAGCTTCAGATTCAACTGCGTTGCCACGCCCTGCTCCACGCTGACCCAGTCGCTTGTACCACCCCAATGCCCGGACACCAGGCTGTTTTCAAGCGGCAACTGCGCCATCCAGGAAAAATTGAGATCGCGCTGCAAAGCGTTGATGCGCTTGACCCGGGGATCAAACAAGGTCGTCACGGGTATGTTATTAATACTGACGAGACGGCCTTTAACCATGGGATATATGCCATTGCTGTGGATATGATGCTGGCGCAAAAACCGCTTCAAATCGCTGACCTGTTCCGGTTCGATATTGATAATAAAAAAATTGGCGGCGTTTTTTGGCAATTGCTGTTGCCAGTCATTCAGCACCGTATTTTTCAACAAAAACAAGCCCAGCATGGCTGTCAAGGCCAAACCAATGCCCAGCAATTGCAAACCGCTGTTGGCCAGGTTGCGTTCGATATTGCCAAAGCCGAAAGACCAGCTCAAAGGAACGAAGGGCTTGATATAACGCATCAACAAGCCGCTGAATGCCAGCAAAAACATGGCCAGCAACGCGTAAAAGACACAAGCCAACAGCACGATGATGGTCAAATACAAAGATTGCGTATACAGCAGAGCAAACACCAGCAAAAACAGCAAAGCCGTGGCATAGGTCAGGGATGCGCCGCGACTCCACTCCGGCAATTGCTGCCGGAAAATACTGATGGCGCTGACCTTGCTCAGGGCCAGTAAATTGGCCAAGGTAAAACTTACCAGCACCGACAGGCCGCAGGCCAGACTCAACAAGGCCGGTTTCAGGGTAAAGGGCGCTTCAACACCAGGCAATAAACCGCTCAACCAGTGAATCAACAACGGCTGCAAGGCATAACCAAGCACCACGCCGACAACAGACGCGACAAGGCCGAGCAACAACATCGCTATCAAATACGTGCTGACTATCGTGCGCTGCGACAGGCCGAAACAGCGCAACAGGGCGACCTGTTGTTGATGGCGTTTGCCATAACGCAGACTGGCCATGCTGATTGCGACCCCGGCCAGCACCAGACTCATCAAGGTGCCGATATTCAAATACATCAGGCTGCGTTCGATGGTCTGCACCAGCGGATTGTTGGTCTGGCGATCCGTCCATTGATCTGTCATTAACAGAGGCAGCAAGTCGGCTTTCAAACGCGCCACCGCAGCAGGCGTACCGGCCAGCAGCCAGTTCCAGGTGACGTTGCTTCCTTTTTGGACCACGGCAGTTTTGGCCACATCCTGTTGGTTCATGATGATGCGCGGCGCGATTTGAAACCAGTCGCCCGTTTGCCCCGGTTCGTCCAGCAAGACCGCATCCACGACAAACGAAGCAAGGCCAATGTTGATACGGTCGCCAGGCTTGATGCCCAGCAAGGGAAACAAATTTTTGTTCGCCCAGACATGCCCACTGGGCGGCGCACCGCGTACCGGTTGCTCGCTGGTGCTGATGCTGATTTGACCGCGTAACGGATAGCTGTCCTGAACCGATTTGACCTGAGCCAACTGCAAACGCTGCCCGTATTCGACCATGCTGGAAAAGGACAGGGTCATGCTTTGGGTCAGATTCAGCGCACTGGCTTTTTGCTGCCAGGCTGCGGGAATCGGATCTTTGCTGCTCACCAGTGCATCCGCACCCAGCAGTTGTTCCGTCTGGCGTTGTAATTGATGGTTAATCAGACTGGTCAGGCCATTCAGGGCGCTGACGCAGGTCACCGCGATCACCAGCGCCAGAAACATCAAGGTCAATTCGCCGCTGCGCCAGTCGCGAAGCAAGGCGCGCAAGGCCATGGGAAACGCTAGCATGATAAATGTCCATCAATCAGCGGCCAATGAAACTGGCAGCGTTTGGCCAGGGCTTCGTCATGGGTGACAATGACCAGGGTGGATTGGTGTTCGCGGTTCAAATCGAACAGCAAGTCGATGATGGTCTGACCGGTTTTTTTATCCAGATTTCCAGTCGGCTCATCGGCAAACAGCAGGGCAGGCATGGTGGCAAAGGCGCGGGCGATGGCGATGCGCTGCTGTTCTCCGCCGGACAATTGCAGGGGGTAGTGGCGGGCGCGCTGGCTCAGACCGACTTGAGCTATCCAGTTCTCTGCGGTGGCGCGCGGGGCGTCCATACGATTGATTTCCAGCGGCAGCATCACGTTTTCCAGGGCCGTTAAATTGGGAATCAATTGAAAAAACTGGAAAATAAAACCTATCTGCTTCGCCCGCCGTTGAGCGCGTTGATCTTCATCCAGTTCGCTGATGTCTTCATCGCCATAAAAAACCTGGCCGGATGTCGGCTTTTCCAGACCGGCCATGATGCTGAGCAGGGAGGTTTTACCCGAACCGGAGGCGCCGGTGATGGCCACGGTCGAGCCGGGTTGAATGGTCAAATTGATGTCATTTAAAATAGACAGGCGCTCTCCGTTAATCAGAATGCTATAATTCACATTGACCAAACGAATGATGGCGTCGGAGTGATTCATGTCCCGTAATATCCTTTTTTCCCTGTTATTGATGTTAAGCATAACACCTCTGTACGCCAAAACGATCCTCGTGGTCGGCGATAGTTTGAGCGCGGCACACAACATTGACGAACAAAGCAGCTGGGTGAATTTGCTCAGGCAGCGCGTGCAAGCTCCGTGGCAGGTGGTGAACATCAGCGCCAGCGGCGACACCAGCGATAATGGCCTGGCCAAACTGACGCGTTATTTATCGGCCAACAAAGCCGATATTGTGATCATCGAGCTGGGAGCCAACGATGGATTGCGTGGTCTGCCTTTGAATGGCCTGCAACGTAATCTTGGCGAGATGGTTGGCCTGGCACAGAAACAATCCGCGAAAGTCCTGTTGCTGGCTACCTGGTTACCGCCGAATTACGGGCCGACTTTTATCAAACGTTTCAATCAGGTTTATCTGGATGTGGCGACACAACATCAAGTGGCGCTGATCCCCATGTTTCTGCAGGGCGTGGCGGGTGATCCGGCTTTGATGCAATCTGATGGCCTGCATCCGAATCAGAAAGCGCAACCGATTATTTTGAACACGGTTTGGCCGCGCTTGCAGACGCTGTTGAACAATTAAATCCTGTCTTGCCGCGAGGCCACAACCCGCTTCAATTCACTCAACCCAGCCAGCAAATCCTGTTGCAATACGGTGGCGGCGGACCAGTTGTTTTCCAACACCATGCGCTCTTGTTTACAGGCGAGATCAAACAAACGATTGGCGCCGGCGTTTCCGGTTGCGCCCTTCAAACGGTGGCATCGGCTTTTCGCCACATCCAGGTCGGAATAGTGAATGGCCATGCGCATGTCGGTCAGTAATTCATCCACATTATCAATCAGCAATTGCAGGAACTGTTGCTTCAGGGGCTCATCAAAACCAAAAATCATTTGCAGGCGATCCATGTCCAGTATGCTGCTGTCCGCGAAAGCCGGCGCTATGTTGCTGTTGACTGGACGCGCTTTGGCTACCAGCCAGTGCGACAGCAAATGCTCCAGACGCTGCAGATCAATAGGCTTGCTGATGTAATCATTCATGCCCGATTTCAAACAGTTCTCGCGATCGCCTTTCAAGGCATGTGCAGTCATGGCAATGATGGGTGTTGCGACCAGGCCCCTCGCCTTTTCCATTTTCCGGATTTTTTTGGTGGCGGTATACCCATCCATTTCCGGCATTTGACAATCCATCAAAATCAAATCGTATGAGCGTCTGGTAAAAGCGTCCAGGGCATCCTGACCATTAATGGCAATATCCAGGGTTTCATAGCCCAGGCGGCGTAAAACATGGGTCGCCACACTTTGGTTGATGCTGTTGTCTTCCGCCAGCAAAATAACCGCGTTCTTTTTCTCAACGGCGCTGGGCTGTACGGGCATTTGTTTGCTCATGGGCGCCAATTCAGACGCATTGACCAGTACCGACAAAATCGCTTCATACAGTTTCGACTGACGCACCGGTTTGGTCAGGCAACTGGCAATATGTAATTCATCCAGCCTGTCACGCGCCACCGGCAAACCGAGCGAGGTTAACATCAATACTGGAATCGAGGACACGGTTTTGTCTTTGGAGAGCATGTCAGCAAGCGTAAGACCGTCCATGTTCGGCATGGAATAATCAATGAGAATCATCTGGTACATATCGCCGGTTTCCACCGCTTTCGACAATTTATCCAGGGCATCGCGGCCATCGAATGCCACATCGCAATACATGCCCCAGGCCTGAGTCTGGGAACGTAAAATATTTCGATTGATCTCGTTGTCGTCAACGGCCAGAACCCGCATTCCCTGTAATTGTGGAACGAAGCCACGCTGAGCATCTTGTATCGTCGCCTTGACTTCCTTAACCGGAATCGAGAACCAAAATCGACTACCGCCGCCCGGGTTGCTGTCAACGTTGATCGTTCCGCCCAAAAATTCCGTCAATCGCTGTGAAATGACCAAACCCAAACCGCTGCCGCCGTATTTGCGCGAAACCGATGCATCACCTTGAGAGAACGGTTTAAACAGGCGCTCCCTGACTTCGGGCGAAATGCCAATGCCCGTGTCGCGAACTTCAAACAACAAACTGATACCGGATTTTTTTTCTTTCACCAGAGAAACGTCCAGTTCAATCTGACCTTTATCAGTAAATTTGATGGCGTTGGACAGCAGATTAACCAGAATTTGCGCCATGCGCGTGGCATCGGTGTTGACCCAGGCGGGAACGTCCGGACCAATCAGGGCGCCAATGGCCAGATTTTTCATATGGGCTTTGTAGGCCACAATTTCTACTGCATCTTCAATCGCCTGTCTCAAATCAAAATTCACAAAATCCATTTCAAAATGACCGGATTCAATTTTGGAAAAATCGAGAATATCGTTGATAAGCCCCAGTAAAGACTCGCCTGACAAGCGGATGGATTTGACAAATTCCTGTTGCTCTATCGACAAAGGCGTTCCTTCCAGCAGACTGGACATGCCGATTACGCCGTTCAAGGGCGTACGGATTTCATGGCTCATGGTCGCCAGAAACGCACTTTTGGCCAGATTGGCTTGATCGGCCAGATCTTTGGCGGTACGTAATTTTTTGTTGGTTTCCTGAATTTCCTGAGCGCGCTGATAAATATCCTTTTCCATCTGGCCGGCACGCGATTTTAGCATCTCGTTCAACTCTTGTTGTTTGCTGCCTTTTTCGCGCAGGCGGATAAACTCGGTCACGTCTTCGACTCGATGAATAATGTATTCCACCTCATTGTTTTCATTCAGCACCGGCGAATTAATCGGGCTCCAATAACGAACCTCATATTGATAACTTTTCTTGTTTGGACAACGCACGTCATATTGTTGCACGGCCATGGTGTCGGGTGCTTTGTTGTCCAGTACACGATTCAGGGAGCTGCGCAAATTGGCGACACCGGTGGCGCCGGCATCATCGGGATTATCTGGAAACACTTCAAAAATATTGCGGCCGACAACGTTGCTGCGCTCGACCATGGTTGCTTTGAGATAAGCGTCACTGGCGTCCAGAATCTCAAATTCCGGACTCAAAACAAGGTACAGATCCGGTGCTGATCGCAAGATACGCAAGAGATCACCTTGTCGAATACCACTCGTTTGATTGCTCATATCTGCTCCCGTCACCAGGTGTTGTTCAGGTTGCCTTGCGCGAGTTGACCACTTTCAGGTCTTCGTTGGTATCGCGCATTCCCAATAACACGCCCAGATTTTTGATTTCCAGGGTCAATTGTTGTTGTCTGGAATAGATGTCCTGAGCGATTTTTTCCAGGGCGAGTCTTTCTTCCTGGCGCAATTCGCCCAGGTTTTCCCTATACTGCTGCAATAAATCCCATTCTTCGTTCATTTGCTGATGAACAATTTGCAAGCGCTGGATCACACGCGGCAATTCATCAGGCGGTTGCGCTTCCTTTTTTTTCTGTTGAGCAACCAATTCCAGACGCCTGGTATAATCAACGACGCGCTGACCAACGAAGATACGGCTGCGCAGCTCGGCATAGTTGAAGGGTTTGGTCAAAAAATCGTCGGCGCCAGCGTCGAGCGCGTTCACAATATTGGCGGAACCAGTCAGACTGGTTAACAGAATCATGTAAGGTGGTGTTGGCAATGATTTGGCAAGACGACACAACTCCGGGCCATCAATTTTCGGCATCATCCAGTCAACCGTCACCAGCTGAGGAGCGTCCGGTTCTTTGAGAATTCTCCAGGCGGCTTCGCCGTCACAAGCTTCCTGGACAGAAAAATCCCACTGACTGACAGTTGCCCGAAGTAACATGCGTGTTGTGGGATCGTCATCCGCAATTAGAATGGTCGATTTTTTCCCGTCTATTCGAGCCGCCATCTCAATGACCCTTAAACAACCAATATAGCTAAAGTATAGACAATCCGGACGGATACTCCAGGCGCAAATCGTGTTAATATACTCAAAGCGAAAACCCATTCATTTTGAGTATCACCTTACAGGATTTGAACATGCGTCGCCTTACTCTGATTTTTTTAAGCCTGATATCCCTCGCAGCCCAGGCATCGAGCGTTTTATTGACTGATCTGCATGGCGAAAAAAAATCCTTCGACAGCTTGCGTGGTCGATGGGTTCTCATTAATTACTGGGCAGGCTGGTGTCAGCCTTGCGTGGATGAAATCGGCGAATTAAATCGGTTTTATCAACAGAAAAAAGACAAGGTTTCTTTGTACGCGGTAAATTTTGACGGCCTTCCGGTTTCGGAACAAGTCGCTTTGATGGCCAAGCTGCGCATCAAATATCCGGCTTTAAGCGAGGACCCAGGGCCGGATCTCGGTTTGGGTTATATTCGCGGCGTGCCGGTTACTTTTGTATTCAACCCCAAAGGCAAGTTGACGGATACCTTGTATGGCGGTCAGACACTGGCCAGCCTGAACAAGGCTATAACAGATCATCCGCTTCACTAACCGGCACTGGAAACAAACGCTGTTTTTGCACCAGGGTCAATTTAACGCGCAAACACCAGCCGCCATCCTCATCGAGGGTCTCATTCAAAACCGCATCCAGTTGATACAGTTGCGCGCGTAATTTGGCCTGTTGCACGGACAAATGCACGTCTTCTTCCAGCGCGAATCCATGCAATTTCGCTGCGATGGCTTCCCTCAACAGAGGCAAACCCTCACCGCTGTGAGCAGATAACCAAACCTTGCTATGTGTATGCTCCATACGCGCCGTCCATCCCTCTATCTGATCAATTTTATTAAAAACCTGAATCAGGGGAATATCATTGACGCCGATCTCAGACAAAACCTGTTGCACCGCCGTTACGGTTTCCGGCCAATGGGGATCGGACACGTCAATCACATGCAGGAGCAAATCTGCTTGCTGCGTTTCTTCCAGCGTGGCGCGAAAGGCTTCAACCAATTGATGCGGCAAATCGCGAATAAATCCGACCGTATCTGCCAAAATGGCGGGAACCGACCCGGGCAGACTTACCTTGCGCATGGTGGGATCGAGGGTGGCAAACAGTTGATCGGCCACGTAAATATTTTCACCGGTGAGGGCGTTGAACAAAGTCGATTTGCCGGCATTGGTATAACCGACCAGAGACACGGTCGCCATGGCGGATTTTTGACGGGCAAGACGGTTTTGATCCCGGCTGCGCCTGACTTTATCCAGACGCTTGTTGATGTAGCGGATGCGCTCACGCAGCAAACGCCGGTCGGTTTCAAGCTGGGTTTCACCCGGGCCGCGCAAACCGATACCGCCTTTTTGCCGCTCCAGATGCGTCCAGCCGCGAATCAGGCGCGTGGACATATGCTGTAATTGCGCCAGTTCAACTTGTAATTTACCTTCGAAAGTACGGGCGCGCTGGGCGAAAATATCGAGAATCAAACCGCTGCGGCCGACCACGCGGCATTGCAACAGACGTTCCAGATTACGTTCCTGAGAGGGGGATAATTCGTGATTCACCAACACCAGTTCAGCCTCGTGAGCCTGAACCTGTTCCTGAATTTCTTCGGCTTTTCCCAATCCAACATAATATTTCGGTTCGGGTGTTGCACGCGTTCCTTGTACATAAGCCACGATTTCAGCCTGAGCCGACACAGCCAGTTCTTCAAACTCGGCCAATGCTTTTTCAGCATCCAGCCCGGGAAGCGCCAGCTGTACTAAAATGGCGCGTTCACCACTTTTGGGACGATCAAACAATATTACTCACCAACCAAACAAAGTACGCCCAGTTTGCCATAAATAAAGAAAACAATCACCCGTCATGGTCCGTCATTGCGAGGCACGAAGCAATGACGGACCATCTCGCAGGCCGGGTTCATTCAGCGGCAGGTAAATGAATCAACTTTGAAGGCACCACCGTCGAGATAGCATGTTTGAACACCATCTGCGTGATGGAATTTTTCAGCATCAGGGTCGAGTTATCAAAGGCATCTATCACGCCATGTAACTTGATTCCGTTAACCAAAAATACCGATACGGGGACTTTGCCTTTGCACAGTTCGTTGAGAAACGCATCTTGTAATGAGTTGTTGGTAACCATTGCCTTCTCCTTGTTGTTATTATTGGCGACAACGCTCTTACCTGTAATCGTCATTTGTGCAAAGAACTTTAGCCTTTATTGAAATGACTTTGCATCGTTCAAGGTTTTGGTTACTATGCGAGCGATGGCGATTCATTTTATGTCACAACAAACATAAGGAGAGCAATGTGCTGGAAAATAATCAAAAAGAAGATCAGGGAACACCTACAAGATATAGCAGGGAAGAGCTGTTAGACATCTTTATTAAAATGCGTGATAAAGGCCCCATTACATCACCGATCCCGGTCAGACATAACGCTTCATTCGAGGCCAGTTCCTCCTCAGAAACACCAACCAGTGAATCACCTCAGTATCTGAATGATGTCTGTAGAATTATTACAGAACTGGACGCCCTTGCCGATTCAAACAATAGCACGGCCTGGATATCATTTGCTGACCCCGTCTTTGATCCCGATTTTTATAAACGCCATACTGATTTGATTGACGAACGAATTAAAGACAAAACTACCTTGTTGGCAAGCAATCTGGCGCTGCATACGCCCGCCGATCAATTCTATGATGTCCTTCACAATATTCGCAAAGCCCGCTTTGGCGGCGAAATGGTGCAAAGGATGGGTGAAGCAGGCAACTTGAATGATATGTTGAGCATGTTTTTGAGCGATAATCCGGTTCAAATGTTTGAACATCCTGTTTTCCAACCAGAGCTTTTCAAGCGATTTACAACGCTGGTTCGCAATCGTCTGCTTGATCAGAAAGAAGGTATCACAGCGCGCCTCGAAAAAGCGGGTAATCATGAAGAGACGCTGGCCAAATTAACGTTGATCATGGCTGCCGATACACCCTGCCCTTTTTGGGATATACACGAAGAATTGAGCTTGATGACCGCTTGTCTGTCAACAACAACCCTGGAAGAATTCGATCATAGCGCGGGCTCATCCGCTGATCCATTCACAGATGTTTCTCTGTCGCCTGCTACTCCTCCAAAGCCGGAAACCGGATTTGGCGAGACTTATGCCCAACATGGCTTTATGGGCGTAATCAATCGAATACTTAGCCCTTCGCCTGCTATAGACATCGCCACACCAGACAGCTCATCCTCAAATTCGCCTTAATTCGCCTTGTTGAATATCCGTCCCGGATTAGGCGCTTGCCAACTTCCGGGACTCACCTTCACCAGACAACAACGGATTGCTATCGTCATCCTCACTGCCATCAAGCTGATCTTCCAATAATTCCGGCTCCTCCGGCGCAGCAAGCTTGATTGCCTCCTGTTTGGCTTGATGCCGGCTGTAAGCTTTCCACAATTCATAGGCAAGAAAAGCCACTGTCAACACCAGCGCCGCCTGCCAGCAAATCGCATAGGCCGCGATAATCAAACCGGGGATGATGGCATTTTTGGCCAGGGTATACGCAAATTCATAACGCGCTGTTTGATACGCTTTCATCGCGCTGGCCACGTCAATTTCTGTCAATTTTGCTTCCTGCAGCCGCAATTTGCTTTCTTTGTAATTGCTGTACTCCGCATCCGACAAATACATGGCAACCGCCAATACACAGACCACATAAGCCGCGACAATCATTCCGGCAGGGCCAAACAACATGGATGCGGCAAATCCACTGGCCAACAACAGGGCGGCCGTGGCATTGAAGAGGAGGGTCGCGCTTTTGACTTTCCAGGTCAGTTCCAGTTCCTTGAGTTGCTTGCTCACGGTTTCCAGTTGCTCTATTACCAGATCTGACCTCTCTGTTTTTAGCAGAAACTTATAATAAGCCTGGTCGGCAAGGTATTGCGCTTTTTTGGTCAGATAGTCCTTTTCCGCCAAATGCCGACGCCAGAGCAACAAACAAACGTCGAAAAACAAAAATCCACCCGTGAGCCAGCCAGCGATGGGTGCAGCTATGTGTAAAACGGGCGCGTAATTGCTGACGCCGTTAACCGTAGCCCAAACGATATCGTTCACAAAATCGGGGTGCCGTCTTGTTACTTCCGCCTTAAAACGCTCCCAGCGCGTCAGATTCGCTTCCGCCTCAGAAGGAAAAAACGTGTGTTTCATCACCATCGCAGCGTTCAATATAAAACGCGCCACAAAAAAACCGACGCTCAAAACACGGAATGCTTCACTGGGTTTTTCCAGGGTTTTGATGATTTTATCCACATCGATTTTTTTATTGAGCAATTTACCCAGCCTGTCAATCCAGCCAACATCACGTACCAGCAAAAAAGACGAGGTCAGGGTTGTGCGCAGAAAGGCCCAGTACATCCGGTACATGTTCAGCAAACCAATTTTGCTGCGCACTTTGGACAAATGCTGCGGCGTGTTCACCAGTTCGGAAAACTCAGCCATGATTTGTTTGCCCAGACTGGCGATGAAGGAGCAGGGCTGATCAACTTCGTTTTTGATCTGCCCGTTTTCGATGGCCAGCTTGATTCGCGCGGCCTGTTTTTGATACTGAGCGGCTTTCAAGGTATCTTCATACGCTTGATAATACGCTTCCAGCATCAGACAGCAGTAATAACAATAATTCCAAAAGGCCACATCGTACTTGCCTTTTTTTTGCAGCACGGGAAATAATTGATTAAATTCCTGCTCTATCAAGGGCTTGTTTTGAGCCAAAAATCGATAGTCCTTTTTTCGGACCATAGCCGGGATATCCGTGATGATGTCTGTTTTATTAAAAAAATCATCTTTGTCCCGGGTAAAGGGTCTGTACTGGTCCGAGTAAGGCATGATAGCAATCCATCTCAATTTAAATAATAGGCAAGGCGTTTAAAATACAAACTTACCATTGAGCGCTTGTGCAAACAACAGTTTTTATGTTTTTTTTATTAACAGGGTGTGTGGGAATATTTTTTTGAAGAATGCGTTTTTATTTACCAATACAAAAGCTGGAAAAAATCTTGCCCAGCAAATCATCCGAACTAAACTCCCCGGTAATCTCCGCCAGGGCCTGATGCGCCAAACGCAAATCTTCGGCCAGTAGTTCTCCGGCTCGACTGCCCATCAACTGTTTTTGCCCGGCCAACAATAAATCTTTCGCGTCATCCAAAGCCGACAAATGACGCCGCCGCGCCAGAAATTGTCCTTCTGCCGGATGATAGCCCACCACCGTTTTGATGCGCGCTTTCAACGTATCCACCCCATCCCCGGTTTTGGCGGACAAATAAACAGCATCCGCTGAAACAGGTTTGTCCGCTGCCAGTGAATCCATTTTATTAAACACCGTAATCAGCGGAACACCTGCCGGCAGACGCTGTTGAATCGACAGACTCAAGTCATCCAGGCCCGCGTCTGCGGTCACATCAACAATCATCAACACACAATCAGCCTTGCTGACTTCCTGCCATGCGCGCTTGATGCCCTCCTGTTCCACCCGATCCTCACTGTCGCGAAGACCGGCTGTGTCGATGATATGAATGGGCAATTCATCCAGCAAAATATGTTCGCGCATCACATCACGGGTAGTACCGGCAACATCGGTGACGATGGCCACATCGCGCCCGGCCAGACAATTGATCAACGTCGATTTTCCGGCATTGGGTTTACCGGCTATCACCACCGACAAACCTTCGCGCAGCAAAGCACCTTGCGTTGCCGTGGCACGAATGGCGAGCAGCATGTGCAAAGCCTCATCCAGCAAGGCGGCGACTTTGCCATCGTTCAAAAAATCGATTTCTTCTTCGGGGAAATCAATGGCGGCTTCGACAAACAAGCGCAAATGAACCAGCTTGTCATTCAGCCGATTGATTTTATCGGAAAAATCACCTTGCAGGGATCGCACCGCCATGCGTGCCGCCGTCAGCGAACTGGCCTGAATCAAATCGGCAACCGCTTCGGCCTGGGTTAAATCCATCTTGTCGTTGATAAAGGCGCGTTCGGAAAACTCACCCGGGCGGGCAATACGAGCGCCCAGGCTCAGGCATTCTTTCAGCAGATAATCCAGCAACACCGGCGATCCATGCGCCTGAAACTCGACCACGTCTTCGCCGGTAAAGGAATGTGGTGCTTTAAAAAACAAGGTCAGACCAAAATCAATCAGTTCACCTTGCTGATTAAAAAACGATCCATAATGTGCCTGGCGCGGCTTGAGTTGTTTTTTCTGGCTAATATGCAGGGCGATGGGGTAAGCGAGTGGCCCCGACAGACGGATAATGCCAACCCCGCCTTGACCAGGCGGGGTTGCGATTGCGGCAATGGTCTCTGTTGACATTATTTTACCGAGGATAACTGAGGCTTTTTGCTCTTCGTTTTGGGTTTCGATTGCTCGTTACTGTAACGACGCGTGATGTACCACTGTTGAATAATCGACAAGGTATTGTTCACAATCCAGTACAGAACCAGACCTGAAGGGAAATTCCAGAACAGGCCGGTAAACAGCACCGGTAAAAACATCATGATTTTGGCTTGCATCGGATCCGGCGGTGCAGGATTCAGGCGTTGCTGGATCAACATGGTCAAGCCCATGATCACCGGCAAGACATGGTAAGGATCCGCTTCGGCCAAGTCTTTAATCCAGAACATAAACGGTGCCTGGCGTAACTCAACACTTTCCAGCAACACCCAGTACAGGGCAATAAAGACCGGAATCTGGATAACGATGGGCAAACAGCCGCCCAACGGATTGACTTTTTCCTGACGGTACAACTCCATGGTTGCCTGGCTGATTTTGGCTTTGTCATCGCCATAACGCTCCCGCAGGGCAAGCAATTTGGGTTGCAACTGGCGCATGCCGGCCATGGAACGATAGCTGCTGGCAGACAGTCGGTAGAAAGCCAGTTTGATCAGCACCGTGACCAACACAATAGACCATCCCCAGTTACCCACAACCGAGTGAATGGCTTTCATCACCGAAAAGAGCAGGGATGAGAGGAACCATAACCAGCCGTAGTCGACTGTCAGCTCCAGACCGGGTGCGATTTCTTTCAACACAGCAGTGTCTTCCGGGCCAAGGTACAGAGAGGCACCGATTTGTTTGCTGCCGCCAGCTGGCAGAGCAATAGGTTGAGATACGGCGCCGATGGTGAAATCACCTTCTGCAGCGCGGGTGTAGAGCACGTTTTTGCTGTCTTTTTGCGGAATCCAGGCACTGAGGAAATAATGCTGTTGCATGGCAATCCAGCCGCCGGTTGCGTTCACATCCAGATTCGCTTTGCCCATGTCTTTAAAGCTGACTTTTTTGTATTTGTGCTGACCAGGGTTGGAGTAAGAGGCGCCGGTATAGGAACCAACATGGAACATACTGGAGCTGTCTTCTTCCGGTGAACTGCGCAGGAACTGGGTGTTCATGTACCCGGTCCAGGCGTTGTCGCCTTTGTTGTTTATCTCGTAATTGACCTGAATATCATAGCTGCCGCGTTTGAATAAAAAGGTCTTTTTCACATCCAGACCATCGGCGCTTTGTCCGGTCAGGGTAACGGTCAGTTCATTTTGGTCGGCGCTTAATTGGTAGTCTTGCTGTGCACTGCGAAAATCAAACTGTTCGTTGTTGACCGCACCATTGCTGCTGGTAAACAGGCTGCTGTTGGCGACATAGCGTTGTCCGCTGTGATCGAAGAGTAACTGAATCGGTTTTTGCGGATCATTAACGCTCACGGGATAGGCAAGCAATTCTGCACTCACGATGTCTCCGTTGGCGCTGTCGATACTCAGAGCCAGCACATCGGTTTTAACCTGAATTTGCGATGAGCTGCTTGCTGTTGGCCTTACGGTCGATTGCACGTTGTCGGTGGATTTGTTTTCCGCCGTGCTGTCGGGCACAACAGGCAACAACGTTCCCTTGTTGCGCGAAACGGGTGCTGTACTGCTGCTTGCGATGGGCGCATTGACAGGGGGGTAATCTTTGTTCCAGGCGGTCCAGAGTGAATAAACAATCAGCGCCAGTCCGGCATACAATACTACTCGTCGCATATCCATTAGGGGTTCTCTTTGTTAGGTATTACGGGATCGTATCCGCCTCTGGACCATGGATGGCATCGCAGAAGACGGAAACAGGCTAATTTAAGTCCTTTAAGCACGCCGAAAGTGCGAATGGCTGTCAAAGCGTACTCTGAACAACTGGGATAAAATCGGCAGCAGGGTCTCATTTGAGGGCTAATGATGAGTTGATACAGTCTGACAGGAAAGCAGGTCAACTGGCGCAGGATGTGCTTAATTTTGCCCATATTTTACTCAAATTGGCGACAATTAATTTATTCTCAACCTTGGCAGCGCCGTGTCTTGCCAAAAAAATAAAATCCATACCCGGTAAGGTATGAGTTCTAAAGCCCTCACGTATCAATCGCTTGAGACGGTTGCGCTGATTGGCTTTGGCAACCAGTTTTTTGGACAATGCCAGACCAAGACGTGCGTACCCCAAAGAATTCTCGCGATGCAAGATAACAAACTCCGGGGTAAGGATCTTGTTTGCCTGAGCAAACACGTAATCGTATTCACTTTTTTTAAGTAATCGCCGTTCCCTGGTAAAACAATACACTTACGCTGACAAACGTTTACGGCCTTTGGCTCTACGTCGTTTCAGTACTAAACGGCCATTGGGTGTTGCCATGCGCGAACGAAATCCGTGGTCACGTTTACGTTTCAAATTACTGGGTTGGAAGGTACGTTTCATGATTAACCTGTTTGAAATTAATTTTTAGAGGTGGGCAATGATAGAAAAATTTACAGCGTATGTCAAACGGGGATTTCAATTTACCTGCTTGAATGCGTTTTTGGCCGTCGCTTATTATTATAAAGTTATTTAAAGGATCTAACTTATTTTTTCTATTAGCTCGACAAGATCTGTTGATAATATGTTTTTTTATTTAATACTCAATAAGTTACCTCTGCTTCAGATCTGTTTGTAACTGTTGTATTTAGCCGGTGTTTACTGTTGGTGTTTTTCTGATCGCTTGATGATCACTATTTTATCCACGGGTTTGGATCGCTTTGATCATCAGCTTGTGCACAGGATATAAATTCTTGACTGGATAAAAAACACAGAAACTCGTTTTTGCGAGTGCAACGAAGTGGTCCATCAGCTTCTTTC
>Ga0075012_10003131_pt1 | contig 15966 bp, 17 predicted proteins | sample All_14_2_FD_71474 | JGI IMG/M metagenome (GOLD analysis project Ga0075012, IMG submission 71474) | Freshwater microbial communities in response to fracking from Pennsylvania, USA - Allegheny Zone_MetaG_DW_15 | ecosystem: Environmental > Aquatic > Deep subsurface > Groundwater > Drilled... | reverse complement strand
GCCCCATCGTCCCTGCGATGCGAGTCGATCTCGCTTGCCAGTCCGCGACACCCCGCCCTAAACACCGCCCGTCATCGGGGAGTAGCCACCCGCACCGATCAGCGGGGTCCGCGTCAACACACTTCCTCTCGCCCGGAGAGGATGGCGCGGTCTGTCAGTGACCTATCGTTCCGCATCGATGCGGGATGGCGAGAGGGCCGAGCTTTCGGTCCTCAAGCAGCAAGCCTCCGCGAGGCGCGCGTTAGGACCACTTTCAAGGCAAGACCGCTGGCGTCGCAGGGTGCTTCACGCGGGGCCCGGCTGCGATGCCTTTGGTCTGTCCGCCGACGTCCCGCGCCGTGATGCCGCAATGCCCGACCTTCCCTGGCCCTTCATTCCCTGGGACGCCTTCTTCATCTCCACCGGCCTGGTCCTGATCGCCGAGATCGGGGACAAGACCATGCTGCTGGCCATCGTCTTGGCCGCGGCCTGGCGGCGACCGACGCCCATCATCCTGGGCATATTGGTCGCGACCCTGGCCAACCATGCGGTGGCGGCCCTAGCCGGATCGGTCCTGGCCCGCTTCATGGATGGGGAGTGGGTGCGCTGGGTCGTCGGCATCGCCTTCATCGGCTTCGGCCTCTGGGCCCTGATCCCCGATCGGTTCGACGAGACGCCCGACACGACGGAAAAGACCTTTGCGGGCGTCTTCTGGACCACGACGGCTGCCTTCTTCCTGATCGAGATGGGGGACAAGACCCAGGTCGCCACCGCCATGCTGGCCGCCCGGTTCCAGGACATCGTCGTCGTGGTGGCGGGTTCGACCCTGGGCATGATGCTGGTCAACGGCCCGGCCGTGCTGCTGGGCCAGGCGGCCGCCCAGCGGCTCCCGCTGAAATGGATCCGCCTGGCCGCGGCCGCCGGCTTCGCCGCAACGGGGCTGTGGGTCCTTCTGGCGGGGTGATAGGAGAGACGCTCCCTCCACCGAGACTTCTTTCCATGCGCCTGTTCCTCCGCGTCGCCGGCGCCGTCGTCCTGACCGTCCTGCTGGTTCTGATGCTGGGCCCTGCCCCCCAGGCCGAGACCAGCGGCCTGATCTGGGACAAGGCGGCCCATTTCGTCGCTTTCGGCCTGATCCTGTGGAGCCTCGCGGTCATGATGCCACGCCTGCCCCGCGTCTGGGCCGTGATCGCCGCTGTGGCCATCGGCGGGGCGGTGGAACTGATCCAGGGCCAGGTCGGTCGAGACGCCAGCTGGTGGGATTTCGTCGCCGATATCCTGGGCATCGCCGCGGCCGTCATGGTCTGGCTGGTCTGGCGCCGGTTCCAGCCCCGGCGCGAACGTCAGATCTCCGACACCGCTTGAGCCCCGTGGGGTCTTTTCTTTCCCGGCGAGGCAGGGCAGTGTCCATGTAAAGGAGGCTTTACTCATGATCGGACGCGTTCTCGGCCTGACGGCCCTTGTCGCCACCGCCCTGACCCTGGCCCCCGCACTGGCGCACGCCCAGGCCACCCCTGTCGCGGCCGCCCCTCCCGCCGATATGCAGGTGCTGTTCTGGTCGGCGGAGCGGCGCGAGCGCGACCTGCGGCGGATGCCTGAACTGATTCCCCATGTTCGGATCGAGCCGTCCCCGACCCCTCGCCCCCTGCCTGAGGGCGCGCCGCTGGATCTGGATCCGACGGCCTTCATGCAGGCCGAGCGCGTGGCGGGCCTTCTGGTGATCCAGGACGGCCAGGTGCGGCTGGAGCGATATGGGCTGGACCTGACGCCCTCCGACCACTGGGACAGTTTCTCCATGACCAAGTCCCTGACCTCCACCCTGGTCGGAGCCGCCATCGCCGACGGAGCAATCGGCTCGGCCAATGACCTGATCACCGACTATCTGCCCGAGCTGGCGGGCAGCGCCTATGACGGGGTCCAGATCGCTCATGTGCTGACCATGACCTCGGGCGTGCGCTGGGACGAGGACTATACCAGCGCGGCCTCCGACGTGGCCCGGTTCTATACGACGCCTCCGCCCGCCGACATGGATGCGACCGTAGCCTATCTGCGCGGCCTGCCCCGCGCCCATCCGCCTGGCGAGCGATGGAACTACAACACCGGCGAGACCAATTTGATCGGGGTCCTGATCGCCCGCGCCACCGGTCGGCCCCTGGCCGAATATTTGAAGGAAAAGGTCTGGGATCCGGCGGGGATGGAAGCGCCGGCCTATTGGATGCTGGACGCTCAGGGACGGGAGTCCGGCGGCTGCTGTGTTTCGGCGACCCTGCGCGACTGGGGCCGGGTCGGGCTGATGGCGCTGGAGCGCGGCAGCGTCCCGGGCGGTCAGATCGCCGATCGGCGCTGGTTCGAAAGCGCGACCGCCCAGATGATCGACTTCCCCGACAGCGACCGTGGCTATGGCGCCCAGTGGTGGACGCGCGAGGAGGGAGCCCAGTTCGAGGCCTCGGGCATCTTCGGCCAGTGGATCCACGTCGATCCGAGCCGAAATCTGGTGGTCGTCGTCCTGTCGGCCTGGCCCACGGCGATCGGGGCCGAGCGCAGCCGCGCCCGCCATGGATTGCTGACCCAGGTCCGCGCCGCGGTCGATCGCTGAGGCTGTCGGCCTAGCTCTCCACCGTCACCACGATCTTGCCCATCGCCGATCGGTCGCCCAGGGCCTGGATCGCCTCATGCGCGCGTTCCAGGGGGAAGGTGCGGCTGATGCGCGGGCGGATCTTCTTTTCGGCCCACAGCCGCATCAGATCGGCCATGTTGGCGGCATGGGCGGCGGGATCGCGCATCACGGCCGCACCCCAGAAGACGCCGATCACGGCGACCGACTTCAGCAGGGTCAGGTTCAGCGGCAGGGCCGGGATCCCCGCCGGAAACCCCACCACCAGATAGCGCCCGCACCAGTCCATGGCGCGCAGGGCCGGTTCGGCATAGTCGCCGCCGACCGCATCATAGACGACATCGGCCCCGTCCCGGCCCGAAGCCAGCTTCAGCTCGCCCGACAGCGCCTTCTGGGCCGCCTTGTCCATCTGCCCAGACGGATAGATCAGGCCGTTGTCGGCCCCCAGTTCCAGGGCGAACTCGACCTTGTCATTGGTCGAGGCGGCGGCGACCACATGAGCCCCCATGGCCTTGCCCAGTTCGACGGCGGCGGCCCCCACGCCCCCGGCGGCCCCCAGGACCAGCAGGGTCTCGCCCGGCTGCAGCTTCGCCCGGTCCTTCAGGGCATAATAGCTGGTGCCATAGGTCATGATGAGGGCCGCGCCCTCCTCGAACGACATACCGTCGGGCATCTTGACGACCGAGGCGGCGGGCACGGCGATCCGCTCGACCAGTCCGCCCCAGCCGGGCACGGCGATGACCCGGTCGCCCTTGAACACGCCCTTGACCCCCTCGCCCACAGCCTCGACCACCCCGGCGATCTCGGCACCGGGAGAGAAGGGGCGGCTGGGCTTGAACTGATATTTGTCCTCGATGATCAGGGTGTCGGGAAAGTTGATACCGACCGCCTTCACCTCGATCACCACCTCGCCCTTCATTGGCGTGGGATCCAGCACATCCTCGACCACCAGGGTTTCAGGACCACCGGGGGTCTTGGACAGGACAGCGCGCATCTTTAGTCTCGCTTTGCTCGAGGGCCTACCGCGCTTCGCGCTGCTTGAGGCCGGTTGGGTGGGGCCTACCGCGCGTTCGCGCTGCTTGAGGCCGGTGGGTAGGGCGTTGGTTTTTTGTTCGCGCAGACGCTAATCAGCGCCAGCCTCGAAGGAAAGAGGTGCTTTTTCGGAGCTCCGCCCATGACCCGACCGGCCCTCATCCTGCACGGCGGAGCCGGGGCCCGGCGCGAGAAGAACTATGATCGCGAGGTCGTGCATATGCGCGCGGTCGTGGAGGCGATGCAGGCCCGTCTGCAATCGGGGGCCAGCGCCCTGGACGTCGTGGTCGAGGCGGTGACGATGCTGGAGGATTCGGGTCTCTATGTCGCCGGACGCGGGGCCTCGCCCAATCTGGCGGGGGCGTTCGAACTGGATGCCAGCCTGATGGATGGGGCCACGGGAAAGGCCGGGGCGGTCGCCGCCCTGCAGGGCTTCACCAACCCCATACGCGTGGCCCGCGCCGTCATGGATCATACGCCGCACGTCATGCTGGCGGGCGAGGGGGCGGCCCTCTTCGCCCTAGACCAGGGGCTGGACCGCATCGGCGACGAGGCCGAATGGTTCACGCGGGCAGGCCAGGGCGAGGACAACCATCCACCGGGAACGCTCAGCCACGGCACGGTCGGCTGCTGCGTGCTGGACAGCCAGGGGCGGCTGGCGGCGGGCACATCGACCGCCGGGGTTTTCGGCAAGATGCCGGGGCGGGTCGGCGACACCCCCCTTCCGGCGGCGGGCACCTGGGCCGACGGCCAGGTCGCGGCCTCGGCCACCGGCCAGGGCGAATATTTCATCCGCACCGCCGCCTGCGCCCGCCTGGCCTGGCAGGTCGAGGCCGGCCAGGCGCTGGATGATGCGGCCAAGGGTGTGATCGACCGCATCGGGGCCCTGGGCGGCGACGGTGGCCTGATCGCCCTGGACCGCTCGGGCCGCATCGCCCATCCGTTCAACAGCCAGGGCATGAAGCGCGCCTGGCTGACGCCGGAGGGTGAAATCGGGGTCGAGGTCTTCGGTCGCTGACCCCTCAGGCCGTCTTTCCCTTGAACAGGGCATAGACGGCCATGGCGTGACCATGGCCCAGGCCCAGGTCCGCCTTCAACCAGTCGGTGATCTGGGTCGCCTTGACCCCATCGGCGATCTGCCCCTGGACCAGAAAGCCCTTCTCGGTCGCCATGGCCCGCAGGTCGCCGGGCGATTTCCCGGTCTTGGCCTGGATGTTGTCCAGATAGGCCTGAAACGACATGGGTGTTCCTGCCTATTGCGCGGCCAGGACCTGGCGCTGGCGGGCGATTTCGGCGTCCCTCGCGGTCTGCTGGGCCGCCAGGTCACGCTCGATCTGCAACAGTTCGCGGTTCTTCTGGTCCGAGGCCTCGGCGCGGCTGACGCCCGCCGGGCGACCGGTGATGTCGGGCAGATAGATGGGGGTGACGCAGCGGTTTTCCTCGGCATACCACCACTGGCCCTTCTCGGCGCAGCGCTGTTCCGGCTCGACACGGAACCGCTGGAACCCCACCGCGCCCAGGGCCAGCAGGCCGAAAATCAGGACGAACAGCACACCCAGGCGCTGGAACGTAAGAAAGCGGTTCATTGTCGCAGTCCGAGATAAGCATCGCCGAAACGATGAGGTTCGGGCCGACCGGAGTTGACCCAAGGTTACATTGACAGACCTTTCAGGCCGTTCCATTGCCTCGCCCAGGATTCTGGCGATTTCACGGATAGACCCATGAAGGTTCTCGTCCCCGTCAAACGGGTGATCGACTATAACGTCAAGGCCCGCGTCAAGGCGGACCAGTCGGGCGTCGACCTGGCCAACGTCAAGATGAGCATGAACCCCTTCGACGAAATCGCCGTCGAAGAGGCCGTCCGCCTCAAGGAAGGCAAGGAGCATCATGCCGCCGGGACCGCGACCGAGATCGTCGTGGTGTCCATCGGCGTGACCCAGGCCCAGGAGACGATCCGCACCGCCCTGGCCATGGGCGCGGACCGCGGCATCCTGATCCAGTCCGACGCCGACCTGGAGCCCCTGGCTGTCGCCAAGCTGCTGAAGGCCGTGGTCGAGGAAGAAAAGCCGGACCTGGTCCTGCTGGGCAAACAGTCGATCGACGGCGACAACAATGCGGTGGGCCAGATGCTGGCCGCCCTGCTGGACTGGCCCCAGGCCACCTTCGCCTCCAAGATCGAGATCGCGGACGGCAAGGCCAAGGTCACGCGCGAGATCGACGGCGGGCTTCAGACCATCGCCGCGAGCCTGCCGGCCGTGGTCACGGTGGACCTGCGCCTTAACACGCCGCGTTATGCCTCCTTGCCCAACATCATGAAGGCCAAGAAGAAGGAGATCGCCATGAAGGCGGTCGCCGACTACGGCACCGACGCCGCGCCGCGCCTGAAGGTGCTCAAGGTCACCGAGCCGCCCAAGCGTTCGGCCGGGATCAAGGTGGCCGACGCCGCCGAACTGGTATCCAAGCTCAAGACCGCAGGAGTGCTGTAAGATGGCCGTCCTCGTCATCGCCGATCACGACGGCACCGCCGTTCGCGACACCACCCACAAGACCGTCACGGCCGCCCAGGGTCTGGGGGGCGACATCGACATCCTGGTCGTCGGACAGGGGGCAAAGGCGGCTGCCGATTCGGCCGCCAAGATCGCCGGGGTCCGCAAGGTGCTGCTGGCCGAGAGCGCCGAACTGGGCAAGGGCCTGGCCGAGGCCGTCGAGGCCGTGGTCCTGACCCTGGCCGGTGGCTATGACGCCATCCTGTCGCCCGCCACCATGGACGGCAAGAATTTCATGCCCCGCATCGCCGCGCGGCTGGATGTCGCCCCGATCTCGGACATCATCGAAGTGGTGTCGGCCGATACCTTCGTGCGGCCCATCTATGCTGGCAATGCGCTCGAGACGATCCAGACCTCGGACGCCAAGAAGGTCATCACCGTGCGCCCGACCGCCTTTACGCCTGCTGCTGAGGGCGGCTCGGCTCCGGTCGAGACCGTGGCCGGGGCCGATGCGCCCAAGACCGACTTCATCGGCGATGAGATGGTCAAGTCGGACCGTCCCGAACTGGGCGCGGCCAAGATCGTCGTCTCCGGCGGGCGGGCCCTGGGCTCGGCCGAGGAATTCCACGCCGTCATGGACCCCCTGGCCGACAAGCTGGGTGCCGCTGTCGGTGCCTCGCGCGCGGCGGTGGACGCCGGCTATGCCCCCAACGACTATCAGGTTGGCCAGACCGGCAAGGTCGTGGCCCCCGGCCTGTATATCGCCATCGGCATTTCCGGCGCGATCCAGCACCTGGCCGGGATGAAGGATTCCAAGGTCATCGTCGCCATCAACAAGGATGCCGACGCCCCGATCTTCCAGGTCGCGGACTATGGCCTGGTCGGCGACTACAAGACCATCGTGCCCGAGCTGATGTCCGCCCTGGGCTGAGGCCGGGGTGAAGCTGCCGGGCGGCGAGAGAGCCTATATCGATCCGCGCAAACTGGGCAGCTATGCGCTCAATAGCGTCCATGTCGATGGCGGCGCCAAGGCGCGCGTGTTCGCAGCGGCCCTCGGGCTTCGATTGCAGGATGCGCCGGTCCTCGAGCGTGCATTGCTGGACGTCGCCAGAGACAATGAGGCCATTGCCATGGGGAGCAATCCCGACGGCGATCTTTACCGGATCGACTTCCTCCTGACGCACCGGGGTAGAACCGCGCGCGTCCGCAGCGGATGGATCCGTCCGTTCGATGGCACGCCGACACGACTGACGACTGTTTTTGTGCTAAGGGCGGTGACATGAAGATGCTTGATGTCGTCCGTTTGAATGCGCCGCGTCCCGACCTTGGGTTAAAAGCCGGAGAGCAGGGCACGATCGTAGAGGTCTTCCCGGCCGCCTTTCTCGTCGAGTTTTCCGACGACGAAGGTCAGGAATACGCCATGCCCTGGCTGGCCGCTGATGAAGTGACCCTGGTTTGGTCGGCCCCGGACACCAATGTCGATCCTGCGACCTCACACTCCCGGCGCGCGGGCTGACCCCGCGACGGGAGCCTCAACACCCTCCAGCTTCAGTCCATCAATTGTTGCGCCAGATAGACATAGTGGCGGGCCCAGCGCCGGGCATTGGCCACCGGGTCGGCGTCGTTGGAATGGCCGCCCGCCGTCTCTTCATAGTAGAGGTGGTCGTGACCCATGGCCCCCAGGCGCGCCGCGAATTTGCGGGCATGGCCGGGATGGACTCGGTCGTCGCGGGTGTTAGTGGTGATATAGACGCGCGGATAGTCAACGTCCGGCCGCAACTGTTGATAGGCCGAATAGGCCGCGATCCAGGCCGCTTCTTCCGGAATGCGCGGATCACCATACTCTCCGATCCAGGACGCCCCGGCCGGCAGCTCGTGATAGCGCAGCATATCGATCAGCGGGCTTTCGATCACCGCCGCATTGAACAGCTCCGGATGCTGGGTGATCGAGACTGACGTCAGGACCCCGCCATTCGACCGGCCATAGATGCCCAGGCGACGCGGACTGGTGATGCCGCGCGCGATCAGGTCCTGAGCCACCGCAGCAAAATCGTCGAAGGCCAGCTGGCGGTTCTCGTTCAGCACCGCCTGGTGCCACTGCGGGCCGAACTCGCCGCCACCGCGGATGTTGGCCTGGACGAAGACTCCGCCGTTCTCCAGCCACAGCTTGCCCATCTCGGGCTTGTAGGCGGGCGGGAACGACACCTGGAAACCGCCATAGCCGAACAGGATAGTCGGGGCGGGACCGGACTGATCACGAGGCCGGACGACGAAATAGGGTATCTTGGTCCCGTCCGATGAGGTCGCCTCGAACTGCTCGGTCACATGGCTCGAGGCATCGAACTTGGCCGGTGCCGAGCGCAGGACCTCCAGATCGGCAAAGCCGACGTCCATCAGGCTCAGGGTCGGAGGCGTCAGAAAGCCCTGGGTGGAGACAAAGGCACGCCCCGAGGCTCGCGATACATCGCCCAGACCAACCGCGCTGTTGTCCGGCACAGCCGCATCCTGGCGGACCCATCCGCCGGGACCATCCGAAAATACCGCCAGTCGGCCCCGCACGTTGTCGCTAAGGGCGACGACCAGATCCCGATCGGTGACCCGGACGGCACTGATCGACTGGCGCGCCTCGGGCATGAAAGAGAAGTCGCGCGACGACGGCAGGGCCGAGTGGTCGATATCGGGCAACAGGGCGTTGAAGTTCACGACCGCCAGCGCCCCTGCCGGAACCGGTCGCCAGCCCGGTATGCCCGGCGTCCAGTCCTGGCCGACCGTCAGAACCAGCCGGGTCCCGATCATGCCATGCAGATCCACCCGGTCGGGCAGGTTCAGCCGTCGGGGTGCCGTCCCAGGACTCCAGGCCCAGGTCTCGGCGTTGAAGGTGTCCAGCGGGCGGCGGAACACCACGGCCTGCAGCGCACCGGCCCCATCCCGGAACACGACCGGACTGACGCCATAGCCCCCGTCGCCCTGTTCGCCGCGATAGACTTCGGTGGCCTGGGCCAGGGTCTGGCCCCGCGTCAACGACTTGACGATGAAGGGATAGCCGCTTTCGGTCAGGGTGCCGGGCCCGAAATCGGTGGCGACCAGAAGCGTGTTCTGGTCCAGCCAGCTGATCCGGTGCTTGCCCTCGGGCAGGACGAATCCGTCCTCGACGAACGCCTTGGTGGTCAGGTCGAACTCGCGCACCACCACCGCATCCTTGCCGCCATCCGACAGACTGATCAGGCAGCGGGTTTCCCCCGGGGCCAGGCAGGCGGCCCCCTTGAACACCCAGTCGCGCCCCTCGGCCCGCGCCAGGGCGTCGATGTCCAGCAGCGTCTCCCACCGGGTGTCCGCCGACGCATAGGACTCCAGGGTCGTGCGCCGCCAGATACCCTTGGGGTTGGTCGCGTCCTGCCAGAAATTGCCGATGCCCTCACCCAGGAAGATCGGGGCCGGAATGCGGTCCGTCGCCGTCAGGATCGCCTCGGCCTGACCGCGAAAGGTCTCATAGCGGGGATCGCCGGTCAGGGCGTCCAGGCTGGCCCGGTTCGCGGCCGCGACAAAGGCCATGGCCTCGGCCCCGTCCACCTGTTCCAGCGCCAGGTGGTCGTCCGCCGCCCGCACCCCTGCGGGCGACAGGTCGGCGGGGAAGTGAGGCGGAGGGGCGTCCTGCGCCATGACATGAGGCGGCGGCGGCATGGTCGCCATGTCGATCGGACTCGGCTGCGGTCCGCCGGCGCAGGCCCCCATCAGCAAGGCCGGGAGGGCGGCGGACAGGATCAGGTGACGCATTTCAAACTCCCTTGGGCGACTATCGGGCCGGGGCGTCCATCAGGCGACGGCTGAGATAGGTGTATTCTAGCGCGATGCGCCGGGCGGATTCGCGCAGGTTCGCGCTGGCCGCATGGCCGCCGTCAGTATTCTCATAGAACAGGACCGGATAGCCCAGTTCCATCAGCCGCGCCGCCGCCTTGCGGGCGTGGCCGGGGTGGACACGGTCGTCCTTGGTCGAGGTGTGGATGAAGACCTCCGGATAGGGCTGGCCCGCGCGCAGGTTCTGATAGGGCGAATAGGCCTGGATCCAGGCGCGCTGTTCGGGGATGTCCGGGTCGCCGTACTCGGCCCGCCACGAGGCCCCGGCCAGCAGCCTGTGGAAGCGCAGCATATCGAACAGGGGCACGGCGATGATGGCCCCGTTGATCAGGTCCGGCCGCTGGGTCAGCATGGCCCCCATGAAGAGCCCGCCCTGGCTGCCCCCCATGACCCCCAGATGCGGCTGGGAGGTGATCCCCCGCGCGATCAGGTCCAGGGCCACGGCCTGGAAGTCCTCGTGCGCGCGCTGGCGGTTCTGCTGCTGGGCCGCCTGGTGCCAGGCGGGGCCGAACTCGCCGCCGCCGCGCGTATTGGCCCGCACATAGACCCCGCCGCGCTCCAGCCACAGCTTGCCCACCGTGGCCGAATAGCCGGGCAGGTTGGAAATCTGGAACCCGCCATAGCCATAGAGCAGCGTGGGGTTGGAGCCGTCCATCGGCATATCGGCCCGGTGCACCACCGAATAGGGGATCATCGTGCCGTCCGCCGAGCGCGCCTCATACTGGTGCACCACCAGGCCCTCGGTCTCGAACTGGTCGGGCAGGGATTTCAGGCTCTCGGCCTGCCCCGTCGCCGCATCGGCCAGCCACAGGCTGGACGGGTTCAGATAGCCGGTGACATTGACGAAGACCCGGTCGTCGGCGTCCGAGGCGGAGCCCAGGTTGATGGCGATGTCCTGGGGCAGGTCCAGCCGGGTGCGGGTCCACTCACCCGTCTCTGCGGGCTGATAGACATAGACGCCGCCGCGCACGTTTTCATACAGGGCCACCACCAGACGGTTGCGGGTGGCGGCGATCCCCTCCACCGCCTCGCGCGGGCCGGGACGCAGCACCAGGGTCGCGGTCGTGGCCGGATCGGCCAGCCAGGCCTGAAGCGGATAGGCGATCACGTCGCCCGGCTGGAACGCCTGGCCGGACGGAGCGGTCCAGGCCTGTTTGGTGGTGAACACCATCTGCCCGCCGACCAGGGCTTCGATATCGGTCCGCTCGGGCAGGGACAGGCGGGTCAGGCTGCCGTCGGCCTGAAGCCAGTGGAATTCGTTGTCGTCGAAATTGATCGCGCGCTGGATCAGGGTGGCCTGAATGGCTCCATCCGCGTCGCGCAGGACCCGGGCGCTGACCAGAACATCCGTCGACTGGCCCCGGAACAGCTCGGTGGCCTGATCGATAGTCTGGCCGCGGCTCAGCCGCTTGACCACCATCGGATAGCCGGACGAGGTCATGGATCCCTCGCCGAAATCACGCGCGATCAGCAGGGTATCGGCATCGATCCAGGTCGCCTCGCCCTTGGATTCCGTCAGGACAAAGCCGCCCTCAACAAAGGTCCGACTGACGCTGTCGAATTCGCGCAAGGTCGTGGCGTCCTTGCCCCCGTCGGACAGGGACACCAGGCACAGCCGCTCCTGCGGCGGCAGGCAGGTCACGCCCTTATAGACCCAGTTCTTGCCTTCGGCCGCCGACAGGGCGTCGATGTCCAGGATGGTCTCCCATTCGGGGGCCGGCGTCCGATAGCTGTCAAGGGTCGTGCGCCGCCAGATGCCGCGCACATGAGTGGCGTCCTGCCAGAAATTGTCGACCGTGCCGTCGCGGTTGAAGCCGGGCTGGGGGATTCGGTCGCGCGATTCCAGAATGGCCAGGGCCTGGTCGTGCAGGGGCTGATAGCGGGGGTCCCCCTGAAGTATGCCCAGGGTCCGGGTGTTCTGTTCCTCGACCCAGGCCATGGCGCGCTCGCCCTCGATCTCCTCCAGCCACAGATAGGGGTCTGTCGCATCCGAGGTGGCGAAGGCACCGGGCTCGAGCGGCGGATTGGGGGCGGTCTGGGCCATGGTCACGCTCGGCAGGCTGGTCGAAAGGGCGGTGGCGGCAAGAAGGAGGGCGAGCGTGCGGGAACGGGTCATGTGGGAAAACGGCCTCGGCGGATGGGTTCGCCACCTTAGAGGCGCGGCCGCCCCCGACAAGTCCCGGCTCAGTGATGACCCTCGTCGGGGATGCACAGGATATTGCCGCACGCCTTGCAGTGGACGGCGTCGGGGTCATGCACCTGCAGGCCGCAGCGATCGCAGGGGAAGCGGACCTTGTGGGGCCGCAGCAGCGTCTGGCCCAGCCGCACGAACAGGGTCACCCCGGTCAGCATGATGACGATCGACACCACCCGCCCCCAGGCGCCCGGCAGAAGGATGTCGCCATAGCCGGTGGTGGTCAGGCTGGTGACGGTGAAATACAGGGCGTCGATATAGCCGGCCAGACCCTCGGCCTGTCCCACGAAGCTGGTATAGACGAAGCCCGTCGCCACGAAGACGAAGGTGACCAGGGCCGTGGCCGCCTTGGTGACGTCCTCCACCCGCGTATCGTCATAGCGCCGCCCGATGGTGCGCCAGAAGAAGTCCGAATTGATCAGGGTCCACAGCCGCAGCACCCGCAGGAAGCCCAGGTTGAACAGCCAGGCCGGGAACAGCAGCGTCGCCAGGATGAACAGATCCATCCAGACGATGGGCTTCTTCAGCCAGTCCTTGATGTCGGAATAGCACCAGGCCCGCGCCGCCAGGTCGGCCGCCAGCAGGGCAGCGATGACATAGTCGACGATATAGAAGACCAGGCCGCCTTCCTTCAGCAGGGGCGCGGCGATGAAGAAGGCGACGATCACCAGATCGATGATCAGGACCGCCAGCCGGAACCGCACCGCCGTATGCGATCCGCCGTGATAGAGGGCCCGAAGCCGGGCCCGCAGTCGCCATCCGCCGGTGTTCGACCCGGGCTTGTCGCTGATGTCGGCCTTGCTCATGATCCAGCGATAGCCTGCGTCGCTCGCGCCGCAAACCGTCCCGGCCTATATGCGACATCCATGACCCCTTCCCTCGACACCCTGCCGTTCGTCAAGATGAACGGGGCCGGCAATGACTTCGTCGTCGTCGACGCCCTGAGCCGACCGTTCGCCCCCACGGCTGACCAGGCGCGTGCCATCGCCGACCGGGCGACGGGCCAGGGGTGCGACCAGCTTATTGCCATTGCGCCCTCCGATCGGGCCGACGCCTTCATGCGGGTGTGGAACGCCGACGGCGGCGTGGTGGAGACCTGCGGCAACGCCCTGCGCTGCGTCGGCTGGATGCTGATGAAATCGACCGGCCGGGATCAGGTCACCATCGATACCCTCGGCGGCCCAACCACCGCACGCCGGGCTCCAGGCCGCGTCGGGTCGGGAGGTCCCGGAGGGCCGACGACCGCGGCTCAGGATTCAGGCCGCGTCGGGTCGGGAGGTCCCGAAGGGCCGACGACCGCGGCCCAGATCGAGGTTGATATGGGACCGCCGCGACTGGACTGGACCGAGATTCCCCTGTCCGAGGCCATGGATACGCGAGGCATCGAGCTTCAGGTCGGCCCGATCGACGATCCGGTCCTGCATACGCCGGGGGCCGTCTCCATGGGCAATCCCCACGTCGTCTTCTTCATGGACCATGTGCCCGACGACGGTTTCGTGCGCGGCACCGGCTCGCTGATCGAGCACCATCCGATGTTTCCGCAAGGGGTCAATGTCGGCTTTGCCCATGTCCTGGCCCCTGACCGCATCCGGCTCAGGGTGTGGGAGCGGGGCGCGGGCCTGACGCGGGCCTGCGGCACCGGGGCCTGTGCCGCCCTGGTCGCGGCGGCCAGGCGCGGTCTGTCCACTCGCCACGCCACGGTGATCGTCGACGGCGGCGAACTGACCATCGACTGGGAAGAGCGGACCGGCCACGTCCTGATGACCGGCCCGGTCGAGGTCGAACGGACCGGCACCCTGTCGATCTAAACTAACCGGCCACCATGCTCATGTCGCGGCGCGCCATCAGCTTGTCGAACTCGCCCCAGACGCCTTCGGCGCCGTGCCAGGCGCCCTGGGTCGCGGCCTTGGAATATTCGGTGGCGCGAGCCTCGAAGAAGTTGGCGTGTTCCACGCCGCTGAGCAGCGACTGCAGCCAGGGCAGGGGGTTCTCCTTCACGCCATACACCTCGGGCAGGTGCAGCTGACGCAGGCGCCAGTCGGCGATGAAACGGATATACTGCTTGATGTCCTCGGGCGTCATGCCCTGGACCTCACCCGCCTCGAAGGCCAGGTCGATGAATTTGTCTTCCAGACCGACCACGGTCTCGCAGCAGGCGACGATGTCGTCGGCCACCGCCTTGGTGACCACGCCCGTCTCCTTGTTGAAGGCATGGTACAGCTTGATGATGCCGTCGCAGTGCAGGCTCTCGTCGCGCACCGACCAGGACACGATCTGGCCCATGCCCTTCATCTTGTTCTGGCGCGGGAAATTCATCAGCATCGCGAAGCTGGCGAACAGCTGAAGCCCCTCGGTGAAGCCCCCGAACATGGCCAGGGTGCGCGCGATGTCGGCGTCGGTGTCCACCCCGAACTGACCCATATAGTTGTGCTTGTCCCGCATGGCCTCATATTCCATGAAGGCCCCGAACTCGCTCTCGGGCATACCGATGGTTTCCAGCAGCAGGGCATAGGCCGCGATGTGGATGGTCTCCATATTGGCGAAGGACGACAGCATCATCTTCACCTCGGTCGGTTTGAACACCCGGCCGTATTTTTCCATGTAGTTGTCGGCGACCTCGATGTCCGACTGGGTGAAGAAGCGGAAGATCTGCGTCAGCAGGTTGCGTTCCTTGTCGTTCAGGTTCGCCGCCCAGTCCTTGCAATCCTCGCCCAGCGGCACCTCCTCGGGCATCCAGTGGACCTGCTGCTGCTTCTTCCACATATCGAAGGCCCACGGATATCGGAACGGCTTATAGGCCGCCGAGGGCGTCAGCAGGCCGGGGCGATCGGCGCGGATGATCGGTGTGTGAATGGTCATGATCGGGCCTCGACGACGAATCCGGAGAACGGTTTCGACCATGCCGGACAAGCCCCGCCCCCGACAAGCGAAATTGCGGCTATATTGCGATCACAATGTCGCGGCCCACCATATGTAGTGGGCTCAGGGCCGCTTCAGCCGTTCAAGGGCATTTCGCGCCGCCTCGGTATGGCGCTTTCGGATGTTGGCCCCCAGGGTGGCGATGACGGCGGTGATCACGGCCGCGTCGTCGGTGAAGCCGATCCCCGCCAGGACATCGGGGATGGCGTCGAACGGCAGGACGAAATAGGCCAGCGCCCCCAGCATGATGCCCTTGGCCGCCGTCGGCGTCTCTGGATCGCGCGCGGCGAAATAGACGCTGACCAGACGATCGGCAAAGGGGATGGAGGCGGCCGTGCGCGTCACCTTGGGCCAGAATCCTGTCCTGACCCGAGCCTCATTGACCTCCAGCACCTGGGGAACCAGGGCCCGCGACGGATCGATGGCGTCCTGTGGACGGGCGGGCTGGGGCGTCGGTTTGGCATTCGCGGTCATGGCGGCTAAAGCCTCCGGCAAATCTTCGGTTCAAATCATATAGGGACAGACGCCATGAAACTCGACGGGTCGATCGCAGCGGTGGTGACGGGCGGGGCTTCGGGCCTGGGCGAGGGCACGGCGCGGGCCCTGGCCGCCCAGGGGGTCAAGGTCGCCCTGTTCGACATGAACGCCGAGCGCGGCGAGGTTGTCGCGGCCGAGATCGGCGGGGTCTTCTGCAAGGTGGACGTCACCAGCGACGACGACGTGGCCGCCGGTTTCGCCAAGGCCCGCGCCGCCCACGGCCAGGAACGCCTGACCGTCAACTGCGCCGGGATCGCCACGGGCCAGAAGACGGTCAGCCGCAAGCGCGAGGACGGCTCCCTGCGGGCCCACGACATGGCCAGTTTCGAGCGGACCGTGCGGATCAATCT
>Ga0075012_10003130_pt1 | contig 15970 bp, 14 predicted proteins | sample All_14_2_FD_71474 | JGI IMG/M metagenome (GOLD analysis project Ga0075012, IMG submission 71474) | Freshwater microbial communities in response to fracking from Pennsylvania, USA - Allegheny Zone_MetaG_DW_15 | ecosystem: Environmental > Aquatic > Deep subsurface > Groundwater > Drilled... | reverse complement strand
AATAAAAAGTCTAAATCAAAAAAGAAAAAATAATGAAAAAAGTAATTTTTTTAATGCTTCTTTCTGTTCAGTCAGCCTGGGCGATTACGCCAGAAGAGAAAGCTAAAATTGTTGAAGGAATTTACAATAAAGTGTATGCTTCGATGGGCTTAGCTGAAGAAAAACCAAAATTTTTGTTCGATACAAAACAAGCAGCACGTGTTGCTTATATGATGAAGAACAAAGATGGTTTTCCAATGATTGGTTTTGAAGAAAAAGCATTTGATGTTTGTGCTACATTGGGAGCACGCAGAGATGATGCAATCGCATACTTAATTGGTCATGAAGTTAGTCACCACCATTTAAAGCACCATTGGGGCAATGAATTTAGCACTTCATTTTCTATCGCTAATCTAGGAAAAGAAATAAAAGGGATTGATAAAGATGGTGTAAAACGTTTTGAAACACAAGCAGATGAGCGCGGCGGGATCTATTGCTATTTAGCTGGATACAATGTATCTGGAATTTCAGAGAAGTTATTGACGGATTTGTACAAGGCGTATGAATTGCAGGATAGTCCTAAATATCCAACCTTACAAGAAAGAATTATCATCGCTCAGAAACAAGATTCAATCGTATCCTCATACATCAAAGTGTTTGAAGCAGGAAATTATTCTATGCTATTAAAAGAATACGACGTGGCTATCCAGTGCTATGAGTTTGTCGTAGGAAAAGGTTTTCATAGCAGAGAGATTTATAATAATTTAGGAGTGGCTTATTTCTTAAAAGGAATCGAAGAAGCTGGAGATGACATTTCTTTTATTTATCCAGTGGAAATTGATTTGGAAAGTAGAATTCGCGGAGCTGGATCAAAAGGAATGGGAGACGCAGCCATTCAATTGTTCGAAAAAGCTAAGGAGAAATTTGAGCAAGCAACGCGTTTTGATAAAACGTATTCTACTGGTTATTTAAATTTGGCCAGTACACAGGTTATTCTCAAAATTTATGATGAGGCTGAAATCAGTTTAAAATATGCAACGAAATATGCGAAAGCTGAAGGGCGTAAAAATGTTGAAGACAATGCTAAATTGGTCTTGGCGCTATTGAATCACCAAAATCCAGAAGGAGATAAAGCAATTACAGAAAGTTTGTTAAATGAACTTATTGCGAAAGGGCACGATTTGGCAATCGTTAATAAGAACATTATTAGTGGTGGAGATTTAGCCTCAATCAAATCACAAGGTCGTCCAATCGGTTGGACAGATGAAGATTTAGCATCTGCAGCTACAACTCAATCATCACGTCCACAAGTAGAAAGAATTGAAGGAATTCGTGATTTTGATAATATTGAAGCAACAAAAGAAGAAATTCTATACTCTCGTTCAAATTCACTTTTATGTGGCTTAAGAGACTCATCTACAATTATGATGATAAACGCAAAATCTGGTGAAGGAATCGTTTTCCATTCGACTAGACCAAATTATACAGGTAAAATGGTGAAAGGAACTAAAATTGGATCAACTGAGCGTCAATTAATTGAAGTATACGGTTTACCGGAAGTTATTATGGCCTCTCGCCAAGGATTTATATACTTATTCCCTAAAAATAAAATGATGGTTTTTCTTAATCAAGAAAAATGTATCGACAAATGGGTTTTATACACAATAAATTAATTCTTAACCACAAATAATCAAACACATGAAAAAAACAATTTCAGTAGTTGCTCTCCTAGCAATTAGTTCAAGCGTTCTTAACGCACAAGAAAGAAAGACTGGTCTTTTGTTCGATGATGCTGCTTACAAAGCAGTTCCGATGATTGAAAAACCATTAGGATTTGGAGATAATTTACCAAAAAGCGTTTCTTTGAAAAGTTATGTACCTAAAATTGGTGACCAAGGTGATATGGGAACATGTGTTGGATGGGCCTCAACTTATTATGTTGCATCAATGGAACATGCAATTTTGACTAGCAAAATGAATATCCATGATATAAGTGCATGGGTTTATGATCCATTGTATACGTATATGAACATCATTCCTGAAGAAGGAGGCGATTATAAATCTTGTGCAGATGGAACATATTTAGATGATGCTTGTAATTTCATCGTCAATAATGATACAAAGAGAAAGCAGATTGATGAAGCATCTTGTGGCAATATACCAAATTGGGATAAAGCAAATGCCTTAGTTGATTTCTCTGATTATTATCGTTTGTTTAACATGTATACTGATAGAGATGAAACAATTGAATCAGTTTGCTATGCATTATCATTGAACCACCCAGTTTTATTTGGTATGAATTTACCCGTAACATTCTTTAGTGTTGGTGATGATGGAGTATTTGTATCTAACAACAGTAACGATTTACGTGGTGGACATGCAATGACAGTTGTAGGTTACGATGATGAAAAATTAGGAGGATGTTTTACGGTTGTAAATTCTTGGGGTGAAAGCTGGGGTGATGACGGATTTGTATACATCAAATATGATGATTTCTACCGTTATACTTCATACGGATTCTGCTTTGAAACAGCGCTTAAGCCTGTTGTTGGAACAGATAACGGATGTATGTTTGGAAACTGTGACAACGGTTATGGAGTTTCAAAAGTTAAAGGAAATGGTACATTCGAAGGTTATTTTTCTGGTGGTAAAATGGGTAAAGGAATTTACATGAACCTTACTAAAAAAGGTGGTAAAGGTGGAACTCGTTACATCAAGAAATTGGCGAAAAAGAATGGTGGAACTTTAGTTTATGACGGTTATGACTACAAAAAACCAATTGGTGTTGTTACTCGTTACTAATTAATTGAATTCTTAAGAAAAAGTCTGGATGAAAATCTAGACTTTTTTTTGGAACAATATTTGGCTATGTCATGAAAATTAGAAATTATGAAATTCATTCAAGGTATTACAGCGGTTGGTTTTGTGTTAATGAGTTTTATTTCATTCTCGAACATAGATTTTAAGAATTTAACAATTAAACAAGCAATTGAGCTTGCTCAAAAAGAAAATAAAAAAGTCTTTATAGATTTTTATTCTACAGCTTGTCCACCTTGTAAAATAATGGAAAAGGATGTTTTCACAGATTCAGCTGTTAGCGCATATATGAACGAACATTTTATTTCAGTTCGCTCGAATGCAGCAAGTATTGAAGGTAAATTAGAAAAATACGATTACAGGATAAATGCATATCCTACCTTGTTATTCCTAAGTCTAGATGGTAAAGAAATCGGTCGGTTAATTGGAGGAAGAAACAAAGAGATTTTCTTAGCTGAAGTTCAAACAATAGAAGAAAAGCCAGCGAACGAAATCCCAAATGAAGAGCCAGTTAAACCCGATGAAGATCCTACCTTGTATCCAAACAGAAAGTTAAAGGACTAAAGAATCGTTTTTATAAGTGCAAGAAACTTTTCTTCGCTAATAATTCGTCTTCAGATTCACGATAGTTTGGATCGTCAACACAACAGTCTACTGGACAAACAGCTGCACACTGGGGTTCATCATGAAAACCAACACATTCTGTACACTTATCGTGAGCGATAAAATATACATCCATGCTAACAGGTTCGAAAGGCTTGTCAGCTAATATTTCTTCACCATCGAGCGTTGTAATAATACCTTTAAGAGTTGTTCCATCTGAATATTTCCATTCAGCACCACCTTCGTAAATAGCATTATTTGGACATTCAGGCTCACAAGCCCCACAGTTAATGCATTCATCGGTTATTATAATTGCCATGATAGTATTCTTTCGTTTGAGTTTGCAAATATAGCAACGCTTTAGCAATTGAAATGTTCATTTTTCTTAAAAATAATTTTTCATGCAATATTCAATGTGTTCTTTACCTTTGCAGGGTGGAAAGAAATACAATAATTAAAGGCCTATGTCAACTTGGAAAGTTGATGGTTTCATTAGGAGAAAACAAAGAATGGATCGATTATTCAATTGGCTTAACTGAAGAAGAATACAATTCATTGAATGAATTAATTCTGCGTCAACAACATTTTAATGGCTGGTTTACAACGGATAATGTGCGTCAAGCACTTTCCGCATTAGGTTCTCAACTCAACGAGCAACAATTAGAAGACTGGCTTAAAAACTATTCTTATACAACTCATCCAAAAAGGGTGGGCGTTATCATGGCAGGAAATATTCCGCTTGTTGGTTTTCATGATTTTATTTGTGTTCTGCTATCTGGAAATACTGCCGTATGCAAATTGAGTAGTAATGACAAAACTTTACTTCCTGCATTTTCAAAACATTTAATTCAATTTGTACCTGAATTAGCACAACGAATTGAATTTTCTGAAGCAAAAATGGGACAAATTGATGCCGTTATTGCAACCGGAAGTGATAACTCAACACGTTATTTTGAGCAGTATTTTGGTCAATATCCTCATGTATTTAGATCAAACAGAACATCAGTTGCAGTTCTTACAGGTGAAGAATCACCAGAAGAATTAGTAAATCTTGGAAAAGATATTTTTGCCTATTTCGGATTGGGGTGTAGAAATGTTTCTCATGTTTTACTGCCTGCTGTATTTGATATAAATCGCTTGTTTGAAGCATTTTACACTCTTGGTGACATTATCAATCATCACAAATACGCCAATAACTACGATTACAATCGTGCGATTATGATGATGAACTTACAAAATGTACTTGACAATAATTTCGTCCTGTTGCGCGAAAGCAAGGATCTTTTTTCACCGTTGGCGATGTTGCATTATCAATATTATGCCAATCAAACGGAGTTGGATGCTTATTTAGAAGAGAATAAAGACAAAATACAAGCGATTGTTGGAAGAAATTATATCCCATTCGGCGAAGCACAATGTCCCAAACTAACAGATTTTGCAGATGGTGTGGATACTATGGAATTCTTATCTAGTATAAATAAATAATTTATTCAAAACGTCTTAAGTCACTGGAGTTGAATTTCCATTCAGGTGTGATGATTTCACCTTCAACTGCATCATACCAGGGTGACAACTCAGAATCATTTGGATTAATTAATACTTGAGTTTCTTGTGCTGGCATATAGCTTTGAGCCAATAAAAAACGTTTTTTTCCTTCAATTGAAATGACAACATCCATCACAATTACGGCATGTCCATATGGGTTTCCTGATTGTATAAAAACATCGCCAATTTGAATTTCATCAATCGTTGCAACAGTCACTAACTCTTTTTTCAGTGATCCTGTATTAGCATACGAAAAGATATACTTCATATATGATCGAAATTTCTTGTAGGAATAATCTCCATTCGCGTATTCTTTAAAATAATGAGGTTTACCATCAGATACAAAATTGAAATGAATGTCATTGTAACGTTTTTGTTGATACAAGAATTCTCCTCTCAGTCGCATCACTGCATCTGCACATTGCTGTAAATCAACTGGATCAATTTCTTGTTTTAAGACAGAACAATAAACATCTTGCTTCGTTTTTTCTCTTCCATCATAATAATGCACAACGCGATTTACTGGATGTAAAGGGAAATTGCGAAGATAAAATCCAAATGAATTAGAATCCAATACAACCCGCTCGTAACCATCTGGTGCTTTGAATCGCGTTTTGATTGTCATCCCTGCAGTGTCAAGGTGACTTTCAAGATCGGTGGCTTTGCTTGAATTTTGAGCAAAAAATGAACTGACAGAATGATTTTCACATCCTGTCAGTGCTGCTAAAACTAGAAAAATGAATACGAACCGCATTTACATCTTTTTTACAGACTGAATAATTCCCTTTTATTTAAAAGTAACAGAATATTTCTAGAATTGAAATTATGGGCACTATCTTTGACTTGTGAACCTCAAATTTGGCAAATGAAAAATACATTCATCATTTTAGTTTTAGCTGTTCTAGCATTGGCATGTACAAGGAAGAATGGAGTAGAGGCAAGCATTACGAGAGATTGTACAGGGACCTATATTCGCATTCAGGATAAAGATTACCTTGTGTGTAATATTAATGCTGTAGCTGAATACAATGAAGGTGAAAAAGTGAAAGTAAGCTATAAAGTGGTAACAGACTGTCCAGAAAGAGAAGGCCTAATGGTCTGCATGATGTATCACGAAAATGAAGGGATGGTACGAATTTTAAAAGTCAAGAAGCTTTAGGTATTTAACCTTTTAATTGCTGAAGACGCTGTTTGATATTTTCTAACTTTTTAATAACAAGCGAATTATCTTCTAACTCAACAATTTCTTCATTGATTAACTCTTTACTTTTCAAGGCTTTTTTTGCACCGTCTAAGGTGTAACCATTGATTTTGACCAATTGATAAATCTTGTTAAAATTCTCAATGTCTTTCGTTGTAAAAAGTCGATTCCCTTTTTTGTTTTTCTTTGGCTGAATGATAGCGAATTCTTTCTCCCAAAACCGTATTAGCGAGGCATTGACGCTGAACATGTCTGCGACTTCTCCAATGGTATAATAGAGCTTGGTTAGTTTTTTGATCTCGATTTTCACCTGAAAAAGGTTTGAAATATTCCCGAAAATAGTTATAATTTTGCAACCGCAATGCAAGGAATCATTATCAAGTCTATTTTTTCATTATTTATTGGATTTTTATTTCCTTTAATTGGTGCTGCTCAGGTGACTCCATCAGATACTGTGCAGGTAGTTGTAAATGATTCAATTGCAAAACTTGATACGGTTCCAAAGAATAGTAAACAAGTTGACGAAATCATTTCTTTTGCGAAAAAGTTTCTCGGAACACCTTATCACTATGCCGGTTCTACACCTTCTGGTTTTGATTGTTCAGGGTTCATTTACTATGTAATGGGTAATTTTGGATTCAGCTTGACCCGAACAAGTTATGGCTTAGCTGAATTTGGCAGAACCGTGAAGATTTCTGAACTCAGACCTGGGGATTTGATGTTTTTCAAAGGTAGAAATGTAAATTCAAGTCAAATTGGTCACGTTGCAATGGTGGTAGAAGTTTCTCCAGGAGTCATCAAATTCATTCACTCTTCAACCTCTAGGGGTGTGGTAATCGATAATTTCTTAACCAGTAAATACTATATCCCTCGTTTTATTAAAGCGAAGCGATTGGATTATGGTGTAGAAGAATAAACTTCTTTCTATGTTTTTTGTTTACATTAGACTTATTCCTAAAGTATAAAAGTGAATTTATCTGAATCAACTGGCATTGGAAATGAACGACGAATTTGGCTTTTTGTCTTTCTTTCTGGATTGTTTATCACGTGTGCAATTACTGCGGAACTTATTTCTAATAAATTAATTGATATTCCTATACAGTTCAATCTATTTGGAAAAGAACTAGGACCTTTTACCACTATTGTTGGTGTTTTACCTTGGCCAATCGTTTTTTTGTTGACAGATCTTCTCAATGAATTTTATGGTGAAAAAGTAGTTCGAAGGTTGTCGTGGATTACAGCCGTAATGATTGCCTTTTGTTTTATAATTGTGACACTTGCAATGGCCTTACCCGCAAAAGAAATTCCTAATTCTTCTTTGGCGACAAATGAGCAGTTCAATGCTGTTTTTGGTCAGGCTCAAATGGTTATAATAGGCAGTATATCAGCATTCCTACTTTCGCAATTATTGGATGTTTTTGTTTTCCATTTTATAAAATCTAAAACAGGCAATCGATTTATATGGATGAGAAGCACAGGAAGCACCCTGGTTTCACAACTGATTGATACCTATGTTGTTTTGTATATCGCTTTCGTTTTACCAGGGAACATGAGCTTTTCTGATTACATGAGCATCGCACCAACAAATTATGTTCTTAAGATCGGCATTGCTATTTCGTTGACTCCTTTAATCTATTTGGGACATTACTTAATCCGTAAATATTTGCGCGTTTCTTCTTAGGTATGAGAATGGCGTCTGAATAAATGCCAGATTAAATAAAGCATCGCAGTAGTTGCCAAGATTATTCCCACCGTAAATCCAACAAATAAGGTGTCTTTTGTATTGTCATAGGTGTACATGGTCGACATTGATCCAGCCATAATACCAAATTCAAGGGCGATAAACATAGTTCCTGCACCAACACCTCTTCTATGCGAAGGAGAAAGATCGGCTGTCCATGCAAATATTGTTGGACTAGATATTCCAGTTGCTAAGCCAAAAACCAACGCTGCAATCGTGTATTCAGTAACGGTCGTTGATGATCCAATCAAATACATACTCAGCACCAAAATACTTGTACCAATTAAAAGTGTTTTGCGTCGACCTATACTATCAGATAACTTTCCTGTAAAAAGTCGAATAATAATGGTGGAAATCACATACATCCCAAAAAACCAACCTTTATTATTGATTCCAAGGTATTCCGACATATCTGGCGTTAGCACAAAGATGATTCCTGAAGCCGGTGCAGTTAAGAACATAACCATTGCGGCTGGCAGTACCGTAGGTTCAAAAATGTCGTTCCATTTTACTTTCAGAAAGTTGAGTTGAAATTTCTTTGGCTCAGGAAGTGTTTCTTTTACTTGTAAAATCAGAATAGCCGATAATGCGGCAGTTGCGGCAGAAATAAAGAATAGATTATTCATCCCAAAACTTTCGAAAATGATTGAGCCAAGAGAATACCCAATTCCGATACCAAGAGAGATAAAAGTTCCCCAAATACCCATTCCTTGTCCTCGTTTGTTAGCCGGAAGTATATCTGTAATTAAAGCTGTTGCGCCAGTGGGAGTGAATCCTGTACTAAATCCATGAAAGAAACGTAATATTAAAAAGAAGATTACAGATAGCGTCAACGGATATAACATAGAAACGATGAAACAAACAACAATTCCAATAATCATTACTTTCTTTCTTCCAATTTTATCAGATAGTTTTCCTGAAAAGGGACGCGAAATTCCAGCAGAAATTGTAAAGAATGAAATGATAAGACCTTTTTGATCTTCTCCGCCAAGGTTGGTAATAAATTGATTGAGTTCGGGAATAATTAGATTAAAACTGATCATGAACAACAACATCGAAGCGCAAATGATCCAAAAATTTTTACCGTACCCAGAAAACATGTTGGCAAAAATACTGTTTATTGATTAGTTAAAGGTGAATAAATAGCTGCCATTATAGAAAGTAGAATATCTTTGACACTTAAATTAAATTTTGAATCATGGTAAAAGAGGCGACATTAGGTGCTGGATGTTTTTGGTGTATTGAGGCTTGTTATAAAGAACTTAAAGGTGTCATTGATGTATTTCCAGGTTATGCTGGCGGTCAGACCTTGAATCCAACTTATGAGCAAGTGTGTGATGGTAAAACAGGTCACGCTGAAGTTGCACGGGTTATTTATGATGATGCGTTAATCTCTTTTGAGGAATTATTGGAGGTATATTGGTTTGTTCATGATCCAACTCAATTGAACAGACAAGGAAATGATATCGGTACACAATACCGCAGCGTTATTTTTTACCATGACGAGGAACAAAAAGTTATTTCAGAAACAATCAAACAAAGCCTGACAGACCAACAAGTTTGGGATAAGCCGATTGTTACCTTGATTGAACCCATCAACAATTTTTACAAGGCTGAAGATTATCATGTTAACTATTTTGAACTTCACCCAGAGAATATGTACTGTCAATCAGTTGTAAGGCCCAAGGTGGACAAGTTCAAAAAGTTATTTAACGCAAAGCTCAAATAGGAATTTTTAGACATAAAAAAAGCTGCACGAATGCAGCTTTTTTTATGTTGTACTATTTTATTATTTAATAGCGTCAGCTCTTTTCTTGTATTCCAATGCTTTTTCAGTATTTCCAAGACTTCTGTTCAATTGGAACAAGATTGTTAATACATCCTTGTCATTTGGATTTTTAGCGATATACTTTTCTAAAGGAACTAAAGCTCTTTTGTAAGTATCATCAGCTTGTTGAACCATTTTATTGTAGTTTGGATCTCCAAATTTTAATTGATTCGCAGCTGTTTTAGTGTCCCCAGCCCATGTAACAAGGTGAGCCCCTAATTGATACAACGCATCACCATATTCAGGATCAATTTCTAACGATTTGTTCAAAGCTTTTTCAGCTTTTTCATTTTCTTTCAAATCAATGTAGATTGTTCCGATTGTATAATGCAATTGTTTGTTGTTTGGATCTTTTGCAATAGCTTCATTCAATGCTGCTTCAGCTCCTGCTGCATCACCTGCATCAATGTTCGTATTTACTAATTCCAGCAACAAGTCACGATCTGATGGGTGCTTTTTACGTCCTTCAGCAACAATTGCTTTTGCCTTTACGATGTCACCACCTTTACGGTAAGCACTAGAAGCCAACACATATGTTGTTGTACCTTTGTAACCAACTTTAGCTAATTTTTCATAACCTTCAGCTGCTTTAATAAATTCACTTCCTTTTTCAAAACAAAGCGAACCATTGAAGATAGATGTACTGTCTAATTCACTCACAGCACTTGACAAGTCGGCTTGCGTCATGTATAATTCACCTGCTTCTTTGAACATGTTATTTTTATACAACATGTTAGCATATGGATCAAGCATTGCCTTCTTTTGATAAACAGCATCTTTGATATCACTATCAAATTTATCACTAACATCAAATCCTTTTTTGTAGGCTGCAATAGCAACTTCCAAAGCATCCTCACCACCAATTTTCATAAAAGCAGTGTCCATTGTTTGCATTCCTACCATCAAGAAATTTGCATAAATTTCTCCTTTGTAGTAAAGTGTTTTAGGGCTTTCCTTTGTTTCAACATGTTCTGCAGCTAGATCGATAAACTCTTTCGCAGCAATCAATGCCTTCTTAGCACCTTCAACGTCTCCTGTCGCCATCGACATTTGATACTTATTCTTAAACTCAACAGCAGCGCTGGTTTCATTTTTCTTTTGAGCAAATGTGCTAGCAGAAATGATCAATGCACCTGCGATAAGACTAGTTTTAGCAACTTTATTTTTCATTGTTTTTTTCTTTGTGATGAAATTTTTTAATTATTCCACATCTGGATTTTCAGATTCGCCATTTTCAATATCCGTGCCACTTTCTGGTTCAATTGGATTTCCATCTTCATCTAATTCGATTTCATCTTCTTCTTCCGAACGAGGTACTCTTGCAATCGCTGCAATTTCAGCACTTCCTTTCAAATTAATTAAACGAACACCTTGTGCAGCGCGACCCATTGTACGGATTGTATCAATGTGCATACGAATCGTAATTCCCGATTTCGTAATGATCATTAAATCTTCCTCGTCTGTAACGTTTTTAATCGCCATTAATGGACCAGTCTTATCAGTGATATTCAATGTTTTCACACCTTTACCACCTCTGTTCGTGATTCTGTAAACTGGCTCGTTATCTTCTGGATCATTTAAGTAAGTACGTTTACCATATCCTTTTTCAGAAACAACTAAAATCGTTGAGAATACATCTTCGGCACAAATCATACCTACAACAGCATCTTTATCATTTGCCAATGTAACACCTTTCACACCTGAAGCATTTCTACCCATTGGTCGAACAGTTGATTCATTGAATCGAATTGCTCTACCTGAACTAGTAGCTAGAATGATTTCGTTTGTTCCGTTTGTCAATTTAGCTTCTAATAACTCGTCGTTTTCACGAATTGAAATGGCATTGATACCATTTGCACGTGGACGAGAATAAGATGCTAAAGATGTTTTCTTGATGATACCTTGTTTAGAACACATGATAATAAAGTTATTATCTACATATTCTTTATCTGTCAAATCTTGCACTTTCACATATGCCTTCACCTTATCATCTTGAGGGATGTTGATGAGGTTCTGAATAGCTCTTCCTTTAGCAGTTTTGTTTCCTTCTGGAATTTCATACACACGCATCCAGAAACATCTACCTTTTTCAGTGAAGATTAAAAGGTAATTGTGATTTGTCGCAACAAATAAGTGTTCCAAGAAATCTTTATCACGAGTGGTCGAACCTTTCGATCCCATACCACCTCTGTTTTGAACTTTGAATTCTGTTAAACTAGTACGTTTAATATAACCAGCGTGAGAAATAGTAATGATAACTTCTTCATCCGCAATTAAATCTTCCATTCGCATTTCGCTAGCAGAGTATTCAATTCTGGAACGACGCTCATCACCGTATTTATCACGGATATCTAACATCTCATTTTTGATGATTTCCATTCTGCGTTCAACGCGATCAAGGATATCTTTTAAATCAGTAATTAACTTCATCAAATCATCGTACTCAGCACGCAACTTATCTTGCTCTAGTCCTGTTAAGTGACGTAGACGCATATCAACAATTGCACGTGATTGAATGTCTGATAAATTAAAGCGAGCCATCAAACGCTCACGAGCATCATCTGGACTAGAAGAAGCCTTAATGATTTCGATTACCTCGTCGATGTTATCAGAAGCGATGATTAATCCTTCTAAGATATGTGCTCTATCTTCAGCTTTCTTTAATTCAAATTTAGTACGACGAATAACTACTTCGTGACGGAATTCTACGAAATACTTAATTAAGTCCTTTAAATTCAACATTTGCGGACGACCATCAACTAAACAAATATTGTTTACAGAAAAAGAAGTTTGAAGAGAAGTAAACTTATATAATTTATTCAATACAACATTCGCAATGGCATCGCGCTTAATTTCGTAAACGATACGCATACCATTTCTATCTGACTCATCACGTAAGTCAGAAATTCCTTCTATTTTCTTATCATTAACTAATTCAGCCGTTTTCTTAATTAATTCTGACTTGTTAACTTGGTAAGGAATTTCAGTAACAATAATTTGTTCACGACCATTTGCTTCCTCGATTTCTGCTTTGGCACGCATGACAATTCGTCCACGTCCAGTTAAAAGCGCATCACGAACACCTTCATATCCGTAAATGATACCTCCTGTAGGAAAATCTGGTGCTTTTACAAATTTCAATAAGTCTTCAATGTCGATATCATTATCATCAATATATGCAATAATACCATCTACAACTTCCGTTAAATTGTGCGGAGCCATGTTTGTTGCCATACCAACAGCAATACCTGACGCACCATTAATTAGTAGGTTAGGAATTTTTGAAGGCATTACACTTGGCTCCATCAAACTATCATCGAAGTTTGGTGTGAAGTCAACTGTATCTTTATCTAAATCGTCGAGCATTTCCTCTGCGATTTTTCGCAAACGAGCCTCGGTATAACGCATTGCTGCTGGACTATCACCATCAACTGAACCAAAGTTACCTTGTCCATCCACTAACGGATAGCGAAGTGACCATGGTTGCGCCATACGAACCATTGTGTCGTAAACTGAACTATCTCCATGCGGGTGATACTTACCAAGTACTTCACCGACGATTCTTGCTGATTTCTTGTGAGGTTTATTGGAAAATACACCTAAATCTTGCATACCATATAATACACGTCTGTGAACTGGTTTAAAACCGTCGCGCACATCCGGCAAAGCCCTTGATACAATTACGGACATTGAATAATCAATGTACGCGGACTTCATTTCATCTTCAATGTTGATTTGGATTATTTTTTCTCCATCTGCCATTTTGTCGAGTAATTTAATTTAGCACACATTTTGTGTGGGTGAAAGCAAGTTTCGAAATTAGTCATATTTCAAAGAATCGGACTGTTTATAAAGTCCTTTTTACTAACAAAAATCTGTGGAAAATTGAGTTTTTTGGACACTTATCAACAATTTTTTCGTTTTACTTTTGAGTGATGCGAGAAATGTGCATTTTTAACCAATTAAATTGAGCGTTATGGAAGCAAAGTTTTCACCGCGAGTAAAAGATGTGATTAGTTACAGTAGAGAAGAGGCCTTGCGTTTGGGGAATGATTTCATCGGCGTTGAGCACCTTTTGCTGGGATTAATTCGCGAAGGAGAGGGGACTGGAATTAAAATATTGAATGAGTTTCATTTAGATTTGAAACATATTCGAACTGAAATTGAACAGAGTTTAACAAAGTCATCGAAAACTATTCACCAATCAATGGCAAATATTCCATTGGTTAAACAGGCTGAAAAGGTTTTGAAAATGACTTATTTAGAAGCTAAATTGTACAAAAGTCCGATGATTGGTACCGAGCACTTGCTCTTGTCAATTCTGAAGGATGAGAATAGTTTTGCATGTAAAGTGCTTAATAAATATGGAGTTATATACGAAAACGCTAAAGACGAATTAGAAGCAATGATCGAAGAAAACACAAGCCCACGTGCAGAATTTCCTGGTGGACAAGAAGAAGAGGGAGGAGATCAATTCTCTCCACAACGTAAAGCGGTTGATCCAAAATCAAAAACACCCGTTTTAGATAATTTCGGTAGAGACCTTACGAAAATGGCAGAAGTTGGAAAATTAGATCCAATTGTAGGCCGTGAAAAAGAAATTGAACGAGTAAGTCAAATTCTTTCTCGTAGAAAAAAGAATAATCCTATATTAATCGGTGAGCCTGGCGTTGGTAAAAGTGCGATTGCTGAAGGTTTAGCATTGAGAATCGTACAACGTAAAGTTTCACGTGTTCTTTTTAATAAGCGTGTAATTTCGCTTGATTTGGCTTCTTTAGTTGCTGGTACAAAATACCGTGGTCAGTTCGAAGAGCGAATGAAAGCTGTGATGCAAGAAATCGAAAAGAATCCAGATGTCATTTTATTTATTGACGAGATTCATACAATTATCGGTGCAGGTGGTGCAAGTGGATCATTGGATGCTTCTAATATGTTCAAACCAGCATTAGCGCGTGGAGAGATGCAAGTAATTGGAGCTACAACACTAGATGAATACCGTCAATATATCGAAAAGGATGGCGCTCTAGAAAGACGTTTCCAAAAGGTGATTATTGAACCAACTACAATTGAGGAAACAATTCAGATTCTTAATAATATTAAGGAACGTTACGAAGAGCATCACTCAGTTACTTATACAGATGAAGCAATTGCTTCGTGTGTAAAATTAACTGAAAGATATATTACGGATCGCCACCTTCCAGACAAAGCAATTGATGCATTGGATGAGGTTGGATCTCGTGTGCATTTGACAAATATTCATGTGCCTCAGGAAATTCTAGATATAGAGAAAGAAATAGATCTGTTGAAGGACCAAAAGAATGAGGTAATTAAATCTCAGCAATACGAGAAAGCGGCTGAATTGCGTGACAATGAGCGCAAACTGCAAGATCAACTTGAAGTTGCTAAAAAGAAATGGGAAGAAGAATCGAAAAGCAATAGAGTGACTGTTACAGAAGATCACGTTGCAGAAGTTGTTTCGATGATGTGTGGAATTCCTGTTACCCGAATTTCTCAATCTGAAATGGGTAAATTGGCTACAATGGCTGAAGAAATGAAAGGTAAAGTTATCGGTCAGGACGAAGCTGTAATGAAAGTGGTTAAAGCGATTCAACGAAATAGAGCTGGATTGAAAGATCCAAACAAGCCAATTGGTTCGTTTTTCTTCCTAGGGCCAACTGGTGTTGGAAAGACACAATTAGCGAAGGTTCTAGCGAAATATTTATTCGATTCAGAAGATTCATTGGTACGTATCGATATGTCTGAATACATGGAGAAATTCTCTATTTCTCGTTTAGTTGGAGCGCCTCCGGGATACGTTGGGTATGAGGAAGGTGGACAATTAACAGAGAAAGTTAGAAGAAAACCATATTCTATCATTTTATTAGATGAAATCGAAAAAGCACATCCGGATGTATTCAATTTATTGTTACAGGTATTGGATGATGGACATATGACGGATGGTTTAGGTCGTAAAATTGATTTCAAGAATACGATTTTGATTATGACATCGAATATCGGTGCGCGTCAATTAGCAGATTTCGGAACAGGAGTTGGTTTTGGAACGAAATCAAGAGAAGATGCTCGTGATGAGAATGCTAAATCAGTTGTTCAGAATGCGCTTAGAAAAGCGTTTTCACCAGAATTCTTGAACCGTGTTGATGATATGATTTTGTTCAAATCGTTGACTAGAGAAGATATTCACCGCATTATTGATCTTGAATTATCAAAATTATACGGTAGAATCAATCATTTAGGA
>Ga0075012_10003129_pt1 | contig 15973 bp, 9 predicted proteins | sample All_14_2_FD_71474 | JGI IMG/M metagenome (GOLD analysis project Ga0075012, IMG submission 71474) | Freshwater microbial communities in response to fracking from Pennsylvania, USA - Allegheny Zone_MetaG_DW_15 | ecosystem: Environmental > Aquatic > Deep subsurface > Groundwater > Drilled... | reverse complement strand
CCATGATGTTGGAACCGTGGCCCAGCATGTCCTCCGGGTCCGCATGCGCTTCCCGCTCGGATGGAAGGCGCGTGACGCTGCCCGATCCCTGCCGGCTGACCAGATAGCCTTCGTCGCGCAACAGGTCATAGGCGGCCGCCAATGTGGTGCGGCTGAGACCCAGCGCCTGCGCCAGTTCCCTCTCGCCCGGCAGGCGGACGCCAAGGCCGACCCGGCCATCCAGCACCAGAAGACGCAGCGCCCGCGCCAACTGGCGATAGGCCGCTTCGCCATTGGCATCGTTGCGCCAGCGGCCCAGATGCCGCGTCAGGGATGTCGCGCCCAGCGAGGAAATGTCCATAAGCATCCAATACCGTACAAGTGGCCATGGTCGAAAGGGCCACTTTCGACCATCAGGCCTGCCATGATGAAGCAGCGCCTCTTCCAGCTCCTGTGGGGCTTCGCCCTTTACGGCATCTCCATGGCGATGATGCTGCGCGCCAATCTGGGCCTCGATCCGTGGGACGTGCTGCATCAGGGGCTGGCGCCGCGCATCGGCCTCAGCTTCGGCATGACCGTGAACCTCGTCGGTGCGCTGGTGCTGCTGCTCTGGTGGCCGCTGCGCCAGCGGCCCGGATTCGGCACGATCCTGAACATCATCATCATCGGCACGGTGGTCGACATCGCCCTGCCCTTCATCCCCGCGCCCGAAGGCTACGCCGCCCGCTTCGCGCTGCTGGGCTTTGGCATCGTGCTGAACGGCATCGCCGGCGGCGCCTATATCGGCGCGGGCTTTGGCCCCGGCCCGCGGGATGGCCTGATGACCGGCATCTGCCGCCGCACCGGCTGGCCGATCAAGTTCGTCCGCACGGGCATAGAAATCGCCGTACTGGCGACAGGGTGGATGATGGGCGGCACGGTCGGCGTCGGCACGGTGCTGTATGCGATGACGATCGGATGGATCGTGCACCACGCGCTGCCGTGGCTCGCGATTGAAAAGTCACAGCCCCAACGGCATGCCATATCGCACTGAGCGGTGGAGCGTCAGGCCTCCACACCTTTGCGCGTGTCATACTGGTGCTGCGCCAGCACAACATCCGGCATGTGTGTTTCAGCCCAATCGATCATCATCCGCAATGCCGCCAGCAAATCGCGGCCCAAGGCGGTTATGCCGTAGGTGACCGTGACGGGCGCCGAAACCTGCACTTCGCGCGTGATCAACCCATCGCGTTCCAGGGAACGAAGGGTCTGGCTCAGCATCTTTTGCGATACGCCGCTAATGCGCCGTTTCAGGCTGTTGAACCGAATATCCTCCTCGCCCAGCAACAGCAGGACAAGGACGCTCCACTTGTCGCCCACGCGGTCAAGCAACTGCCGCGTCGGACAATCGCTTGCATACACATTGCCGCGCCCGCCGGAGGTTCCTTGGGCGTAACCAGGTGAGAAAATCGTGCCGTCTTGCATGGTACGTTTCCATATACCACCTGGTCACCATTGGAAACCATGGGAGATCATCATGAAAGTTGCAGTGCTGGGCGCCAGCGGGCGCGCGGGATCGGAAATCGCCAGGGAACTGGCGCGACGTGGACACATGGTTCAGGCGATCGCCAGAAAGCCCGAGGCAATTCCAGTGGCAGACGGGATCAGGCCAGTTGGCGGCGATGCTTCGAATCCTGAAGCGCTCGCTGCCCTGATCCGCGGCAATGACGCCGTAATCAGCGCACTTCATTTCGATATAAGCGCCGACACGTTGCTCACATCGCTGCGCACTGCGGGGGTTGACCGACTGCTCGTCACGGGTGGTGCCGCCAGCCTGGAGATCGCACCGGGCAAACGCCTGATCGACAGCCCGGACTTCCCCGAAGCATGGCGCGCCGTCGCGCTCGGCGGCATCGCGTTTCTGGATGCGCTCCGTCGCGAGAAGGCCATCAACTGGACCTTCTTCTCTCCGGCGGCATTGATTTTCGAAGGGCCAAGGCTGGGCCACTACCGCACCGGCGGCGATACGCTGGTGACCGACGAGGCCGGAGAAAGCCAAATCAGCTTTGCCGACTATGCCATCGCCATGGTCGATGCGCTTGAGTCCGGCCAACACAGCCGAACCCGCTTCACTGCGGCATATTAAAGGATCAGCTCCGCCGCGTACCCTTCATGGCCGCAGACCCGAACGATCCCAGCTGGATCGTTCCGGTCAGCGTGTCGCCTTCAATGATGGCTTCGGCTTCCAGCGTCATCGGCATGGGCAGGATCATGTCCATCTTCCATGTCAGCCGATTGCCGTCGACGCGACCATCCTTCACATCCAGCGAACCCAGCGGATTGGCGTTGGTGCCGTGGAAGCTGTCGCCCTTGCTGATGACGGTGAACACGCTCGGCTGATCGCCGAACGGTGTCTTCGTCACGCAGTCATAGGCGCCATCCACTTTCGCCATTCCGTCTACTCCACCTGATGTTTCACTCACCTGCCGTACCCATCTCCACCGGCAGACCAAGGTCGTCAAGCTGGGGCTTTACCAGTTTCGCGTCGCCGATGATGACCCAGATCAGCCGGTCGGGATTGATCGCCGCACGCGCGGCCGCATCAAGGTCCGCCGCCTTCATGCCCCGATAGACATTGGGCAGGGTTGCATAATAATCGTCCGGGCGGCCCAGCAGATTGTTGCGCATCATCGCGCCGAGCAGATCACCAGACGTTTCGAAGCTTCCGGGCAGCGACAGGATCTGGCTGTTGATCGTCTGGTTGCGCTCAGCCTCCGTTATGCCCTTGGTCGTCAGGAAGTCGGTGATGTCGGCACGCGCCGCCTTGAAGGATTCACCGGTCTTGTCCGTCTGCACCGGCGCGAACACCAGGAACGGCATGGCTTCCTTGACGCCCAGCACCTGCGACCCGGCATAATAGGCCCAACCCTTGGTCTCGCGCAGGTCCATCATCAGGCGTGATGTGGAGCTGCCGCCGATCACTTCATTGGCGGTGATCAGCGCGACGGGATTGTCGGTGCCGATCTTGCCCGTAACCTGACCGGCCAGGATCATCGACTGCGGGCTCTGCGGCTTGTCCACCAGCACGATGCGCGACGGGCGCAGCATCTTGTCGGACCGGAACAGCTTCACGCCTTTCTCGCCCTTGGGCGCCTTCCACTTGCCAAAGCGCGCCTCCAGCATCGGCAGCAGTTCGGCCAGCGTCGTGTCACCCGTGGCAAAGATGGTGGCGTTGTCGGGCCGGATCCACTTGTCGTGGAAGGCGACAAGGTCGTCGCGCGTCACGGCCTTTACGCCCTTTTCGTCCCCCGATCCGGTGAAGGGCACGCCATAGGGGTGCGCCTGGCCATAGATCAGCGGCGGCAACAGGCGCTGCGCCAGACCAAAGGGCTGCGTCTTTTCCGATGCGATCTTGCTGAGCAGCTGGCCACGCAGGCGTTCCACTTCGGTCGGCGCGAACGCCGGGTTCTGGACGACGTCGGCCAGCAGGTCGAGCGAGGCGCTCAGATTCGGCTTCAGCGCATAAAGGCCGACATTGGTGCGATCCATGTTCGCTGCGGCCGACACCGCCGCACCCAGACGTTCCTGCTCCTCGGCGATCTGCACCGACGTCCGCGTCCTGGTGCCTTCGTCCAGCAGCGCCGTCATCAGCGCGCCGGTGCCCAGCTTTTCCTTGTTGTCGGCGGCATTGCCGGCGTCGAACGACACGGATACGCGCACGGTCGGCACCGCATCGCGCCGGGCGAACACGACCGGGATGCCGTTCTTCAGCGTCGCATGCTCGACAGTGGGGAATTGCAGGTCGGCGACAGGCTCGATCGGCGGCTCGGCGATCTTGGTCGGTGGCGGCGGTGTCGCAGCGACCGGCGCAGGCTTGTTGGGATCGCGGAAATAGGCCGGATGGCGCGCATTGCCCGCCAGCGCATTATCCGCCGCGGACCGTTCGCCCGGTTCGACGGTCAGGCGGAACACCGGGCGGCCGAACCACTGTTTCGCCGCCGCCGTCACGCTTGCCGGCGTGGCCGCCGCATATGCCGTCAGTTCCCGCGCATATTCCGCCGGGTCGTTGGAATAGACCGCGCCTTCGGCCAGCGTCACCGCCTTGCCGTTGGTGCCGCCGACCTGCTCCAGCCCGCCAATCGTGCCGGACAGGCGCGCGGTGGCGGCGCGCTGCACTTCATCGGCGCTCGGTCCCTTCGCCAGATAGTCGGCCAGCAGCGCGTCGAGCCGCTTGCCCACAGCGACCGGGTCCGTTCCCGGTTTCACGTCGACCGTGATCTCGGCCAGTGAAACCTTCTCGAACGGCTGGATCGAGGCGTTGACGGCGACCGCCACCTTCTCGTCGCGCACCAGCGTATTGGCGAGGCGCGAGGAACCCAGTCCACCAAACACGTCGAGCGCCAGATTGAGGTCGGGCAGTTCCTTGCCGTTGACGCCCGGCACCACCCAGTTGCGATACAGGCGCACGGTCGCGACATGGTCCTGCATCACCTTGTCGACATCCTTGTCGAGCGTGGGGACGGTGGCATCCACATCCTGCGGCGCAGGACCGGCGGGGATCGATCCGAACCAGCGCGCGACCTTCTGCTTCGCCGTCGCCAGATCGATATCCCCGGCCAGCACCAGCACGGCATTGTTCGGGCCGTAATGCGTCTTGAACCAGGTCTTTACGTCATCAAGGCTCGCCGCGTTCAGGTCCGCCATCGAACCGATGGTCGAATGGCGATAGGGGTGCCCCTGCGGGAACAGCGCGTCGAGCTGCGCATATTCGACCAGGCCATAGGGCTCGTTCTCGCCCATGCGCTTCTCGTTCTGGACGACGCCGCGCTGCGTATCGAGCTTCACCTGCGTCACTGCGCCCAGCAGATGGCCCATGCGGTCGGATTCGAGGAACAGGGCCCGGTCGAGCGCGCCGGTCGGCACTGTCTCGAAATAATTGGTACGGTCGAACCAGGTCGTGCCGTTCCAGTCGGTCGCGCCGATATCCTCCAGCCGACCGAAGAACGGACCGTCGGCATTTTCCGAACCATAGAACATCAGATGCTCGAACAGGTGCGCAAACCCTGTCTTGCCCGCCGGCTCGAACCGCGATCCGACATGATACCAGATCGACACGGCAACGACCGGCGCCTTGCGGTCGGTATGCACGATCACGCGCAGCCCGTTGGGCAGCGTGAATTCCTCATAGGGAATGCTGACGGCCTTCACGAGATCGGCAAGCGGTGCCGGAGTCGGACCGGCCGCCTTGCCCGCCGCCAGAGCGGGCGCGGAAAGGGCAAGCGACGAGGCGGCAAGGCCAAGAGCAATGGTGCGGAGCATAGGAAACCTTTGCAACACGGGCGGACGCCCGGAGGAGGAAAGCGTGCGGCGGTGGGCCAGCGACATGCCCCGGACGATAGGCTCACCGTTTTAGCGGCGCAATACGCTTTCCGCTGGACAGGCCGCATTGCGGCGATAGGTTCGCGTGCCTTCCTTCCGCTTGGGGGCCATTGCATGACTTTTCTTCGCGCCGGCGCGGCGCTTGCTCTCCTTTCCGCAGCCGTTGCGGCGCCCGCACAGGACAACGCGCCCGCCCCGATCTTTACCGCCGACGAAATGAAGGCCCATGTCGCTTTCCTGTCCGACGATCTGCTGAAGGGGCGCGACACCGGCAGCGAGGGGCATGAGATCGCCGCGCGCTACGTCGCATCGCGTTTCGCGGCGCTGGGCCTGAAACCCGCTGGCGATAATGGAAGTTGGTACCAGACCGTCCCGTTCCAACAGACTGAACGCACCGACACGCCCGCCACCGTCGATTTCACGACGCCTGCGGGCACGAAAAGCTGGACGCACGGCACCACTGTGCTCGTCAGCATGAACCCCAACGATCCGAAGCTGGACGTGACCGCGCCCATCGTCTTCGTCGGCTACGGCATCGAAAATGCGCAGCTTGGTCTCAACGACTATGCCGGGCTGGACGTGAAGGGGAAGATCGTCGTCACGCTGCGCGGTTATCCAAAAGGCCTGCCGAGCGAGGAAGGCGCGCATGCAGGCGCAAGCAAGGCATTGGCGGCGCAAAGCCATGGCGCGGTCGGCCTGATCTCCATCGACACGATCCAGTCCGCCAGAACACGCCCCTGGGCGCAACAGATCCACTTCGCCAGTTCTCCTGCCTTCTCCTGGGTCGGCGCGGACGGCAAGGTGTTCGACGAGGCGCCCGGCATCCGCGCGAAGGCAATGCTGGATGATGCCGCTGCGCAGGCGCTGTTCGGCGGCGCGCGCCGTTCACTGGACAGCATCCGCAAGGAAGCGGACAGGAAAGGCGCTTCGCCGAAGGGTTTTGCCCTGACCGGCACGCTGCGCATCCAGAGCCCGTCGCGCTCCACCCGCATCACCAGCCCCAATGTTGCGGCGATCCTGCCCGGGTCCGATCCGAAGCTGGCGGCCGAATATGTCGTGCTGTCCGCCCATCTCGACCATATCGGCGTCGCGGCGGCCAAGGAGGGCGACCCCACCGATAAGGACCGCATCAACAACGGCGCGCTCGACAATGCCGCGGGCATCGCCACCATGCTGGAAGTCGCCCGCGCCGCCGCGCAGGCGCCGGTGAAGCCACGCCGCTCGCTGCTGTTCATCGCCTCCACGGCGGAGGAACGCGGCCTGCTGGGCGCGGACTATTACGCCCGCCACCCGACCGTCCCGGCCAAGGCGATGATCGGCAATATCGATCTGGACATGCCGCTGCTGCTCTATCCCTTTACCGACGTGATCGCGTTCGGCGCGGACCATTCGACGCTCGGCCCCATCGTGGCGAAGGCGGTCGCGCCGATGGGCGTGTCCCTGACGCCCGATCCGATGCCCCAGGAAGGCATCTTCACCCGTTCCGACCACTACATGTTCGTGAAACAGGGCGTCCCCGCCGTGTTCCTGGCCACCGGCTATGGCAATGGCGGCGAGAAGGCCTGGAAGGAGTTCCTCGGCGGCAACTACCACCACCCCGGCGACGACATGAGCCAGAAGATCGACTGGCGGGCCGGCGCCCGTTTTGCCGAAGCCAACTACCGTATCACCCGCGCCATCGCCGACGCGGACACGCCCCCGCTCTGGTACAAGGGCGACTTTTTCGGCAACACCTTTGCGCCGGAGGCGGCAAAGGCAGCGAAATAGTGCAGGGTTGACAGCGCCCCCGGCATCCGGCTTACCGGGTGCATGGGGGCTGCGATCCCCCCTTCAGGCATCCGCCCAAGAATCGCGTCTTTTGCCAAGGACGCGTCATGCCTGTCAGAATTGCCCTCTTATTCCTCACGACCCTCGCCTTCGTCGGCACCGCCCACGCGCAGGATGCACGACGCTTCACCCTGAGCGGCAGTGTGCGCCTGCGGTTCGAAACCATTGATGGACAGGCGCGGGCAGGATTCGACACCTCGGATTCGCTGACCAATATCCGCACGCAATTGCTTGCCGAATATGACGCCCACGCCTTTCGTTTGGGCGCGGAACTGTTCGACAGCCGCGCCTATGGGGCCGATCCGCGCACGCCACTTTCGACCAACGAAGTGAACGCGCTGGAACTGGTGCAGGCCTATGTCGCCACCGACATCCGCGATCTGGCCGGAACAGGCGCAAAGGCGACGATCACGGCGGGGCGCATGACGCTCAATCTCGGTTCGCGTCGCCTCGTCGCGGCGGACGATTATCGCAACACCACCAACGGCTATACCGGCGTGCGGACGGACATTGCCGCGCCACATGGCGTAAGGGCGACGCTGATCTATACGCTGCCACAGGTGCGCCGGCCGGACGATGCCGCGTCGCTGCGTGACAATGCCGTGAAGATGGATCGCGAAAGCTTCGACCTCGTGCTCTGGGGCGGCCTTGTCGGCAAGGCCAAGGCGATCGGCCCGGCCATGGCCGAACTATCCTATTTCCATCTGGGCGAGCGCGACGCGCCGGGCCGTCCCACCCGCGACCGGTCGCTCGACAGTTTCGGCGCGCGCCTGATCGCGGAACCCGCCATCGGCCGGTTCGATTATGAGGTGGAGGCGATCTACCAGCGCGGCTCCATAAGTCGCAGCATTGCCGCCACCGCGCCAACCCAGCGCGTCAGCGCCAGCTTCCTGCATCTGGACGTCGGCTACAGCTTCGCCGCGCCGTGGAAGCCGCGCCTGTCCGTCGAATTCGACAGAGCGAGCGGCGACAAGGCGGGCGGCCGTTACGGGCGGTTCGACACGCTGTTCGGCATGCGCCGCGCCGACCTCGCCCCCGCCGGCCTCTACAACGCCGTCGCCCGCGCCAATATCGCAACGCCCGGCCTGCGGTTGGAAGTCCAGCCCAGCCGCCGCTTGGACGCCTTCACCGTCTATCGCGCCATGTGGCTGGCGTCGGACGAAGACAGCTTTTCCACGACCGGCGTGCGCGATGCGACCGGTCGCTCCGGCGATTTCGCAGGCCACCAGATCGAAGGACGCGTCCGCTACTGGCTCGTGCCCAAACGCCTGCGTTTCGAGTGCAATGCCCTGCTGCTCGCCAAGGGCCGCTTCCTGCGCGACGCCCCCAATGCGCCACCGGGACGCACGACCCGCTACGCATCCTTCAACCTGACGGCGAGCTTCTGAAGTGCCCGGTTCCGGTATTCACAGCCTGATCCGCTGCACCGCCTCATCCGGGAAATTACGCACAGCCTCTTGTGTGTCTTTCATGCAACACTACATCCCGACCAGTTCAGTTGAGAGGGTTTCATGAATCTCGAAAAGTTCACCGATCGCGCCAAGGGCTTTCTACAGGCGTCGCAGACCGTGGCGATCCGCATGAGCCACCAGCAGATCGCACCCGAGCATCTGTTGAAGGCATTGCTGGAGGATGATCAGGGCATGGCGTCCGGCCTGATCCGCGCGGCCGGCGGAGATCCCGCCACGGCGATGCGCGAAACGGATGCGGCGCTGGCGAAGATTCCGGCCGTCTCCGGCGGCGGCGCGCAGCAGTCGCCCGGCCTGAACAATGATCTCGTCCGCGTGCTGGATCAGGCCGAACAGGTCGCGCAGAAGGCCGGCGACAGCTTCGTCACGGTCGAGCGCATGCTGCTCGCCCTCACCCTCGCGACCACAACGACCGCCAGCAAGGCGCTGGCCGCCGCCGGCGTGAAGGCGGAGGCGCTGAACGCCGCGATCAACAGCCTGCGCGGCGGCCGCACCGCCGACACCGCCGGCGCGGAAGACCGCTACGACGCGCTTAAGAAATTCGCCCGCGACCTGACCGAAGCGGCGAAGGCGGGCAAGCTCGATCCGGTCATCGGCCGGGACGAGGAAATCCGTCGCACCATCCAGATCCTCGCCCGCCGTACCAAGAACAACCCGGTCCTGATCGGCGACCCCGGCGTCGGCAAGACCGCGATCGCCGAAGGGCTCGCGCTGCGCATCGCCAATGGCGACGTGCCCGATACGCTCAAGGACCGCACGCTGATGGCGCTCGACATGGGCAGCCTGATCGCCGGCGCCAAATATCGCGGCGAGTTCGAGGAACGGCTGAAGGGCGTGCTGGACGAAGTGAAAGGCGCGGAAGGCCAGATCGTCCTGTTCATCGACGAGATGCACACGCTGATCGGCGCGGGCAAATCGGAAGGCGCGATGGACGCGGGCAACCTGCTCAAGCCTGCTCTTGCGCGCGGCGAACTGCATTGCATCGGCGCGACCACGCTCGACGAATATCGCAAATATGTGGAGAAGGACCCGGCGCTCCAGCGGCGGTTCCAGCCCGTGTTCGTAGGCGAACCGACGGTCGAGGACACCATCTCGATTCTGCGCGGGCTCAAGGAAAAATACGAACTGCACCACGGCGTGCGCATCACCGATGGCGCGCTCGTGTCCGCCGCGACCCTCTCCAACCGCTACATCACCGACCGCTTCCTGCCCGACAAGGCCATCGACCTGATGGACGAAGCGGCCAGCCGCCTGCGCATGGAAGTGGAATCGAAGCCCGAGGAGATCGAGAATCTCGACCGCCGCATCATCCAGCTGAAGATCGAGCGGGAGGCGCTGAAGAAGGAAAGCGACAAGGCGTCGCAGGACAGACTGGCCGCGCTGGAGGAAGACCTCGCCAACCTTGAACAGCAGTCGTCCGAACTGACCCAGCGCTGGCAGGCGGAAAAGGACAAGATCGCGGGCGAAGCGAAGCTGAAGGAACAGCTCGACGCCGCGCGCCTCGAACTCGAACAGGCGCAGCGATCGGGCGACCTCGCAAAGATGAGCGAGCTGTCCTACGGCACCATCCCCACGCTCGAAAAGCAGCTGGCCGAAGCGGAGACCGCATCGGAAGGCGCGATGCTGCGCGAGGAAGTGACGGCCGAGGACATCGCATCCGTCGTCGCCCGCTGGACCGGCATCCCCGTCGAGCGGATGATGACCGGCGAACGCGAGAAGCTGCTCAGCATGGAGGAGACGCTTGGCAAGCGGGTCATCGGCCAGACCGATGCGGTGAAGGCCGTATCCACCGCCGTGCGCCGTGCACGCGCAGGCTTGCAGGATCCCAACCGGCCGCTGGGCAGCTTCCTGTTCCTTGGCCCCACGGGCGTCGGCAAGACCGAACTGACCAAGGCGCTCGCCGGCTTCCTGTTCGATGACGACAACGCGATGGTCCGCATCGACATGAGCGAATTCATGGAGAAGCATTCGGTCGCCCGCCTGATCGGCGCGCCTCCGGGCTATGTCGGCTATGAGGAAGGCGGCGTCCTGACCGAGGCCGTCCGCCGTCGCCCCTATCAGGTCGTCCTGTTCGACGAGGTCGAAAAGGCGCATGGCGACGTGTTCAACGTGCTGTTGCAGGTGCTGGACGACGGCCGCCTGACCGACGGGCAGGGCCGCACGGTCGACTTCACCAACACCATCATCGTGCTGACGTCGAACCTGGGCAGCCAGTTCATCGCCGGTCTGGCCGATGATGAACCGGTCGAGAAGGTGGAGGATCAGGTGATGGACATCGTCCGCGCCCATTTCCGCCCGGAATTCCTCAACCGGCTGGACGAGGTCATCCTGTTCCACCGCCTGGCGGCGAACCACATGGCCCCGATCGTAGATATCCAGGTCGGCCGCGTGCAAAAGCTGCTGAAGGACCGCAAGGTGACGCTGGACCTGACGGACGGCGCGCGGGCATGGCTCGGCCGCGTCGGCTATGACCCGGTCTATGGCGCGCGCCCCCTGAAACGCGCGGTCCAGCGCTATCTGCAGGACCCGCTCGCCGACCTCATCCTGCGCGGCGACGTGCCGGACGGATCGACGGTGAAGGTGGACGACGGCGACGGAGCGCTGAAGCTGAGCGTAGCGTAATCAGGCGGGCGGAAGGCCCAGTGCTTTCCGCCCCGCCGCATAGGCATCAACAAAGGGCTGCAGCATCGGCGCGTAGGCCGCCGCGCCGCCCACCGAATCCCGATAGATCGGCCGCCGCACCTGATCCACGCTTGCCGTGGCGACGGTGCGGCGGGTGCGATGGAAATCCAGCATCGCCGGATCGAAGGGCAACCCAAAATGGCCGATGATCTTCTGCGCCCAATCCTCGGGATCGCACACCAGTTCGGCATAGGGTACGATCAGCATCTGCGCGCCGATGGCATCGCGCCAATGCTCGAACAGAAAATCCTCCGCCGCGAAGTGCCAGCCCATATCCTCCAGCGAAAAGCTCCAGCCGAGCCCGGTCTGGAAATGCGTGCGAAAGGATGACCAGGCGACATCCAGCGGATCGCGCCGCAGCCAGACGATCGGCGCATCGGGCAGCGCGAGCCGCACCAGGCCCGCGAAACGGCTGGTGTTCAGGCTCTTGTCGATGACGCGGCCCGGCTGCTGCCGGCGCTCATCGATCAGATGCAGGTAAAGCGCACGCGCCGGGGCCCATGCAGCATCGCTGCCGCGTGCGGCATCAAACCGGGCCGGCAACACAGCGGGGTCACTCCCGCCGACGGCTTCCGCCGCCATGCCCAGCAGATTGAGTTCGCCACCGTCCCCGAATGCCGGATGGCTTGCGAGCATCTGCTCCACCAGTGTCGTGCCCGATCGGGGCAGGCCAGTGACGAAGGCGGGCACGGATGCCTCGCGACAATCCATCGCTGCGCCGTCCAGCCACGCTTTCGTGAAGCCCGCAGCAATCCTGCGTGCGCCATCCACATCGGCCGCACGGTCATAGGGCCGCACGGCACGCGCCAGCCTGGCCCCCTCGGCATAAGCCGCAAAGGCCGGTTCGGCTTCGCCGCGATCGGCCAATGCCTTGCCCAGCGCATAGAGGTAACAGGCCCGCGCATCGGGCGTGACATTGGCGAACCGCCTGCCCGCATCGCGCAGCGCCAGCAGGCCCTTGTCATCATCCGCATAGTCCGTGGCGCCGGCGATCGCGAGCCATGTGGGTCCGGAGTTCGGCAACAGGCGCACAGCCGCTTCGAGCAGGCCAAGGCCCTTTCCACGGTCGCCAGCCTGCACATGGACCGTGCCCAGCAAATGCGCCAGCCGTCCGTCGGCGGGGTGCGCGCGCCACGCCGGCTCCACCAGCGCGATGGCGTCGTCCAGTCGACCAGCTTCCGCCAATATGCCGCCGGTCGTCAGGATGCGGGCAGGATCCTGTGGATCGACCGCCAGAAACCTGCGCGCAGCTTCGATCGCAACCGACCATTCCCGCGAATTGGCGGCAAATTGCGCGATCGCGCGCCACTGATCGCCCAGCGGCGCGCCCTCCGCCAACATGGTGCGCGCGATCGCGACAGCGCCCTGCCGGTCATTGCGCTTCAGCGCCGTCACGAAATCCACCGACAGGCTCATAACATTCTCCTGCCCAAGGACAGCGCATAAGAAAAGGGGGCCGGCAAGCCGGCCCCCTCACTTTCTGTTTTCAGCAGTGCGTGACTTAGAAGTTCACGCCCAGCTGGAAGCGGAAGTAACGCGGCGTCTGATAAATGGTCGGCAGACCATAGTCGCTGCGCGGGCGGCCGTTGGTGACGGTGCCGCGTTCCTCGAAGTCGAGTGCGTTCTTCTCGTTGAACACGTTGAACACGTCGATGCGGAACGTACCCGTGAACAGGTCGGCAGGCAGCTTGAACGCCAGCGACAGGTTCGTGAAGGTGTTCCAGTCCGACTTGAACTGGCTGCCACGCGGCGTGAGCTGCAGCGAGGTACCGGACGCGTTGTTCTGGAAGCCAGCATAGGCCGGATCAGTGATCACGTTACCGTCGGCATCCAGGTTACAATAGAAACCAGCCGCACCATAGGCACCCGCAAAGGCGTCAACCGACACCGGCACGCGGCCGATACAGCCATAGTGACGCGGCGACTGCGCCTGGAACTGGGCACCGATGGTGAACCAGTCGGTGACCGCGTAGGATCCGAAGATCTTGAAGCGGTGACGCGCATCGCCCGGCAGGTAGCCATAGGCACCGTTGGTCAGGCCCGGCTGGTCGAACGCGGTGGTCAGACCGGAGTCGGTCTGGCCGTTGTCCGAACGAACGCCGCCTTCGATGTTACCCTTGCTCTTCGACCAGGTGTACGAAGCGTTGAGGCTCCATACGCCGTCGAAATCGCGATCGAAGGTCGCGGTGATCGCCTTGTACGTACGCTTCGCCTTCGGATAGCCCAGATCAGCTGCCGAGAAGTCGACGGTCCGCAATTCGGTTTCACCATTGACCGTGTCGGAAAGCGTGATCTGCGCCGCTGCACCCGGATTGACGAGCACATACTGGTGGAAGCCAGTCCAGGTGTCTTCGCAGCCCGTGATGCCGTTGGCGGTGCAATAGTTCAGCACAGCCGCGTCGATGGCCACGTCTTCCAGCGATTCGTTCAGCTTACGATACTGACCGAACAGGCCAACGCGGATCTTGTTGCCAAGGCTGCGTTCGATGCCGAGCACGAACTCGTCGATCGACTGCGGCTTCAGGTTCTTCGCCACGGTCGCTTCGGTCGGCGTCGCTTCGCCATCAGACACGATATCGCAGTTCGCTACACCCGTATCCGGGCAAGCCGCCGCATCGTCGAAGCCGAGGATTGGCGCACCGAGGATCGGCGTATTGTCCGAATTGATGCCTGCCACACGGAAGTAACGCGTGTAGTCAAGTTCCGCACCGGCCAGACGGATGTTGGTGTTCGCCACAACCGGGAGGAAGTAGCGACCGAACGAACCGTACACCTTCGTGCGGCCATCACCGGCCGGGTCGACCGAGAAGCTGAGGCGCGGCGCCCACTGGTTGCCCGACTTGAAGTAGGTTTCGCCAGCGACATTGTCGTTGGAGAAGCGGTCGTTGCGCAGACCGAGGTTCAAGGTCAGACGGTTGTCGAACAGCGACCATGCATCCTGAATGTAGAAGGCAGTGTTCTTCGACTTGAACACACCACCATTCACGAAGGTACGACCGGTAACGTACAGAACGTCGGGATCGGTGACATACACGTCACCCGTCGGGCCCGAATTCTGATAGGTCCAGGCCACGCCACCCGTGTAGCTGCTGGTTGCATTGGTCGTCAGCTTTTCCTGGTCATAACCAGCCTTGAAGTGATGCTGACCAAAGAAGTTGACGAACAGATCGACGTCGGCGCGATAGAATTCGCGTGTATCGCTATTATCATCGATCACGTTGAGCAGGTTGCCGCTCAGCGCCGGGTTGAAGTTACCGCTAAGGTCCGCGATGAACGGATAATCGTCATTCGTCGAACCACTGATGTCACGGTTCTTGTTCTTGCCGTAGGCACCCGAAACCGTCAGCCAGTCGGTGAACTGACCGGTGTAGCGACCGACATAGTTCTTACCGCCAGCGCGCAGCACCGTCGTGTTCTGATAATCGCCACGCAGCGCCTTTTGATCGACGCGGCTGTCATAGGCCCCGCCATTCTCGTCCACCACGCCATAGGCGTCGATCGTCGTCTTTTGCGACGAGTCGAAGTAGGTGAATTCGAGACGCTGACCGTCGGTGATGACGGCGTCGATCTTGCCGCCCCAGAACGGCGAACGCATGCGACGCTCTTCGCGACGGAGGCCGGTGCTGTATGCCGTGGTCTGCGCGACGTTGCTGGTCAGCAGCGTGTCACCGCTCTGCCGATCGTTGGTCTGGTACAGACCGTAGAAGAACAGGTGATCCTTGATGATCGGACCGGACAGCTGGAAGATCGCCTGCTTGTCTTCAAGCGTATCAGCCTTGTTGTAGCCGGTGCGCAGCAGCGTGCCACCGGTCGTGTTCGGCGCATCCTCACGCAGGCTGTCCGGCTCGAAGTTGAACAGCACGCCGCCGTGGAATTCGTTTCCGCCCGACTTGGTGGTCGCGTTGATGAAGCCGCCGGTGAAACGGCCGAATTCGGCGGGAATGCCGCCGTTCTTGACTTCAACCGTGTTGTAGAACTCGAACGGAACGCCAACCGCGCCCAGGCCTTCACGGAATTCGGTGATGTTCAGGCCGTTCAGGAAGAACGCGTTTTCCGAAACCGACGAACCCGAAACAGCGGCAAGGTTACCGAACGCCGTGTCGCCCTGGCCGGTGCCGGGCGCCAGCAGGATAACGGAAGTCAGGTCACGTGCGACGGGAACGCGCGAAGCCAGTTCACCGATCGGAATCACCGCACCCGTGGTTGTACGGTCGAAGTCCGAAACGCGGATACGCGCGCCGGTAACAACGATCGCCTCACCATCGACGCTGGCGGTCTGCTCGCCCAACCGGAAGGTGTTACCTGCGGAAGACTGCGTAAGAACGACGCCCTTTTCGCTGAAGGCCGGATATCCGTCGGCAGTGATCTCGAAGGTATAGTTGCCCTGCGGCAGAGCCGGAATACGATAGCTGCCCGAAGAATCGGTCACCGCATCACGACGGAAACCCTGCGCATCAGAAACAACCGCGACCGTCGCACCCGCGATGGGCTTGCCGCTCGCATCGGTCACCTTACCGGATGCCGTTACGTTGGTGTAATCCTGCGCCGAGGCGACCTGTGGCATAATGGTGGAAAAGGCGACGCCAGCGCCCATGAGGGCCAGCGCCTGAAACGCCGAACCCCCGCGCAGAAGCGCGTTCTTTGTGGTGTTTTTCACT
>Ga0075012_10003128_pt1 | contig 15973 bp, 11 predicted proteins | sample All_14_2_FD_71474 | JGI IMG/M metagenome (GOLD analysis project Ga0075012, IMG submission 71474) | Freshwater microbial communities in response to fracking from Pennsylvania, USA - Allegheny Zone_MetaG_DW_15 | ecosystem: Environmental > Aquatic > Deep subsurface > Groundwater > Drilled... | reverse complement strand
TCGGCTTCTGCAAGAGCATGCCGGGCGCGGTGCTGCCCTTCGAGCGGCTGGCCAAGCGCGGCGCGCCGGCCCAGGCCGACCTGATCTTCGGAAAGGTGCAGCGGCAGCTCTTCAACGCCGTCCTGGCGGAGCTCGATCTCAAGCACGACCGGGAGGGCAATGTCCGGACCGCCTACAGCCTTCGGCACACCTACATCTGCCTGCGGCTGATGGAGGGCGCCGACATCTACCAGATCGCGAAGAACTGCCGCACCAGCGTGGAGATGATCGAGAAATTCTACGCCTCGCACATCGCCGGCACGATCGACGCCGCCGCGGTGAACGTCAGGAAGGCGGCGGAGCGTCCGGCGGCCGGGCCGAAGCGGCCAGGCCTGGCGCCGTCCGCGAAGGCTCCGGCTCCGAAAGCTGCGGCGCGTCGGCCGCCCGCGCGGCGATCCGCAGCGCGCGCGCCTGAGGCGTCGCCAGCGTGAACAGGCCCCGGAACTCCGGGTCGGCGTAGTAGCGCACCTTCTGCGCCACGACCGGCGCCTCGCCGGGCCGCAGCAGGATCTCCAGCGACGGATGCAGGCGCATCACCTCGTCCGGGGTCATCAGCTCGCGGCGGGCCAGGTGCGTGCTGGTCGACGACCCATGGGTGCTGAAGAACTGGTTTGGGGCGCGCGAGACGGATGTGCCGGACGTCTCATACGCCACGGTGGTGGCGCCCAGCGACTTCGAGATCCACTGGGCGGTGTCGTAGTCGGCGACGTTGAAGACCTGCAGCAGACTGGCGTTGGAGAGGAAGGTGCCGGCGCGCTCGCCATAGGCGCCCCACAGCTGATGCATGTCCTGCAGGATCGGCCAGAGCTGGACGCCATAGCCGGCCATCAGGCCGAAGGCGCGCTCGATGGGCTCAAGCCGTCCGAGCGTGGCGAACTCGTCCAGCAGGAAGAGCACCGGCGGTCCTTCCTCGGCCGGCGTGCGCGCCAGTTCGCGCAGGCCCTGCGCCACCAGCAGCCGGAGCCACCGGGCGTAGGTGTCGATGCGGTCCGGCGGCAGTACGAGGAACACCGTGCACCAGGAGGTCTTGAGGTCGGAGAAGCGAAAGTCGCTGCCGGACATCGCGGCGTTCAGCCGGGCGCTGTCGAGGAAGTGGGTGTGCCGCTGCGCCGACGAGAGCACGCCCGCCGCCTCGCGGTCGCTCTTCGATAGGTGGCGGTTGGCGGCGCGGCGGACGAGGCCGCCCGCGCTTGTGCTCTTCTGCATGTCGGCCAGCGTCGCGTCGAACTCGTCGGGGCTGCCGCTTAACAGGTCGCGAACGGTCGCCAGCGTGCGCTCCGGCTTTGGGCGGCTGCAGGCGACGTGCAGCATCAAGCCGGCGATCAGCGCCTTGGCCTCTTCGTTCCAGTGCGCTTCGCCGAGATGCGCTGGCGGATCGTAGACGAGCGCGTCGGCCAGAACGGCGGCGTCCTCCGCGAGGTCCGGGTTGTCGGGATCGAGGACGTCCATCGGATTGTAGCGGGCCTGCGGCATGCCCGTGACCCCGAACGGATCGAGCACGTGCACCGACCCGAGTTGCCGGCGCCGGTCGTAGGTGACGCCAGTGTTCTCGCCCTTGGGGTCGAGGCAGAAGACCGAGCGATCGCAGGCCAGCAGATTGGGGATGATCGCGCCGACGCCCTTGCCTGATCGGGTGGGCGCGATGGTGAGCAGATGGCCGGACGCATCGTGGCGTAGGAGCGCGCCGCCGCGGCGGTTTTCGCGGCCGACGATGAGGCCGCGGTCGCGCCGCAGAGTCTGGCGGACGCGCTTGTCCGACGCGAACTGCGCCGAGCCGTACACGGTGTCGTCCACCCGTTCGTAGCGAAGGCGCCAGTTGCCGAAGGCGATGACGGCGCCGAATAGGGCGCCGCAGAAGATCGACACCCGCCGCCAGATGTCGCCGGCGCCCATCACCTCGTCGATGAACCAGCCGGCAAGGCCGCCCGCAATCTGGCCCAGCACAATGCCCCAGATGACGAAGATGACGCAGAGGATGTAGCGGCCGATCACGGCGTCACCGCCGGCTGAGCGGTCAGGGACGCCTTCGCGTCCTGCTCGGCCTCGAAGGCGCGCTGCCCGCGACGGCGCCAGAGCGCCAGCGTCGCCTGCCGGTCGGCCGGAGACAGCGTCTCCGCCAGCGACAGCAGAGCGCCGTAGAGTGTCGCCCGGTCGTCGCCCACGGCATCGGCCAAACCGGACTTCTGGATCAGGCCGCCGAGTTCGATCAGCCGATGGGTGCGTTCGCGTCTTTCCACGACCCAACTCCGCATATCTGTGCGCGCCCGATAGGCTTCCGCCCGCCGAACGGCGGCGGCGTTGCTACGGAGTGCCCGGAGCGTGTTCCTCAGATCCGTTGCGCGGCGCGCCGCTCCGGCGTGCGCGTTGAAAGAAGGCGGCGCCCTTGCGGCGCCACGCCTCCTTCGCGGCCGCGTCCTTCTCCTCGACGGCGCTGAGCAGGACGCCGGCCAGGGTGTCGACGTCCAAGCTGTCGGCGCCGGTGGCGGCGACCAGTTCGCCGAGCTGGGTGATCTTCCGCGCCTTGAGGCCTTTAGCCTTGTCCGCGAGCGCCTTCAGTTCGGCGTCGATATCGCGAGGTTTGCGCATGCGGGTACGCTCCTTTCAGCGGATGCGCCCCCGCCAACATGCTAGCTCAGGTTGAGTTCGTCCGCCAAGTGGGCGATGTTGCACCGCCCCGCCAGTCACGAACGGCCGCAGGTCTGAGTGCGCGCTTATACGTCGTGACCGACGTCGGCTGCGGAGTGACGCCGTCATGGCGATCTATCACTTCTCGGCGAAGGTGATCAGCCGCGCCAACGGCTCCAGCGCGGTGGCCGCCGCTGCGTACCGTTCGGCGTCCCGCCTAAACGACGAGCGGCTCGGGCGGCACCATGACTTCAGCAACAAGGCCGGCGTCGTCCATTCCGAGGTCATGTTGCCGGACGGCGCGCCGGACCGGTGGCGCGATCGCGAGACGCTCTGGAACGAGGTCGAGGCCGGCGAGGCGCGCAAGGATGCGCAGCTGGCGCGCGAGGTGGAATTCGCCATTCCGCGCGAGATGAACCAGGCGGAAGGCGTGCGCCTGGCGCGTGACTTCGTGCAGCGCGAGTTCGTCGATCACGGCATGGTCGCCGACCTCAATGTCCACTGGGACGTGGCGGAAGATGGCACGCCGAAGCCGCACGCCCATGTCATGCTGTCGATGCGCCAAGTCGAGGGTGACGGCTTCGGCCAGAAGGCCCGCGACTGGAACCGCACCGAGCTGCTGTCGCACTGGCGCGAAGCCTGGGCCGAGCACGTGAACGCGCGCCTCGCGGAACTCGACATCGACGCCGCCATCGATCACCGCAGCCTGAAGGACCAGGGCATCGACCTTGAGCCGCAGAACAAGATCGGCGCCGCCGCGTCCGGCCGTGCGGACCGCGGCGAGGCGGCGGAGCGGCTCGCCGAGCATCGCGAGATCGCGCGTCGCAATGGCGAGGTCCTGGCGGCGAACCCGTCGGTCGGCCTGAATGCCATCACCCGCCAGCAGAGCACCTTCACCGGCCACGACCTGATGCGCTTCGCGCACCGGCACACCGATGACGCCGAGCAGTTCCAGCGCGCGCTTTCGGCGATGCGGACGTCGCCGGAGATAGTGGCCCTCGGCAAGGACGGCGGGGGCCGCGAGCGTTTCACCACGCGGGAGATGCTAGCTGTCGAACAGCGGCTCGAAGACGCCGCCGAACGGCTCGCCGCCCGCAAGGATCTTGCGGTCCGCCCGCAAGAAGATGGCGGGCGCGCCGCCACCCTGGGGCGGGAGCAGTCCGAGGCCTTGGCGCATGTCACCGGCGGCGGCGATCTCTCGCTGGTCGTCGGCTACGCCGGCTCCGGCAAGAGCGCCATGCTCGGCGCGGCGCGCGAGGCGTGGGAAGCCGACGGCCTGAACGTCCGCGGCGCGGCGCTCTCTGGCATCGCGGCCGAGAGCCTGGAAGGCAGCTCCGGCATCAGGTCGCGAACGCTTGCCAGCCTCGAACACAGCTGGGCGAACGACCGGGACCGGCTGGGCCCGAACGACGTGCTGGTGATCGACGAAGCCGGCATGGTGGGTTCCCGGCAGATGGAGCGCGTGCTCGGGCATGCGGAGCAGGCGGGCGCCAAGGTCGTCCTGGTCGGCGACGTCGAGCAGTTGCAGGCTATTGAGGCCGGCGCGGCCTTCCGCGCGCTCGCCGAACGGCATGGCGCCGCGGAGATCACGGAGGTCCGCCGGCAGACTGCTGATTGGCAGCGGCAGGCGACGCGGGAGTTCGCCACGGGCCGCACATCGCAGGCGCTTGATCGCTACGCGGCGCAAGGGTCGGTGGTCGAGCACCCCACGCGAGCTGAAGCGCGCGCCGGCCTCGTCGAGCAGTGGAATGAGGCGCGGCTCGCCAACCCAGCGGACCGACAGATCATGCTGGCGCACACCCGGACCGACGTCGCCGAACTAAACGGTCTCGCGCGGCAGCGGCTCAGGGACAGCGGCCGCCTCGGCGAAGACCAGGTCGTGCAAACAGAGCGCGGCGAGCGGGCGTTCGCCGCCGGCGACCGGATCATGTTCCTGCGCAACGAGCGCTCCCTTGGCGTGAAGAACGGCTCCCTCGGCGTGGTCGAGCGCGTGGAGGGCAGCACAATTTCCGTGCGGCTCGACGGGCTGGGCGCACGCCAGGTCGCCTTCTCGACGCATGAATACGCCCACGTCGATCACGGCTACGCCGCCACCATCCACAAGAGCCAGGGCGTGACCGTCGACCGGGCACACCTGCTGGCGACGAGCGGCCTGGACCGACACGCCACCTACGTCGGCATGACGCGCCACCGGACCGAGGCGACGCTGCACTATGCGCGCGAGGACTTCCGCGACCGCTCTGAGCTGGCGGCGACGCTCAGCCGCGAGCGACCGAAGGACACCACCCTGGACTACAGCGACGGGTTCGCAGCGCGGCGGGGCGTCAGCGGCAAGGACCCGGTTACGCGCCGAGCCGACCGGTTCATTTTCGAGTGGGCGGAGGCGAAGAGCCGATCGATGAGGGCGGGCGGCGACATCTTCGCGCGTCGAGCTGTCGAGCGCGACTTCCATCGGCTCGCGACGCAACTGCACCGTGATCCCGAGCTGCGTCAGGCGCTGGCGCAGCGGCGGAGTGAGTTGGGCATCGACCGGAGCGGGCCGCAGCGCGGGTTGGCTGACGAACTGGTTCGCTCAGTTGGACGACAGAGAGGACTGGACCGCGGCCGCTAGGACTCGTGACTCTTCCCGGAGGTCGAGAAGGTCCGCTCGCTGCACATCGCCATTTGCCGCAAGAAAGGACGACCGAGCGCTAGCGGACGCTTTGAAGCTCAACTGGCGAGAGGCGTGGGATTGTGAGTTCCAAGCATCATCTGCGATTCGTTTACTGGACGACCTGGATGCCGATGCAGAGTATCGGCGCCCTGAGCCGCGGAGCGGCGAGGGAGCTGCGCCGCGATAGTCATGAACCCCGAGGAGGAGATTGCTGACGTTGCTGGCAGGCTGTTGAAGCCTGCGGGTCCTGACCCGCGCTTCGAAACAGCTGCTTCAATCAGCGCCAACCACGCAGCGTTCGTGCAGGCCTGCCACACCACGTGGAAAGGCATGCACAAACGCGCGATTCAGCGCCTGCTGTTCTTCGAAGGCTGGCTCAACCGGGAAAAGACGAATCCGCTCGGGCCGGAGGGCAAGCAGTTCGGAGACTACGGCCGAGCCGTATGGCGACGGGTCAACGACGCCATTGTCTGGACGGTTCTCGGACTGGAGCGTCACCGGGTGAAGCGCCTTTGTCTATATCGAACCCGTCCAAACCTTCTCGACTGCAATCCCGGTTCCGTGATGGATACGCTGGATCGACTGAACCGGGAGCCGCTGGCGCTGGCCCTGTGGAACGACGCGACGACCTGCGTGGACTTGGGCGACATCCTACACATTCGCGACGGGCGGCGCCCCGTCCCGGAGTTCATCGAACTCAAAGAAGGCGCAGTGAACGAGGCGGTCGTTGCAGCGATGCAGGCCTCACCCGAAGAACGGGCCAATGCAGAGGCCGCGCTTCGCGAGAAGCATGGCGAGAAGGCCGTCCGACAGTTTTCTCGCGTGCAGCGACAGAAGGCGACGGCCGAGCAGGCGCTTCTCCTGCTGAAAGACGAACACGGCGTCGACCCGGTGACCGGTCATACCATCTCGGTCGTCGAAAGCGGGGTGGCTCCGGAAACCTATGATGACTTGCTTCGCGGCCAACTGGACGTAGCGGCATCGAGCGGCGGTGGCGTTCTAGAATGCGTCGATGGCTGCCTCTGGATATACGCGGCGCCGGCCGGGCGTCGCGGCGCGCCTCGCACGGTGCAAGCCTTTGCCGAGGCGTTGGAATTGAAGTCGACCTGGTACGCCTCGGCGACCGCCCGCTTTCCGCCGCGCGATCGGGACAAACTGGTCGGACTAAACACCGGCATGGCCTACCCGCTCGCGAAACCGCTGTACTTCCGCGGCCTCGGCCCAAGCCATGTCGCGGCTGTGACCTACGGCGCGTTTCTAGACAACGTACTGATGTACCTCGACTGGGACGGCTTCGCCGAACTGATCGCCCAGGCCGGCGGCAAGCTGAGGTGGGGAACCCAAAAGGAGGCTGGCCGTGCTCGCGCCATGCATAAAAACCTTCGGCCATCGCTGGTGCGCGGGCGACTTCCCATCGTCGAAGCGCACGGTGTCAGGGCATATGTGATGGACCCGAACTTCGTAGAGCTGTTTTACGATGGCTTGCGGCCCCGGACGCTCGCCGAGCGGCTGGTCGAAAGCTGCCGCGACGTCGCTGAGCGGTCGAAAGCCGGTGAACGACCCGGCAGCCCCCAAGGCTCCCGCCCCCGCCGATGAACGGTCCTGACGAGCCAAAACAGATGAGCGAAGAGGAAAAGGCGCGCTTCATCCGGGCTGATCGGCTCCTGCGGGCGTGGTCGGACGTCAAACCCACCACAGTCGACGGGGTCTACTTCGATCTACGGTGCGACGTCGACAAAGCCCTGTGGCGGCCGTTGGCGTCCCTTGGCCTCTATGGTCGGCGCGCCGCACTGTATGGTCCAGAGTTCATCTTTCCGTGGACGCCAGCCTACGTCCGGGAATTCATGGAGACGCTTGGCCCGGTGATCAATGTAGAGGCAGGCGCGTCGGTCGTTGCCAGCGTCGTCTCCACAGCGCGGCTGAAGTCACCCTTCGCCGACTTCCAGGACGAGTCCCAGCGAGAAGGTAAGCAGGTCCATCTGTTCGTGCTGCACGCCAACGGAAGAGCCGAGCAGGCGAAGAGGCCGCTCACGCTGCTAACGGCGTCGGCAATCGAGGCGCTGATCGAGATCGACGACTATGCGGGCGCTCACCAAGGCCTGGTTGAACGGCTGGAGGAAGTGTCCGGTCTTGAGGACATCGAGTCCCTCTCAAGCCAGGACTTGGAGACTTGGCCCAAGCCAAGGTCGGACCTGCCACCGGCCTACGGCAAGGCCTTGCTGGCGCTGATCCAAGCCTACCAGTCTTACGACCACGAAGCGTTCGTGGCCTTCGGCTACCTGATGGCCAAGGCCGAGGCCGAGATGCAGCTCCTTGAGCCAGCTACCAGGGGGCGGCAGGCTGCAGGCGCCCAAGCCAAGGCCTCCAGCGCCCGTCGACGCAGCAGCCGCGATCGAACGGAAAAGCTACGGGTGATCGCGCGGCAGATCATTGCCGGCGACCGCGAGATCTCCTTGTCGCGGTGCGCCCGCGAGGTTGAGAAGCTCGTCGACGTCGACGAAACCTGGGCGTTCAAGTCCGACGCCAAATGGATCACCCGACATATCCGCGAGCTGTTCGAACCGCGTGGCGATAGGCGCGAATATCGGCCGCGCCGTGACCTTACAGGGGGAGACGATCGGCGATCAGAGGGGGATGTTCAGGGGTCGTGACCTGACCAAATAGAGGAGACGCCCGAGAAAGCGGCCACCACCGTCAAAAGGCGACCGCGATGAACCCCGACCAAATCTCTGCCCTTGCAGCCCTCGTATCGGCGCTGGCCGGTTTGGTCTGGGCCTGCCGTCGGAAGAGCTGACCCGGTCGCCGAGCCGCGATCAGACGCCGACCGGCACCGCAGCCTTCGGTTTGACGGTGACCCGGTCCCGGACCTGGGTGTAGACCCCCTCGACGCCCGGCATGGCGACGGTCGCCACCACGGCGTAGTTGATGAGGTCATCGCTGTCGTCAGGCTGTCGCTGGAGCTTAATCTCGAACGCCGCGTCACCAGCCAGCGCCGCGGCCTTGTCGCCTGCCCAGCGCCGGTGAATGACCGTACCTCGGTGAGCCTGGTTGTCATCCGGCTGCGCTCCCGCAGTGCTCACCGCGAAAGCGGTCATCCCCTCGTCTGGCTTCACCAACTTCAGGCGGACGCCACGGTAATTGGACGCGCCGACGCGCGGCGGGGAGAACCATGCAACTGTCGCCACGACCTCGTGGGGCAAAGCCTTGCCCGACAGGATTGGGGGAAGCGGGATGGAGTAGGTGTGTGCTTGCTCCTTCGCCAATCGTCCCACGGCCCACAGGGTGGCGCGGTCGGCCGCGCAGTCGAGCACCGTCTGTGGATCAACCGCGCCAAACCCCAAATATCGGCGGACGTTGTCACGTTGGCGGACGTGAAGCTTGGGGTCGGCCGGCCCCAGCACCTCGACGATGAGATCGCGGGCGGGAGTCCAGCGCGCGCAATGCACGAGCATCGACTTCAGCAGGGCAGCGCGCTGGCCGCCCGGCAGGTCTAAGAAGTCATCGTAGGCGGATTCGAGCGCTTCATGCGCTCGCGCGGCAACGCCCGTGAGGCTTGCTGCGGCGACGCTCGTGCCGATCGACCGGCTCTGCCGGTCGGGGTTGATGTCTGCGGGACCCGGCGGGGCGGCGACGAGGATGCCGCCGAACGGGTTCTCCTGGAGGAGCGGGCGGAGGGCATGGCCGAGACCGTTTGCTTGCAGCCGCACGTGGTGGCGGCCGCCGGGCATCAAGACGTCCGGCTTCACCGCATTCTTGAACCCCGGCCCCAAGGCGCTTGAGACGGTGCTGAGCCCGGTGTCTTGCCAGACATCGAACGTGGAGGCTGGCATCACGCCCGGCGGCGAGTTATCGCTGTGTAGGGCACCCACGGTCAGGGCGTTGACGGATTCCGCCGGCGCTAGGATGCGTCGGCTCGTCCAAGATGCGGCGCTCGCCCGCAAGGCGCACCGAGCCTTCTCGGCTGGGTCGAGAGCCTCAAAGGCGATGGTGTTCATGTCGGGGGTGACGAGATCGCTGAGCTGGTTGCCCGCACTGATGATGAACAGCAGACCGTAGGCGTGAGAGAGGTAATCGACGACCCGAGCCCAGCCAGACATCTTGCCGCTGAACGGCTTGTTGCGGTCGCCGAGCGATGCATTGATCACGATGACGTGGGGCGCGCTCGGCGCCTCGCCCGCTTTCATCCGGATGACAGCTTCGTGGAACAGGTCGGCCGGCAGCCGCGCCGGAAACTGTTCGGGTTGATCGGCCGCGGCTGGCGCGAACATCACATTGACGAAGAAAACCTGCCGATCGAGTGGCACAGTCGGCGCGCCAGCAAGATCACCGTGGACCACGGCTGAGGCCATCGCGGTTCCATGCCGACGCCGCCCGACCGCGAGCGGTTCCAAGTCGAAAGGGTCATCGACGGACAGCCGCCCCGCCAGCCGGGGATGTCCGGCGAGGGGCACAGCGTCGAACAGGGCGACGATCGGCTCACCTTCCGGCGCTGCAGTTGCCATGAGGTCCGCAGCGCCTTCACCTTCGAAGAGGGTGATGTGGACCACGCTTTGCGGCCGGATGTGCATCACTGATTCCGCCGCCACCAGGCCTTCCTGCCCGCGCGCAAGAACCCGGCCGAGTTCGGCCTGAGGGATATCGACCAGCAGGGCGTGGTATTTTGCGCCCTCGATCCGCGTCGCGGAGAGGCGCACGCCGCCGACGGCCTCCAAGACGGTGAGGGTCTCGGCCTCGGTGGCCGCGCCGTTGGCGCGGAAGACCAGTTCGAGCTCAACTCGAACCATGCCGTTCTGGTCGGCGTGCTCGCTCGCCAAGATTTCAGCGTCCTCAAGCGAAACCCGATCCTGCGGCCCCCAGACGCGAAGGTCTCTTAGATGGGCGAAGAGTTGCCGCCACGGCGCCTGACCCGGAAGTTGGTCCCCCTGGCGGAAGCGCGCCCAGAGGCGGACGAGCTGACGTAGCGCCAGGGCGTCTGGGATCATCAGGTAGAGCGCCGGTGCCTCGTCTTCGGCGTCGCCGTCCAGTTCGTCGGCACCGATGAACTCCAGGCCCGGCACGTTCTGCGCGGCGCGGGCGAAGTTCTGGATGTCACCCGTCAACTCGAAAACGAGGAGGCGCTCTGGGGCGAGACCCGCGGGATCGGCCCTGAGCGCCATGGGATCGCGGCCTTCGGCGAACACCTGTTCCAAGCGCTGCAGCCGCTGACCCGGCGGGCGGTCGGCTTGGTCGCCGGGGGCGAACGTTCGTCCGCCGCCGCCGAAGTTGCTCTTACGCTTTTGACGGTCGCCGTCTTTTGGGGGGTCCAGCCGCAGCAGCGGAAATTGCGGGAGTTTCGCCATTTGCCCAAGGCGCCACGCGAGACGCCCACAGCTCCAATTCTTCCGCGACCACGCGTTTCAGCGACTCGCTTCCTTGCGAAAGGATATGCCGACGCCTCACGTTTTGGCAGAACTCTGTAACCTCGGACAGGCTAACCGGGCCAAGCCGTTCGGCGACCCGTTCGGGCGTCATGCCGACATCTTCACGCCAAGCGTCGATGTACCGAGCGACCAGGATGGCGCGCCGCCCCTTGTCGGGTGCCGGCATGTCAATGCGCAACTGGAAGCGACGCCATACAGCGCGGTCGAGCAGTTCGGCGTGGTTGGTGGCGGCCACCGCGATCACATAACTCGGAAGCTGGTCGATCTGCATGAGCAGGAACGACACGACACGCTTTATCTCGCCTGTCTCGTGAACATCGCCACGTTCCTTACCTACGGCGTCGAACTCGTCGAAGAACAGAACGCAGGGTGTCGCGCGGGCGTACTCGAACAGCTTCGCCAGACGAGCGTTGGTCTCGCCAAGATAAGCGCCAACCAAGGCGTCGTAGCGCACCGTCAGCATGGGCAGCGCCAGGGCTTCGGCCATGGCTTCCGCGAGCGACGTCTTGCCGTTGCCGGGTGGCCCGGACAGCAAGACCCGGTGACGCGGCTGCATCCCTTGGGCCCGCAGCAGGTCCGCGCGGGACTGTTCCTGGATCAGCTGGCTCGCCAACCGGTCGGCTGGGAGCGGCAAGATTAGGTCCGCGAGCCGCACTTGCGGCGTGGTCTCGATGACAAAGTCACGTCCCCCCGTCTGGGGACGCCGCATCTCCGAGTTGGTGACCGGGACAGATTGCAGGGCCCGCGACAGGCGGTCAGCGAGAACGTGGTGGCTCTTGGATTTCTCTTCGGCCACGATGGCTTCAACGGTCGATGTGAGCATCGACCGATCTCCGGCTGCGCCGGCTTTCACCAAAGAAACAAGCAGGTCGCTTCGTGCCATCTCGCTATCCCGCGCCCGTTATTCCACGCAGGACCCTTCCATCCAGGTTAACATGACCTTGATTGCCTCGCGAGCCGGGATGCTCCGTCGATCTGACGGTCGGCGACCAAGGGTGAGATCAAAAGAAGAACATTTGCTGCGTCGCTTCAGCTGGCAAGGGCGCGCCAGCAGCAATGTCTATCCGTTGGGAGCAGACTGTTGCGCCGGCGCCTGAGAGTCCGGGCTCAGGCCAGGCAATCGTCAGCTACTGCGCGAGGTTGAGCTCTAGCGTCCGCCTCCATGCCTCTCCCCCAAGCGCGACTATCCGAGGTGACCCGGCCGCCCGCCGTGGCGCACCCTTGCACATTCTCTTTCACAGCTTGCGCATCGTGTGCTAAAACGGTATAAATATCAAATAGATAATCCAGGTGCGCCGGACTCAAAATCTGCTTTCCGTGAGGGAGTGCTGGTTCGAGTCCGGCCTGGGGCACCACAGCGCGAACCCGATCCGCCCGCGTTTGTTGCGGATGCGGGCTTGCGTATCTCCCCCTTCCGGCGCTCCGCCTCAGGACCAGCATCCCTACCGGGCCGTGGCGCGCTCGCTTCTTGTTGAGTTGCATGTTTCGGCTCGGCGGCGAACAGCGCGGCGACTGTCTGGACGTATTGCGGGTCCTGAACGTGACCTAGCTCGACACCTCGAGCCTCGGCGGCGCCTCCAGCGCCCGTCCGCCCGCGGCTCTGGCCGCCGTCCGACTCTCGCAATGGCCGGGGGATCGCTATGCTGACCGAGGCGGACTCAAGGTCCGCCCCGCGAAAGGTTCGCGTCCGGCTCCGAGCGTCGCCCCGGCGCATCGAGCCGCCGCCCCTTGCGTGGCGAACCGCATGACAGTGGAAAGGTTGGGGTTCCATGCCGGACGAAACCAAGCGACGCATCGCCTTCATCGGGCTGGGCAACATGGGCGGCGGCATGGCGGCCAACCAGGCCAAGGCCGGCCGGCAGGTCGCGGCCTTCGACCTGAGCGCCGCGGCGCTGGAGAAGGCAGGGGCCGCCGGCTGCACGCCGGTCGCGTCCGTGGCCGAGGCGGTTGCGGACGCCGAGGTGGTGGTGACCATGCTTCCGGCCGGTCCGCACGTGCGCGCGGTCTATGGCGAGGAGGTGCTGCGTCACGCGCCCAGGAGCGCGCTGCTCATCGACTGCTCGACCATCGACGTGGAGAGCGCCCGGGCCGTCGCGGCGCAGGCCAAGGCGGCCGGCTTCCGCTTCGCCGACGCCCCGGTGTCCGGCGGCGTGGCGGCGGCCGAGGCCGGGACGCTCGCCTTCATGGTGGGATGCGAGGAGGCCGACTACGCCGAGGTCGAGGCCGCGATCGGCCCGATGGCCCGCGTGGTGTTCCGCGCCGGCGACCACGGGGCGGGGCAGGCGGCCAAGATCTGCAACAACATGCTGCTCGGCATCTCGATGATCGGCACGTGCGAGGCCATCGCCCTGGCCGAGCGGCTGGGGCTGGATCCCGCGAAGTTCTTCGAGATTTCGGCCCAATCCTCCGGCCAATGCTGGAGCCTGACCAGCTACTGTCCCTGGCCGGGCCCGGTGCCCGCCGCGCCGTCCAACCGAGGCTACGAGGGCGGCTTCGCCACGGCGATGATGCTCAAGGACCTCAAGCTCGCCCAGGAGGCTGCGGCCAGATCCGGCGCGGCGACGCCGCTGGGCGCCCAGGCCGAGGGTCTCTACGCCCTGTTCGACCGGCTGGGCGGCGGCCCGAAGGACTTCTCCGCGATCCTCGAGCTCCTGCGGGGCAAGGCGCCGGGCGCCTGACCGGCCGCGCAAACGACGACGCCCCCGGATTCGATCGAATCCGGGGGCGCCTTTGTGTCCGAGGACGAGGCCTGCTTAGTCGAAGATCTGCAGGTTGGTCGCCGAGGTCTTGCCCGTGCGGCGGTCCTGAGTGAGCTCGAAGGCCACGCGCTGGCCCTCGTTCAGGCCGCGCAGGCCGGCCTGTTCGACCGCCGAGATGTGCACGAAGACGTCGCCGCCGCCGCCCGAGGGCTGGATGAAGCCGAAGCCCTTGACCGGGTTGAACCACTTCACCACGCCTTCGCCGGAGCCGAGGCTTCCGCCGCCGCCGCCGCCGCCGTAGGAGTCGTCACGATCGTAGCCGCGCTGCGGACGGTCGAAGGAACGCTGCGGGCGCCGCGCCTGCGAGGGGCCGGCAGATCCGATCACGCGAAGGTCGGTCGCGGCCATCTTGCCGGAGCGGCGATCCTGCTCGAGTTCGAAGCTCACCTGGTCGCCGTCATTGAGGGCGCCGAGACCCGAACGCTCCACCGCGGAGATATGCACAAAGACGTCTGCGCCGCCGTCGTCGGGCGATATGAAGCCAAAGCCCTTGGCGCTATTGAAGAATTTGACGGTGCCGGTAGCCATGCCTTCATTCCAGGTGAGCCAGCCGCAGCTGGCGTGAGGTCAAACAAAGCTGCTGATTACAAGCGACGGGGCTCTCGCACCAGAGGGTAAGCGTCACAGACCCCGCAGAATAACTCGTGCGGGCGCGCGCGAGGCGCCGATTGTCCCTCTCGCCGAGCCCCCGCCGTTCGGGTAAGCGACGCTTGGGAACGTGACTGTGGGGTGAAGACGTGAGCCTGAACATCGGCGCGCAGGCGCCCTGGTTCGTCGCCCATACGCGTCAGACGCCGCGCTTTCATTTCAGCGCTGCGGGCGGGCGCTACGTTCTGCTCGCCCTCCTGCCGGACGCCGGTCCCGAACGTGACGAGGCCATGGTCGCCCTGCTTCGCGCCCGGACGATGTTCGACGACCAGAGGATATCGGCCCTCGGCGTGCTGCGCGACAGGATCCGGTTCGACCAGACCGCCGATCAGCTCCCCGGCCTGCGCTGGGTATTCGATCCCGACGGCGCCGTCGCCCGCGCCCACCACGCGCTCGACGACCAGGGCGCCACCATCGGCGGCTGGGTGCTGATCGATCCCGCCCTGCGCATCCTCGACGTCGCGCCCGCGGCCGAGGCCGAGCGGATCTTCGAGCGCGTGCGCGGGCTCGGCGCGCCCGCCGACCACGCCGGCACGCCCCTGTCGGCGCCGGTGCTGATCGTGCCGCGCATCTTCGAGCCGGAACTCTGCCGGCGCCTCATCGACGTCTACGACGAGACCGGCGGCCAGCCGTCCGGCGTCATGCGCGTGCAGGACGGCAAGACGGTCGGGGTGCTCGACGAGTCCAAGCGCCGCCGCGACGCGTCCATCGAGGACGAGACCCTGCGCGCCGTCCTGCGCCAGCGAATGGCCCAGGGCCTGCTGCCGCAGATCAAGCGCGCCTTCCAGTTCGGCGTCACCCGCATCGAGCGCTACATCGTGGCCTGCTACGACGCCCAGGAAGGCGGCTTCTTCCGCGCCCATCGCGACGATACGACGCCAGGCACGGCGCATCGCCGCTTCGCCTGCTCGATCAACCTCAACGCCGAGGACTTCGAGGGCGGCGACCTTCTGTTCCCGGAGTATGGCGACCGGCGCTACCGGCCGCCCACGGGCGGGGCGGTGGTCTTCTCGTGCTCGCTTCTACACGAGGCCACTCCGGTGACCCGCGGCCGGCGCTACGCCTTCCTGCCGTTCTTCTTCGACGAGGCGGGCGAGGCCGTGCGCCAGGCGAACGCCGCCGCCCAGACCATCCATGCAGCGCCCGAAGCCCCGGAGAACGTCTGACCCCATGTCGCGTCGTCCCAAGCACCGCCCGCCGGCCGGCCCCGCGCCGCAGAAGCGCTCGATCTTCCTGGCCACGCCCTGCTACGGCGGCATGGCGAGCATCAACTACATGCGCTCGGTGCTCGACCTGCAGGCGGCCTGCGCCGAGCGGGGGGTTGGCCTTGAGGTCTACCTGGGCGGGGGCGACGCGCTGATCACCCGGGCGCGCGGGATCATGGCCGCCAAGTTTCTGCACGAGACCTCGGCGACGCACCTCTTCTTCGTCGACGCCGACATCGGCTTCCGTCCCGAGCAGGTGTTCCGCCTGCTGGACCATGACGCCGACATCGTCGGCGGCGTCTATCCGACCAAGCACATCGACTGGTCCAAGACCCGCGCGGCGGCCCAGGCGGGCCTGAAGGACCTCCTGGCCGCCTCGACGGGCTATGTCGTGCGCTTCATTCCCAGTCCGACCAACAGCGTCGAGATCGACGACGACGGCTTCGGGCCGGTCTCCTACGTCGGCACCGGCTTCATGCTGATCAAGCGCGAGGCGATGGCCCGGATCTGCGCGGCCCATCCGGAGCTGCGGGCCAGGCACGGCGACATGACCGGCGCGGCCGCGGCCGAGGCGGTGATGGTCTTCGACACCATGATCGAGCCGGAGACCGGCGAGTACCTGTC
>Ga0075012_10003127_pt1 | contig 15975 bp, 11 predicted proteins | sample All_14_2_FD_71474 | JGI IMG/M metagenome (GOLD analysis project Ga0075012, IMG submission 71474) | Freshwater microbial communities in response to fracking from Pennsylvania, USA - Allegheny Zone_MetaG_DW_15 | ecosystem: Environmental > Aquatic > Deep subsurface > Groundwater > Drilled... | reverse complement strand
CGCCTGAACCAACAGAGTCATGAGACCGATGTTTGACGAAATGAACGGGGCGGCTGGCGCCGTCCGCGACCACTACCGGACCTATGACCGCTGGCTGGCGCAACAGGCGCCCGCACTGATGGAGGCCCGGCGTGAAGAGGCGGAAATGATCTTCCGCCGCGTCGGGATCACCTTTGCCGTCTATGGCGACAAGGACGCTGGCGAGGGCACCGAGCGGCTCATCCCGTTTGACCTGATCCCGCGTGTGATCCCGTCGCAGGAGTGGCGCGAGATGGAGAAGGGCCTGCGCCAGCGCGTGCTGGCCCTCAACCGTTTTCTGCACGACGTCTACCACGACCAGGAGATCCTCAAGGCCGGCGTGATCCCGGCCGAGCAGATCATCCGCAACGCCCAGTTCCGCCCCGAGATGATCGGCGTGGATGTGCCGCATCAGGTGTACTCGCACATCTCGGGCGTGGACATCGTGCGTGCGGCCAACACCGATGGCAGCGGCACCTACTACGTGCTCGAAGACAACCTGCGCGTGCCCAGCGGCGTGTCTTACATGCTTGAAGACCGCAAGATGATGATGCGGCTCTTCCCCGAGTTGTTCTCGCAGCATCGCGTGGCCCCGGTGGCGCATTACCCCGATCTGCTGCTGGATACGCTGCGCAGCGTGTCGCCCAATGGTGTGAACGATCCGACCGTGGTGGTGCTCACCCCCGGCATGTACAACTCGGCTTACTTCGAGCACGCCTTCCTGGCGCAGCAGATGGGCGTGGAGCTGGTGGAGGGGCAGGATCTGTTCGTCAAGGATGGCTTCGTCTTCATGCGCACCACGCAAGGGCCCAAGCGCGTGGATGTGATCTACCGCCGCCTCGATGACGACTTCCTCGACCCGCTGGTGTTCCGCCCCAACTCGACGCTGGGGTGCGCCGGGTTGCTGTCGGCCTATCGCAGCGGCAACGTGACGCTGGCCAATGCCATCGGCACCGGGGTGGCCGACGACAAGTCGATCTACCCCTACGTGCCCAAGATGATCGAGTTCTACCTGGGCGAGAAACCGATCCTCAGCAACGTGCCCACCTACCTGTGCCGCGAAGCCGAAGACCTGAAATACGTGCTGGCGCATCTAGGCGAGCTGGTGGTGAAGGAAGTGCACGGTGCTGGCGGCTACGGCATGTTGGTCGGCCCGGCCTCTACCAAGGACGAGATCGAGCGTTTCCGTGCCCAGTTGCTGGCCAACCCCGGCAACTACATCGCCCAGCCCACGCTGAGCCTGTCCACCTGCCCCACCTTCGTGGAAAGCGGCATCGCGCCGCGCCACATTGATCTGCGACCCTTCGTGCTCTCGGGCAAGAACGTGCAGATGGTGCCGGGTGGGCTGACGCGCGTGGCCTTGAAAGAAGGCTCACTGGTGGTCAACAGCAGCCAGGGCGGCGGCACCAAGGACACCTGGGTTCTTGAGTCCTGATGCTCTGATCGAAGATTGAACGAGGAAACCAACAAGATGTTGTCGAGAACCGCCGATCACCTGTTCTGGATGGCCCGGTACATGGAGCGGGCCGAGAACACGGCGCGCATGCTGGATGTCAACTACCAGACGTCGATGCTGCCGCAGTCAGCCGACCGGGCCGAGTTGGGCTGGCGCGGCATGCTGGGCATCAGCGAACTGACCCAGGCCTACAGCCAGCGCTATGACGGAGTGGCACCCGACAAGGTCATGCACTTCATGGTGCGTGATGAACAGAACCTGTCCAGCATCTACGCCTGCTTGCGCGCCGCGCGTGAAAACGCCCGCGCGGTTCGCGGTGCGCTCACCACCGAGCTGTGGGAGACCACCAACCAGACCTGGCTGGAGTTCAACCGCATCTTGCGCGACGGCCTGTTTGAGCGCGACCCCTCAGCATTGTTCGAATGGGTGAAGTTCCGCTCGCACCTCTCGCGCGGTGTCACGGTGGGCACCATGCTGCAGGACGAAGCGATGCACTTCATTCGCCTGGGCACCTTCCTGGAGCGCGCTGACAACACCGCACGCCTGATCGACGTGAAGTTCCACGCCCTGGCCCATGACTTCTTCGGCGAGACCGATGTCAAGGACAAGGACGATGCCGAGGTCGACTTCTATCACTGGTCTGCCATCTTGCGTTCGGTCTCGGGCTTTGAGATCTACCGCAAGGTCTACCGCAATGTGATCATGCCGGAGAAGGTGGCCGAGTTGCTGATCCTGCGCCCGGACATGCCCCGCTCGCTGGCGGCCTGCATGAGCGAGTTGGTGACCAACCTGAAGCTGGTGGCCAACGAGGTGAGCGACGAGACCCAACGCCGCGCAGGGCGTCTGTACGCCGACATCCAGTACGGCCGCATCGACGAGATCCTGGCCACCGGGCTGCATGCCTACCTCACCACCTTCCTCGACCGCGTCAACGACATTGGCATGGGCATCAGTCGCGACTTCCTGGTGATCGCACGTTGAGTTTTCACAGAAGGCGTGCAAGATGCCGCCCCCTGTGCTGTTTCGAATAAACCAGAAAGTAGGGTCGCTCTGTGTCCATCCACGTCGCGCTCAGTCACGTCACTCATTACCGCTATGACCGGCGGGTTGCCCTGTCGCCGCAGATCGTGCGCTTGCGGCCCGCGCCGCACTGCCGCTCCAACATCCTGTCGTACTCGCTGACGGTCGAGCCTGAGGGCCACTTCGTCAACTGGCAGCAGGATCCGTTCGCCAACTACCTGGCCCGGCTGGTCTTCCCGGAGGAGACCACCGAGTTCAAGGTCACCGTCGATCTCGTCACTGAGATGGCGGTCTACAACCCGTTCGACTTCTTCCTCGAACCCAGCGCTGAGAACTACCCGTTCACCTATGACGACGCCCTGGCGCAAGAGCTGGCGCCGTACCTCGTCGCTGAGCCGGCCACGCCCAAGTTCCAGGCCTTCCTCGACTCCATCGACCGCAAGGAAGTGCGCACCATCGACTTCCTGGTGGGCCTGAACCAGCGCCTGCAGGGCGACATCAGCTACTTGATCCGCATGGAGCCGGGCGTGCAGACGCCCGAGGAGACGCTGACCAACCTGTCGGGCTCGTGCCGCGACACCGGCTGGCTGCTGGTCGAAACCATGCGCCACATGGGCTTGGCTGCGCGCTTCGTCTCGGGCTACCTGATCCAGCTCGCGCCCGACGTGAAGGCGCTGGATGGCCCGAGCGGCACTGAAGTCGACTTCACCGACCTGCACGCCTGGTGCGAGGTCTACCTGCCCGGCGCCGGCTGGATCGGCCTCGATCCCACCTCGGGCCTGCTGGCCGGTGAGGGCCACATCCCGCTGGCCTGCACGCCGCAGCCGTCGAGTGCGGCGCCCATCAGCGGCGCGGTGGACGAATGCGAAGTCACCTTCGGCCACGAGATGCACATCACGCGCATCTTCGAATCCCCGCGCGTGACCAAGCCCTACAACGACGACCAATGGCAAGCCATGCTCGCCCTGGGCGACGCGGTGGATGAGCAACTGGTGGCCGGCGACGTGCGCCTGACGATGGGCGGCGAGCCCACCTTCGTCTCCGTAGACGACCGCGACGGCGCCGAATGGAACACCGATGCCCTGGGCCCCACCAAGCGCATGTTTGCGCAAGACCTGGTGCACCGCCTGCGCGATGAATATGGCCAGGGCGGCTTCCTGCACTTCGGCCAGGGCAAGTGGTACCCGGGCGAGCAATTGCCGCGCTGGGCGCTGTCGATCTACTGGCGCGCCGATGGCCAGCCCTGTTGGCATGACCCGAGCCTGTTTGCCGACGAGCGCGACCCGCATGCCTACACCTCGGCCGATGCGCAGCGCTTCATCCACCGCCTGAGCGCCAAGCTGGGCCTCACGGATGAATACATCCAGACCGGCTTCGAAGACACCTTCTACTACCTGTGGCGCGAGCGCCGCCTGCCTGTCAACGTCGACCCCTTCGATTCGAAGCTCGACGACGAGATGGAGCGCATCCGCCTGCGCCGCATCTTCACGCAGGGGCTTGATCACCCCGTGGGCTATGTGCTGCCGCTCAAGAAGGACGGCGCGCCTGGGTTGGCCGGCGCCTCATGGGTCACCGGCCCGTGGTTCTTCCGCGACGAGCGCATGTACCTGTTCCCCGGCGATTCGCCGATGGGCTACCGCCTGCCGCTCGATTCGATGCCTTGGGTGAGCAAGGGTGAGTTCCCGTACCTGATCGAGCAAGACCCGTTTGCCCCGCGCGATGTCCTGCCCAGTGCTGCGCGGCTGCGTGGCCAGTACGCCCCGCATGCGGTGGGTGGCGGCTTTGCCGAAGGCGGCGTGGTGGCGGTGCAGCACCCTGAGGCGGTGGAAGGGCAGGGGGCCGATGGTGCTGCCTCGTCTGCGGCACTGGGCAAGGGGCCTTCGCGCCCGCTGACCGCTGCCGAGCTGGCCCGCGCGCCGAACCGCTTTGAATCGGCCCACTGGATCACCCGCACCGCGCTGTGCGTGGAGGTGCGTGACCCGCGCCGCGCCAACGGCCCCAAGGCTGAAGCCGTGGGCCAGGCCACTGGCGTGCTCTACGTCTTCATGCCGCCGCTGGCCCATCTGGAAGACTACCTGGAGCTGCTGGCTGCCGTGGAAAGCACCGCGGCCGAGCTGGGCGTGAAGCTCGTGCTCGAAGGCTACCCGCCGCCGCGTGATCCTCGCTTGAAGCTGCTGCAGGTCACGCCCGATCCAGGCGTCATCGAAGTCAACATCCACCCCGCGCACAACTGGAAGGAACTGGTCGACCACACCGAGTTCCTGTACGACGCGGCCTGGAAGTCGCGCCTGTCCACCGAGAAGTTCATGCTCGATGGCCGGCACACCGGCACCGGCGGCGGCAACCACTTCGTGCTGGGCGGTGCCACGCCGGCTGATTCACCTTTCCTGCGCCGGCCCGATCTGCTGGCCAGCCTGCTCACCTACTGGCATAACCACCCCAGCCTGAGCTACCTGTTCAGCGGCCTGTTCATCGGCCCCACCAGCCAGGCTCCGCGGGTGGACGAAGCGCGCAACGATCAGCTCTACGAGCTGGAAATCGCACTGTCCGAGATTGAGCGCAACAAGCAGGTGTACGGCGCCGACATGCCGCCGTGGCTGGTGGACCGCACACTGCGCAACGTGCTGGTCGATGTGACCGGCAACACCCACCGCAGCGAGTTCTGCATCGACAAGCTGTACTCGCCCGACAGCAGCACCGGCCGCCTGGGACTGCTGGAACTGCGTGCGTTTGAGATGCCGCCGCATGCGCGCATGAGCATCGTGCAGCAGCTGCTGCTGCGCTCGCTGATCGCCCGCTTCTGGAAGGAGCCCTACCGCGCCCCGCTGGTGCGCTGGGGCACTGAGCTGCATGACCGCTTCCTGCTGCCCAGCTTTGTGCAGATGGATTTTGAAGATGTGATGGCCGAGATGCGCGAGGCCGGCTATGCCTTTGACGACACCTGGTTCGCCCCGCACTTCGAGTTTCGCTTCCCGAAGATCGGCGAGTTCAGCTCGCGCGGCGTGCACTTCTCGCTGCGCAGCGCGCTGGAACCCTGGCATGTGATGGGCGAAGAGGGCTCGGCCGGTGGCACGGTGCGGTACGTGGATTCGTCGCTGGAGCGGGTGGAAGTCAAGCTCACCGGCTTGGTCGACCCGCGCCATGTGGTCACCTGCAACGGCGTGCCGCTGGCGCTGCAGCCCACCGGCCGCGTGGGCGAGTTCGTGGCCGGCGTGCGCTACCGTGCCTGGGCACCGCCCTCGGCGCTGCACCCCACCATCGGTGTGCACGCGCCGCTCACCTTTGACCTGGTCGACAAGTGGATGGACCGCTCATTGGGCGGTGGCCAGTACCACGTGGCGCACCCAGGCGGGCTCAGCTATGCCACCTTCCCGATCAACGCCTACGAGGCCGAGAGCCGGCGCCTGGCGCGCTTCTTTGCGCTGGGCCACACGCCCGGCAAGATGAAGGTGGGCGAGGTCAAGCGCAGCTGGGAATTCCCGTTCAGCGTGGATCTGCGCAAGGTGTGAGGTTCGGGGCCCCGCGGTGCGGGGTGGCCCGGCGCTTCCCTGAACTCCGGCCAACGCCGCCCGGCTGCGGCATGATGCGGTCCCATGCAAACCAGTCTGCTCAATGAAGAGCTGTCCAACGCCGTGGCGCTTGCCAGCGCGGCGGCCCTGCGAGGCAGCCCCGGGCACTACGACGAGCTGCGCGGCCGCCTCAGCCAGGCGGGCGCGCAGGAGCCTGCGCTCGCGCCGCTGTGGCAGCGTTTTTTCGAAGCCGGCGGCACCGAGGGCTGGCTTGATCTGGCAGCCCGCCGCGAAGGCGTGCGCCGCCGCATCCTGGAAGACGGCGCCACCTACAACGTCTACGCCCCCGGCGAAGACAGCGCACGGCCCTGGCAGCTGGAGTTGCTGCCCTTCCTGATCCCCCCTGAAGACTGGACCCGCATCGAAGCCGGCGTGGTGCAACGCGCCCGCCTGCTCGAAGCCGTGATGGCTGATCTGTACGGCCCGCGCAACCTGCTGCACGAAGGCGTATTGCCGGCAGCCTTGGTGCTGGGGCACCCGCAATATGTGCGCGCCATGCAGGGTGTCAAGCCGGCCGGCGGGCGCTGGCTGCATGTGGTGGGCTTCGATCTGGCCCGCGGCCCCAACGGCAACTGGTGGGTGGTTGACCAGCGCACCCAGGCGCCGTCGGGCCTGGGCTACCTGCTGGAAAACCGGCTGATCGTCTCGCAGCAGTTTTCCGAGGTGTTCCGCGGCATGCGGGCGCAGCGGCTGGCGTCGTCGTTCCAATGCCTGATGGAAGGGCTGATGGCCGCCAGCCCGGCGGGCGAGCGGGCCCGCGTGGCGCTGCTCACGCCGGGGCCGCTGAACGAAACCTACTTCGAGCATGTATTCCTGGCCCGCTACCTGGGCCTCACGCTGGTGGAGGGCAGCGATCTCACCGTGCGTGACCAGCGCCTGTACCTGAAGACCATGCACGGCCTGGAGCGCGTGCACGTGCTGCTGCGGCGGGTGGACGACGAATGGCTTGACCCGCTGGAGCTGCGTGCCGATTCCGCCCTGGGCGTGCCCGGCTTGATGCAGGCGGTGCGAGCCGGCGAAGTGGTGCTGGCCAATGCGCCTGGCGCGGGTGTGCTTGAAAGCCCGGGCTTCTCGGCCTTCTGGCCCGGCGTGGCGCGGCACCTGCTCGATGAAGAGCTGAGCCTGCCGGCGATGACCAGCTGGTGGTGTGGCGAAGAAGCGGTGTGGGCCGCGCATCGCCCGCGGCTGGCCGAGTTCCTGGTGGCGCCCACGTTTCCGTCGGGCCCGGCCACCCGGCACCTGGCGCCGGTGGCCGCCGGCGAGCTGGACCGCGAAGCACGCCTGGCGCTGCAGGCACAGATCGACGCCGAACCCGCCGCCTACACGCTGCTGTCGCGCAGCCGCCCGTCCGAGATGCCGGTGTGGGCCGCCGGGCGGCTGGATCCGCGGCCGGCGGTGGTGCGCGTCTTCGCGCTGGCCAACGGGCAGGGCGGTTGGCGCGTGCTGCCCGGCGGCTTCACCCGCGTGGCCCACGGTCGGCTGGGCGGCACCGATGCCTACCTGTCGATGCAGCGCGGCAGCGCCAGTGCCGACACCTGGGTGCTGGCGCAAGGCGAGGTCGACAACACCACGCTCCTGCCCAAGCCGCTGGCCCCGGCTGACCTGGCGGTGTGGCACCGCGTGGTCACCAGCCGAGCGGCGGAGAACCTGTTCTGGCTGGGCCGCTATACCGAGCGCGCTGAAAACACGCTGCGCCTGGCCAGCATCGCACTGGAGGCACTGCCCGCAGCCCGTGGGCCCGCGCTAGCCTTCCTGGCCGAACTGGCCGCGCGCCATGGCCTGGTGGATGCCGAGGTGCCCACGCCGGCCCACACCTCGCCGCAGGCGGCGCGGTTGTTCGAGCGCGCGCTGGTGGCGGGGCTGGCCGATCCGCACGGCAGCAGCCTGGGCTACAACCTGTCTGCGCTGCGTGGCTGCGCCCTGGGCCTGCGCGAGCGGCTGTCGCCCGAGCATTGGGCATTGATTCAGTCAGCCGGTGATGACCTGAAACACGAGATGCGCCGGCTGGGCGGTGGCCCCGGCGGCCCGGCGGTGAGCGATGTGATGGCCACGCTGGCGCGGGTGAGCCTGCAACTGTCGGCCATCAGCGGCGCGCAGACCGACCGCATGACCCGCGACGACGGCTGGCGCCTGCTCAGCGTGGGCCGCATGATCGAGCGGCTCGATTTTCTGGCCCACGCGCTGCAGACCGGGCTCGACCTGCACCTGTCTGAAAGCAACGACGGCTTCGACATGCTGCTGGGCCTGTTCGACAGCACCATCACTTACCGCGCCCACTTCCAGGCCCGCCGCGAGCTGCTGCCGCTGATTCACCTGCTGGTGCTTGATGTGGACAACCCGCGTTCGCTGGCCTGGGTGGCCCGCACCATGCGCGAGCGCCTGCGCAAGCTGGCCCGGCATGACAAGCCCTGGGCCGATTCGATCTGCGCCGAGCTGCCGGCGCCCGACCGCTGGACGCTCGAATCGCTGGGCCTGGGCGGCCCGATGCAGCAGGCGCCCGAAAGCCTGCTGGCCACGTTGGGCGAATGCAGCGAGGCCGCCCGCACGTTGTCTGACGAAATCAGCCGGCACCTCTTCTCGCATGTGGGCGCCGGCCTGCAGTCGGTCTGGCAATGAGGGGCACACCATGACCACCGCCCTGAACCTGCCGGGCGAAAGCCTGCTGCGCTGGCTGCACGTAGAGCACGAGACCCGCTATGACTACGGCGCCGCGGTGGAGCTGGCGCACCACATGGCGCATCTGCGCCCGCGCGAGACGCCGGTGCAGCAGGTGCGCGACATTGAGCTCACCGTGACGCCGGCGCCGGACAACGAAGCGCTGTGGGACAGCCTCGACAACTACGGCAATGGCCGCACCCTGTTCACCCATTCGCAGGTGCACGATCAACTGGTGGTGAAGGTGAGCTTCCTCGCCGGCCTGTTGGAGCCGCCCCCGCTGGACCCGCAGGCCAGCCCGCCCTGGGAAGACGTGGCCGAGCAACTGCGCTACCAGGCCGGCGCGCCCTTCGAGGAGGCCGAGGAGTTTGTGCTGCCCTCGCCGTATGCCGACCATGACCCGGCGCTGGCCGCCTTTGCAGCGCTTGATTTCACACCCGATCGGCCCTTGCTGGAGGCCGCGCTGGCGCTGACGCACCGCATCTACACCGAGTTTGACTACCGCCCCGCCGCCACCTCGGTGGCCACCCGTGCGGTGGAGGCGCTGGAGCAGCAGGCCGGCGTCTGCCAGGACTTTGCCCACGTGATGATCGGCGCGATGCGCTCGATCGGCCTGGCCGCGCGCTACGTCAGCGGCTACCTGCTCACCCGGCCAGCACCCGGTCAGCCGCGGTTGGTGGGGGCCGATGCGTCGCACGCCTGGGTGGCGGTGTGGTGCCCGGTGCATGGCTGGGTGGCGCTTGATCCCACCAACGACGTGCCCGCTGCGCAAGACCATGTCACGCTGGCCTGGGGCCGCGACTACGGCGACGTGGCGCCACTGCGCGGCGTGATCCGTGGCGGTGCGCACGCCGTGCCGCAGGTGGCCGTGACGGTGGAGGAGTGGGCCCCCGAATCGGGGTGATCTGCGCCCTCAACCCTTTGGGGGAATCGGTCGATAAGACATGGGAAGCGGTACCAGTTCTGCCCGTTGCCCGCGTTGTATCGAAAGTTGCCCCCGATGATCCACTCCCTTCAGCGCCTCATGTCCCGCCCGCCCGGGACCGACAACGACCTCGGTTGGCTCGACGCCTGGAGCCAACGCCGCGGCGATGTCGTCAAGCGCGTGCGGGGCGATGCCGGTGTGGTGATCGAAGGGCGCTACGAGCAGCATGCGCTGCGCATTGAGTGGGGCCCGCCGCAGCGCGATTACGTGCAGGGGCGCGAACTGCGCCTGCGCTACGAGCTGGGCTTGCCCTCGTGGTTGGAGATGTTGGTGCTGTCGCGTGAGCTGGCCGAAGAACTGGAGTCCCGCGCCTTCGACGACCTCACCCGTGATCAGCAGACTGGCATCGAGACCGTGCAGATGCCCGAAGAAGCGCGCTGGCTGGCCATGTTTGAACGGGTGCCAGACGAAGCTTTGCCGCCCGGGCTGCAGGATCACTTCGTGGTGCTGGGCGCCCGCGAGAGCCTGGCGCAATGCTGGATCGACAGCGAGGTGGCCTTGCGCTTGTCGCGCGCCTGCACGCACTGGCTCAACCCGGACATGCCGCTGGTGCTGATGACGCTGCGCGGCCGCCTGTACCTGCGCACCGAAGCTCCCACGCTGGATGAAGCGATGCTGGAAGGCATGCGCAGCCTGGCCGACACCGCCGCCCACCAGGCCCTGCGCGTGGCCCAACGGCCCACGCAGGACACGGCTGCCGCGCTGTTTGACATCGACGAAATTCTCTAAGCCGGTCGGCTGCCCGGCAGGCCTTGGGCCAGCCGGTCCAGCGCCGCTTGCAGCGTGCTTTCCCGCTTGGCAAAGCACAGGCGGGCAATGCCCTGGTCAAAGCCGTCGTGATAGAAGGCCGAGAGCGGGATCGCCGCCACGCCCACCTCGCGCGTGAGCCATTGGCAGAACTCGGCTTCGCCGAGCGATGACACCGCCCGGTAGTCCACGCACTGAAAGTACGTGCCGGTGCAAGGCAGCAGTGCCAGGCCGGTGCCTTGAAGCCCGGCGCGGAAGAAGTCGCGCTTGGCTTGGTAGAAAGCAGGCAGCCCGTCATACGGCACCGGATCGGCCATGTAGGTGGCCAGGCCATGCTGCATCGGCGTGTTCACCGTGAACACGTTGAACTGGTGCACCTTGCGGAACTCCGCCATCAACGCGGCCGGTGCGGCGGCATAGGCCACCTTCCAGCCCGTCACGTGATACGTCTTGCCGAAGCTGGAGACCAGCACGCTGCGCTCGGCCAGTGCCGGAAAGCGCGCCACGCTCTGGTGCTGCGCGCCGTCGAACACCATGTGTTCGTACACCTCGTCGGCAATCACGATCACGTTCGTCTCGGCCAGCAGATCAGCCAGCTGCTGCATCTGCGCGGCCGACCACACGGTGCCGCTGGGGTTGTGCGGCGTGTTGATGATCAACGCGCGGGTGCGTGGTGACAGCGCGGCGCGAAGGCGATCGAAGTCGGGCGCGAAGCTGCCCGGCGTGAGCGGCACGTGCACCGCCTTGGCCCCGGCCAACTCGATGGCGGGCTCGTAGCTGTCATACGCCGGCTCCAGCATGATCACTTCATCACCGGGATGCACCAACGCCAGGATGGCGGTGAGCAGCGCCTGCGTGGCACCGGCCGTCACCGTGATCTCGCTGCCCGGGTCGTATCGATGGCCATACAGGCGCTCGATCTTCTGCGCGATGGCGTCGCGCAGCGCCGGCACACCGGCCATCGGCGGGTACTGGTTGTGGCCGGCGTCCATCGCGGCCTTCACCGCCTGCAGCAGCGCCGGGTCGCAATCAAAGTCAGGAAAGCCTTGGCCCAGGTTGACTGCCTGGCATTCTTGCGCCAGCGCCGACATCACGGTGAAGATGGTGGTGCCCACGCGGGGCAGGCGGCTGACGGGGGCTTGCAGCGGCATCTTGTGGCGGTAGGTCAGAGGCTGTAGTCAGCCGGATCGTCTTGGCCGCCGCCGAGGGCACGTGTGAGTAGCGCCCGGGTTAAACGGCTCGACACCAGCTCGGCAAAGGTGAACACGAAGTTGCGCAGGTAAGCGCCGCGCTTGAAGGCAATGCGCGCCACGTTCTGGCCAAAGAGGTGGCCCACCGGGCGGGCCACCATCTCGCCGCCGGGGGCGTAGAGCGGGTCGTCACGCACGGCCATCTCGGCCACGATGCCCACGCCCATGCCCAGCCTGGCGTAGGTTTTGATCACGTCGGAGTCGATGGCTTCCAGCGCGATCTGGGGCTTGAGGTGGCGCTGGGCAAACGCTTCATCGATGCGGTTGCGGCCGGTGAAGGTGGGGTGGTAGGTGACCAGCGGCTGCTCGGCCAAGGCCTCGACGGTGAGATGCTCTGCCATCGCGAGCGGGTGGCTGGCGGGCACCACCACCACATGCTGCCATTCGTAGCAGGGCAGGGTGATGATGTCGTCGTAGTTCATCAGCGCCTCGGTGGCCATGCCCACCTCGGCCGCGTCGTCCAGGATCATTTGGGCCACCTGCTGCGGCGTGCCCTGGTGCAGCCCGATGGTCACCTTGGGGAACTGCTTGCGCAGCGCGGCCACGGGTTCCGGCAGCACGTAGCGCGCCTGGGTGTGCGTGGCCGCGATCGACAGCGTGCCGGTTTCCTGCAGGCTGAATTCGTTGCCGATGCGCTTGAGGTTGGCCACCTCGCGCATGATGATCTCCACCGATTTCAGCACCTGCTCGCCGGGCTCGGTCATGCGTTTCAGGCGCTTGCCGTGGCGCACGAAGATGTCCACGCCCAGTTCCTGCTCCAGCTCCAGGATGGCCTTCGAGATGCCCGGCTGCGAGGTGTGCAGCGCGCGGGCCGTCTCGGTGAGGTTGAGGCCGCGGCGCGCGGCTTCCTGGACGAAGCGGAACTGGTGCAGGTTCATGGCAGCTCCGTGGCCAGCCGCAGCGCGGCATCGGCCAGCGCGGCCATGACTTCGGGCGATTCGCCCACCGCGCAGGTGGCCCGCAGCGTGATGGTGGGGTAGCGGCTGCGCAGCGTGTCGATCAGCGCGGGCAGGTCGCGCCGCACATGGCCGCCGGCACCCAGGAAGACGGGCACCACGGTGATCTGGTCACAACCGGCTTGCACCTGGGTCTCGACGGCGGCTTCGAGGCCGGGTTGCATCAACTCCAGGAAGGCGAGGTCGATGCGGTGCGGCGAGGTGTGGCGCAGGTGGGCCGCCATCGCCTCGAAGGGGCGTGCCCAGGCAGGATCGCGGGCACCGTGGGCGAAGAGGATGATGGCTTGCATGGGGCTATTCAAAAAGGTCAGCGGTAGCGAACGAGCCAGGTGAAGGCGCCCATCGACAGCAGCAGGTAGAACACGCTGGGTACGCTGGCGGCGATCCAGGGTGTCCAGTTGCGCAGCAGGCCGAGCTGGCTGCTCACGCTGTTGAGCACCACGAAGCTGATGCCCAGCATGATGCCGCCGAACACCTTCATGCTCACGCCGCCGCGCCGGCCGTGCAGGTAGGCAAACGGCAGCGCCAGGGCCAGCATCACCAGGCAGGCAAACGGGTAGAGCGCCTTTTTCCAGAACTGGATCTCGTAGCGCTGGCCGGCCTGCTCGTGGGCCGAGAGGTGCGTCATGTAGGTGAAGAGATCGGCGGTGGACATGGTGCGCAGCGGCAGCACCGCAGCCGCCACCACGCTGCGCGTGAGCTTGGATGGCCAGGCCAGCGTGGCCAGCGTCTCGTCGGGCGGCAGCGCGGCCGGGGCTTTGGCATCGGTGTTGGTGGGCCAGTGCGAGCGGCGCACCTCGAACAGGTCCCAATGGCCATCGTCGTCAATGGTGGCGCGTTTGGCTTCTAGACGGGTCAGCAGGGTGCCCTGGCTGTCGAACTCGAAGATGCGGATCTGCGCCACTTCGCCATGGGAGCGGGCCACGCCCACGTTCACGGTGTAGAGGCGCGGGCCGTCGGGGGTGTCGCGGCTGTCGCGCAACCAGGCGCCGCCTTTGCCCACATTGAGCCCGCCGGAAGCCGCTGAGCGCATCAGGTTCGCCTGGGTGTCGCACCAGGGCGCCACGAAGTCGCCCACCAGGAAAGTCAGCACTGACAGGCCCACCCCCAACACGCCCAGCAGGCCCAACGCCCGCCCCGGACCGAGGCCGCCGGTGCGCAGGATGGTGAACTCGGACGACTGTGCCAACCGAGACAGCGCATAGATGGCCCCGATCAGCACCGCGATGGGCGACAGCTCGTAGACATGCCCGGGTAGCTGTAGCAGGCATACCCAAAACACATAGGTGATGGTGATGCCCGGGTTGCCCAGGCCGTCGATCTCGCCCACGATGTCGATGAAGAAGAACAGCGCCAGGAAGGCCAGCATCACATAGAGCGTGGCGCCCAGGATCTCGTGGTATAGCAGTCGGCGGACAGTGCGCATGAAGGCGTTTGAGAGCGGTTCGTTGACGTCAGGCGGCCGCGGGCCGGGGCGAACGGCGCAGGCCCAGCGTGCTGCCGCGCTCGCGCCACCACAGCAGGCCGGCACCGATGGCCAGCACGCTGCCGTGCACGGCCAACAGCGCTGTGCCCAGCGGCATCTGCGCCGAGGCCACCCACGCCTGCGACAGGTTCACCAGGTTGAAGTAGACGACGAAGCTCAGCAGCGCAAACAGCAGCGTCCAGCTGGCGCCGCGGCGCTGGCTGCCACCACACAGGCCGATACCCAGCACCAGCAGGTTGACCGCGGTGAGGATGGGGCCGATGCGCGCCGCCCATTCGGCGTTCACGCGCGGTCCGCTCAGGCGCAGCAGCTCCAGGCTGCTCTGCGCCTTGAGCGGCAGGTTTTCCAGCGGCGCGAGTGATTTTTCACCCACCACGATGCGGTACTCATCGAAGCGGGCGAGCGATTTGTTGCCGGTGCGCTGATCCAGCTCGGTGCGGGCGCCGTTGCTCAGCACCAGCACGCGGTGGCCGTCCTGGGCAGGCTCGATGCGGCCGGCTTCTGCGGTGGTCACCGATTCACGTTCCTGGCGCTTGTCGAGGATGAAGATGTGGTGGCCTTCGCCGGCGTCGCCACTGTCCTTGTCGATGAAGAACACGCGCTGGCCGTTGCTGGAGCTTTCAAACTGGCCGGGTGCCACACGCGACAGGTCGGAGCGGTTTTCATACCGGTCGCGCAGGTTCAATACCTCGCGGTTGGCCCACGGGCCCAGCAGCACCGACAGCGCGGCCAGGCACACCACCAGTGGCAGCGCGAAGCGCACCGTGACCGGCAGGAAGCGCATCAGCGACACGCCGCTCGAGAACCACACCGCCATCTCGCTGTCGCGGTACATGCGCGTGAGCGTGGACACCACCGCCACGAACAGCGACAGCGACAGGATCATTGGCAATTGGCCGAGCGCGGTGTAGGCCAGCAGCAGCACCACGTCTTGCGGCGCCACGCGCCCGCCGGCCGCCTGCGACAGCGCACGGATCAGCATCATCGTCAGCACGATGGTCAGGATGACGATCAGGGTGCCGCCGAAGCTGCGGGAGAGCTCTTTGCGTAGAGAGGAATCGAATAACATCGGCTGACTTCGTATCGAGTGGGAATTATGGACGTACGCACGGTGCTCACGAGCCTCGACGATCTGACGACGTCGAACCTGGAGGCCTTGGTGCTGTTGTTGCCGGCCGATCGCGCGCAATGGGCCTTGCCGCAGGTGCTGCAAAAACTGGTCGATGAGGCCGTGCTACAGGGGGACTTGGCGCTGAAGGGCGGCAAGTCGCTGTACTGCCACCGCCCCGTGGCCGTGAGGGCCAAGCGCGTGTTGATCGTGGTGGCCGCCGATGGCGAGCCCAAGTCGCTGCGGGCCGCCTTCTCCAGTGCGCTGGCCGGGCTGCGTAGCAGCGGCGCCAAGTCGGCCCTGCTGTCCTGGGGTGGCGCACAGGCGCTGGGTGCGCCGCATGCCGAGCTGCTGGTGCGCTGCGTCGATGAAGCGCTCTACACCTACCGCCACACCAAGCCGAGCGCGGCGCCCGAGCCCGTGCTGGCCCGCCTGCAATTGGCGGCCGACAAGGCCAGCCAGCCTGCGCTGAAGGAAGGCCTGCGCCGCGGCAAGGCCATCGCCGCTGGTGTGGCCGTGGCGCGCGAATGCGCCAACCGTCCCGGCAACCATTGCACGCCCACCTGGCTGGCCAACGAAGCCAAGCGTCTGGGCCGCGAGCAGGGTCTGCGCGTGGAAGTGCTGGAGCGCGCCGCGCTTGAAAAGCTGGGCATGGGCTCGTTCCTCGCCGTGGCCAAGGGCTCGGACGAGCCGCCCAAGTTCATGGTGCTGCACTACCAGGGCGC